>PJUC01000416.1_pt1 | contig 18389 bp, 18 predicted proteins | sample 1512161 | NCBI WGS metagenome assembly PJUC01 (sample SAMN08177676, study PRJNA422409) | Soil metagenome, whole genome shotgun sequencing project. | isolation source: Soil enriched on filter paper | place: USA: Madison | collected 2015-01-15
CGTTACTTCAACGCCCCGCTCGCCGAGGTCGACCCCGAGATCGCCGAGGTCCTCGACAGGGAACTCAAGCGCCAGCAGACGTTCCTCGAGATGATCGCATCCGAGAACTTCGTTCCCGTCTCCGTGCTGCAGTCGCAGGGCTCGGTGCTCACGAACAAGTACGCCGAGGGCTATCCGGGCCGCCGCTACTACGGCGGCTGCGAAGAGGTCGACGTCGCCGAGGAGCTCGCGATCCAGCGCGCCAAGGCCCTGTTCGGCGCCGAGTTCGCCAACGTCCAGCCGCACTCCGGCGCCACCGCCAACGCCGCCGTGCTGCACGCGATCGCCCGCCCCGGCGACACCCTGCTCGGCCTGTCGCTCGACCAGGGCGGCCACCTCACGCACGGCATGAAGATCAACTTCTCGGGCCGGCTCTACAACATCGTCGCCTACGGGGTCGACCCCGAGACCAGCGTCATCGACATGGACGAGGTCCGTCGCCTCGCGATCGAGCACCAGCCCAAGGTCATCATCGCCGGCTGGTCGGCCTACCCCCGTCAGCTCGACTTCGCGAAGTTCCGCGAGATCGCCGACGAGGTCGGCGCGACGCTGTGGGTCGACATGGCGCACTTCGCGGGCCTCGTGGCCGCAGGCCTGCACCCGAGCCCCGTTCCGCACGCGCACGTCGTGTCGTCCACGGTGCACAAGACGATCGGCGGCCCGCGTTCGGGCTTCATCCTCACCAACGACGCCGACCTCGCCAAGAAGATCAACACCGCGGTGTTCCCGGGCCAGCAGGGCGGCCCGCTCATGCACGTGATCGCCGCGAAGGCGACCGCGTTCAAGCTCGCCGCGACCCCCGAGTTCAAGGAGCGTCAGGAGCGCGTGCTCCGCGGCGCCCACATCATCGCCGAGCGCCTCTCGCAGCAGGACGTGAAGGATGCCGGCATCGCCGTCCGCTCGGGCGGCACCGACGTGCACCTCGTGCTGGTCGACCTGCGCGACGCCGAGATCGACGGCAAGCAGGCCGAGGACCTCCTCCACGAGATCCACATCACCGTGAACCGCAACGCCGTGCCGAACGACCCGCGCCCGCCGATGGTCACCTCGGGTCTGCGCATCGGCACCCCCGCGCTCGCCACCCGCGGCTTCGGCGACGCCGAGTTCACCGAGGTCGCCGACGTGATCGCGCTCGCGCTGCAGCCGAACGCCGACGTCGAGGCGCTGCGCCTGCGCGTGGCCGCGCTCACCGCCGCGTTCCCGCTGTACCCCGGGCTGCAGCAGTAAGCCTCGTCGGGCAGTGGATGCCGGCGGCCGCGGCCGCCGGCATCCACTTCCTCACTCGCACGCAAGGTCCACTCCGCGAGGGGCCGCCTGACGGACGAGGGGGCGTGTGCTCCCCGAACGCTCGTCCCGCAGACGACCCCTCGCGGATAACGCACGAGGAGACACGAATGACCGCACAGAGACTGGACGGCCGCGCCGCGGCCGCCGCGATCAAGGACGAGCTGCGCGAACGCGTCGCGGCGCTGAAGGCCCGGGGCATCACACCTGGCATCGCGACCGTCCTCGTCGGCGCCGACCCGGGATCGCAGCTGTACGTCGGCATGAAGCACCGCGAGTCCGAGGCGATCGGCATGAACTCGATCCAGATCGAGCTGCCCGCCGAAGCCACGCAGCAAGAGGTCGAGGCCGTCATCGACCGCCTCAACGCCGACCCCGCGTGCCACGGGTACATCGTGCAGCTGCCGCTGCCGAAGCACCTCGACACCGACGCGATCCTCGAGCGCATCGACCCCGCGAAGGACGCCGACGGCCTGCACCCGACCAATCTCGGCCGGCTCGTGCTGAACGTCAACGCACCCATCACGACCCCGCTGCCGTGCACCCCGCGCGGCGTCATCGAGCTGCTGGTCCGCAACGACTACGACCTCAAGGGCAAGCACGTCGTCGTCGTGGGCCGCGGAGTGACGATCGGCCGTTCGATCGGCCTGCTGCTGACCCGCCGCGAGATCAACGCGACGGTGACGCTCACGCACACCGGCACGGTGGACCTGCCGTCGTACCTGCGTCAGGCCGACGTGATCGTGGCGGCGGCGGGCGTGAAGCACATCGTGCAGGCGTCGGACGTGAAGCCCGGCGCGGCCGTGCTCGACGTGGGCGTCACGCGCGAGACCGACCCCGAGACCGGCAAGTCCCGCGTGTTCGGCGACGTCGCGCCCGACGTCGCCGAGGTCGCCGGCTATCTCTCGCCGAACCCGGGGGGCGTCGGCCCGATGACGGTCGCGCTGCTCATGACGAACGTCGTCGAGGCCGCCGAGCTCGCCGCCGGCTGACCCGCCCCGCTCCGACGTGCGTCGGGACCGTGTGCCTTCGCTCACGGTCCCGGCGCGCGTTTCGTCTGCGACGTCTTCGTGCGCTTGGGTGGCGCGAATGGTCGCCGTGATGGGGTGGATGCCGCACCTCGCGTACCTGATCGTTCGCGTGTGCGGCGATCGGGGTTCGCGTGGCGCGAATGGTTGCTCGGTGGGCTGGATGCCGCACCCTGCGACACCCGAAACCCGCGTGTCAGGCGGCGACGGTCTCGCGCGGCCGGGCGACGGCGGCGGCGGCATCCGTCGCTCCGAACGACGCCATTCCGCCGATCCAGCGCTCGCGGTCGGCGTCGGTGCGGTGGCGCACCTGGGCGAGGCGCGTGACGCCGCGCACCTTGACGCCGCAGAACTCCAGCGTCGCGGCGCGCAGCGACCGGATCGCCGCGTCGCGGTACGTGAACGCGTTCCAGAGCCCCGGGGAGTCCATGGTCATGACTATTCGCGCGGTGCGGCCGGCGAGCAGCTTGTCCCAGAGGCGCCCGGTGGGCCGGTACCGGTAGGCGAAGCCCGAGACGAAGACGCGGTCGATCCAGGTCTTGAGCGCGGCGGGGGAGGAGCCCCACCACTGCGGGAAGAAGAACGCGAGGTGGTCGGCCCACTCGACGTCGGCGATGTACGACAGGATCTCGGGCGTGAGCGCGTCATCGGCATCGGTGCGCGGCATCCGGACCTCTCCTCGCGCGGAGGGATGCCCGGGCACCGGGTCGGCCGCGAGGTCGACGACGCGCACCTCGGCGCCGGCCGCCCGGGCAGAGTCGGCGTAGGAGTGGGCGAGGGCGTGGTTGAGGGTGCCGGGCAGCGGCGTGCCGATGACGACGAGGATGCGGGGAGGGTTCACGGGTCACTCCTGGACGGGGACCGCCGCGGCGGTCGGGCTCTGGATGAAGGCGATCAGTCGGTTGAGCTGCGCGTTGAGGCGCGGAGCGTCGATGGGGTCGTCGGCGAGTGCGGGCGCCGCGAGCATGGTGGCGAAGTCACGTTCCAGCACGGCGCCGGCGTCCCGCACGAGGGCGGCGCCTTTGGGGGTGAGCGACAGCAGCACGCTGCGCCCTGCGCCGGCAGGGGAGTCTGCGGTGATCCAGCCGTCCTCGACGAGCGCGGGGACGCGCTTGCTGACCGCGGCCTTCGTCACGCCGAGGCAGTGCGCGAGTCGGGTCATGTCGGACGGCTCGACGTCGGCGAGGATCGCGAGGAACTGGAAGTGGTTGTACCCCACCCCGTACCGGGAACGCAGTACGCCGTCGGCGTACGCGTCGATCTCGGCGACGAGTTCGTGGATCGTGAAGCTCAGGCGGTCGGACACGAGAATGAGTAAACCAGTTGACTCACGGTGAGTCAACTGGTTTACACAGTCGTCAGCCCCTCAGGCGGTGAACCTCGCCAGGAACTCCCGGGTCCGCTCCTCGCGCGGAGCGCCGAACACCTCGGACGGCGGACCCTGCTCGAGGATGCGTCCCGCGTCGAGGAAGACCACGCGGTCGGCCACATCGCGCGCGAACGCCATCTCGTGCGTCGCCATCACGATCGTCATGCCGTCGTCGGCGAGGCCGCGCACGAGGTCGAGCACTTCGCCCACGAGCTCGGGGTCCAGCGCCGAGGTCACCTCGTCCAGCAGCAGCAGCTCCGGTGACGTGGCGACCGCCCGGGCGATCGCCACGCGCTGCTGCTGGCCGCCCGACAGCCGGTCGGGGTGCTCGGCGGCCTTGTCGGCGAGACCCACGCGTTCCAGGAGCACGGTGGCGGCGGCATCCGCTTCTCGCCTCTTCATGCGGTGCACATGCCGGAGCGCGAGCGTGATGTTGTGCTGCACCGTGAGGTGCGGAAAGAGGTTGTACTGCTGGAACACCACGCCGATACGCGCCCGGACGGCGTCGACGTCGACGCGCGGATCGCTGATGTCGACGTCGCGCAGAACGATGCGGCCGTCGTCGATGGGCTCCAGCAGGTTGATCGTGCGCAGCAGCGTGGACTTGCCCGAACCGCTCGAGCCGATGAGCGCGACGACCTCGCCCTGGGCGACGTCCAGGTCGATGCCGCGCAGGACGTCGTGGTCGCCGAACGACTTCCAGACGTCTTCGAGCTGCAGGACGCTCATACGATCCCCCCGATCTGCTCGCGGGCGCGCACCCTCGCGGTGTACCAGTCGGTCAGGCGGATCGTCGGGATCGCCAGCAGCACGAAGAGGAGCGCGGCCACCACGTACGGCGTGAAGTTGAAGTACGCGGCCGTCTCGATCTGCGCGGCCCGCACGGCATCGACGGCGCCCAGCAGCGAGATGAGTCCGACGTCCTTCTGCATGGCGACGAAGTCGTTCATGAGCGCCGGCGTCACCTTGCGGAACGCCTGCGGAACCACGACGAGCCGCATCGACTGGCCGTGACTGAGGCCGAGCGATCGTGCGGCATGCCGCTGCGAGGGGTGAACCGCCTCGATGCCGGCGCGGAACACCTCGCTCACGTACGCCGAGTACGTGAGGGTGAGGGCGATCGTGCCCCAGAACTCCGTCGGCAGCCGCACCGGGATGAGCTGCAGGCCGGGGATGCCGAAGCCCACGAGGTACAGCACGATGATGAGCGGGATGCCGCGGAAGACGTCCGTGTACGCCGCCGCGAGCGCGCGCAGCGGCAGCCAGACGGGCCCGCGCAGAGTGCGCAGCGTCGCGAGCAGCAGGCCGAACAGCAGCACGAGCACGGCCGACATCGCCAGCACGCGCAGGTTCAGCAGGAAGCCGTCCCACACGCGCGGCAGCGACGCCAGCGCGATCTCGGGGTTGAAGAACTGCTGCTGGACGCGCGCCCAGCCGGGGGTGTTGATGATCAGCAGCCAGGCGATGAGGGCGACGACCAGCGTCGAGACGACGCTGATGGCGACGGATGCCGCCCCCTGGCGTTTGCGGAACGCGCGGCGCTCCAGCTCGACGGCGCTGACCTCGCGGGGCGGGCTGCTCACCTCGTCGGGCAGGCTGCTCGTCTCGCCGGGCGGGCGCGCGGCCGTGCGGGACCGGCCGGATCGGGAACTCATCGGGCCAGGGTAACGGCGCGCGGGCTCACTTCAGCAGCGGAGCCTGGCCCTCGCCGCCGAGCCACTTCGCGGCGAGCTCGTCGAGCGTGCCGTCTTCGCGCAGGGCGTCGACGGCGGCGGTCACCTTCTCGGTCAGCGGCGAGTCCTTCGCGAGCACGAGGCCGAACTGGTCACCGGTCTGGCCGTCGGGCGTCGGCAGCTGGCCGACGAGCACACCGTCGGTGAGCTCCACGCCCGAGATGTAGAAGGCGGTCGGCAGGTCGACGACGATCGCGTCGACCAGGCCGTTCTCGAGCGCGAGCTTGGCGTCGTCGTTGGTGTTGAACGCCTGCGCCGGCTGCGTCGGCTGGATCACCGACTCGATCGCGGTGAAGCTCGTCGTGCCGGTCTGAGCCCCGATGAGCAGGTCCTTGAGGTCGGCGATCGAGGTCGCGTCGGCGGCGGGCGAGGCACCCGTGGTCACGACGACCTGCGTGGTCTCGTAGTACGGCGAGCTGAAGTCGACCGACTGCTTGCGCTCGTCCGAGATCGAGAACTGCTGCAGATTGACGTCGAAGTCCTTCGGACCCGGCGCGATCGCCTCGTCGAAGCCGGTGCGCACCCACACCACGTCGTCCTTGGCGAAGCCCAGCTGGTCTGCCACCGCGTAGGCCACGGCCGACTCGAACCCCTCGCCCGACGACGGGTCGTCGTCGATGACCCAGGGGTAGTACGCGGGCTCGCCGGTCGCGATCGTGATCTTGCCCGGGGTCACCCAGCCCTCGGCATCGCCCGTCGCGGTCGCGTCCGGTGCTCCGCTGGACGCGCAGCCCGTGAGGGCGAGCGCGGCGACGGCGACGCCGACGGCGGCGAGACGGATCAGGCGGGTGCGACGCGACATGGTGCCTCCAGGAGTCGGGTGCGGCACGCGTGCTGTCGCGGCCGTTCGTCCATTCTCGCGGCGCGGATGCGGCGCCGCCCCCACGGGTCGCATTGTTACACCCGCCGCGGCGGTCGCGGGGTGCAGAATGGCCTCGACGGCCGCGGGGGCCGCGGACCGACGAGGGGTGGACGCGTGGCCGGCATCGATGGAAAGTGGGCGATCGACGTCGTCACCCTGGCCGGCTCCCGTCGATACGACCTCACGCTGACGAGCGCCGGCACGACGTTGACCGGCACCTCGCTGGGCGACACCGGGCCGATCGCGATCCGCGACGGCAGCATCGTGGGCGACACCGCATCGTTCCGCATCGACTTCCTCGCGCCGCTGCCGATGTCGCTGCGCTTCGTGCTCAAGGTCGTCGGTGACCGTCTGGTGGGCACGGCGCAGGTAGGGCCCTACCCGCCGACGAACGTGGTCGGCGTGCGCATGCCGTGACCTGCGCGGGTCACGGCGCGTGGCGGCGCGCCTCGGCCGCTGCCAGCGCTGCGCGGGCGCCGTCCGTCGGAGCGATCGCCACGAGGCCCCGGTACAGGGTGACGAGGGTGTCGACGTCGAGCACGCCCGTGCGCGCCCGATCGCAGTGCACGGCCTGGATGGCCGCCTCGAGCTGGAAGCGCCCGATCGGCCGACCGAGCGCGGACGCGCGGCGCAGCAGCGCGTCGGCCTCGGCGATGAGCGCACGGTCCCACAGCGCCGAGTCCTGCTCGTCGAGCGGCGGCCACGGTCGGCCGGTGCGGGCGGGCGCGCGGGACTGCGCATACGTCAGCAGCGCCGCCAGCCCCCACGCCTCGGGCTCGTCGTCGAGCAGTGCCGCGGTCAGCACGGCGAGCCAGCGGGCCTCGTCGGCCAGCGACTCACGGGGCTCGTCGCCCTGATCGAGCCAGTCGATCGCGTACGCGCCGTAGATGGCCTCGAGCACCGCGGGAAGGCGCGCCGGCATGTCGGCCCGCGCCGGCACCCGGAACGGGATGCCGGCGTCGCGGATGCGCCGCTTCGCGCGCACGAGCCGCTGCGCCATCGTCGCGGGTGCCACGCCGAACGCCCGCGCGATGTCGGCCGCCTCGAACCCGAGCACGGTCTGCAGCATGAGCGGCGTGCGCACGGCCGGATCGATCGCCGGGTGGGCGCACGCGAACAGCAGCTCGAGCCGCTTGTCGGGGATCTCGTCGCGACGGGCCGCCTCGGTCACAGCGTCGAGGGCGCGGTCGTCGGCGAGCACCGCGGCGAGGCCGTCGTCGAGCGGCACCCCGGTGCGGTGGGCGGCGGCGCCCAGCATGTCGCGCAGTCGGTTGCGGGCCACGGTGACCAGCCACCCTTCGGGATTGGCGGGGATGCCGTCGTCGGGCCATGTCCGCAGCGCGCGCTCGAACGCGTCGCCGAGGGCGTCCTCTGCGAGGGCGATGTCGGGGCCGACGCGCGCAGACGCTCCGGCCGACGCGGCGACGATCGACAGGAGCCGCCCGTACGACGTCCGCGCGGCGCGCTCGGCGGCCGCGCGGACGTCGTCGGTGGCAGGCATCAGTCCGCGGACGAGGTCCAGGCGCCGTCGCGGAAGTACGTGGAGCTGGGCCGGACCTCGACCGGACCCCAGGCGGCCGACGGCGCCTTGCTGGCCCAGGCGATCGCGGCGTCGAGGTCGTCGACGTCGATGACGAACGTGCCGCCGAGCTGCTCCTTGGTGTCGGCGAACGGGCCGTCCTGCACGCGCAGCGCGTCGTCGGCGAGCGTCACCGTCGTCGTCACCGCCGAAGGCTGCAGCACCTCGGCCGACACCAGCACGCCGGCGTCGTCGAGTGCCTTCGCATACGCGTCGAACGCGCGCATGCCTTCGGCGATGGCCTCAGGGCCGAGGTCGTCGGCGGTCATCTCGGGGTAGTGGAGGAGGAGTGCGTACCGCATGGTGTCGTCCTTTCTCAGGGGGTTGCGACACCGGTATGACGATCCGCGCGCATCCCGATCGACAGACGGAGCGGGATCCGCCCGGTCAGCCGCCGAGCTCGTCGAGCATGCGCCGCTGCTCGTCGGTGAGGCCGTCGTTCAGCTCGCGCCGGCCCGCGGCGGTCTCGGGGCTCGGGATCGGCCGGGCGGCGGCATCCTGTTCACTCGACGAGGCGCCGGTCGCCTTGTCGTACAGGGCGCCCGCGTGGGTCTCGACCTTGTCGTCGATCGCGGCGTAGATCGCCCAGCCGATGAGCAGGATGACCGGCGGGAGGATGTACGCCCAGACCGCGCCGAAGAACCCGCCGCCGATGCGCACGCCCGACAGCAGCACCGTGGCGATCCAGATGAGGAAGGCCACCGCGAACGCGATGAAGAACTCGACGAGCTTCTCGCCCGCCTTGGTGCGTCCGCCGGCGGACTTGGCGGCCGACGAGCGGAACCACTTCTCGATGAGCGGCTTGATCCACAGCACCAGCGCGGTCATGACGATGCCCGCCCACAGCGCCGCCCAGCCGACCTTGGCGGGGGTGAGCCAGCCGACGATGAGCAGCACGACGACGTTGAACACGAGCAGCGACACGAACTGCACGACCCACTTCTTCATTCGTTCACTGTGCCACACGGGCTGCGGCGCCTCCACGCCTCCGAGGACCCGCGAAAGGGTATGTTTTCGCGGCGCGTGGCGGCGGAAACATACCCTTTCGCGATTCCGGGGAGGATGCCGGCGGGCCGGGCCGCCGGCATCCGGCTGCCGTCAGTACGACGCTCGCTCGGTGCCCGGGTCGGTGGGGATGAAACGGGCGGCGAGCCCCTCGGACCCGCGGGCGAGGAGCGAGACGTCGGCGGCGACGGCGATGAAGGCCGCCCCGCCGGCGATGTACGCGTCTGCGGCGACCGGGTCGAAGGCGTTGACGCCGACGGGCTTGCCGACGGCCTGCACCGCCGCGAACGTGCGCTCGACGGCGGCGATCACGTCGGGGTGGGTCTGCTGCCCGAGCACCCCCAGCGAGGCGGCGAGGTCGGCCGGTCCGACGAAGATGCCGTCCACGCCGTCGACCGCGGCGATGGCTGCCGCGTTCTCGACGGCCTCGGCGGATTCGACCTGGACGAACAGCGACACGTGCGAGTCGGCGTCGGTGAGGTAGCCGTCGACGCGGTTCCAGCGCGCCGAGCGCGACAGTGCGGAGCCCACGCCGCGGCGCCCGTGCGGCGGGTAGCGCACCGCCGCGACGAGCTCGCGGGCCTGCTCGGCCGTGGCCACCATGGGCACGAGCACGTTCTGCGCGCCGATGTCGAGCACCTGCTTGAGGATCACATCGTCGCCGTACGGCACCCGCACGACCGGGGTCACCGGATAGGCGGCCACCGCCTGCAGCTGGGCGAGCACCGTGTCGAGGGTGTTCGCGGAGTGCTCCATGTCGATGAGCAGCCAGTCCACGCCGGAGCCGGCGAGGATCTCGGCCACCAGCGGCGAGCCCGAGCAGGCCCACAGGCCGATGAGCGAGCGGTCCGACGCGTCGAGGCGCTCGCGGAAGGTCGGGTTCAGACGAAGCGGCATTCGATCACTCCCATGGGGCCATAGTCGCAGTGCACGCTGTCGCCGCGCGAGACCCACATGGGGCGCGTGAACGAGCCGGCGAGGATGATCTCGCCCGCTTCGAGGCGCGCCCCGTGCTGCGCGAACTTGTTCGCCAGCCATGCCACCCCTGTCGCCGGGTGGCCGAGCACGCCCGCGGCGACGCCGGTCTCTTCGATCTCGCCGTTGCGCGACAGCACGCCGGGCACCCAGCGCAGGTCGATCTCGTCGGGACGCTTGTGGACGGTGCCGAGCACCATCCCTCCGTACGCGGCGTTGTCGCTGATGGTGTCGACGATGGTGCGCCCCTCCAGCTCGATGTGCGAGTTCAGCACCTCCAGCGCCGGGACGGCGTAGTCGATCGCTGCCAGGGCGTCCTCCAGCGTGCAGTCCGGTCCCTCCAGCGGCGTCTTCAGCACGAAGGCCAGCTCCACCTCGATCCGCACGTTCGAGAACAGGTCGACGGGGATCTCGGCGCCCGACTCGTACACGGTGTCGTCGAACATGACACCGTAGTCGGGCTCGGTGATGCCCGTCGCCTGCTGCATGGTCTTGGACGTCAGCCCGATCTTGCGGCCGACGAGCCGGCGTCCGTCCGCGACCATGCGATCGCGCCAGACGCCCTGGATGGCGTACGAGTCCTCGACCGTCGCATCCGGGTAGCGGGCGGTGATCCGCGGGATCACGCTGTGCGCGCGGTCGGCCTCGGCCAGCTCGGCCGCGATCGCCGCGATGTCATCGGGTGCCAGCATCCGTTCTCCTCCAGTTGTGCGCGTATCGGAACATGGTGAGGGGATGCGGGACTACAGCTGGTGGCCGAGCTTGTACTCGCCCTGCTTCCAGCTGGGCAGCTCGTCGGCCTTGTCGTCGGGACGCGTGTACGAGAACCCGTCGGCGCCGATCGTGACCGCCATCTCGGACGAGTCCGTGCGGGCGACCACCGGCTGCGGGTTGCCGTCGAGGTCGAGCACGAGGGATGCCTCGGTGTACCACGAGGGGACCACCGGGTTGCCCCACCAGTCGCGGCGCTGGTTGTCGTGCACGTCCCACGTGACGACCGGGTTGTCGGGGTCGCCCGTGTAGTAGTCCTGCGTGTAGATCTCGACGCGGTGCCCGTCGGGGTCGCGCAGGTACAGGTAGAACGCGTTCGAGACGCCGTGGCGGCCCGGGCCGCGCTCGATCGCGTCGGAGCGGCGGAGGGCGCCGAGCTTGTCGCAGATCGCGAGGATGTTGTGCTTCTCGTGGGTGGCGAACGCGACGTGGTGCATGCGCGGGCCGTCGCCGCCGGTCATCGCGGTGTCGTGCACCGTGGGCTTGCGGCGCATCCACGCGGCGTAGACGGTGCCCTCGCCGTCCTGGATGTCCTCGGTCACGCGGAAGCCCAGCGACTGCATGAAGTTCACCGCGCGGGGCACATCCGGGGTGACCTGGTTGAAGTGGTCCAGGCGCACCAGCTCGCCGGGGGTGTGCAGGTCGTAGCGCCACGACAGGCGCTCGACGTGCTCGGTGGCGTAGAAGAACTCGTACGGGAAGCCGAGCGGGTCGGTCACACGCACCGAGTCGCCGATGCCCTTGGTGAACCCGTCGGGGTTGCGGCGCACGTCGCAGCCGAGCTCCTCGTAGAACGCGACGGCCTTGTCGAGCTCCTCGGCCGAGCGCACGCGGTACGAGAAGGCCGCGACCGCGGCGACCGGACCCTGGCGGAGCACGAGGTTGTGGTGGATGAACTCCTCCGTCGAGCGGAGGTAGATGGTCGACTCGTCCTCTTCGGTGACGTAGAGGCCCAGCACGTCGACGTAGAACGTGCGGGATGCCGCCAGGTCGGTGACCACGAGCTCCATGTACGCGCAGCGCAGGATGTCGGGCGCCGGCGCGCTGGGAGTCGGGATCGGGTTGTCGGAGAGGATCGGCGCCTCCTGGCTCACGTAGAAGCCCGAGGAGGTCAGGGTCATGTCGTCACGGCTGGTCATGTCGCGTCCTTGCGTGGAATCGGGTGGAGGTGGTGCGGATGCCGCGCCGCGTGCAGACCTGCGGCGCGGCATCCGGGTCAGTGAGCGGCCGCGCCGTCCTTGCCGAAGGTCGGGTTGTGCGCGGGGCCGAGCGTGATGTGCACGGCCTGCTGGTCGGTGTAGAAGTCGATCGAGCGGTAGCCGCCCTCGTGGCCGAGGCCCGACGCCTTGACGCCGCCGAACGGGGTGCGGAGGTCCCGCACGTTGTTCGAGTTGAGCCACACCATGCCGGCCTCGATGGCCTGCGAGAAGTTGTGGGCGCGCTTGAGGTCGTTGGTCCACACGTAGGCGGCGAGGCCGTACTTCACGCCGTTGGCGAGCTCGAGGGCCTCTTCGTCGGTGTCGAACGGCGTGATCGCCACGACCGGGCCGAAGATCTCCTCCTGGAAGATGCGGGCGTCGGGGGCGACGTCGGCGAATACCGTGGGGCGCACGAAGTTGCCGGACTCGAAGCCCTCGGGGCGGCCGCCGCCGGCGACGAGGCGGGCCTCGGTCTTGCCGATCTCGACGTAGCTCATGACCTTGTCGTAGTGCTCGGGGTGCACGAGCGCGCCGACCTCGGTCTTCGGGTCGTGCGGGTACCCGACGACGACACGATCGGCCTGCGCCGCGTAGCGCTCGACGAACTCGTCGTAGATCGGGCGCTCGACGAGGATCCGGGAGCCCGCGGTGCAGCGCTCGCCGTTCAGCGAGAAGACACCGAAGATCGTGGCGTCGATCGCGGCCTCGAGGTCGGCGTCGGCGAACACCACGGCGGGGCTCTTGCCGCCGAGCTCCATCGACAGGCCCTTCAGGAACGGCGCGGCGTTTCCGAAGATGAGCTGACCGGTGCGGCTCTCACCCGTGAACGAGATGAGCGGGACCTCGGGATGCTTCACCAGCGCGTCGCCGGCATCCTCTCCGAGTCCGTTGACGAGGTTGAAGACGCCCTTCGGCAGCCCCGCCTCTTCGAAGATCCCCGCCCACAGCGACGCCGACAGGGGAGTGAACTCGGCCGGCTTGAGCACGACCGTGTTGCCCGTCGCGAGGGCCGGGCCGAGCTTCCACGACTCGAGCATGAACGGGGTGTTCCACGGCGTGATGAGGCCGGCGACGCCGATCGGCTTGCGATTGACGTAGTTCATCTGGCGGCCGGGCACCTTGTAGGCGTCGTCGGCCTGCGCGACGATCAGGTCGGCGAAGAACCGGAAGTTCTCGGCCGCCCGGCGCGCCTGGCCGAGCGCCTGCGTGATCGGCAGACCCGAGTCGAAGGACTCCAGTTCGGCGAGCCGCGCGTCGCGGGACTCGACGATGTCGGCGATGCGGTGCAGCACGCGGGAGCGCTCGCGCGGCAGCATCCGCGGCCACGGGCCCTCGGTGAACGCGCGGCGCGCCGCCGCGACGGCGCGGTCGATGTCGGCCTTCTTGCCGGCCGCGGCCTGCACGTAGGTCTCGTTGGTCACCGGGTCGAGCACGTCGAACGTGTCGCCGTCGAGCGAGTCGACGAACTCGCCGTCGATGTAGTGCTGGATGCGGTCGGGCAGCCCCTCCGGCACGTGCCGGGTCGCGAGCGCGGTGTCGATGTCGGTCATGGGTTCCTCCGGTTCGGACGGATTCAGCCGGCTCAGGCCGGGAGTTCGGGTGAGGGATGCCGGGCAGCGAGGAACGCGTCCATCGTGCGCCAGCGGTGGGTGCGGGCGGCGAGCTCGATCTCGAGCGGGTCGGCGCCGGTGCGGATCAGCTCGACGATCTCGGCGTGCTCGTCGACCGAGTGGTGCGCGCGCCCCGGGACGAAGGCGAACGTCGAGTCGCGCAGACCCGACAGTCGCGACCAGCCGCGCTGCACGAGATCGAGGATGTGCGGGTTGGGGCACGGCTCGTAGAGCACCGAGTGGAACTGCTGGTTGAGCTGGGTGAACAGGTGCGGGTCGAAGTCGTCGAGCAGCCGCGCCATGCGGTCGTTGATGTGCGCCGCGCGGTCGAGGTCGGCTGTCGTCAGCAGCGGGGCCGACAGCGACGTCGCCGCACCTTCGACGAGCCCGAGCGTCTGCATCGTGAAGACGTACTCGCTCTCGTCCACGACGGCGACGCGGGCGCCGACGTTCCGCTCGAACGTCACGAGGCCCTCGGCCTCGAGCCGGCGGATCGCCTCCCGCACCGGCACCACGCTCATGCCGAGCCCGTCGGCGATGGGACCGAGCACCAGACGGTAACCGGGCCCGTACTCGTGGCGGGCGATGCGCTCGCGCAGCCATTCGTATGCCTGCTCGGACTTGCTGCCGCCGGCCGGAGCGGGGGACTGGCCCACCACCGTAGTCATCGCGTGCGCTCCACGTCGTAGCGGGCCCGCCATTCGGCGTTCATCGGGAAGAGCCCGTCGACCGGATGCCCCTCCGCGACCCGCTCGGCGATCCAGGCGTCCTCGACCTCCTGCGCCAGGGCGTCGTCGGCGACCTCTTCGGCGATCGCGGGCGGGATGACGATGACCCCGTCGCCGTCGCCGACGATGATGTCGCCGGGCTGCACCGTGGCGCCGCCGCACGCGATCGTGACGTCGTGCTCCCACGGGACGTGCTTGCGGCCGAGCACCGACGGGTGGGCGCCCTTCGAGAACACCGGCAGCCCGATCTCGGCCACGGCGTCGAAGTCGCGCACGCCACCGTCGGTCACGACGCCGGCGGCGCCGCGCGCCCGGGCGCGAAGCGCGAGGATGTCGCCGAGCGTGCCGGTGGTGTCGTCGCCGCGGGCCTCGATGACGATGACCTCGCCCTCCTCGACCGCGTCGAACGCGCGCTTCTGCGCGTTGTAGCCCCCGCCGTGCGCCGTGAACAGGTCTTCGCGGAACGGGACGAAACGCAGTGTCTTGGCGGTGCCGACGATCTTGGCGCCGTCGAGGTTGGCGCTGACGCCGTCGATGAAGCAGGAGTGGTGGCCCCGCTTGCGCAGCTGCGCCGAGAGCCCCGCCGTCGGTGCGGCAGTCAGCTTCGCGCGCAGCCCCTCGCTCAGAACAGGTGTTTCGGCGAGAACAGGACGATCTGCGGCAGATGCTCCTGCGTCCGCCGAAACACCTGTTCTCGCGGGGGCGTCGGTGGCCGACGGGGCGTCGGTGGCGTCCGCGGGGAGTCCCGCCGCCTCGCGGGAGCCCCAGGCCTCGGTGCGCTGCAGGTCGTCGACCGCGGGCAGCGACCCGAGGCCGCCGTCGAAGGCGGTCTCGCCCTGCACGACGGTGGTGACGAGGCGTCCGGTGCTGGGCCCGCCGGGCACGTCCACCTCGACCTCGACGACATCGCCGGGGCCGGCGACCGACGAGCCGGCGGGCGTGCCGGTGAGGATCACGTCGCCGGTCTCGAGCGTGAAGTGCTGCGACAGGTCGGCGACGAGCTGGGTCAGCGGGAAGATCATGCCGGCGGAGCTGTCGTCCTGCACGAGGTCGCCGTTGAGCCACGTGCGCACGCGCAGCGTCTGGGGGTCGATCGCGCGGGCGTCGATGAGGGCAGGGCCGATGGGCGTGTAGCCGTCACCGCCCTTGGATCGCACGTTGGAGCCCTTGTCGTTCGCACGCAGGTCGTAGAGGCCGAAGTCGTTCGCGGCCGTGACGGCGGCGACGTGGGACCACGCATCGGTCAGGCCGACACGGCGTGCGGGGGCGCCGATCACGAGGGCGATCTCGCCCTCGAAGGCGAGCAGCTCGGTGCCGGCGGGGCGCTCGATGGTGCCTCCGGATGCCGCGACCGAGCTCGACGGCTTGAAGAAGTACGAGGGGGCCGCGGGCCGGCGTCCGCGCTGATCGGCGCGGGACGCGTAGCTGAGGTGGATCGCGATGATCTTGCCCGGACGCCCGGGCAACGCGGCGAACCGCGGATCTGCGGCATCCGTTCCGATGTCTACCGTCATGAGCTCCCTCACTCTTGCGTCGTATCCGAAATCGTATATGATCGGTCCCACATCCGGCAACACCCGAACGAGTTGACCGGTGACGACGACGTCAGCCCACGACACAGGAGTCACAATGAGCACGCAAGAGGGATTCACCCCGACCGGCACCATCGCGGCGTCGGCAGATCGCAAGAGGGTCGTCTTCGCGACCGTCATCGGTACCACCGTCGAGTGGTACGACTTCTTCATTTACGCCACGGCGGTCGGACTGGTCTTCGGCCAGCTGTTCTTCGCCCCGCTCGGCGCCAACAGCGCCATCGTCGCCTTCGCGACGGTCGGCGTGAGCTTCCTGTTCCGCCCGCTCGGCGCGTTCCTCGCCGGCCACTTCGGCGACAAGTACGGCCGCAAGGTCGTGCTCATGTGGACGCTGATCCTCATGGGCGCTTCGACCGCCCTCATCGGCGTGCTGCCCACGTACGAGGCGATCGGCGTCGCGGCGCCGATCCTGCTCGTGCTGCTGCGCATCCTTCAGGGCATCTCGGCCGGCGGCGAGTGGGGCGGCGCGGTCCTGATGGCCGTCGAGCACGCCCCCAAGAAGCGTCGCGGCGCGTTCGGTGCGGCCCCCCAGATCGGCGTTCCGCTCGGTCTGCTGCTCGCCTCGGGCGTCATGGCGCTCATGGCGATGATCGCTCCCGGCGACGCGTTCCTCGTGTGGGGATGGCGCGTGCCGTTCCTGCTCAGCGTCGTGCTGATCCTCGTGGGCTACTACGTCCGCCGCCGCGTCGAAGAGAGCCCGGTGTTCGCCGAGCTCGCGCAGCGCAAAGAGAAGGCCCGCACGCCGATCCTCACCCTCTTCCGCAAGCACGCGCTGCTCGTCGTCGTCGCCGCGTTCGTGTTCGCCGGCAACAACGCGGTCGGCTACATGACCACCGGCGGCTACATCCAGGGGTACTCCACCAACCCCGAGGGCCCGCTCGCGCTCGAACGCGGCCCGGTGCTGTGGGCGGTCGCCGGCTCGGCCGTGACGTGGCTGCTCTCGACGCTGTTCGCCGGCTTCATCTCGGACCGCATCGGACGCCGCACGACGTACATCATCGGCTGGATCCTGCAGCTCGCCGGCGTCTTCCTGCTCTTCCCGCTCGTGAACACCGGCGACATCTGGCTGCTGTTCCTCGGCCTGGCGATCCTCACGATCGGCCTCGGCTTCACGTACGGCCCGCAGGCGGCGCTGTACTCCGAGCTGTTCCCGGCGTCGATCCGCTTCTCGGGCGTCTCGATCTCGTACGCGATCGGCGCGATCCTCGGTGGCGCATTCGCCCCGATGATCGCGACGGCCCTCGTGCAGGCGACCGGATCGACGCTCTCGGTCACGTGGTACCTCGCCGGCATGACGTGCCTCGGCCTCATCGCGACGCTGCTGCTGCGCGACCGCTCCGGCATCCCGCTGGGTCCCGACCACGAGGCCGAGCAGGAGGTCAGCCCGATCTACGGCCTCGCCACGGCCTGACCCCGGGAACCGCGAAAGGGTAGATTCCCGCCGACATATGCGGCGAGAATCTACCCTTTCGCGATTCCGGGCGGGTTCGGATGCCGTCAGACCGACCTCTCGTGAGGTCCGGGTGCGGCATCCACTGCTCAGCGGGTGCGCATGCCGTCCAGCGCGACGGTGACCACGTCGTGCGCGAGGCGCCCGCGGTCGATGGCTCCGCCCGGCCGGTACCACTCCACGAGGGAGTTGACCATGCCGAACACGAGGCGCGTGACGACGGGGCCGTCGACATCGGATCGCACGCTCCCCGCAGCCTGAGCCTCGGCCACGAGGGCGGTCACGCGGTGGTCGAACGCGCGCCGTCGTTCGAGGGCGGCGCGCTCGACGTCGCTGTTGCCGCGCACGCGGAGCAGCAGGGTCACGTAGGGGAGCCGGTCGACGAGCACCAGCACGGCGCCGCGCAGCACGGCCGCCAGGCGCTCGGCGGGGTCGGGCTCGATGCTCGCGGGGGCGTCGAGCACGCCCTCGAGACCGCTGAGCGCCTCGTCCAGCGCGAGCGCGAGCAGCTGCTCCTTGGAGTCGAAGTGGTGGTACAGCGCGGACTTGGTGAGGCCGAGCCGCTGCGCGAGATCGGCGACCGAGGTCGCGTCGTACCCCTGCTCGTTGAACAGCTCGACGGCGACGGCGAGGACCTGCTCGCGGTCGTAGCCGGGCCGGCCGCGTCGTGCGGGGGCGGACGGGGCGCTCGCGGACATGCGCCCAGTCTCGCACCACTCGAGGTAATACTGAACGATCGGTCACGTATTATGTGAGTGTCGCGACGGAGCGCACGAGAGGATGCCGGATGCCTGAGCCCCTGCTCATCGAGCGCCGTGCCGACCGGGTCGTGGCCACCCTGTCGCGACCCGAGGTGCGCAACGCGATCGACCAGCGGACGATCGACACGCTGCACGACCTGTGTGCCGAGCTGGAGCTCGAACCCCGCACGCTCATCCTCATCGGCGCGGGCGGCGTGTTCGCCTCGGGCGCCGACATCGCGCAGCTGCGCGAGCGTCGCGCGGCCGACGCACGACGCGGCATCAACACGCGCGCCTTCCAGCGTGTGCGCAACCTGCCGATGCCGGTCATCGCCGCGATCGACGGGCACGCGCTCGGCGGTGGCGCCGAGCTGGCGTACGCCGCCGACATCCGCATCGGCACGCCGCGCCTGCAGATCGGCAAC
>PJUC01000418.1_pt1 | contig 18235 bp, 14 predicted proteins | sample 1512161 | NCBI WGS metagenome assembly PJUC01 (sample SAMN08177676, study PRJNA422409) | Soil metagenome, whole genome shotgun sequencing project. | isolation source: Soil enriched on filter paper | place: USA: Madison | collected 2015-01-15
CATCCTCCATCAGGTTGTCGATCGCGACGGCGCCCAGGCCTCGCAGCCACGCCTCGAGGTAGCGGATCGCCACCGACACGTTCGCGTGCACGCCTGCCGTGGTGATCGGACGCCCGATGTGCACGTCGATCAGGTCGGCCGCGGTGACGTGCACCTCGGGGCGCAGGCGCTCGAGCTGGTTGGGCCGGTCGCCCAGCACCGCGTCGAACTCCGCGCGAGCGGTCGGGATCAGATCGGGGTGCGCCACCCACGTGCCGTCGAATCCGTCGCCGGCCTCGCGCTTCTTGTCGGCGGCGACCTTCTCGAAGGCGCGCGCGGTCACCTCGGGATCGCGGCGGTTCGGGATGAAGGCGCTCATGCCGCCGATCGCGAAGGCGCCGCGCTTGTGGCACGTCTGCACGAGCAGCTCCGTGTACGCCCGCATGAACGGGACCGTCATCGTCACCTCGCTGCGGTCCGGCAGCACGAAGCGCGCGCCGCGGCCGCGGTAGTTCTTGATGATCGAGAAGATGTAGTCCCAGCGTCCGGCGTTCAGGCCCGCGACGTGGTCGCGCAGCTCGAACAGGATCTCCTCCATCTCGAAGGCGGCCGGCAGCGTCTCGATCAGCACGGTCGCGCGGATCGTGCCGTGGGGGATGCCGACGTACTGCTCGCTGAACGTGAACACGTCGTCCCACAGCCTGGCCTCTTCGCTCGATTCGAGCTTGGCGAGGTAGAAGTACGGCCCGCGGCCGTTCGCGATGAGCTGCTCCGCGTTGTGGAAGAAGTACAGCCCGAAGTCCACGAGCGAACCCGATGCGGCCAGGGTGCGCCCTGTCCGGTCGGTGAACTGCAGGTGCTGTTCGGGCAGGTGCCAGCCGCGGGGCCGCATCACGATCGTGGGCGTCTCGGTCGCGGTCACCTCGTAGCGCTTGCCCTCGGGGCTCGTGTACTCGAGCTCGCCGCGGATCGCGTCGCGCAGCGAGAGCTGGCCCTCGATGACGTTCTTCCAGGTGGGGCTCGTGGCGTCCTCCTGGTCGGCCAGCCAGACCTTCGCGCCCGAGTTCAGCGCGTTGATCGTCATCTTCGGGTCGGTGGGGCCCGTGATCTCGACGCGGCGGTCCTCGAGGCCGGGGCCGGCGCCCGCGACCCGCCAGTCCGCGTCCTCACGGATGTGGCGCGTGTCGTCGCGGAACTGCGGATCGTGGCCGTTGCCGATCTCGAAGCGCCGGCGCATGCGGTCGGCGAGGCGGTCGTGGCGACGGGCGCCGAAGCGCTGGTGCAGCTCGATGAGGAACGCGATCGCGTCCGGCGTGAGGATCTCGTCGTAGCGGGGTCCGAGGCGGCCGGCGATCTGGAGCATCGGCTGGTGGGTCTGGGTGGGGATCGTTCCGGTGCGGGTGCGCATCGGGGTGGCGGTTGCAGGTGTCATGTCCCTGCCTTCCTGTGAGCGACTGCTTGCGAGTTGGTGAGGATGCCGCATCCCGGCGTGTGGGCGGGTCCGGGCGTCCCCGTGATCCGCGTCTGGATCGATCGGGTTGTTCGTGTGTCCACTATCCGGTGAAGTTCAGACCCTCGACCGACCAAATCGAGTGTGAAGTTTTCGGAGATTTCTGTTTTCGTGACAGAATCGCCCCATGACGACGACGTTGACCGCGGATCGCCGATCGGAAGAACCCCACGATGGAGAGGTGGACCCCCTCACCATCGGCCGCCGCATCAGGCAGCTGCGCACCGACCGCGGCATGACGCTCGAAGAGCTCGCCGGCGCGGTCGACCGTGCGCCGAGCCAGCTGTCGATGATCGAGAACGGCCGCCGGGAGCCCAAGCTGTCTCTGCTGCAGGCGATCGCCCGCGCCCTGGGCTCGTCGATCGACGCGATCCTCGAATCCGAGCCGCTGGACGAGCGGGCGACGCTGGAGATCTCGCTGGAGCGCGCGATGCGCGGCCAGACCTTCCAGGCCCTCGGCATCCCGCCGTTCCGGATCGGCAAGACGGTGCCCACGGAGGCGCTCAGGGCGATGCTCGCGCTGCAGAGCGAGATCGAGCGCCTCCGCGACGAGCGGGCCGCCACTCCCGAAGAGGCGCGGCGGGCCAATGTCGCGCTGCGCAGGCTCATGCGCACGCAGAACAACTACTTCCCCGAGCTGGAGGAGCAGGCGCGGCGCATCCTCGACGCGGTCGACCACCCCGGTGGTCCGCTCACGCAGCGCACCGCCTCCGACATCGCCGCGCACCTCGGTTTCACGCTGCACTATGTGCCTGATCTGCCGCAGACGACCCGGTCGGTCGCCGACATCAAGAACGGGCGCCTGTACCTGTCGAGCCGGCTCACCGCGAAGGGCGACCCGCGGACGGCCGTGCTGCAGGCGCTGTCGAGCCGCATCCTGGGTCATCGCGAGCCGACGTCGTACGCCGACTTCCTGCGCCAGCGCGTCGAGACCAACTACCTGACCGGCGCGCTGCTCATCCCCGAGGCGCACGCGGTGCCGTTCCTGCAGGACGCCAAGAACGACCGGGCCATCTCGATCGAAGACCTGCGCGACGCCTACTCGGTGTCGTACGAGAGCGCCGCGCACCGCTTCACGAATCTCGCGACGGTGCATCTCGGACTGCCGGTGCACTTCCTCAAGGTGCACGAGTCGGGCGTGATCACGAAGGTCTACGAGAACGACGACGTGAACTTCCCGACCGATCGCCTCGGCTCGATCGAGGGGCAGATGTGCTGCCGCAAGTGGACCTCACGCGTGGTGTTCGACGTCGACGACCACTTCAACCCGTACTACCAGTACACCGACACCGGCAACGGCACGTACTGGTGCACGGCCCGCGTCGAGATGTCGAGCGAGGGCGCGCACTCGGTGTCGGTCGGGGTGCGGTTCGACGACACCAAGTGGTTCCTCGGCCGCGACACGCAGAACCGCGGGGTCTCGAAGCACTCGGTCGAGGTCTGCTGCCGCCGCGCGCCCGCCGACCTGGAGTCTGCGTGGCGCGACCAGTCGTGGCCCAACGTCCGCACTCCGCGCACGCTGCTGGCGACGCTGCCGACAGGTTCGTTCCCCGGTGTCGACACGACCGACCTGTACGAGTTCCTCGAGTCCCACGCCCCGCGCTGACGGCCTCGTGCGAGGTCAGTGGCGGCCGGCGACCCAGTCGGCGACGTGCGCGGGCCACGCGGTGCGTGACGAGCGAGCGGATGCCTCGGCCCTGTCGGCCATCCGGTACGCGGTGTAGATCGCATTCACCGCCGTCCAGCGCAGCGGCTCGACCTCCCAGCGCTTCGCGCGGTGACCGACCCAGGGGAGCCGCGTGAGCTCGGTGTCGCGCTCCAGCACGAGGTCGGCGAGGGTGCGGCCGGCGAGGTTCGTCGCCGTGACGCCGGTGCCGACGTAGCCGCCCGCCCAGCCGAGGCCCGTCGCGCGGTCGTGCACGACGGCGGCGGACCAGTCGCGCGGCACTCCGAGAACCCCGGCCCACGCGTGCGCGATCGGAGCGCCTGCTGCCCGGTCGAGAGCGCCGCCGGCGGCATCCGGGAAGAACTCGTGCAGGATGCGCGTCAGCGACCCGATCGCCCGCTCCTGCGTCGACCCGTCCGTGTCGACGCGCGAGCCGTACCGGTACGGCACCCCGCGGCCGCCGAACGCGATGCGGTCATCGGCCGTGCGCTGCGCGTACATGTAGACGTGGGCGAAGTCGCCCAGGGTCTCGCGGGCGCTCCAGCCGACGGCATCCCAGAAGCCGGCGGGTAGCGGTTCGGTCACGATCATCGACGAGTTCATCGGCAGCCACGTGCGGTGCTCACCGCGCAGGTCGGCGGTGAATCCCTCGGTCGCGCGCAGCACGTGAGCGGCCCGCACGGTCCCGCGGTCGGTCACCGCACGCCCCGGTGCGATCTCGGTCACCCGAGTCTGCTCGTGGATCGTGATGCCCAGCCGCTCGACGGCCTCGGCGAGGCCGCGCACGAGCTTGGCAGGGTGCACGCGGGCGCAATGCGGGTGCCAGACGGCGCCGAGTGCGCCGGCGATGCGGATCCGGGATGCCGTGGCCCCGGCATCCATCACCTCCACATCGGTGTGCGGCCAGGCCTGCTCCGCCGAGGCGAACGCCTGCAGCCGGGCGAGCTGCGAGGGATTGCGGGCGACCTCCAGCTCTCCGCCCTTCACGATGTCGGCATCGATGCTCTCGCGTGCGGCGACGGCGATGACCTCCTCGACGCTGTCGTTGAGCGCCCGCTGCTGCGCGATCGCCGCATCGCGGCCGTGCGAGGCCGCATAGCCCTCGCGGCCGCCGGTGACGGAGTTCGTGAGCCAGCCGCCGTTGCGACCGGATGCGCCGAACCCGGCGAAGCGCTGCTCGAGCACGACGACCCGCAGGTCGGGCTGGGCGCGCTTCAGGTAGTACGCCGTCCACAGTCCGGTGTAGCCCGCGCCGACGATGACGACGTCGACGTCGAGATCGCCCGGCAGTGCGGGACGTGGCGTCGGCGTGCCGCCGAGACTCCGCCACCACCACGACACCTGCCCGTTCGTCACGTCGTCCACGTCCTCATTCTCCGGCGGAGCCCGCTCCGCGGGCCGTCGCAAAGTGTCGCGAATCCGCCGGCGCTCCGGCCATTCGGGACGGCTCGCGGTGCGGCGTGTCAGGCGTCGAGGGCGCGCAGCGCAGCCCACAGCTCGGCGCGCGTCGCGAACGACGACAGGTCGCGGCCGAGCACGCGCTCGACGAGGGCCAGCCGGGTGCGCACCGTGTGCCGGTGCACGCCGAGGGCCTGCGCCGTCGCCTCGTGCGAGCAGTCCTCGTCCAGCCAGACCTGCAGCGTCTCGGCGAGACGGGTGCCCTCCGCCGCGTCGTGCTCGTACAGCGGCGCCAGCTCGGCGCGGGCGAGCGAGCGGGCCTCGTCGGTGAAGGCCGACAGCACACCGGCGCGCGACACGTCGGCGAACGCGGTGATCGGGCCCACACCGCGGTCGCGGGCGACGCGCGCCTGCCCGACGGCGGCGGCGAAGCCGTCGTAGCCGGCCGGATCCGACAGGCCGATCCGCAGGTCGAACCGCTCGGCCAGGTCACGCAGCGCCGACAGGTCGCCGGCCGGCACGACGAGCACCAGGCCGTCGTCGGTGCGCCCGAAGAACAGGGCGCCGCGGCGCTCGTCGGCCCAGAGCTCGAGCAGTTCGGCGATGCCGTCGACCCGGGCCGAGGCGGCATCCGTCAGCCCCACCGCGACGGGCGCGGGCGGCAGCGGACCCCACAGCTCGCGCGACGTGCGCCGCGCGAGCGCCGGGTCGCCGGCGAGGAGCGACTGCACGAGCCCGGCCCGCAGAGCGCTGCGCGCGCGCACGAGCCCCTGCTGCTGCTCCAGCGCGAGTCCCGCCATCGCGATGACCGAGGTCACGACCACGCGGCCCTCCTGGTCGAGGTCGCCCGCGGCGATCGCGATGACGCCGCGCAGGTGGCCGCCGCGACCCAGGGTCTGCAGGGTGAACGGTGTGTCGCCGATGCGCAGCGACGACCCGGCCCGCGCACCGCGGTGCAGCACTGCGGTGACCTCGCGCTGCAGCGCCGCCGCGGTCTCGGGATCCAGCCCGCCGAGCGGGTGCTCGCGCGCCGGCTCGCCCGCCGCATCGAACATGCCCACCCACGTGTCGAGCTGCTTCGCGAGCTCTGCGACCGTCGCGCCGAGCCCGTCGGGGCGCAGTGCCGCGAGCGCGATCGCCCGCTGCGCCGCGAGCGCCCAGCTGCGCCGCGCGTACGCCTCGGCCGCGATCGCCTCGGCGTTGGCGCGCGCGACGGCGATGAAGGGGGTGCGGTACGGCACCTCGAACAGCGGCATCCCCTCATCACGGCACGCGTCGACGAGGGCGGGAGGGATGCCGTCACGCACCACCTCGGTGCCGAAGCCGAGGCCGACCACGCCGCGCGCGGCCAGCCGGTGCACGTACGCGCGGTAGATCTCGGGCGCATCCACTGCCTCGGCCGACCCGTCGGGGAACTGCGTGCCCGTCGTCAGCAGCACGAGGCCCTCCGACAGGAAGGGCGTCGGATCGGCCAGGTCCGAGCTGTGCACCCACCGGATGGCGCGGTCGAGCGCCGCGGGATCGACGTCGGCTGCCAGCGTCAGCTGCAGATCGCGTCGGGCGAGGAGTGCCCGCAGCGTGGGGGCGTCGTCGGCGTCCATGCAGCCGAGTGTACGTGCTGGGCTGTACGACCCGTACAGCCGACCGGACAGAATGTACGCGATGGCGGGTGCGAACGTCCGGAGTGCCGACATACGCTCCCGATCATGAGCAGCGCAGCCGACACCCTCACCGCAACGCCCCTCGGCGGCCCCACCCTGCCCCAGGAGCGCCGCCTCGTCACCAGCATCCCCGGCCCCCGTTCGCAGGAGCTGCTGGATCGCAAGGCCGACGCCGTCGCCGCGGGCGTCGGGCACACCGCACCGGTCCACGCCGTGGCCGCGGGCGGCGGGGTCATCGTCGACGCCGACGGCAACTCGCTCATCGACCTCGGCTCGGGCATCGCGGTCACCACGATCGGCAACGCGCACCCCAAGGTCGTGCAGGCCGTCCAGGAGCAGGTGGCGCAGTTCACCCACACGTGCTTCATGATCGCGCCGTACGACTCGTACGTGACCGTCGCCGAGGCGCTCAACCGCATCACGCCGGGTGACCACGCCAAGAAGAGCGCCCTGTTCAACTCGGGCGCCGAGGCCGTCGAGAACGCGGTCAAGATCGCCCGCAAGTACACCGGCAAGCAGGCGGTCGTCGCGTTCGACCACGGCTACCACGGCCGCACCAACCTCACGATGGCGCTCACCGCCAAGGCGATGCCGTACAAGAGCGGCTTCGGCCCGTTCGCGTCCGAGATCTACCGCGCACCGCTGTCGTACCCGTACCGCGACGGCCTCGACGGGGGCCTGGCCGCCAAGAAGGCCATCTCGATGATCGAGAAGCAGGTCGGCGCCGACAACCTCGCCGCGGTCATCATCGAGCCCATCCAGGGCGAGGGCGGCTTCATCGTCCCCGCCGACGGATTCCTCCCGGCGATCGTGGAGTGGTGCCGCGCCAACGACGTGGTGTTCATCGCCGACGAGATCCAGACCGGCTTCGCCCGCACCGGCCGCATGTTCGCCAGCGAGGTGTTCGGCATCGTCCCCGACCTCATCACGACCGCGAAGGGCATCGCCGGCGGCCTGCCGCTCGCTGCCGTCACGGGTCGCGCCGAGATCATGGATGCCTCGCACGCCGGCGGACTCGGCGGCACCTACGGCGGCAACCCGATCGCCTGCGCCGCCGCGGTGGCCGCGATCGACGTGTTCGAGAACGACGGCATGCTCGAGCGGGCGCGCGAGATCGAGACGGTCCTCAAGGGCCGCCTGCAGCAGCTGCAGGCCGCCGACCCGCGCATCGGCGACGTGCGCGGCCACGGCGCGATGATCGCGGCCGAGTTCGTCGACCCCGCGACGGGAGAGCCGGATGCCGCGCTCACCGCCGCGGTCGCGAAGGCGTCCATCGCACAGGGCGTCATCGTGCTCACGTGCGGCACCTACGGGAACGTGATCCGTTTCCTGCCGCCGCTGTCGATCACCGACGACCTGCTCCACGAGGGCCTGGACGTCGTCGCAGCAGCGCTTGCGGCATCCTGACCCCGATTCCGTCTGACAGCATCCGATCCTCCGGATCGGCTCCCGCGGCGGCCCGACCGGCCGCCGCGGGACCCGCATCACCCACCAGAGACCGCACGACGCGCCGGGCAGGCGCGCCCGACAAAGGAGTCCGAATGACCGAGCTCACCCGTGACGTCGTCATCATCGGCGCCGGCGCCGCCGGCACCACCGCCGCCAACGAACTGAAGAAGGCCGGCCTGTCGGTCGTCGTGCTCGAAGCCCGCGACCGCGTCGGCGGGCGCCTGTGGACCGACGTGATCGACGGCGCCATGCTCGAGATCGGCGGCCAGTGGGTCTCGCCCGACCAGGATGCGCTCAAGGAGACCATCGAGGAGCTCGGGCTGGAGACCTACAGCCGCTACCGCGACGGCGACAGCGTCTACGTCGGCCCCGACGGAACGCTGCACCGCTTCACCGGTGAGATGTTCCCCGTCTCGCCCGAGACCGAGAAGGTCATCGCCGAGATCACCGAGCGTCTGGACGCGATGGTCGCCGAGATCGACCCCGACCGTCCCTGGGAGCACCCGAACGCCGCCGAGTGGGACTCGGTCACCTGGGACGCGTGGCTGCGCGCGCAGACCGACGACGACGAGGCCGTGCGCAACCTCGCGTTCGCGACCGGCTCGGCCATGCTCACCAAGCCGACCCACGCCTTCTCGCTGCTGCAGTCGCTGCTGATGGCGGCCTCGGCGGGCTCGTACTCGAACCTCGTCGACGCGGACTTCATCCTCGACATGCGCGTCGTCGGCGGCCTGCAGCAGGTTCCGATCCTGCTCGCCGAGCGCCTCGGCGACGACGTCCTGCTCGGGCACGCGGTCCGCACGCTCGAGTGGTCGGAGGACGGGGTCACCGCCCACGCCGACGGCGACCTGTACGTCCACGCGCGCTACGCGATCCTCGCCCACGCTCCCGTGCTGTACGACCGCATCTCGTTCGTGCCGGCGCTGCCGCGCCGCCAGCACCAGCTGCACCAGCACCTGTCGATGGGCTTCGTCATCAAGGTGCACGCCGTCTACGACCGCCCGTTCTGGCGCGAGCAGGGCCTGTCGGGCACGGCGTTCAGCCCCTACGAGCTGTCGCACGAGGCCTACGACAACACGAACCACGGCGACGAGCGCGGCACCCTGGTCGGCTTCGTCAGCGACCAGAACGCCGACGACCTGTTCACGCTGTCGGCCGAGGAGCGCAAGGAGCGCATCCTCGAGTCGCTGTCGCACTACTACGGTCCCGAGGCGAAGAACCCCGTTGTCTACTACGAGAGCGACTGGGGCTCGGAGGAGTGGACGCGCGGCGCCTACGCCGCGAGCTTCGACATGGGCGGTCTGCACCGCTACGGCGCCGACCTGCGCACCGCCGTCGGCCCGATCCACTTCGCCTGCAGCGACATGGCGGGTGCCGGCTACCAGCACGTCGACGGCGCGATCCGCATGGGCCGCTTCGCCGCGGCCAACGTCCTCGAAGCGGCGCGACGATGACGGCCCGGATCGTCGTCGGGTACACGGCGACGGATGCCGGCGCGGACGCGGTCGCGCTCGGCGCCCGCTTCGCGGCGGCCACGGGTGCCGAGCTCGACCTGGTGCTCGTGCTGCCGGGTGAGGACCGCAGCGTCATCACCCCGCCCGACGCGAGCTACGACCGGTACCTGCAGGGGCAGGCCGAGACGTGGCTGGCCGAGGCGACGGCGACGATCCCGGATGCCGTCACCTCGCGGTCGCACGTCAGATTCGCCGACTCGTTCGCCGAGGGCCTGGTCGCCGCGGCGCACGAGCTGGAGGCATCCCTCATCGTCGTCGGCACCGCGAACGGCGGCCGGCGCGGACGCCACCGTCTCGGCACCGTCGCGACCGAGCTGCTGCACTCGTCGGACGTCCCGGTGGTCCTCGCTCCCGAGGGCTCGCGCCGCATGGAAGCCACCGGCATCACCCGCGTGACCGCGGCGATCGGCACCCGTCCGGGCGCCGAGACGCTGCTCGACGCGAGCATCGCCCTCGTGGTGGCGACGGGCGCCGAGCTGCGCCTGCTGTCGCTCGTGTCGGTGGACCTGCCGGCATCCGTCGACACCGGCGTGATCCGCATCGCCGGCGCCGCCCACGCCGACGACGTGCTCGGCAAGGCGCTGGACGCGCTGCCCGACGACGTCGAGGCCGAGGTCGTCGTCGCCCGCGGCGACAGCATCGAGGACGCTGTCGCCCACATCGGGTGGGAGCCGGGCGAGATCGCCGTGGTCGGCTCCAGCCGCCTGGCCCAGCCCCGGCGCCTCTTCCTCGGCTCGACGGCGGCGAAGATGCTGCACGAGCTTCCCGTACCGATGGTCGTCGTGCCGCGCACGCGCCAGGAAGGCGCGTCACGATGAGCGCTCAGAACACCGGCGCTGCGGCGCCGCTCGCACCCGCCTCCGGCGCCGATGCCGGCGGGCTGTCGAAGAAGGGCCTGAGCGCCGGCGCCGTCGGCGTCCTCGGCGCCGTGGTCATCGGCGTCTCGACGATCGCCCCCGCGTACACGCTCACCGCGTCGCTCGGCCCGACCGTCGCGGTCGTCGGCACGCAGGTGCCGGCGATCATCCTCGTCGGGTTCATCCCGATGCTGCTGACCGCGTTCGGCTACCGCGAGCTCAACCGCGCGATGCCCGACTCGGGCACCTCCTTCACGTGGGGCGTGCGTGCGTTCGGCCCCTGGATCGGGTGGATGACGGGCTGGGGCCTCATCGCCGCGACCGTCATCGTGCTGTCGAACCTCGCCGGCATCGCCGTGGAGTTCCTGTTCCTGCTGATCTCGCAGCTGACGGGCAACCCCGACATCGCCGAACTGGCGTTCAACCCGATCATCAACGTGGTCGTGTGTCTGCTGTTCATGCTGGGCGCGACGCTGATCTCGTACCGCGACATGCAGACCACGCAGAAGTTCCAGTACGTGCTGGTCGGCTTCCAGGTCGTGGTCCTCGTGCTGTTCGCGGTCGTCGCGATCGTGAAGGCGGTCGACGGCGAGGCGCCGGATCCGACCGCGTTCTCGTGGTCATGGTTCAACCCGTTCGAGGTGTCGTCGTTCAGCGCCTTCGCCGCGGGCCTCTCGCTGTCGATCTTCATCTTCTGGGGCTGGGACGTCGTCCTCACCATGAACGAAGAGACCAAGAACCCGGCCAAGACGCCCGGTCGTGCCGCCATGGTCACCGTCGTCGTCGTGGTCTCGCTCTACCTCCTGCTCTCGATCGGCCTCATCATGTTCGCGGGCGTCGGGTCTGAGGGCCTGGGGCTGGCGAACGAGGACATCTCGGCCAACGTGTTCTTCGCGCTGTCCGATCCGATCCTCGGGCCGCTCGCCTTCCTGGTGTCGCTCGCGGTGCTGTCGAGCTCGGCGGCTTCGCTGCAGTCGACCGCCGTCGGCCCGGCGCGGACGCTGCTCGCGATGGGCCACTACGGCGCGCTGCCGTCGAAGTTCGCGAAGGTGAGCCCGCGATTCTTCACGCCGGGCTACGCCACCGTCGTCTCGGCCATCGTCGCGTCGGTGTTCTACGCCGTGATGCGCATCGTGAGCGAGAACGTCCTCACCGACACGATCCTGTCGCTCGGCATGATGATCTGCTTCTACTACGGCCTCACCGCGTTCGCGTGCGTCTGGTACTTCCGCAAGCAGTGGTTCGACTCGGCGCGGAGCTTCTTCTTCACGTTCCTGTTCCCGCTGGTCGGCGGTGCCATCCTCGCGGTGCTGTTCGTGACCACCCTCATCGACTCGATGGACCCGGCGTACGGCAGCGGATCCAACATCGGCGGCGTCGGCCTCGTGTTCGTGCTCGGCGTCGGCATCATCGTCGTCGGTGTCGTCATCATGATCTGGCAGGCGATCAAGCGTCCGGCGTTCTTCCGCGGTGAGACACTCAGTATCGACGCGCCCCCGAGTCTTCGACGCGCCGGTCGCTGACCGGCAGACTGACCCCATCCCTTCGATCGGAGAAGCATCCATGAGCGACTACGCCGTCGTCAACCCCGCCACGGGCGAGACCCTGGCCACCTATCCGACCATCACCGACGAGGCCCTCGAGGCCGCGATCGCGGGGGCGGATGCCGCCTACCGCACGTGGCGGAACACGCCCGTCGACGAGCGCGCGGCCCGCATCCGCAAGGTCGCCGACCTGCACCGCGAGCGCCGCGAAGAGCTCGCCGAGATCATCGTGCGCGAGATGGGCAAGCCCCTGGAGGCCGCGCTCGGCGAGGTCGACTTCGCGGCCGACATCACGCAGTACTACGCGGACCACGCCGACCGCATCACGGGCGACCAGCCGCTGGAGATCGACGGCGAAGGCACCGCGGTGATCCGTCGTTCGCCGCTGGGCGTGCTGCTGGGCATCATGCCGTGGAACTTCCCGTACTACCAGGTCGCCCGGTTCGCCGCGCCAAACCTCGTGGTCGGCAACACGATCCTGCTCAAGCACGCCCCGCAGTGCCCCGAGTCGGCTGCGGCGATCGCACAGCTGTACGCCGACGCCGGGCTGGGCGGCGAGTACACGAACATCTACGCCACGAACGACCAGGCGGCCGCCGTCATCGCCGACCGTCGCGTGCAGGGCGTGTCGGTCACCGGCTCGGAGCGCGCGGGCGCGGCGGTCGCCGAGATCGCCGGCCGCAACCTCAAGAAGGTGGCCCTCGAGCTCGGCGGCTCGGACCCGTTCATCCTGCTGTCGACGGAGGACCTCGACGCGACCGTGGAGGCCGCGGTGGCCGCGCGCCTCGACAACAACGGCCAGTCCTGCAACGCCGCCAAGCGCTTCATCGTGGTGGAGGGTCTGTACGACGCGTTCCTCGAGAAGTTCACGGCCGCGATGGCCGGCGCCAAGGTCGGCGACCCGTTCGCCGACGACACCGTGCTGGGCCCGCTGTCGTCGCTCACTGCCGCTGAGCGCCTGGCCGCGCAGGTCGACAACGCGGTGGCGCAGGGTGCGACCCTCGTCGCCGGCGGCGTGCGCGACGGCGCCTACTACCCGGGCACCGTGCTCACGGACGTGACGAGCGACATGGACGCGTACCGCGAGGAGTTCTTCGGCCCGGTCGGCGTCGTCTACAAGGTCGCCGACGAAGACGCCGCCGTGGCGCTCGCCAACGACACGAGCTTCGGCCTTGGCTCGTACGTCTTCACGACCGACGAGGAGCAGGCCGCTCGCATCGCCGACAAGATCGACGCCGGCATGGTCTACGTCAACGTGGTCCTGGCCGACGAGCCCGCGCTGCCGTTCGGCGGCGTGAAGCGCTCGGGCACGGCTCGTGAGATGGGATTCCTCGCCGCCGACGAGTTCGTCAACAAGAAGCTCATCCGCGTCGGCGCCTGACCCCGGAATCGCGAAAGGGTACGTTCCCGCCGCGGGAACGTACCCTTTCGCGTGTCAGAGACGGATGCGGGCCTCGACGAGGGCCTCGTCGGCCCACTGCAGCTGCTGCGGCGTTCCCCAGCGGGTCGCGGCATCCCGCGCCGCCTCGAACGCCGTGAGCGCCTCGGCCACCCGCCCGGCATCGAGCAGGCGCCAGCCGGTGTTGTTGTGGAGCGAGATGCGCCAGCGCAGGGTGCGCGGATCGTCGACCGCCACGAGCGCGTCGAGGGCGGCATCCGTCCACTCGTCGGCCTGCTCGGCATCGGCGATCGCGAGCATGTGGAGCGCGTCCACGCGCAGGAAGACGAGATCCGGGCGGGATGCCGCGTCCACCGCCGCCGTGAAGTAGGGGATCGCCGCGTCGGGGTCGCCGGCCGAGTTGCGCAGCCGACCGCGTTCGAGCGCCGCACGGGCGGCGACCGCGTCGTCGTCGATCGCCACCGCGTCGAGCGTCGCGTCGGCCTCGGCGAACCGCTCCTGCAGTCCGAGAGCCCGCGCGACCTGCGTCTGCAGTTCCGCACGGACGCCGGCATCCGTCTCGTCATCGACGGCTCGCCGCAGCCGCCCTTCCGACGCGACCGGGTCGGAGAAGTCCCACAGCTCGTCGAGCCGCGCCTGCGAGAGGGTCATGCCGGAATGGTAGCCCCGCCGTCCGGGGGTGTCGTGCCGCGCCTGCGAGGACGAGGATGGAGGCATGGCAGACACACCGGACCCCGTGGTCGCGCTCACTGACGAGCAGTGCTGGGAACGCCTGCGCCAGCAGGAGCTCGGAAGGCTCGTCACACACGTGGGAGACACTCTCGACATCTTTCCCGTGAACTACGTCGTCGACGGCGAGAGCGTGCTGTTCCGCACCGCTCAGGGCAGCAAGCTGTTCGAGCTGACCGTCAACGACGAGGTGCTGTTCGAGGTGGACGACCACACCGACAGCGACGCGTGGAGCGTGATCCTGCGCGGTCGCGCGCACCCGCTCGACCGCTCCGCCGACGTCGAGCGTGCCGACGGGCTGGGGCTGCGTCCCTGGATCCCGACGCTCAAGTACACGTACGTGCGGGTGGAGCCGACGGCCGTGTCGGGACGCGCGTTCGAGCGTGCCCCCGAGCCGGACCGCTACGGTATCCAGCAGTACTGAGGTGTCGGCAACCGCCTCGAAGGCGGGCTCGGTTCGCGGGGCCTCCGGGCATGCCGTACACTTGATCGTGCAGTTGAAGTCTGCATTCTTTCGCTGTGCCTGCCAGTCAGGAACAGCGCTCCCCGGTCGGACGACAGGGGAGGAGTGCGGGTTCAACGAGACCTCCGGGTCTCTAGGGCGGTAGCTCAATTGGCAGAGCAGCGGTCTCCAAAACCGCAGGTTGCAGGTTCGATTCCTGTCCGCCCTGCGCTCAGCGCAACACCGGCTCGTCCGGTGGTTGACAAACACAGTGTGCCGATCCGTGTCGGCTCACGGAAGGTAATCAGGTGGCATCGATGGTTCAGGACGAGCCGAAGGGCGAAGTCGTCCCCGCTGAGGGAGCGACCGCGCCTCGCGAGAAGAAGCCGAACGTCTTCTCTCGCATCGCCCTGTTCATCCGCCAGGTCTTCGCCGAGCTCCGCAAGGTCGTCACGCCGACGCGCCAGGAGCTCGTGAAGTACACGCTGGTGGTGCTCGGGTTCGTCGTGGTGATGATGGCCCTGGTCTACGGCCTCGACGTGCTGTTCGTGTGGATCACGTCGAACGTCTTCGGAGTGCCGGCCTGATCCCGAGCGCCTCGGCTCGCGCCGAAGCATGACACGGGCGGACCGCAGGTCCGGCAGCGGACGGAACGGAAGAGAACTCACGTGACGGAAAGATATTCGGACGACGCGGATTGGGCGACGGCTGCCGAGCAGTCGTCGGAGGACGACGAAGCCCAGGAGGGCAACGTCCTCGCCGCCGAGGAGCACTCGGTCGAAGCGGCCGAGCACCTCGCGATCCACGTGGTGGACGACGAGGCCCAGGACGACTCCGACCTGGACGACATCGACATCGACGACCCGGAGGCCGACGCGATCGTGAACGACGCACTGAACCTGGACGAGGCTGCAGAGACCGAGGCCGCCGCCGAGGTCATCAACGACTCCATCGCCGAAGAGGTGGCGGAGCTCGAGGCCGAGGCCGCCGACGAGGTCACCCCCTACGACGGTCCCGACGTGAACGGCGACGAGGACGAGCCCGTCCTCGACGAGGAGTTCGTCGCCGAGGTGGATGCCGCCGCCGCGGTGGTCGACGAGGTCGAGGCCGACGAGGACGCGGAAGCCGACGAGGACTCGGAGGCCGACGAGGACTCCGACAGCGACGAGGACGAGGACCCGTACGAGGCGTTCCGCACCGAGCTGCGCAGCCTTCCGGGCAAGTGGTACGTCATCCACTCCTACGCCGGCTTCGAGCGCAAGGTGAAGGCCAACATCGAGCAGCGCAAGTCGACGCTCGAGGTCGAGGAAGACATCTACCAGATCGAGGTCCCGATGGAGGACGTCGTCGAGATCAAGAACGGGCAGCGCAAGATGGTCACGCGCGTCCGGATCCCCGGCTACGTGCTCGTGCGCATGGAGCTCAACGAGGACACCTGGTCGGTCGTGCGTCACACGCCCGGCGTGACCGGCTTCGTGGGCAACGCGCACAACCCGACCCCGCTGCGCTTCGAAGAGGCCTTCAACATGCTGAAGAGCCTCGTCGAGGTCAAGGAGGTCGCGACCGCGAAGGGCGGCGCCGCCAAGAAGGGCCAGCCCGCGGCCGCGCGCGTCATCGCCGAGGTCGACTTCGAGGTCGGCGAGACCATCACGATCAAGGAAGGCTCGTTCGCGGGCCTGCCCGGCACGATCAGCGAGATCAAGCCCGAGAGCGGCAAGCTCACGGTCCTCGTCTCGCTCTTCGAGCGCGAGACCCCGGTCGAGCTGTCGTTCGACCAGGTCACCAAGCTCTGACACAGACTTCCCGGGTATCGTCCCGGGGGAACCGCTGCCCGGAGATGCCGGGTGTGCGGGAGAACGGATGCCTTCCGGCATCCGCTCGATGAAAGGAAACAAGAATGGCACCGAAGAAGAAGGTGACCGGCCTGATCAAGCTTCAGATCAACGCCGGTGCAGCCAACCCGGCGCCGCCGATCGGCCCCGCGCTCGGTCAGCATGGCGTCAACATCATGGAGTTCTGCAAGGCGTACAACGCCGCGACCGAGTCGCAGCGCGGCAACGTCATCCCCGTGGAGATCACCGTCTACGAGGACCGCAGCTTCACGTTCATCCTGAAGACCCCGCCGGCCGCTGAGCTCATCAAGAAGGCTGCGGGCGTGCAGAAGGGCTCGAAGACGCCTCACACGGTCAAGGTCGCCAAGCTCACCAAGGAGCAGGTGCGCCAGATCGCCGAGACGAAGATGCCCGACCTGAACGCGAACGACATCGAGGCCGCCTCGCTGATCATCGCCGGCACCGCCCGTTCCATGGGCATCACGGTCGAGGACTGAGGGGAATAACGACTATGGCTACCAAGTCCAAGGCCTTCCAGGCTGCTGCCGCCAAGATCGAGGCGGACAAGTTCTACACCCCGACCGAGGCTGTCGCCCTCGCGAAGGAGACCGGTTCGGCGAAGTTCGACTCGACCGTCGAGGTCGCGCTCAAGCTCTCGGTCGACCCCCGCAAGGCGGACCAGATGGTGCGCGGCACCGTCATCCTGCCGCACGGCACCGGCAAGACCGCCCGCGTCATCGTGTTCGCGACGGGTCCGGCCGCTGAGGCCGCGATCGCCGCGGGTGCGGACGAGGTCGGCGGCGCCGAGCTCATCGAGAAGGTCGCCGGCGGCTGGACCGCGTTCGACGCGGCCGTCTCGACGCCCGAGCTCATGGGCCAGGTCGGTCGTCTGGGTAAGGTGCTCGGCCCCCGCGGCCTCATGCCCAACCCCAAGACCGGCACCGTGACCCCCAACCCGGCCAAGGCCGTGGAGGAGATCAAGGGCGGCAAGATCGAGTTCCGCGTCGACAAGCACGCCAACGTGCACTTCGTCGTGGGCAAGGCGTCGTTCTCGGCCGACCAGCTCGACGAGAACCTGAAGGCCGCGCTCGAAGAGATCGTGCGCCTGAAGCCCTCGAGCTCGAAGGGCCGTTACATCCAGAAGGGCGCCGTGTCGACCACGTTCGGCCCCGGCATCCCGCTGGACGTCAACGCGCTCGTCTGACGCTTCGACAAGCTCAGCGACCGTCAGGTCGCAGCGCAAGGGGCCTCGCCTTCGGGCGGGGCCCCTTCGTCGTATCCGGGCGCGTAACCCGCGCCGCATCGCGGCATGCCCCGGAGTAGCGTCGGCGGTATGGCCGAGACGCTGCAGGAACTGTTCGGAATCGATGCGCCGATCGTGCTCGGCCCGTTCGGCGGGCTGTCGTCGATCGCGTTGACCGCGACGGTGAGCGAGCAGGGCGGCCTCGGCTCGTTCGGCCTGTACGGCTACGACGCGGACCGCATCAGCGACACGATCGCGGCGCTGCGCTCGGCGACCGCGCGTCCGTTCGCCGTGAACCTGTGGCTGCCGACCGGCGACGAGGTCGTCCCCGCCGACGTGGACCTCGCGCCGTCGTACGCGGCGCTCGCACCGCTGTTCGAGGCGGCGGGGATCGCCCTGCCCGCGCCCCCGGTGGAGTTCCTGCCCGATATCGCCTCTCAGCTGACGGCGGTGATGGATGCCGCCCCCGCAGCGCTCAGCCTGGTCTACGGCGTTCCCGACCACCGTCTGGTCGAGGCGGCGCACAGCCACGGCATCCGGATCATCGGCACGGCGACCACCGTCGCCGAGGCCGTCGCGCTCGAGGCTGCCGGGGTCGACGCGATCGTCGCGACGGGAGCGGAGGCGGCTGGGCACCGGGTGTCGTTCCTGCAGCCCGCCGAGGCGTCGCTCGTGGGCACCTTCGCGCTGGTGCCCCAGGTCGTCGACGCCGTCGGCGTACCCGTGATCGCGGCCGGCGGGGTCGCCGACCGCAGGGGAGTGGCCGCGGCCTTCGCCCTCGGCGCCTCGGGAGTGCAGGTGGGCTCGGCGTTCCTGCGCACCCGCCAGTCGGCCGCGACGGCCGCGCACCGGCAGGCGATCGCCGACGCGACCGACACGAGCAGCGTGCTCACCCGGGCGATGAGCGGGCGGCTGGCCCGCGGCATCCCGAATCGCGCCATGCGGGCGATCGAGACCGCGGGCGTCATCGCGCCCTTCCCCGCGCAGAACTGGCTCACCGGGGTGTTCCGCG
>PJUC01000419.1_pt1 | contig 18230 bp, 12 predicted proteins | sample 1512161 | NCBI WGS metagenome assembly PJUC01 (sample SAMN08177676, study PRJNA422409) | Soil metagenome, whole genome shotgun sequencing project. | isolation source: Soil enriched on filter paper | place: USA: Madison | collected 2015-01-15
GTGTTCTACTTCCTCATCAAGAGGTTCAACCTCAAGACGCCGGGTCGTGAAGACGACGACACCCTCACGCAGGGCACGGAGTACGACACGTCGGCCACCGACGACAAGTACCTCGTCACCGCCGGCCGGTTCCTCACCGCCCTCGGCGGCAAGGAGAACATCACCGACCTGGAGAACTGCGCGACGCGCCTGCGGCTGGAGGTCGATGACGTCAGCAAGGTCGACGACGCCGCGCTCAAGCGTGCCGGCGCCGCCGGCACGATGAAGCCGGGCGGCAAGTCCGTGCAGGTCGTCTACGGCACCAACGTCCAGTTCGTGAAGGACGCCATGGAGGCCATCATGACCGGTCAGGCCGAGGCGCCGCAGGGCGCCGCGCCCGAACCCGCCGTCGAGGCAGCCGCCGGCAGCACCGCGGTGCTCACCGACACCGCGAAGGCGACCGTCACGCTGCGCCAGCCGCTCGAGGGCAGGGTCGTCCCGCTCTCGGAGGTGCCCGACCCCACGTTCGCACAGGGGATCATGGGTCCGGGCGTCGCGATCGAGCCGACCGGTGACACCGTCGTCGCACCCGCCGACGGCACCATCGGCGCGACGTTCGACACCGGCCACGCGGTCGCCCTCGTCCTCGAGGACGGCACGGAGCTGCTGATCCACGTCGGCATCGACACCGTGGCTATGAAGGGCGACGGCTTCCAGACCCTGGTCGAGAAGGGGCAGAAGGTCACGGCGGGCACTCCGCTGCTGCGCTTCGACCTCTCGAAGATCCAGGCGGCCGGCCACCCGTCGATCACTCCGGTGATCGTGCTCAACAACGAGAACGCGACGGTCGCGTTCGAGTAGGACCCGCACGACAGAGAGGGAGTGGATGCCGCGCACGCGGCATCCACTCCCTCTCTCACATCGCGGCGCCGATGTACGAGTATTTGACGAAGACCTCGGGCGCGAGCCCGGCCTCTTCGAGCACCCCCTGGACGGCGGCCAGCATGTAGCTGGAGTCCCACCCCATGTACAGCGAGTGGTCGTCGTCGAGGCGGTCCCACTGGCCGTTCCAGGACTGCGCCGTGTACACCGGCCCGCCGCGCCGCGCGCTGTAGGCCACCACGGCTTCACGTGCGTCGGCCCACAGTCGCTTGAACACCCGGTTGAAGAGGTACTTGACGTCGGGCACCTCCCAGTGCTCGCCGCAGTACTCCACGTACGACCACTCGCGGTGCCATCCCGCGGGCCAGCCCCGGCGGCGCACGGCGTCGAGGATCGGGGTGAGCCCGTCGTCGTCGATCGCGGGACCGCCGGGACGCCGCCACACCTCGACGAAGCGCTCCGTGAGCCGCGTCGACCGTTCGGCGATCGCGGCGGTACCCCAGGCCGGGAGCTCCGCGAGCTCGGCCGTCGTCGGCACCGCGCTGCGCGCATAGAGCCCCTGCTTGTCGGGGAACGATCGATCGAGCGCACGGAAGGCGAGGTCCTCTTCGAGGACGGTCAGGTTGCCGATCGTCTTCGCCAGCGCCCGGTGGCTGTTCTGCTCGTCGTCACTGTACGACGACCACTCGCGCACACCGTCGCCTGACCAGCCGTCGCCGGGTGCGAGCGGGAAGATGTGCTCGACGTCCAACCCGCCCGCGCCGTCGACGCCCGCGATCCGGCCCAGGATGTAGGCCGCGTGGGGGAGCTCGGAGTACTTCAGCGCCACGGCGATGCGCTCGTCGGACGGGGTGATCCGCGAGATCGCCGACACGAGCGCGTCGCGACCCTCGGCGCGCGCGCGGCACAGGCGTGCCACGAGCCGGTCGGTGCCCGTCCCGACCACCGATCGCCGCACGAGCAGGGACTGGACCATCTCCAGCGTCTCGATGAGCTCCTCGCGATCGGTGACACCGAGCTCGACGTCGCGATAGACGCGCATCACGAGCGGGTACATGCCCGTGCCGAACGTGTTCAAGTAGGCGATCTGCCGGGCGATGCCGGCATCCGCAGCCTCCTGCGGATGCAACAGCACGCGGTACACGCGTGAGAACGCCCGCCACTCCTCGGCGTGTGCGACGAGATCGGCGAACTCGAGGCGGGGGAACTCCGCCCGGAAGGCGTCGTACACGCCGCGTCCGCCGACGACCGTCACTTCGCGGCCGGTCCGCATGACGAGGTACTGGCGCCAGAACTCGGCGATCGCGTCGCCGGTGTTGTGCTCGATCGGCTGCCAGTAGTCCGACTCGATCTCGCGCTGCTCGGCGTGCGTGAGCCCCATGAGCACGTAGTTGTGGATGAGCTCGTGGTCGCGCAGCGGCTCGCCCGTGGAATTGAGGCTCTCGAAGATCTGCTGGGCGTTCGCGCCGGCGCCGAGGGTGATCGCCACGTGCTCGAGCTTCTGCAGGCCGCGCCAGATGTGCGCGGCCTCTTCGCGGCTGATCTGACTGCGGAAGAACGCGTAGTTGTCGTCGAACCGCGAGTCGCGCTGCTCGCCCGGCGGCAGCGGAAGATCGAGCACGACACGTTCGAACACCGAGGCCCACGCCCGGTGCGGACGCAGCTTGGTGCGCGTGGCGTCGTGCGAGTGCACGAGCACGCGCTGCAGCTCATCGGCCAGCCCAGGATCGGACTCGCGCACGGTGTGATGCAACGCCGCCACGAGGAGCATGAGCGTCGTCGTGCGCTGCTGACCGTCGATGAGCACCAGCTCCGCGTCGGAGCCCTCGCCGCTCGCAGACGAGAGGATGGATCCGATGAAGTGCATGTGACGGTCGTCGAGGTCTGCCACCGCGCGGATGTCGGAGAGGAGCTGCTCGCACCCGCCGATATCCCACCGGTACTGCCGCTGGTAGACCGGCACGACGATCGTCCAGTCCGCGGCTGACAGCCACCCGACCGTGTTGACAGCAGTTGCGTCGACGTTCGTGGCAGTGACCATAGCCTTCCCAGTCTATGAGGGCGGGCTGGTGGCGAGCCGGGCGACGGGCGGGCCCGGTTATTCACGGCCGGGCCACCGGGCCCCTTCCGAGCCCCGAGGTAGGCTTGCCTAAGTTGAGCCTGTTAAAACGTGCTGGCTCACTGACCGAAAGGCATGATTCGTCATGGGTTACATCAAGTCCGCCGCTCTCGATGAGACCGGCTTCGTGGTGCTCGACTCCTACGGCAAGGAGATCGACGCGAAGGAATGGCTCGACATCGAGTACGTCGACTGGAAGTCGTCGGGTGACACCCGCTTCGCGCCGCTCGCGTCGGCCAAGGGCGAGATCGAGTGCAACGGCTTCTGGAACCACACGCCGCCGCGCACCGACAAGGACGGCGTCTGGATCCCCGCGCAGACCGCGCTCGCACCGACGCTCACCGAGCGCGCGCAGGAGCCGGGCGCCAACGTCGGCCGCTGCCGCATCATCGAGCTGCAGCCGAACTCGTACGCGGACGCGCTGTACAACCTGCACCAGGACGACAACAACCGACTGAACCCGGACGGCACCGGCTGGGTCGTCCGCGGATTCTTCAACCTCACCGACGACAAGAACAGCTACTTCGTGCTGCGTGAGAACCGCACCGACCCGAGCATCGAGTACCGCGTGGCGCTGCCGGCGGGCGCGCAGCTCATCGTCGACACGCAGCGTCTGTGGCACGCCGTGCACCATGACGGCACCGAGCCCCGGTACTGCCTCATCACCTCGTGGGAGTCGGGCCCCGAGCTCGACGCCTACATCGAGAAGTACCACGGCGTGCCGACGGCACCTCAGTTCGAGGTCGCGCAGGACGTCCTCGACGCCGGCCAGGCCGAGCAGGCCCGGCGCGACGCGGCCCGCGCCGCGTACTACGCGGCCAAGGGCAAGGCCGAGGTCCAGGCCATGAGCGAGGCCTGAGCCTCCCTGACCACCGAGAGGGCGTGGAAATCACAGTCTTGTGATTTCCACGCCCTCTCGGCAATAATGGCGGCAGCACAACCGAACAGCAGCCATGACACCGTCTCAGGTCGTAGGGGAAGACGCACCTGACGAACGGAGAGATCATGGCGACACCACAGGCGCGCGGGGTGATCTTCATCCACTCTGCGCCACGAGCGTTGTGCCCCCACCTGGAATGGGCCGTGGGCCGCGCACTCGGCCGTGCGGTGAGCTTCGACTGGGCGGATCAGCCGGTCCTGGCGGGCAGTCGGCGTGCGGAGTTCTACTGGGAGGGTTCGGCGGGCACCGGCGCCGCCCTCGCGACCGCGATCCGCGGCTGGGAGCATCTGCGGTTCGAAGTCACCGAGGATCCCACGCCGCGCAGCGACGGCGGTCGCTGGCTGCACACGCCGGGTCTGGGCATTCACTATGCCCAGACCGACTCCGCAGGCAACGTCGTCATCGGGGAGGACCGCATCCGATACGCGCTCGAGATCTCGGGCAGCGACCCGCTGGAGCTCACCCGTGAACTCCAGGTCGCGCTCGGCGCGGCGTGGGACGAAGAGCTCGAGCCGTTTCGCCACGCCAGCGACGCCGCACCCGTCGTGTGGCTCCACAAAGTGGGCTGACGAAGCCCGCCCCAAAGACGCAGGCGGTGCGAGGCGCCATTACCGAGGCTCGGAGGCCATGAATCCCGGGTTGCGGGACCGCGAACCACCGCCTGACACGACAGACGCCCTCCGGAGGCTTCCCGGAGGGCGTCTTCGTCGTCTGCGACGATCTGCGGCGGATGCCTCAGACCGAGGCGAACGCGGCGACGGCGTTGTGACCGCCGAAGCCGAACGAGTTGCTGATGGCGAGCTGATCGCCGTCACCGAGCGGCGTCGGGGTGCCCGAGATGCGGAACGGCACCTCGGGGTCCTGCGTCGTCAGGTTGATCGTCGGGGGAGCGACCCGGTCGCGCAGCGCGAGCACGGTGAAGATGGCTTCGAGCGCGCCGGTGCCGCCGAGCAGGTGTCCGGTGGACGCCTTGGTGGCCGACACCGGGATCTCGTCGATCCGCGGGCCGAACACCGAGCGCAGCGCGCTGTACTCGTTCGGATCGCCGACGGGAGTCGACGTCGCGTGCGCGTTGATGTGCGTGACATCGTCGACAGAGGCGCCTGCCATGTCGAGGGCGAGGCGCACCGCACGCGACGCACCGACGCCCTCGGGGTCGTTGGCGGTGATGTGGTACGAGTCCGCGGTGACGCCGCCGCCGACGACGGCGGCGTAGATCTTCGCGCCGCGCGCACGCGCGTGATCCTCAGTCTCGAGGATCAGCGCTGCGGCGCCTTCGCCCATCACGAAGCCGTCACGGTCGATGCTCGTCGGGCGCGAGGCCGTCGCAGGATCGTCGTTGCGCTTGGAGAGCGCCTGCATCGACGAGAACGCGGCCAGCGTCACCGGGTGGATCACCGACTCGGTGCCACCAGCGATGACGACATCCGCGTAGCCGGCCCGGATGTGCTCGATCGCGTTCACGATCGATTCCGTGCTCGACGCGCACGCGCTGGCGACCGTGCGCGCATACGCCCGGGCGTTGAAGTGCAGAGAGAGGTTACCGGCGGCCGCGTTCGGCATGAGCATCGGCACCGTCATGGGCAGCACCCGTCGCGGACCCTTCTCGCGCAGGACGTCCCAGGCGTCGAGCAGGGTGTGCAGCCCGCCGATGCCGGTCGCGAAGTCGACGCCCAGGCGCTCGGGGTCCACCTCGGGGGTGCCCGCATCCGCCCACGCCTCCATCGCGGCGACCAGCGCGAACTGCGAAGAAGGGTCCAGGCGCTTCGCGACGGGGCGCTCGAGCACGGTGTCGGGACGCACCTTGGCCTCGGCCGCGAACGTGACGGGCAGCTGGTACTGCTCGACCCAGTCGTATTCGAGGGTGCGGGTGCCGGAGACGCCGTCCAGGAGCGCGGACCAGCTCTCGGGAGCCGTGCCGCCGAGCGGCGACGAAGCGCCGATGCCGGTCACGACGATGCGGGAGTTGCTCATGTCGTTCTAGATCCTCATGGGGTTCATGCCGGTGGGGGCCGCAGCCCCCACCGGAGGGATTACGCCTGGTTGGACGTGATGAAGGTGACGGCGTCGCCGACCGTCTTGAGGTTCTTGACCTCGTCGTCGGGGATCGTCACGCCGAACTTCTCCTCGGCGTTGACGACGATCGTCATCATCGAGATCGAGTCGATGTCGAGGTCGTCGGTGAACGACTTCTCGAGGGCGACCTCGTCGGCCGAGATGCCCGTCTCGTCGGTGATGAGCTCGGCGAGTCCTGCGAGGACCTCGTCGTTGGTGAATGCCATGGGATTCTCCTGTTTGTTAGGGGCTGTTGGTCAGGGATGTTGCGGTGCCCGGACGGGCCGGGAATCAGTCTAGGGTCGCGCCTCGCCGGCTCAGGGGAGGACGACGACCTGGGCGCCGAACACCAGACCGGCGCCGAAGCCTATCTGCAGTGCCAGTCCGCCGCTGAGCTCGGGGTGCTCCTCGAGCAGGCGGTGCGTGGCCAGTGGGATGGAGGCGGCGGACGTGTTGCCGGTCGTCTCGATGTCGCGGGCGATGACAACGCTCTCGGGCAGCTTCAGCTGCTTCGCGAACTCGTCGACGATGCGCATGTTCGCCTGGTGGGGGACGAAGGCGGCGAGATCGGATGCCTCGACCCCGGCCTCTTCGAGCGCCTGACGCGCGACCTTCACCATCTCCCACACGGCCCACCGGAACACGGTCGGGCCCTCTTGGCGAAGCGTCGGCCACGGCGCGGCGCCGTCGCGGAACTCGGTGAGGGTGTGGTTCATCCCGACGGCGTCCGCCTTCGAGCCGTCCGAGCCCCACACGGTCGGGCCGATGCCGGGGGTGTCGCTCGGGCCCACCACGGCCGCGCCCGCCCCGTCGCCGAGCAGGAACGAGATGCTCCGGTCGGTCGGGTCGACGATGTCGCTGAGCTTCTCGGTGCCGATCACGACGGCGTAGTGCGCGGCGCCGGCGCGGATGAGCGCGTCGGCCTGGGCGATCCCGTAGGCGAAGCCCGCGCACGCGGCGTTGAGGTCGTACGCCGCCGCCGGGTTGGCGCCGACGCGGTCGGCGACGATCGCCGATACGGACGGCGTCTGCTTCGGGTTGCTGATCGTGGCGACGATCACCGCGTCGACCTCGCTCGGATCCACCCCGGACCGCTCGATGGCCTCGCGTGCAGCATCCGTCGCGAGGTCGATCGCATCGGTCTCGGGAACGGCGCGCATGCGCGTGACGATGCCCGTGCGCTGACGGATCCACTCGTCGCTGGAGTCGATCGGCCCGATGAGGTCGTCGTTGGGGACCGCGATCTCGCCACGGGCGGCGCCGTAGGAGTAGATGCGGGTGTGGGCCGGCCCGGTGGGCTGGACGAGGGTACGGGTCATGCTTCTCTCCGGGTCAGGCGGCGGCGGCCACCAGCGCGGCGGCGGCCTCCAGGTCGTCGGGTGTCTTGACGGCGACAGCCGGGGTCCCGCGCAGCGCACGCTTCGCGAGTCCGACCAGCGTCCCCGCCGGCGACAGCTCCACGATGCCGGACACACCGGCGTCCGCGAAAGACGCCATGCACAGATCCCAGCGCACCGGCGAGGCGACCTGGTCGACGAGCAGCTCGACGAAGGCGGTGCCCGAGGCGACGGCCGAGCCGTCGCGGTTGGTCCAGATGGTGATGGACGGCTCGGATGCCGCGACCTCGGACGCCGCGGCGCGCAGCGCCTCGACAGCCGGGGCCATGTAGTGGGTGTGGAAGGCGCCCGCCACCTGCAGCGGGATGACGCGCGTGCCGGCGACCGGCTCGGCGGCCAGCGCCTGCAAGGCCTCGACCGCGCCGGCGACGACGAGCTGTCCGCCGCCGTTGTAGTTGGCCGGCGCCAGTCCGAGCTCGGCGAGACGTGCGATCACGGCGGCCTCGTCGCCGCCGATCACGGCGCTCATGCCGGTCTCGTCGGCCGCAGCAGCCTCGGCCATGGCGCGTCCGCGGATCCCGACGAGGGTGAGTGCGGCCTGCTCGCTCAGGATGCCGGCGGCCGCCGCCGCGGCGAACTCGCCCACCGAGTGGCCCGCGACACCGGCGATGCCCGACCGGTCCGGCAGTGCGTTCCACGACAGCAGGCTGGCGGCGACGATGAGCGGCTGTGCGACCTGGGTATCGCGGATGCGGTCGGCGTCCCACTCGGTGCCGGCGGCGACGAGGTCGACGCCCGACCACTCGGAGTACTGCGCCAGCCGGTCGGCCGTGCCGTCCAGTTCGAGCCAGGGAGTCAGGAAGCCGGGGGACTGGGAGCCCTGCCCGGGAAAGACAGCGATACGCACCGTTCCATCCTGCCAAGGATCACCCCGCGGGTTCTGGCGACATCGTCACAAGAATTCCGCGGAGCTTTGTGCGCGTCCCACACCCACGTGGGCCGAAACGTCAGAGCGGACCGCGCCGGGCCGCTGCGGGGCGCCGGCGGGTCGCATCCGTCCCGATCGATCCGAGGACGAGTGCGGTCTGCAGGATGAGCGCCTCACGGGGGCCTGTCGCATCCCATCCGATCACCTCGGACACCCGCTTGAGGCGGTACCGCACGGTGTTCGGGTGGACGAAGAGCTCGCGCGCCGTCGCCTCCAGCGACCGACCGTTGTCGAGGTACGCCCACAGCGTCGAGACGAGATCCGCGCTGTGCGACTGCAGCGGACGGTAGATGCGCTCCACCAGCGTCAGCTTGGCGAGCGGGTCGCCCGCGAGTGCCCGCTCGGGCAGCAGATCATCGGCCTCCACCGGCCGCGGTGCGTGCCGCCAGGCCCGGGCCACGGCGAAGCCCGCGAGAGCCGCCCGGGCACTCTGGCTCGCATCGACCAGCGCCGGCACTGTGGGGCCGAGCACGAGGTAGCCCGCGCCGAACCCGGGCTCCAGGCGCTTCGCGATCTCGCCGAACGGCAGCTCCGGGGCGATGTCTTCGGACCCGGCCGGCGGCTCGGCACGCCCGAGCACCAGGACGAGGCGCGAGCCCTGCACGCCGATGAGCACGTCCACGTCGAGCTTGCGGGCCGTGCGGCGCAGCTGGTCGACGTCGAACTGCGCCGGGGTCGTGCCCACGAGCACCGCGACCTCGCCGTGCCCGTGCCACCCGAGCGCCGCGATGCGGCTCGGCAGCTCTTCGTCGGCCTCGCCGGTCAGGATCGAATCGACGACGAGCGCCTCCAGGCGCGCGTCCCACAGCCCGCGTGCCTCCGCGGCGCGCGCGTAGACGTCGGCGGCCGCGAAGGCGACCTCGCGGGAGTACAGCAGTATCGCTTCGCGGAGGTCATCGCCCTTTCCGGCGACGCGCTCCTCGGTGACCTCGACGGTCACCCGGATCAGCTGCAGCGTCTGCTGCAGGCTCACGCTGCGCAGCAGCTCCCGCGGGGCCGCCGCGAAGATGTCGGACGCGATCCACGGCGTCGAGCCAGGATCGTCGTACCACTGGATGAACGAGGTGATGCCCGCCTGGGCCACCAGCCCGACGGCGGACCGTCGGGCCGGTGGCATCTCGGCGTACCAGGGCAGCGTGTCTTCGAGCCGCTTGATGGTGACCGTGGCGATGTCGCCCGAGATCCGCCGCAGCCACGCGAGCGTCTCGGACTTGTCCATCACCTCGACAGGCTTGCCCATGGGCGGATCAGCTCTCGCCGCCCGCGTTCCCGCTCGTTCCGGCGGTCACATCGTGCAGGCGGTACTTCTCGATCGCCTGCGCCGCGAGGCTGCGGTCGACCACACCCTCCTCGGCCAGGGACTGGAGCGTGCGCACCACGACCGACGGGCCGTCGATCTTGAAGAACCGGCGGGCGGCGGCGCGCGTGTCCGAGAAGCCGAAGCCGTCGGCACCCAGCGTCGCGAAGCGGTTGGGCACCCACGGACGGATCTGGTCCTGGACCGCGTGCATGAAGTCGCTGACGGCGACCACGGGACCGGCGGCACCCTGCAGCTTCTCGGTGAGGTACGCGGTGCGCGGCTCCTCGCCCGGGTAGAGGAAGTTGTGCTCGTCGGCGGCGAGACCGTCGCGGCGCAGCTCGGACCACGACGTGACCGACCACACGTCGGCCTGCACACCCCAGTCGTCGCGCAGCAGCTGCTGCGCCTCGAGCGCCCACGGCACGCCCACGCCCGACGCGAGGAGCTGGGCGCGCGGGCCTTCGCCCTCGGCGACCGAGATGCGGTGGATGCCGCGCACGATGCCGTCGACGTCGACATCCGCCGGCTCGGCCGGCTGGACGAGCGGCTCGTTGTACACCGTCAGGTAGTACATGACGTTGGGGTCGGGGTGGTTGCCGCCGTACATGCGGTCGAGACCCGAACGCACGATGTGCGCGATCTCGTATCCGTACGCGGGGTCGTACGACACCGTCGCCGGGTTGGTCGACGCCAGCAGCTGGGAGTGGCCGTCGGCGTGCTGCAGGCCCTCACCGGTCAGCGTCGTGCGACCCGCGGTCGCGCCGATGATGAAGCCGCGGGCCATCTGGTCGCCCGCAGCCCACTGGGCGTCGCCGGTGCGCTGGAAGCCGAACATCGAGTAGAAGACGTAGACCGGGATCAGCGGCTCGCCATGCGTCGCGTAGGACGTGCCGGCGGCTGTGAACGCCGCGACGGCGCCGGCCTCGTTGATGCCCACGTGGACGATCTGGCCCTGCGGGCTCTCCTTGTAGGCGAGCAGCAGTTCCCGGTCGACCGAGGTGTAGTTCTGGCCGTGCGGGTTGTAGATCTTCGCCGTCGGGAAGTACGCGTCCATGCCGAACGTGCGCGCCTCGTCGGGGATGATCGGCACGATGCGGTGACCGAAGTCCTTCGCACGCAGCAGGTCCTTCAGCAGGCGGACGAACGCCATCGTGGTGGCGATCTCCTGGGTGCCCGAGCCCTTCTTGGGCAGCGCGTACGCGTCGTCGCCCGGCAGCTGCAGGCCGACGTGGTGGCTGCGCCGCTCCGGAAGGAATCCGCCCAGGCCGCGACGCCGCTCGAGCATGTACTGGATCGTCTCGTCCTGCGCGCCGGGGTTGTAGTACGGCGGCAGGTACGGGTTCTCTTCGAGCTGCGCGTCCGAGATCGGGATGCGCATGGAGTCGCGGAAGTGCTTGAGGTCCTCGAGCGTCATCTTCTTCATCTGATGCGTCGCGTTGCGACCCTCGAAGTGATGACCGAGGCCGTAGCCCTTGATCGTCTTCGCGAGGATCACGGTCGGCTGGCCCTTGTGCTCGACAGCGGCCTTGTACGCGGCGTACACCTTGCGGTAGTCCAGACCGCCGCGACGCAGCTTGCCCCAGATGTCGTCGTCCGACCAGTCCTTGACCAGTGCGGCCGTGCGCTCGTCGCGACCGAAGAAGTGCTCGCGGATGAACGCGCCGTCCTCGGCGCGGTACGTCTGGAAGTCGCCGTCCGGGGTCGTGTTCATCAGGTGGACCAGCGCGCCGTCGACGTCCTTCGACAGCAGCTCGTCCCAGCCCGAGCCCCAGACGACCTTGATGACGTTCCAGCCGGCACCGCGGAAGTAACTCTCCAGCTCCTGGATGATCTTGCCGTTGCCGCGCACCGGGCCGTCGAGGCGCTGCAGGTTGCAGTTCACGACGAACGTCAGGTTGTCCAGACCCTCGTTGGCCGCCACCTGCAGCTGACCGCGGCTCTCGACCTCGTCCATCTCGCCGTCGCCGAGGAACGCCCACACGTGCGAGTCGGACAGGTCCTTGATGCCGCGGTTGGTCAGGTACTTGTTCGACATGGCCTGGTAGATCGCGTTGATCGGCCCGAGGCCCATCGACACGGTCGGGAACTGCCAATAGTCCGGCATCAGCCGGGGGTGCGGGTACGAGGGAAGCGCATCCGGCGCCTTCGACTTCTCCTGGCGGAAGCCGTCGAGCTGCGTCTCGGACAGGCGCCCCTCGAGGAAGGAGCGGGCGTAGATGCCGGGGGACGCGTGACCCTGGATGAACACCTGGTCGCCGCCGGTCGGGTCGTCGAGGCCCCGGAAGAAATGGTTGAAGCCCACCTCGTAGAGCGACGCGGACGATGCGTACGTCGAGATGTGGCCGCCGACGCCGATTCCGGGGCGCTGCGCGCGGTGCACCGTGATCGCGGCGTTCCACCGGATCCAGCGGCGGTATCGGCGCTCGAGCTCCTCATCGCCGGGGAACTCGGGCTCGTTCTCGGGGGCGATCGTGTTGATGTAGTCCGTCGTCGGGACCTGCGGCACGTTGAGCTGGAGTTCATGCGAGGTCTGCAGCAGGCTCAGCATGATCTCCCGGCCGCGGCCGTGGCCCTTGGCCTGCACGAGCTGCTGCAGGGATTCCTGCCACTCGGAGGTCTCGTCGGGATCGCTGTCGAGGGGGTCCTGCGAGTACGGATCCTGATCGTTGACAGTCACAGATGACCTTTCGTCGTCTGGCAGATCGTGCCAGGGAATCGCTACCGGAGCGGGGCGGGCTTTGTCTGCCCGGCACAACGCACCACCTGCCAGCCTAGCGAGTTCGAGAGCGCGGGGACGCACCTCGTAGACTGGCCCCGAGGGCCTTTAGCTCAGCTGGTAGAGCGCCACGTTTACACCGTGGATGTCGTCGGTTCGATCCCGGCAGGGCCCACCGTCGCGATCCATGGACGCCGCTCACCCGCGGTCCTCGCCGCCTTCCCGTTCATGCGAAACCACATGGGGGAGTGCGAACTCCTGATAGCCGGGCTGCCCGACCCGGGAGTGCCGGTGCGAGTACGTGAAGTAGATCACGAAGCCGATCACGAGCCACACCAGGAAGCGGAGCCACGTCTCGACCGTCAGGTTGAGCATGAGGTAGACGCAGATCGCCGCGGACAGCCCCGGCAGCCACGGATTGAGGGGCACGCGGAAGCTCCGGTGCAGATCCGGGCGCTTGCGACGCAGCACGATCACGCCGACCGACACGAGCACGAAGGCCGACAGCGTGCCGATGTTGACCATCTCCTCCAGGAGTCCGACCGGGGTGAATCCGGCAACGACGGCGACGATGACGGTCACGATGATCGAGATCACCCACGGCGTGCGCCAACGCGGGTGCACCTTCGCCAGGCCGATGGGCAGCAGGGCGTCCCGCGACATCGCGAAGATGATGCGGGTCGCGCCGATGAGCAGCGTCAGCACGACGGTGGTGAGGCCGGCGACGGCGCCCGCCGAGATCAGCGTGGCCATCCACGTCGCGCCGTGGAAGGCGAAGGCGTTCGCGAGGGCGGCAGCAGGATCCAGGTCCTGGTAGGGCACCATGCCGGTGACCACCAGCGCCACCGCGCAGTAGAGCAGCGTGCAGATCACCAGCGAGGCGATGATGCCGATGGGCAGGTCGCGCTGCGGATTGCGGGTCTCTTCGGCGGTGGTCGCGACGACATCGAAACCGATATAGGCGAAGAAGACGAGGGCGGCCCCGGCGAAGATGCCGCCGACGCCGAACGCCGTCGGGTCGATGCCGGAGAAGAACTGCAGGAGCGGCTGGCTGAGCCCGGTCGCGGCCTCGCGGGGCGTCGGGTCGGGGATGAACGGCGACCAGTTCGCGGGGTTCACGAAGAGGAGGCCGGCGACGATGACGAACAGCACGATGAAGAGCTTCACGGCCACGAGCACGAGGTTGACCCGCAACGACTCCTTGATGCCGAAGGTCATCAGCCCGCCGAGCAGCAGCACGAGGAGGATCGCCATGAGGTCGACGGTGCCGCCGTAGCCGATCTCGGCGGGGATCGGGATGCCGAGCTGCGCGAGGAGGGTGCCGAGGTACGCGCTCCATCCCTGCGCCACGACGCTCGCTCCGAGGAACATCTCCAGGATCAGGTCCCAGCCGATGATCCAGGCGAACAGCTCGCCCAGCGACGAGTACGAGAACGTGTATGCCGATCCCGATACGGGCACGGTCGAGGCGAACTCCGCGTAGCAGAGCGCGGCCAGCGTGCACGCGATCGCGGCGACCACGAAGCTGATCACGATCGCCGGCCCCGCCACCTCGTGCGCGGCGCGCCCGGTGAGCGTGAAGATTCCCGCTCCGATCACGACGCCGATGCCGAACACCGTGAGGTCGAGGGCCGTCAGGGACTTCTTGAGCCGGAACTCGGGTTCGTCGGTGTCGGCGATCGACTGCTCGACGGACTTCGTACGGAGAACACCCATCGTTGGTGCCTTTCGTCGTCGGAAGGGCCGGTCGTCGAATGCTAGTCCTCGTCGTACTCGCCGTCGACGCCCCACGGTAGGTTTGTTCCGTGAACGCCAGCCACGCAGACCAGCGCCGCCTCGTCGAGGTCGCCCAGCTCGACGCCCGCATCCGACAGGCCGACAATGCGCGCAAGAACCCGCCGCAGGCCGCGCGCGTGCAGGAGCTGCTGGGCCGTCGGCAGGAGCTCTCGCAGGAGCTCTCGGTGCGGCTCGGGGCGCGTGACGACATCCGCACGGAGCTCTCGCGCATCGAGTCCGACGTCGCCGTGGTCGATGCTCGCGCGGCGCGTGACAGCCAGCGCCTGGCGGCCTCCACGAACCCGAAGGAGGCCCAGAGCCTCGAGAGCGAGCTCGCGTCGCTCGCGCGTCGCAAGGACGACCTCGAAGACGCCGAGCTCGCCGTCATGGAGCGACTCGAGGCCGCCGACGCGGCCGTCGCCGAGCAGGAGGCGCTGATCGCGGCGACGAACGCCGAGGGCGCCGAGCTGAGCGGCGACGGCAAGCGGGCCGTCGCCGAGGCCACCGCCGCGTTCGAAGCGGCCCAGCGCGACCGCGCCGCCCTCGCCGCGACCGTTCCGGCCGACCTCCTCGCACTCTACGAGCGCCTCGCGACCCGCAGCGCCGGCGCGGCCTTCCTCCGGGCGCGCACCTGCGAAGGGTGTCACATGGTGCTCTCCGGCACCGACCTGCAGGTGCTGCGTCAGGCGGCCGACGACGACGTCGTCACCTGCCCGGAATGCGGCTGCATCCTCGTCATCGATGTGGATTCGGGCCTGTGAGTCGTTCCTCGCGCCCTGGCCGTGGTCGCGCCTGAGGCACCCGCCTGGATCGTGCTGGGCCGCGGCGCGCACGGCGCGGCCGCGCTGCTGCTGGATGCGGAGGCATCCGCGTCCCGGCGCCTCGACGTCGACGATCGCGACCTCGCGGCGTGGGTGGCGGACGTCGAGGCCGAGCATGCTCCCCGCTGGGTCTGGAACGACACCGCGCGCTGGTACCCGCCGCTCCTCGCCGCGGGCGTCAGGGTCGCGCGCTGTCACGACCTTCGGCTGTGCCACGCGATCCTGCGCGATTCGGCCCTCGTCGCCCCCGAGGCGCTCGTCCGACGACCGAGCGGATGGGATGCCGCACCCCACGTCGCCGATGACACCGCCCCCGCCCTGTTCGAACTCGACGGCGCCGCGACGCGTCCGGGCCTGCCGGAGGACGTGGACGACGCGCAGGCCGAGTTCGCGCGACAGCGCGCGGCGATCGCCGGCGCGCGCGACCCGGGCCGGCTGCGCCTGCTGACGGCGGCGGAGTCCGCCGGTGCCCTGGTCGCCGCCGAGCTGCGCGCCGCCGGTCTGCCGTGGGACGCGGCCGAGCACGACCGCATCCTCGTCGAGACGCTCGGCGAGCGTCCATTGGCCGGCGGTCAGCCGGCGCTTCTGGCGGCAGCCGCCGCGCGCGTCCGTGAAGCGCTGGGCGATCCGGCCGCGAGCCTGGACTCGCAGCCCAAGCTTCTGCGTTCGCTCCACCGCGTCGGCGTGCTGGTGGACTCGACCAGCCGGTGGGAACTGGCCGAGCAGCGGCATCCCGTCATCGAACCGCTCCTCGAGTACAAGAAGCTGTCGCGCCTGCTGTCGGCGAACGGCTGGTCCTGGCTCGCGGAATGGGTCTCGGACGGACGCTTCCGGCCGGTGTACATCCCGGGCGGCGTCGTCACCGGCCGCTGGGCCTCTTCAGGCGGCGGTGCTCTGCAGCTGCCGCGTCAGCTGCGCGAAGCGGTGCGCGCCGACCCCGGCTGGCGGCTCGTCATCGCCGACGTCGCCCAGCTCGAGCCGCGCGTGCTGGCGGCGATGTCGGGCGACACCGCTCTTGCCGCCGCGGCGCGCGGTCGCGACCTCTACGCCGGCGTCGTCGAGAGCGGCGCCGTCGCCTCGCGACAAGAGGCGAAGATCGCCATCCTCGGCGCCATGTACGGCGCCACGACGGGCGAGTCCGGACGGCTGGTGCCGCGTCTGCGGCGCGCGTATCCCCGGGCGATGGGACTCGTCGACGAGGCTGCACGCACCGGCGAGGACGGCGGTGTCGTCTCGACGTGGCTCGGCCGCAGCTCGCCCCCGCCGTCGTCGGATTGGGCGGCGCTGCAGTCACGGGCGACCGAGGCCGAGGCATCCGGAGCGGACGAGACGCGCGCCAAGCGCGGGGCGCGCGACCGAGGACGCTTCACCCGCAACTTCGTGGTGCAGGGTACCGCGGCCGAGTGGGCGCTCGCGTGGCTCGCGGATCTGCGCACACGCCTGGCGGCGATGCCGCCGGTCGACCTGGACAGATCGGCGCCCCGGTCGGGCCCGGTGTTCGCACGTCGGCCGCACCTCGCGTTCTTCCTGCATGACGAGGTCATCGTGCACACCCCCGAAGAGCATGCGGATGCCGCCGCCCATGCGGTCGTCGAGGCTGCGGACGCGGCGGGCCGCCTGCTGTTCGGCGGGTTCCCGCTCGATTTCCGGCTCGACGTGCGCATCGCCGAGACCGCGATGAAGGACTGAGCCTCACTCGCACCGGGGAGTGGACACCGTGATGTCGGGTTCCGCGATCAGGGGAGTGTGCAGCAAGGACGGCACCACGTCGTCGGCGAGCTGCAGAGTGAACCGGAACTCCACAGCCTTGGTCTCACCGGGGCGGAGGGTGACGGTGGTCGCGCTCGTGGGGAATCCCGCGTCCACGACCTCCGTAGACGGAAGCAACCCGTCGTCGTCGCGCACGCCGCCGAAGAACGCACCCTCAGGCCCCGCGACGCTGACGTTCATGGCGATGTCGCCGGGAGGCACCCCCTCCAGTCCGCCGCCGGACACCCACCACGGAAGAGTCGTCCCCGCATCGGCCGCGGCGGTGTTGGTGAGTGTCACTCCGACCACGACATCGGTCAGCCCGTCGGCACGGCACTCGACACGTCCCACGCTCATCGCCGCGTCCAGGAAGGGCCCCATCTTCCCCGTGGTCGCATCGTTGAAGTACGCCGCGAACGCGCCCTTCCCGGCAGCCGTGTGCCGGGCGGCCTCGCCGCCGACCACGCTCGAAGCCAGAAGATCCTGGGCATCGGACTCTGCGCTCCAGACCGAGATCCGACCTTGTTCGACGGGCCCGGCCATTGCTTCCATCAAGGCGAACACATCGGTGTCACCGGCGACGGCAGCCGAGAACGCCGCCGCTGTGACCTGCTGCTGAAACGCCGTCTGCTGATCGCGATCGAGGGTCAGGTAGATGTCCTGGAGCATCACCTGCGTGAAGTTGTCGGCCGTCAGTTCTCCCTGCGGGAGCTGGAGCGGGCCTGTTGCGCGCAGCAGTGCGGCGAGCGCGGGGACATCGAGTGAGATCACGGCGTCGGGCGCCTGGTCGGATCTCGTCGCCCACCAGGCTCTCACCAGCTCGGCAGTCAGAGTGAAGTCCGCGGTCATGGACGCGTTCTGCACGAACCGAGGGAACGCGTCCCCGAACAGCTCTGTGGTCGAGTCGGGAACATCGACGATCGGCTCGGAGCGGCCGGGGAAGTCGCTGGTGTCGGCCTGATCCACGAGAGTGACCGCGCCATGATCCGCGCGGAGCAGCACGAACGATCCTGCTATGCCTCCCGCCGTGCGCAGCTCGGCGTTGTTCTGGAACACCACGAGGACGTTGCGGGGACCATCGGATCCCAGTATCGAGGGCAGTGAACGAACAAGCGGAGCGATGGTGGTGAGTGGAGCGGCTACGGAGCCTGCCGCTGTACGGAGCTTCTGCACGCCTTCGGCGAGCGGAGGGAGGAGTCTGGCGGTGTCGAGTTCCGCGAACGCGGCGTCGGCGGCGGCGAACGCGGTCGCCGACTCCCGGACAGGCTCGGCGAGTCGCGCCATCAGGTCCACGTCGAACCCGGTCTGGTCCTTGGCCTGAGCGGCCGCCAAGACGTCGATGAGCGGGGACGCGGCGTCCGACATCGCGTGGAGATTGGACGAGACCACCCGGGCCGCCGTCAAGTTGGGTCCGAGAACCGGCGTCAGCTCCGCGAACCGCCACACCGGGTCACCGCTCAGAGAGTCGGCACTCGCTGCGTGTTCTCGGACCTGCTGCACGAGATCGCCGAGCGCCGTCACGTCGCGTGAGACGGCCGCGTCCTGGACCTGCGCGGCAAGAGGAACCA
>PJUC01000421.1_pt1 | contig 18214 bp, 14 predicted proteins | sample 1512161 | NCBI WGS metagenome assembly PJUC01 (sample SAMN08177676, study PRJNA422409) | Soil metagenome, whole genome shotgun sequencing project. | isolation source: Soil enriched on filter paper | place: USA: Madison | collected 2015-01-15
CCACAACCGAACACAGGCCGTATGACCCACGCGGGAGAGCCCCGGCGAACGCAGCCGGGCACCGAAGGAGCAAGCCTCCCCGCCAATCTCTCAGGTACGCGTACCGTTCGGGCAGGCCGGCTCTGAAAAGCGATCCACGCACAGCGCGGGTCCGCCGACGGTGAAAGCCTGTACCCCTCGGGTCGGGCGAAACTCTCAGGCCTATGACAGAGGGGGAGTTCTTCAGGCGTCTTCAGACGCCTGCCCGCCCACGACCGGGAGAACTCGATGACCGAACTCCGCACGACTGCCCTGCACGATCGCCATGAGGCGCTCGGCGCCTCGTTCACCGACTTCGGCGGCTGGCTCATGCCGGTGCGCTACACGTCGGACCTTGCGGAGCACCATGCGGTGCGTACGACCGCGGGCCTGTTCGACATCTCGCACATGGCCGAGTTCGAGGTCGCCGGGGCGGACGCGGGCGCCTTCCTCGACTACGCTCTCGCGGGCGCGATCTCGCCGATGCGCGTCGGCAAGGCGAAGTACTCGCTCGTCCTCGCGGAATCGGGCGGCATCGTCGACGATGCCATCGTCTACCGCCTGGCCGACGAGCGCTTCCTGGTGATCGCGAACGCCGGGAACCGGGATGCCGTCGCCGCGGCGTTCACGGAGCGCGTCGCCGGCTTCGACACCGAGGTCGTCGACAGCACCGACGCGTTCTCGCTGATCGCGGTCCAGGGTCCGGTCGCGCGCGCGGTCGTCGAGGCCACCGCCGGTATCGCCGACGTGCAGCCCGCCTTCGCCGAGCTCGGCTACTACGCCTGGTCGGACGGCGCCTTCGAGGGTGCTCCGCTGTTCATCGCCCGCACCGGCTACACCGGCGAGGACGGCTTCGAGCTGCTGGTGCGCAACGAGTCCGCGCCCGCCCTGTGGGACGCCCTGCTCGCCGCAGGCGCTCCGCTCGGCCTTGTGCCCGCGGGGCTCGCCGCACGCGACACGCTCCGCCTGGAGGCCGGGATGCCGCTGTACGGCCACGAGCTGTCGCTCGACATCGTGCCCGCGCAGGCGGGCCTCGGCCGCGTCGTCGCCGTCGACAAGCCCGGTTTCGTCGGCAAGGCGGCGCTGGCGGCCGTCGTCGCCCCCGACGCTCCCGTCCTCGTCGGCATCGTCGCCGACGGCAAGCGCGCCGGCCGCGCCGGCTACGCCGTGCTGAACGAGGCGGGCGAGCCCGTCGGCGAGATCACCAGCGGGGCGCTGAGCCCGACCCTGGGGCATCCCATCGCCATGGCGTTCGTCGCCCCCGCCTTCAGCGCGCTCGACACCCCGCTCTACATCGACGTGCGCGGGACCCGCATCCCCGCGACCGTGACCGCTCTCCCGTTCTATCAGCGCGCCCGCTGAGCCACCGACCCGCCTACCGGAGGAACCCATGACCGACCTCACCGCCCTCAAGTACACCGCCGAGCACGAGTGGGTCGCCCTGGACGGCGACGTCGCGACCGTCGGCATCACCGAGTACGCCGCAGACAAGCTCGGCGACGTCGTGTTCGTCGAACTGCCCGCCGTGGGCAGCGCGGTCACCGCGGCGACCGTCGTCGGCGAGATCGAGTCGACGAAGTCGGTCGGCGAGCTCTACGCGCCGCTGACGGGCGAGGTCGTCGAGGTCAACGACGCCGTCGTCGACGACCCGTCGCTGGTGAACGCCGACCCGTTCGGCGCCGGCTGGCTCGTGAAGATCACGGTCGACCCGGCCGCCGTCGAGGGCCTCCTCGATCGCGACGCGTACATCTCGCTCACGGGCGGCGCCGAATGACGGGTCTGTTCGCCGACCGTCACATCGGGACGGATGCCGCCGCACAGCGCACGATGCTCGACGCGCTGGGCTACGACAGCGTCGACGCGCTCGTCGAGGCGGCGGTGCCGGCATCCATCCACGCGAAGCCCCGCAGCACGAGCGACATCCCGCCGGCGGCCACCGAAGCGGAAGCCCTCGCGGAGCTGAGGGAGCTTGCGACCCAGAACCGCGCGGCGCGCCCGATGATCGGCCTGGGCTACGCCGACACGTTCACGCCCTCGGTGATCGCGCGCAACGTGCTCGAGAACCCGTCCTGGTACACGGCGTACACGCCGTACCAGCCCGAGATCTCGCAGGGACGCCTCGAGGCGCTCATCAACTTCCAGACGATGGTGACCGACCTCACCGGGCTGGCCACCGCCAACGCGTCGATGCTCGACGAGGCGACGGCCGTCGTCGAAGGGATGCTCGTGGCCCGCCGCGGCTCGAAGTCGGCCTCGAATGTGTTCGTCGTCGACGCGGACGCGCTGCCCCAGACGCGTGCCCTGCTCGCGCACCGCGCGGCCGCCGTCGGCATCGAGCTCGTCGTGCTCGACCTCGCGAACGGCGCAGCGCTGCCGGACGAGCACTTCGGCGTGCTCGTGCAGTACCCCGGCGCCTCGGGCCGCGTCTGGGACCCGTCGGGGGTCGTGGATGCCGCGCACGTCGCCGGGGCGCTGGTCGTGGTGGCCGCCGACATCCTGGCGCTCACGCTGCTGCGCTCCCCGGGCTCGCTCGGCGCCGACGTCGCCGTGGGCACGACGCAGCGCTTCGGCGTTCCGCTGGGCTTCGGTGGGCCGCACGCCGGCTACATGGCCGTGCGACAGGGACTGGAGCGCCAGCTTCCCGGGCGTCTCGTCGGCGTCTCGCAGGACGCCGCCGGGCATCCTGCCTACCGGCTCGCGCTGCAGACGCGCGAGCAGCACATCCGCCGCGAGAAGGCGACCTCCAACATCTGCACGTCGCAGGTGCTGCTGGCCGTCATGGCCTCGATGTACGCCGTTTACCACGGCCCCGACGGCCTCCGCGCGATCGCGACCGATGTCGCGAAGAAGGCCGAGGCCCTCGCCGGACGCCTGCGCTCGTACGGGCTCTCGCTGCGGTCGGACTCGTTCTTCGACACCATCCGCGTGGCCACACCCGGGCCGTCGCGCCGTGTCATCGAGCGTGCGCGCGAGCGCGGCTACCAGCTCGCGTGGATCGACGATGCGACGGTCGGCGTCTCGGTGGACGAGACCACGACCGCCGACGACCTCGCCGCCGTGGCGTGGGCGTTCGGGCTGCCCGAGGGCGAGTTCGCCGGTGCGGGTGAGCAGGGCGAGCGAGCGGTTCCCTTCGCGGATGCCGCACCCCTGGCCGCCGTGCCCTCGGGGCTGCATCGCGTCGAGGAGTTCCTCACGCACCCGGTGTTCACGTCGCACCGTTCCGAGACGGCGATGATGCGCTACCTCAAGCAGCTGTCGGACCGGGACTACGCGCTCGACCGGGGAATGATCCCGCTGGGCTCGTGCACGATGAAGCTCAACGCGGCGACCGAGATGGCGGCGGTGTCGTGGCCCGAGTTCTCGCGCGTGCACCCGTTCGCGCCCGAGGAGGACGTGCACGGCTACCTCGCGATGATCGAGCAGCTCGAGGTGTGGCTGGCCGAGGTCACCGGGTACGACGCGGTGTCGCTCCAGCCGAACGCCGGCTCGCAGGGCGAGCTCGCAGGCCTCATGGCGATCCGCGGCTACCACCGCGCGAACGGAGACCTGGGACGCACCGTGTGCCTCATCCCGTCGTCGGCCCACGGCACGAACGCCGCGTCCGCCGTGCTGGCGGGCATGCGGGTCGTGGTTGTCGCTTGCGACGACGCCGGCAACGTCGACCTCGACGACCTGCGCGCGAAGATCGCGACCCACGCGGACGAGCTCGCGGCGCTCATGATCACGTACCCGTCCACGCACGGCGTCTACGAGCACGACGTGCTCGACATCACGCAGGCCGTGCACGACGCCGGCGGACAGGTGTACGTCGACGGCGCGAACCTCAACGCGCTCCTCGGCTACGCGCGGTTCGGCGACCTGGGCGGCGACGTCTCGCACCTCAACCTGCACAAGACGTTCGCCATCCCGCACGGCGGCGGCGGCCCGGGCGTCGGCCCGGTGGCGGCCAAGGCGCACCTCGCGCCCTACCTGCCGTCGCACCCTCTCTCGCAGCGGCGTGACCACCCGGGGGGCGTCTTCGACGGCGGCCCGATCTCGGCCGCGCCCCACGGCTCGGCGAGCATCCTGCCGATCTCGTGGGCGTACGTGCGCATGATGGGCGCCGAGGGGCTGCGCAGCGCCACGGCCGCGGCGGTGCTCGCAGCCAACTACATCGCCTTCCGCCTTCGGGAGCACTACCCGGTGCTGTACGCGGGCGAGGCCGGACTCGTCGCCCACGAGTGCATCCTCGACCTGCGCCCCCTCAAGGAGGCGACCGGTGTGACCGTCGACGACGTGGCCAAGCGTCTCATCGACTACGGGTTCCACGCGCCGACGATGTCGTTCCCGGTCGCCGGCACCCTGATGGTCGAGCCCACCGAGTCCGAGGACCTCGGCGAGATCGAGCGCTTCATCGAGGCGATGATCGCGATCAAGGCCGAGGCCGACCGCGTCGCCGCGGGGGAGTGGCCCGCGGACGACAATCCCCTCGTGAACGCCCCGCACACGGCCGAGTCCGTGGTCGCGGGGGAGTGGACCCACCCGTACTCGCGCGAGACCGCCGTGTACCCGGTCCACGCCCTCGTGCGCACGAAGTACTGGCCCCCGGTGCGGCGCATCGACCAGGCATACGGCGACCGCAACCTCGTGTGCGCCTGCCCGCCGATCGAGGCCTTCGCCTGACATCTTCTGGCGACGGGATGCCGGGCCCCCGGCATCCCGTCGCCTCTTCGTCCGCGCCCCGGCCCCGCGAGGGGCCATCTGACGGACGAGAGGCCGGTGCAAATCCGCACCTTCGGCAGTGAGATGGCCCCTCGCGGGGCCCAGGCCGGGGTCAGGGCCGCGCGGCGCCGGGGTGCGCGTCAGCGGGCGGGAGTCGAGCGCGGCGCGAGGAGTCGTGTCAGGGAGTACAGCTCGGCGGAGTTCTCGGGAGCGACCGGGCGAAGTCCAGCGCCCATAAGGATGCTGCGCAACGGCGCCACGTTGGTCGTATCCGCCCAGCGCCAATGCGCGATGGTGCGGAGGTGTTCGCGCAGACGCTGATCGCGCAGCGACCGCTGGCGCAGGAGTTCGAGTGGATCGCCGAACCGGCCGTCGAGCTTCAGATCGCCGTCGGATTCGCCGCCGAGGCGGATTTCGGGCCAGACATAGTCGACGCGGTCCTCGATCCCGGACGCGGAACGATACACCAGCTGCAGTTCCGGCGGCGGGAACCCGAGCCATTCGAAGACCGCGCGGTTGATGGACTCGAAGCTCGACTCCGCGAGCCGTGTCGACCGGGCGAGCGACCACCGTGCGATGTTACGCCCGCGACTGCTGATGCGGCGCTCGTTGATGAGGAGCAGTGAGTCTGAACTGATCCCGGCATCAAGTCGCAACGCGGAGTCGGCCGCCGCCAGCCCGATCGCCTTGTGCCGGCGGCGCGCGAGATCCACCGCGGTGTCGCCCGGGCTCGTCAGCGATACGCCGTTGAGATTGACGAGCTCGCGGTCCAGGCCGCCCTTGTGACTCCGGATGCCGGCGGTCAGCCTCGAAGAAGACGTGGATTCCGCGAGTACGTGTACCGTCACAGGGTCGCCGAAGATCGGCATTCCGACGAGCACTGCGGCCGATTCGAGACACAGCACGACATCGGGATGGGTGAGGACCGCGGCGTGCACGCGCGCCAGGTAGCGGTCCCACGGGCTCAGCGCCTGCCACTCGGCAGCGTCGACGTACACGCCCGGTCGCACGCGCACCAGGAGACCTCGCGCGATCTGGCGCTCGGCGTGCGGCGCATCATCCCGGCGAAGGAGAGGAACGGGACTCTGCCTGATCGTGGCCGGCGCAGTGAGCTGCAGCATCTCTCGACCCTGCCGCCGGAGCGGCGGTTCCTAGCCGCGCTCCTCTTCTTCTGTGGACAGCCAGGCATCCTTCTTCGTTGTGGAGGCGGCGCGCTCATCCCCCGGCCCGACGATCGCGTCGCCCCTCCATTCCCGCGAGGGGTCATCTGGGGGACGAGGGCTCGGGGCGCACCCGCCCCTCCGTCCGGCAGATGACCCCTCGCGGAAGGAGGGGAGGCGATCAGGAGGTCGGGGTGGGGGTGGGGGTGGGGGTGGGGGTCGGCGACGGGCTCGGGATGGGCGCGAACACGTCGGGCCACAGGGCTGCTGCCAGCGGATAGCCGACGAAGGCCACGATGTCGAGGATCGTGTGGGCGATGACGAGCGGCATGACGCGGCCCCAGCGGCGGTAGCACCAGCCGAACACGATGCCCATCACGACGTTGCCGATGATCGCGCCGAACCCCTGATACGCGTGATACGCGCCGCGGAGGGCGGCCGACGTCAGGATGATGCTCCAATCGTTCCAGCCGAGCCGGCGCAGCCGGTCGAAGAGATACCCGACGAAGATGACCTCTTCGGTGAGGCCCGCCCGCAGTGCCGAGAGCACGAGCAGCGGGACGGTCCACCATGCGGCATCCAGCGGCGATGCCACCACCGCCACCGTGATGCCGAGCGCGCGGCCTGCGGCGTAGAGCGCCAGGCCGGGAAGGCCGATGACCGCGGCGAGCACCACGCCCCGCCCGAGGTCGCCGCCGAAGTGCGTGAAGTCGAGCCCGATGCGGCGCAGCGCGTTGCTCCCCGGCTCCCACAGCAGATACACGACGAGGGCGACGAGCGCGAGGGCGAAGAACACCGCGAGCAGCTGATAGACCACGTCCCAGACCGCCTGCGCATCGCGCGAGGGATTGACCTGCGTCTGCTGCGATCCCAGCGGGACGGGCGCCAGGAGCTTCCGCACCAGCGAGAGCACCGAGTAGAGCGCGGACTGGCCCACCGTGACGGCCAGGACGATCCAGATCTCCCATGTGAGACGGCGGCGCTGATACCCGGTGCTGGAGGGCAGGGTACTCGATACCACACCATCGGAGGGCGGGAAAGAGGGGGTCACCTTGTCAGATTGTCACACTTCGCGTCGATTGAGTTAAGGCTCTGTAACGTTTTGGCCGATCGTTTTGACCATCTCACCAGCGATGCTTATCGTTTTCCCATCCGCGCGCCCGTCCGGTCTCCCATCTGACGTGCGCGCACAACCCTGCACAGGAGGAACAGTGAGAATGAAGCGCATCTCGGCCGCGGTGGCGCTCACCGCGGTCGGCGCACTGGCGATCTCGGGTTGCGCCGCCAACGGTGGCGGCAACGACTCGGGTGACGACTCCGGTCTCGTCGAAGGCTCGTCGATCACGGCGGCGTGGAACCAGGCGTTCTACTCGATGAACGGAAACACGTCGTTCGGCAACGCCACGGCGAACAACAACATCAACTACCTCGTCCTCGACGGCTTCAACTACTACGACAACACCCCGAAGCTCATCGAGAACAAGTCGTTCGGCTCCTACGAGAAGCTCTCGGACGACCCGCTGACGGTCAAGTACACGATCGCCGACGGCGTCAAGTGGTCCGACGGCGTGGACGTGGACGCCTCCGACCTCCTGCTGAACTGGGCCGCTCTGTCGCGCGCGCTCGACACGCCGGACTTCGACCCCACGCAGTACCAGGACGCCGAGACCGGCGAGTTCACGGGCGACCTCCCGACGGACGTCGTCTACTTCGACTCGGGCGCCACCCCGGACGCAGGTGTCGGCCTCGTCTCGCAGACCCCCGAGGTCAGCAAGGACGGCAAGTCGATCACGATGGTCTACGACAAGCCGTTCGTCGACTGGGAGCTCTCGTTCCCGAGCCCGCTCCCGGCGCACATCATCGGTGAGAAGGCTCTCAACCTCGACGACGCCAAGAAGGCCAAGGACGCCGTCGTTTCCGCCATCCAGGACAACGACGCGGCCTCGCTCGCGCCGATCTCGTCCTTCTGGAACTCGGGCTTCAACTTCACCGAGATGCCGGACGACACCTCCCTCGTCACCGCGAGCGGTCCGTACATGATCACCGACTTCGTCGCAGACCAGTACGTGACGCTCAAGGCGAACCCGGAGTACAAGGGCGAGAACGCGCCCAACATCGAAGAGATCACCATCCGCTTCATCCCGGACCCGCTCGCCGCGGTCCAGGCGCTGCAGAACGGTGAAGTCGACATCATCTCGCCCCAGGCCACGGCCGACATCAAGACCGCTCTCGACGCAGTCAAGGGCATCACGGTCAAGACCGGTGTCGAGGGCACGTACGAGCACGTCGACCTGCAGTTCGACCAGAGCAAGAACAGCCAGAACATCTTCTCGAACCCGAAGGCTCGTGAGGCGTTCCTCAAGACGATCCCGCGTCAGGAGATCCTCGACACGCTGATCAAGCCGATCGCCGGCGACGACGCGCTCCTGCGCAGCTCGCAGCTGTTCGTCCCGGGTGCCGAGGGCTACGACGAGTCGGTCAAGAACAACGGTTCGGACCAGTTCGCCGAGGTCGACATCGAAGGCGCCAAGCAGCTGCTGGCCGAGTCGGGCATCACCGACACCTCGGTCTGCATCCTGTACGCGTCGAACAACCCGCGTCGTGTCAACGAGTTCGCCCTGATCCAGCAGTCCGCTGCGCAGGCCGGCTTCAACGTCACCGACTGCGGTTCCGAGAAGTGGGGCGGCCTCCTGGGCACCCCGGGTGCCTACGACGCGTCGCTCTTCGGGTGGCAGTCGACCAGCCTCGGTGTGACCAACTCGCTGCCGACCTTCCAGACCGGTGCGATCAACAACATGAACTTCTACTCGAACGCTGAGGTCGACGACCTCGTCGCTCAGCTGAACGTGGAGTTCGACGCCGACAAGCAGATCGAGCTGCAGCAGCAGATGGACAAGATCCTGTGGAACGACTTCTACGGTGTCACCATCTTCCAGTTCCCGGGCGTCACCGCCTTCAGCGACCGTGTGGAGGGCATCGACCCGTCGATCCTCGCTCCCACGATCTTCTGGAACGCGTGGGACTGGGCCGTCACCGACTCGGGAGAGTGACAGACACGCGGTAGTCACCGTGCTTCGGCACTGACCACCGAGGTGGGGTGCAGGTCCCCCTGGGGGACCTGCACCTCGCCGCGTTACACTCCTCTCAGCGGCGGGCAGGAGGTCGGCAGCACGCCGGCTCGTGTCCCTGCTGATTCATCGATTGGCAGGCGGCCACACCATGGCTTCATTCATCATTCGGCGACTGATCGCATCGATCTTCGTGCTCTTCGCCGCGACATTCCTGATGTATCTGCTGGTGGCTTACTCGGGTGATCCCCTTGAAGACCTCCGGCTGAGCAACGCTCCTAACAAGGAGTCCCTCATCGAGGCGCGTACCAAGCTCCTCAACCTCGACGTCCCCCCGCCGCTGCGCTACTTCCTGTGGCTCGGCGGCATCTTCCGCGGCGACTTCGGCATCTCCATCCAGAACCAGCCCGTCAACGCCCTCCTGGGCAACGCCATCACGTCGACGCTGACGCTGGTCACGACGGCGACCATCGTCGCGATGGTCCTGGGCATCACCGTCGGCATCGTTTCGGCGCTGCGTCAGTACACCGGGTTCGACTACAGCGTGACGCTCATCGCGTTCCTGTTCTTCTCGCTCCCGATCTTCTGGGTCGCCGTGCTCCTCAAGCAGTACGGCGCCATCCAGCTGAACGACTGGCTGAGCGAACCGACGATCTCCGTACCGGTGATCATCGGGTTGTCCCTGATCGCCGGACTCCTGTGGATGTCGATCCTCGGCGGCCGGTGGAAGCGCCGGCTCATCGTGTTCGGGATCGCGACGGTGGCCACCGCCGCCGTGCTGACGTTCCTGTCGGTGACGCAGTGGTTCGCCGACCCGAGCATCGGCATCGTCGTCTACGCGTTCCTCGCTCTCGGCATCGCCGTGGGCGTCACCGCGATCTCGACCGGTCTGCGCAACCGCAAGGCGCTGTACGCGTCGCTGATCGTCGCCGTCATCGGCATCGCGCTGTACTTCCCGATGATGAACTACATCCTCAACGGGATGACGCTGTGGTTCTTCCTGCTCCTGGCCGTGCTCGCGGTCGTCGTGAGCGGGGCCATCGGCTGGTTCATGGGCGCGCCCGACCGCGGACCGGTCGTGCGCACGACCGCGATCGTCGGCTTCTTCGTGGCCGCGTTCATCGCTCTCGACAAGTACATGTCGTACTGGCACGCATACGCGAACTCCAGCCGCGTGCGCGGACGCCCGATCGCGACGGTCGGTTCGTCGACGCCCGGCCTCGGCGGCAACTTCTGGGTGCAGGGCATCGACCTGTACACCCACCTGCTGCTGCCCACGATCGCGATCATCCTGATCTCGTTCGCGAGCTACACCCGCTACTCGCGGGCGAGCCTGCTCGAGGTCATGAACCAGGACTACATCCGCACGGCGCGGTCCAAGGGCCTCACGGAGCGCACGGTCGTCGTCCGTCACGCGTTCCGCAACGCGCTCATCCCGATCACCACCATCATCGCGTTCGACGTGGGTGCGCTCATCGGCGGCGCGGTCATCACCGAGACGGTGTTCGGCTGGGTCGGCATGGGCCGTCTGTTCGTGACGGCGCTCGGAGCGCACGACCCCAACCCGGTCATGGCGTTCTTCGTGGTGACAGGCACGCTCGCGGTCATCTTCAACCTCATCGCGGACCTCGTCTACGCGGCCCTCGACCCGAGAATCAAGGTGGGCTGACATGAACACTTCCATCACAGAAGAGCCCGGAACCGAGACGCAGGCGCGGGCCGAGATCTCGATCGAGCAGAAAGAGACCGAGGGCCTCAGCCAGGGCCAGATCGTCCGGCGCCGGTTCTTCCGGCACCGCGGCGCGATGATCTCGATCATCGTGCTCGCCTTCATCGTCATTCTGGCGTTCACGTCCGTGGGCATCGCCCTGTGGGGCATCCGCATCCCGGGCTGGTGGCAGTACTCGTGGGAGGAGATCCCGCCGAAGGTCAACAACGGCGAGCCGACCATGACCCTCTGGCCGCTGCAGTTCGGCGACCACCCGTTCGGTCAGGACGAGGTCGGCCGCGACATCTTCGCGGTCGTCATGCGCGGTACGCAGCAGTCGATCATGGTCATGGTCATCGTGGGCATCGTGGCGACGATCCTCGGCGTGGTCATCGGCGCGACCGCCGGCTACTACGGCAAGTGGACCGACTCGGTGCTCATGCGCTTCACCGACATCATCATCACGATCCCGCTGATCGTGATCGGCTCGGTGCTCGGCTTCGCGCTGGGCAGCCTCGGCGCGGCCCTGCTGGGCGTCGTGATCGGCCTGTTCGCATGGACCACGATGGCCCGACTGGTCCGCGGCGAGTTCCTGACCTTGCGCGAGCGCGAGTTCGTCGACGCCGCCCGCGTGTCGGGTGCGCGCGACCGCCGGATCATCTTCCGCCACATCCTGCCGAACACGGTGGGCGTCATCGTCGTCAACGCGACGCTGATGATGGCGGGCGCGATCCTGCTCGAGTCGGCGCTGAGCTTCCTCGGGTTCGGTGTGCAGTCGCCCGACACGTCGCTCGGCAAGATCATCTCCGAGAACCAGGCCGCGTTCTCCACGCGTCCGTGGCTCTTCTGGTGGCCGGGTCTGTTCATCATCGCGATCGCCCTGTGCGTCAACTTCATCGGCGACGGTCTGCGCGACGCGTTCGACCCGCGCCAGAAGAAGATGCCGAGCGAGCGTGCGATGGCACGCGCCGGCCGTGCGAGCGGGCCGCTCGCACCCGAGGTCGACACGACGCCCGCGACGGACGCCCCCTCGGTGACCGTGATGGGCGCGGCGGTGTACACGAGCGAGGACATCGTGAGCTATCACGACATCCGGCCCGAGCACCCCGGCGACCCGACGGACGAACCGCTCAATCCGGAGCGGTGACGACGTGCTGCTAGACCAGCAGACCGATCGTGGTCGCCGCGGCCAGCGCCGCGACGATCACGATCGTCGCCCAGTGCCACGTCACGGTGGCGGCCTCCGGGTCGACGCCGCTGGCGAAGGCGCCGGCATCCCGCAGCCGCTCCCAGTGGCCGCGGATCAGCTGGGCGAGGTTGCCGGTCGGCACGGACATGGCATCGGCGGGGCGCAGGCCGCCCGCCTCACCGCGGGCGGATCCGCTCACTCCGTCGAAGTCCTTCGGGGCGAGACCGAGTGTGCGGTGACGCCCCGGCGACGGCGCCGCCCACACCGGCACGCGGCCCTCGCCGGTGTGCAGGGTGAGCGAGTAGCGCGTATCGATGGAGACGATCGACGGCCACGGGACGAAGTGCGTGCGCAGCACGTTCTCGACCGTGATGCCGTGCTCCTGGACTCGCAGGCTCGGACGCCAGAACAGCGCCCAGGCCACGACGGCGACGAGGATGATCGGCCACACGTAGCGCAGCGCCGCGGCGGGGTCCGACCAGAACAGCCCGACGGCGCCGAGCGCGCACACAACGATGGTCACGATGGTGAGGACGCGGCCGAAGACCGGCCGGTAGAAGACCTCCTGGAACGACATGACTTCAAGCTTTGCAGATGGGACACGACAGAATGACTGACACGACGGGCGTCGAGGCCGAGACCACGGCTTCGCACGAGGCCCTTCCCGAGACGATCCTCAAGGTCGAGAACCTGGGCGTCGAGTTCTGGGTCGAGGGCGAGTTCTACCCCGCCGCCATCGACATGAACTACGAGGTGCGCCGCGGCGAGGTGCTCGCCATCGTCGGCGAGTCCGGCTCCGGCAAGAGCACCAGCTCCATGTCGCTGCTCGGCCTCCTTCCCGAGAACGCGCGCGTCACGGGATCGATCAAGCTCCTCGGCCGCGAGCTGCGCGGCGCCGACCCGGTGACGCTGAGGTCGCTGCGCGGCAACGAGATCGCCGTGATCTTCCAGGAGCCGATGACCGCGCTGAACCCGGTCTACACGATCGGCTTCCAGATCATGGAGTCGCTGCGTTCGCACGACCGGGGCCTGTCGCCGAGCGTCGCGAAGGAGAAGGCGATCGACCTGCTGCGCATGGTCGAGATGCCCAACCCCGAGCAGTCCTTCAACAAGTACCCGCACCAGCTGTCGGGCGGTCAGCGTCAGCGCGCGATGATCGCGCAGTCGATCTCGTGCGACCCGCTGCTGCTCATCGCCGACGAGCCGACGACGGCGCTCGACGTGACGGTGCAGGCGGAGGTCCTCGACCTGCTGCGCAACCTCCACAAGCGCCTCGACTCGGCGATCATCCTCATCACGCACGACATGGGCGTGGTGGCCGACCTCGCCGACCGCATCATGGTGATGAAGAACGGCGTCGTGGTCGAGTCCGGTGCGGTCGACCAGATCTTCCACGACCCGAAGCACCCCTACACGCAGCAGCTGCTGGCGTCGGTGCCGCACCTCGGCCTGGGAGTGCTCGAGACCGAGGCGACCGTCACCGACGATGTCGCCACCGCGACCTCGACGGTTCCGTCGGTCTCGGCGATCCGGGAACGCGCGACGGAGGTCGCCGACGAGATCATCGAGACCCGCACGCCGGTGCTGGCGTTCGAGGACGTCGCCATCGACTACCCGAAGCGCGGCCGCATCCCGGCATTCCGCGCGGCCGAGCACATCGACCTCGCGATCTACCCGGGCGAGATCGTCGGCCTCGTGGGCGAGTCGGGCTCGGGCAAGACCACGCTCGGACGTGCGGCGATCGGCCTGCTGCCCATCGCCGAGGGAAAGCTCACGGCGGTCGGCACCGACATCTCGAAGCCGTCGCAGAAGGAGCTGTTCGCGATCCGTCGGCGCACGGGCATCGTGTTCCAGGACCCGGCGTCGTCGCTGAACCCGCGCATGCCGATCGGCGAGTCGATCGGCGAGCCGATCCTGCTCGCGGGCATCGCCAAGGGCAAGGACCTCGACAAGCGCGTCGAGGAGCTGCTCAGCCAGGTCGAGCTGCCGCGGTCCTACCGCAACCGCTTCCCGCACGAGCTCTCGGGCGGTCAGCGTCAGCGCGTCGGCATCGCGCGCGCTCTCGCCCTCGCCCCTGAGCTGCTCGTGGCGGACGAGCCGACGTCGGCCCTCGACGTGTCGGTGCAGGCGCGCTTCCTCGACCTGCTGCAGGACCTGCAGCAGCAGCTCCAGTTCGCGTGCCTGTTCATCAGCCACGACCTGGCGGTCGTCGACATCCTGGCGCACCGCATCGCCGTGATGCACCACGGCAAGCTCGTCGAGACCGGCACGCGCGACGAGATCCTGCGCGGGGCCACCGACCCGTACACGCAGCGTCTCATCGCGGCGGTTCCGGTGCCGAACCCCGAGGAGCAGAGGCTGCGCCGCGAGGCGCGCGCCGCGCTCATCGCGGCCACCGGGGGCGCCGAGAGCTGACGCTCAGACCAGCCTGAACATCACCGGAAGGAGATGTCCAGGTGCGCCCGATAGAATGGGGGATGCCGGCATTCCGGCATCCCCCTTCTCTTTCAAGGATTCCCTCATGGCGCGCGCCCTCCGTCCGGACCTCCGCAACGTCGCGATCGTCGCCCACGTCGACCATGGCAAGACCACTCTGGTCGACGCCATGCTCCGCCAGACCGGCTCGTTCGGCGAGCACGCTCACGTCGAAGAGCGCGCGATGGACTCGAACGACCTCGAGCGCGAGAAGGGCATCACGATCCTCGCCAAGAACACGGCGATCACCTACAACGGCGCTCACACCGACGTGCCGGTGACGATCAACGTCATCGACACCCCCGGCCACGCCGACTTCGGCGGCGAGGTCGAGCGCGGTCTGTCGATGGTCGACGGCGTCGTGCTGCTCGTCGACGCGAGCGAGGGCCCGCTGCCCCAGACGCGATTCGTGCTGCGCAAGGCGCTCGAGGCGAAGCTCCCCGTGATCCTCCTGGTCAACAAGACCGACCGCCCCGACGCCCGCATCGCGGAGGTCGAGGAGGAGGCGCACGATCTGCTGCTCGGTCTCGCGTCCGACCTGCACGAGGACGTCCCCGACCTCGACGTCGACGCACTGCTCGACGTTCCCGTGGTCTACGCCTCCGGCCGCGCCGGCGCCGCCTCGCGCAACCGCCCCGGCAACGGCGAACTCCCCGACAACGCCGACCTCGAGCCGCTGTTCGAGGCCATCCTCGAGCACGTCCCGGCGCCGTCGTACGACGACGAGGCCCCGCTGCAGGCGTGGGTGACGAACCTCGACTCCAGCCCGTTCCTCGGCCGTCTCGCGCTGCTGCGGGTGTTCAACGGCACGCTGAAGAAGGGTCAGACGGTCGCCTGGGTGCGCCACGACGGCTCGCACTCCAACGCCCGCATCACGGAGCTGCTGAAGACCCGCGCCCTCGAGCGCTACCCCGCCGAAGAGGCCGGCCCCGGCGACATCGTCGCCATCGCGGGAATCGAAGAGATCACGATCGGCGAGACCATCGCCGACCCCGAGGACGTCCGGCCGCTGCCGGCGATCCACGTCGACGACCCCGCCATCTCGATGACGATCGGCACCAACACCTCGCCGCTGGTCGGCAAGGTGAAGGGCCACAAGGTCACCGCCCGCATGGTGAAGGACCGCCTCGACCGCGAGCTCGTCGGCAACGTGTCGCTGAAGGTCGTCGACATCGGACGCCCCGACGCGTGGGAGGTGCAGGGCCGTGGCGAGCTGGCCCTCGCGATCCTCGTCGAGAACATGCGCCGCGAAGGCTTCGAGCTGACCGTCGGCAAGCCGCAGGTGGTCACCAAGAAGGGCGAGGACGGCAAGGTCAAGGAGCCCTTCGAGCACCTGACGATCGACGCCCCCGAGGAATACCTCGGCGCGATCACGCAGCTGATGGCGGCGCGCAAGGGCCGCATGGGGACGATGGTCAACCACGGCACCGGCTGGGTGCGCATGGAGTTCATCGTTCCGTCGCGCGGCCTCATCGGCTTCCGCACGGAGTTCCTCTCGATGACCCGCGGCACCGGCATCGCGAACGCGATCTCGCACGGCTACGACGACTGGGCCGGCCACATCCAGGCGCGCCAGAACGGCTCGATCGTCGCCGACCGCGCCGGCGTCGTCACCCCGTTCGCGATGATCGCGCTGCAGGAGCGCATGAGCTTCTTCGTGCAGCCCACCGAAGAAGTGTACGAGGGCATGGTCGTCGGCGAGAACTCGCGCTCCGACGACATGGACGTGAACATCACCAAGGAGAAGAAGCTCACGAACATGCGGTCCTCGACCGCGGACGCGTTCGAGTCGATGACTCCGCCGCGCCTGCTCTCGCTCGAAGAGAGCCTGGAGTTCGCGCGTGACGACGAATGCGTCGAGGTCACGCCTGAGAAGGTGCGCATCCGCAAGGTCGTCCTCGACGCCACCGAGCGCGGCCGCGCCGCGTCGCGTCTGAAGCGCCAGGACGCCAACGCCTAAGAACGGAACGGATGCCGCGACCCGCGCCTGCTGAGGCCCGGGGCGCGGCATCCGGCGTTTCCGGCGACGGATGCCAGAGCCGGCGGTCCACGCATCCGCGGGTGGTGGGAGCGCCGGTGGGGGTGGCCGCCGCTACGATCGACCGCGTGACCCTCGACGCCGGCTTCGACGACGCGCACGGCGCGGGCGAGGCGCGACGTGCGGTCCGCGAGGCCTTGGGCGTCGCCATCGCCACGAGCGCCTACGGCATCTCGTTCGGCGCGCTGGCCGTGGCGGCAGGCCTCGACGTGTGGCAGACCTGCGTGCTCAGCCTCGTGATGTTCACCGGCGGATCCCAGTTCGCCTTCGTCGGCATCGTCGGCGCCGGTGGGTTGACTGCGATCCCGGCGGCGATCGCCTCGGCGGCGCTGCTGGGCGTGCGGAACATCGCCTACGGCATCCGCATGTCGCCCGTCATCGGCCCGGGGTTCTGGCGGCGTGCGGCGGCGGCGCAGTTCACGATCGACGAGTCGACGGCCGTCTCGCTGGCCCAGTCCACCGGACGCGCGCGCACGCTCGGCTTCTGGATCACGGGGATCGGCATCTACGTCGGCTGGAACATCTCGACCCTCGCCGGTGCCCTCCTCGGCGACGTGCTGGGCGATCCGCGCACCTACGGGCTGGACGCCGCGGCCGCCGCCGCGTTCCTCGCGCTGCTGTGGCCGCGCCTGCGCGCGCGCCAGCCCATCGTCGTCGGCGTCGCCGCTGCTGTCGTCGCGACCGTGCTGACGCCGGTGCTCATGCCGGGGCTTCCCGTCATCGTCGCCGCTCTCGTGGCGATCCTCGTGGGGTGGACGAACTGGCTCGGCCGTGAGGAACGGCCCGAGCAGGAGGCTGACGACGTTCCCGAGCGGGAGGGGCTGCCATGACCATGTGGACCGCTGTGCTCGTGGCATCCATCGTCTGCGTCGCGCTGAAGACCATCGGCTACCTCATCCCGCCGAAGTGGGTGGAGGCACCCCGACCGCTGCGTATCGCGGATCTGCTCACGGTGGCGCTGCTCGCGGCCCTCGTCGCCGTGCAGACCCTCGGGGCGGGCCAGGCCGTCGTGGTCGACGCGCGGGTGCCGGCAGTGCTCGTGGCCGCCGGCCTGCTGCTGCTGCGCGCCCCGTTCCTCGTGGTCGTCGTCGGCGCCGCGCTCGTCGCCGCCCTGCTGCGGCTGTGGGGCTGGGCGGCCTGACACCTAGACTTGCCCGGTGAGTTTCTCGTGGTCCCGGGTCGGCACGTGGGTGGTGGCGTTCGTCGTGGGCGCGGTGTACGGCGTCGCCGGCACGGTGGCGCAGGCGTTCATGCTCGGCTGGTTCCCGCTCGGGCTGGTGCTGGCGACGGTCGGGGTCGTCGCCCTCCTCGTCGCGGTGCGCCTGCTGACCGGCGACCGGTGGACCGCGCTGGCAGCGGGTCTGGGCGTCATGGTCGCGACGCGCGTGTTCTCGGGGGCCGGACCCGGAGGCTCGGTCGTCGTGCCGCAGGCCGCCGAGGGCGCGTTCAACCCCGGGATCGTGTGGACCATCATCGTGCCGCTCGCGGCGACCATCGTCATCGCATGGCCGGAATCGCTGCCGCGGATGGCGGCGCGCGCGCCGGAGTCCCCGGACGCGGAGTGAGCCGTCGGCGTCACCGGGGCGCGGGGCCGGTCAAGCTCCCATAGACTCGGAGGGTGACGTACGTGATCGCCCTTCCCTGCGTGGACGTCAAGGACCGCGCCTGCATCGACGAGTGTCCGGTGGACTGCATCTACGAGGGTGACCGTTCGTTGTACATCCACCCCGACGAGTGCGTCGACTGCGGTGCGTGCGAGCCGGTCTGCCCGGTCGAGGCGATCTATTACGAGGACGACCTGCCCGACGAGTGGCAGGACTACTACAAGGCCAACGTCGAGTTCTTCGACGACATCGG
>PJUC01000430.1_pt1 | contig 17822 bp, 10 predicted proteins | sample 1512161 | NCBI WGS metagenome assembly PJUC01 (sample SAMN08177676, study PRJNA422409) | Soil metagenome, whole genome shotgun sequencing project. | isolation source: Soil enriched on filter paper | place: USA: Madison | collected 2015-01-15
GCGGCCTAAGGAGCACGCCTCGAAAGCGTGTGTGGGTGAAAGTCCACCGTGGGTTCAAATCCCACCGCTACCGCCAGTCGAAGGGCCCCACCCGCATGATCATGCGGAAGTGGGGCCCTTCGTCGTTGGTGGCACTCCCTTTTCACTCCCCGTTGCGTGTTCTGACGCCTGTGAGACCAGCTGGTCGATGACCGCGCGGAGGTCCGGGGCCACGCTGATCCGCTGCACGTAGTGCCGTGCCGTTGTCATCTCGTCGGCGTGCCCGAGCAGGGCCGTGGCGTTCGCGAGGGTGGTCGCACGAGCGACCTGGCTCGCCACGGTGCGGCGGGAACCGTGGGGTGTGACATCGACGTCGATGTCCCGGTCGAGTCGGGGCCGGCGCTCCGTTGATCAGCGCGGGCCGCTGACCTCAACCGCGCGTTCGCCAACGCGGGATGTCTGCCCCGTCGCTCATGAACCGAGCGTCCTTGTAGAGGACAGCATTCACTTCCTTGCGCGCGACCGGCCGCCCGAGTTGTCGCTGCGCCATCCCGCATAGCTCACGAGCCGTCAGATCGGGCGAAGCGCTCAGGCACGTCTGGATGACGGCAGCGAGGTCGCTCTCCGTCGACTGGCCGGACTCCTGCAGAGCGCCGCTGGGTGTTCTCGCGCTTGGCGCGGGCTTGTACGCTGCCCGGCCAGCGGTCCGCGATGTACCCGGCGTAGGCGAGGTCGTGAGGACGGTGCTCGTCAGACCGAGAAGGCGTTCGACGCCCATCTGGATGTCGACGACTGCAGCACGAGCCCGGGCAATCTGTGACGTCGACGATCCCTCGGCCAGGAGGTTGGCGAGAGCCCGGTTCGCAATGTCGAGCCTCGAAAGAACTTCATCCAGATCGACGAAGGCGGATGCTTCGAAGCCACCGGATGGTGGCTCCTCGAGACCCTGAGAGCTCGATGGGGTCGACGCGCTGCGCCTGGACGGGCGCAGCGCGTTCAACCAACGCACGCCGCGACCTCCCGGCAGCAAAGGGAGACGCAGGCAGAGGCATCAGCGATGTCCGGCCTGGCCACGATCTCCTGCCTCACGCCGTGAACAGACCAGCGTCCGCGAACTGCTGGCTTCCCACGACGCACACGCGGTCCAGCAGAACGTTGCGTTCCTCGCAGCTGGTCTCCGGCAGCAGCACGCAGGCGTGGCACGCCGCGACGTTGAGGTTGTCCGTACCCGAGCCGCGAGACTCCGCACAGACGGGATCCGACGAGCACCACCGCCCGTTCTCGATCGCCGCCAGGAAAACGTCCTGGAAGCGTTCCTCCTTCGCCAGAGCAGCAAGCCCGCCAAGACTCCCGGCCGAGTCAGACGAGGCGGTGTATACGAGGATCCCCGTCTGCTCGGGCATCGTGTACAAGCGCTCACGCAATGCCGAAGCGGGGTAGCCCGCGTGGAGGCTGAGTTCGCTGATCAGCATGTGCGCCAACGTGTGCAGCGCAATGGTGCGTGCCGACACCGGCGTCGAAGCAGGCCGATCGAACTGCCGGTCCCGACGCTCCATCGCCCTGTTGATCAGGTCGGCCCGCATGCCGGCCGCAGGCCGAGCCTCCCATTCGGCGACGAAGTCCTCATGAAGTCGCAGGAAGATGCCCTCGCCATGCACCTCGATGGCCGGAAGCCAGTCGACGTGTCGCTCACTGAGCGGAGCCAACCCGTCCGACTCCACTCCATCGCCGTCGACCTTGGGGAGTCCCGGAGTCACCCGCGAGAACCCGGCCAGAGCGCGCACCTCTCGGAGTCGATGGACGGCGGACACTTGGGCGACCACGTAGGCGATAGATCGCCCGACGGGCTCCGGCTCGCAGACGAACGTGTCACGCGCCGTGCCGTCGCCCGCACCCGTGCGGAGCGCGGTGTACTCGTCCCTCCGCAACTCAAGTTCGGTCGGCTGACTGTGGGTGGCAAGGCCCCGGCGCTGCGCGATGACGGCGAGGACCGCCTCGGCAGTGACGCCCGGAGCGTGAGCCACCATGGGACCGAGAACGCCCGCAAGGGCCGTCTCGGGCAGGTGCTGCAAGACCGTCCAATGGTGATCGACCCAGGCCGCCGCCGCGGTCGACCACGGCGGAATCGAGATGGTGGAGCGCATCGCTCCAAACCACACGTTCGACGAACCGCGCTGGAGTGTCCGCAGTGGCCGGTCGCACCGCTTCTCGTCGTCCGTCTCGAGCCACGGCCGCCGCCCACCGCAGCTCCGGATCGGCGCAAGAGCCTGCTTGGAGAACGAACCGTTGAGCGACTTCGGTGCCACGCCGCACGAGCAGCCGACGAGTATGTCCGAGAGCGACGAGGACTTTCCAAGGATCCGCAGCGAGAGCTGGTGCTCGCTCGTGTCGTCTCCGGAGTCATCTCCCTTGTGCACCCACTGGAAGTAGGGGAAGTCCTCGATGTGGCCGTTGTCGCAGCACGCCACGAAACGTGACGGCACCAACCGAGCCTCGTGACACCGCTTGCACCACGTCGTCTGCTGGTCCTGGAGTCGCTGAAACTGGCCAAGCACGTGGCACTTGGGGCAGTAGTACGCGAGCGGGAATCGCATCACCGGCACGTCGCCCGCGCCACGGCCTGCCGAGGGCGTGCGAAAGCCGTGGACACCGAGCGCGCGTGCCAATCGCGGCTCGTCGAGTCGGGGCGACGTCTCCGGCCAGTATTCCGTTCCCATGATGATGAAGCTCTGGTCCTCTGACGGGAACAGGCTCCCGACGCCATACGTCGTGACGAGCTGACTCTGACGAGATTCGCCGATCCGCTTAGCCGGCATGGTTCTTCCTCCTCACGACGAACAGCGAACTCGTCGCGTCCACGTTGCGCAGGCTGGTGAGTGTCGGCCACGCCGGTTCGCTCACAGGGAACTGTTCAAGGGGGCCGGGCTGGCCACCGAACCCTGCCCCGCCAGCCGGAATGATCAAGGCACCCATGGGCGCGGCCCACGATGCGTACTTCTGAACCTGCTGATCATCGACGGCGTCCTGCCAGTTCTCGACGAGCGCATCGAAGGCGTCCAGGACGCGGCTCTCCTCGGCGGGCGCGACGGCGACGGCACGGCGGCGGACGATCTCACGCACTCGAGCGACGCCCGCCGCGTCCCGGATCGTGCCCACGGCGCTGTCCGCCGCGGCGCCGGGCACGAGCAGACGGATGAGCGCGACGAGCACGCCGTGGAGGCCCCGATCCACTGCACGGGGAGCAAACGGTGTCGCCCCCGTCGCCTCCACCTGTCGGTAGAGAGCCCGGTGGTAGGGCACAAACGACTCGTAATGTGAGAGATCCCGGGTACGTGCGGAGTTGTAGAGCGTCACGACCAGGCCCGGGTGGCGACGCCCGACCCGGCTCGTCGCCTGGATGTACTCAGAGGTCGTCTGCGGCTGCCCCATGACGACCATCAGCCCCAACCGGTCGACATCCACTCCGACAGAGATCATGTTCGTCGCGAGCACGACGTCCTGACAGTCCGCCTCCCCGTACGACGTGCCGAGCTCCTTGAGGCGCAGCGGCACCTCGTCCGACGAGATACGGGAGGTCAACTCCTTCGGCTCGCGGAGTTCGCGTGGTTCGGTTCCGAGCCGGCCCGCGACCACCGGAACTCGGCCGGGGACGTCGTCGATCGACTGGATGAATGCCGCGCCGAGCACGCGCAGGCTGTTGAAGTACCCGAGGAGCGTCCAGTACGCGTCGCGCACTTCGTCCGAGGCGTCCAGGTCCCTGCCCGCTTGCAGAAGCGCCGCGTACGTACGCACGAGCAACGTCGCGTGACTCGTGCCGGGTGCGAGCACGCCGACGTACTGACGAGCAGGGAGCTCGTCCATCGGTGCCTGAACCGCGAAGAAACTGTCACCCGGGTCAATCCCAGGCGGCGGAAACTGGCGTGCGTCACGGTCGAAGACGGCCTTCACCTGATCCTGCGCCCGCCGGATCGTCGCCGTCGAAGCCACGATCTTGGGGCGCTCCACACCCGTCGAGGCCGCGTCCACTGCCGTCTCGTAGAGACCCACGAGCGTGCCCAGAGGACCGCTGATGAGGTGCAGCTCGTCCTGGACGACAAGATCCGGCGGCTCAACCGCGCCGTCCGTTCCGAAGAGCCTGCCGACCTCCGGGCGCCACGCCATCATCGCGAACTTGTCGACGGTGCCGATCAGGAGCGACGGGCGCTCCTCGTAGACGTCGGCATCGACTACGAGCACCGGCAGGCCGTCGCGGAACTGGCAGGACTCGCCTGGACACCGCACCGTCAGGCGCCCACGTGAGGTGTCGACCACGTACGCGTCGACGGGCAGCCCGGACCCGCACCATGGGCAGGACAGGAGCTGGCGTGGATTTCCGTACTCACCGGGCGACTGACCGTCTCGGAGTCGCTTGAGAGCCGCGATCGCGTCCTTGTGGCTGTTCGGGGTGCCGGACCGCCCTACCCACAGACCAACGGTGATCGGCTCGGCGTCGGGCAGCTCCAGCCGGCGCCAGCTCTCCAGTGCGCACACGAGCCCGGCAGCACGCTCAAACTGCTGCAGCGTGAGCAGTCGGAGCGTGTACCGCATGATGACCCCGACACCGCCGCCACGGCCCTTCCCATCGCGCAGGCGTCGCAAGGCGAGCGTGAACGCGATCAGACCGAGATATGCCTCCGTCTTTCCACCACCGGTCGGGAACCAGAGGAGATCGGCGATCTCCCGCTCGTCCGATCCGGCATCAACAAGGCTTTCGAGATTGAGCAGGATGAACGCGATCTGGAACGGGCGCCACTGCTGCTCCTCCGCCGGAGGTGCACCAGCCCCTGAACGCACCATCACCTGTCGGGCACGCTGTTCCTGCATCACGGCATTCATCACACGGAACGCTCGAGCGGCCATGGGGTCCCGTTCCAGGACGTCGATGCCGCGCCGGATCCTGGCTGCGGTCGTTCGCGCCACGTCGAGGTGCCGCTCCGCGGTGGGACGGACGTCATCACCAAGGGCGGTCAATCGTGCTTGCTGTCGATCGATCCACCCCTCGTACTCGGCGACCAGGGCGAGAAGGGCGGCGCGATCATCCGTTCCGGCGAGGGTCGTCATGCCGAAGCGATCCCGCAGCTCATCGCGTTCGGCCCGCGCCACCAGCACGTCCTGCCTGGGGACGAACGTCGTCACCAACCGGCGCGCAGGGACCGCGTCCCAGGCGACGGCACAGCCGTGCCCGACGGCGAGGCTCACAGCTTCGCGGTACAGCAGCTCTGACGTGGCGTCGTCCGCGTCACGCCCCACGCGCCCGGTCGATCGACGTTCGCTGAACGTCCCCGCGCTCGTCTCCACCGTGATGACCGGGCGGAACCAGGAGTACTCGTCCGAGCCGTTCGGCATCTCGCGACGGAAGGTGTTCACCAGCGCCGTCGTCACCGAGATAGTTCCGTCCACTGGGGGCCGTACGACAACGCGGAGGTCCAGGCCGTCGGCGACAGCCAAGACGTGGTTGGCCGGAACACCCGTGTCGACCGGTGCGGCGAAGTCGACGCCTTCGACCAGGTTCCAGTTGCGAGGCTTCTTCGAGCGGACGCGCTCGACGACGCTGGGAGCCTGCTCCGGGTCGGACTCGAGCGGCTCCTCGATCGTCTCGTCGGCGAGCTGACCGTCGATCTGCGGCAGATAGCGGTCCGCCCGCACCACGATGATCACTTCCGACGTTTGACCTGCGTCGACGGCGAAGGTCAGACCCATCGATGCCGGTCGGCGCATGTGCGACAGGTTCACGCCTGCGTCGTAGTCGGCGTCGACCTGCGTGCCAGTCTCCACGTCCGGCACTTCCGCGACGTCTTCGATCGGCTCCTCCGAGGGCGGGTGAAGGATGCCCACGACGAAGCGGTCCAGCGGCGGCTCTGTCAGGTGGAGATCGTCTGATGACCCCATGAGGTCCTTCTCGAGCGCATCGAGCATCGCCTCACGGGCCCGATACCAGGGATCCAGCCGGCTCATGCCTCTTCCTTCCACTCGCGAACTGCAAAGCCCACCAGCCGCGCCCCCAACCAGAGGCCGTGGCTTCCCACCCCGCTCGGCGCCGCAGGGGTCGGGTCACCGGCAACCGTCTCGACGCACTCCACGTGCACCTCAAGCAGGTCCGTGCTCAACCGACCCGCGAGGATCCGACGGAGATCCGTGCCGAACTGCGCCGTGGTGCGGCCGATGGTGACGCCCTCGTGGAGCACGTCCCAGAAGGGTGTCTCGTCGCTGCTCGTCCAGTCGTGAACGAGTGTCACCGGGTCCCCCGGCCGAACCCGATCCCGAAGGTGGGCCTGGGCGAGTTCCACATCGGGTCCGGGTGGGCGAGTCCGATCGAGATCGTCCCCGCGGACCTCGACGGCACGGACCTTGTGAGCCGTTGACCAGCATCGCAACCAACGGCCGGTGCTCTTGTGCCGGGTCACAAACGTCGGGTACCGATTGCGTCTGATTCGCATCAGCCTGAACCGTGCCCGCGTCAGCGCGACGTACTGGACGCGCGCGTTCCCTGTCCCGTCTTCTTGCTCCTGGGGTGCGCGGTCGTACTCCGTCATGACGACGCTTTCGAATTCCAGCCCCTTCGCCCGATGGATCGTTGAGACGATCGGGCCGTCGGCGTCGGCGACCAGCAGCTCTCCGGGTGCTGTGGCCGACCGGATCCGTCGCGCGACTTCCCGCGTCTCGAGCGTCCGGGCTCCGGGGGCGATCCACGTACGAAGACCCCTCCATCGTTCGAGCGCGATCGCCTCGTCGCCGACCGCAGCCACAAAGTCGCTGAACGACCAGTTCCCCGTTCCACCAAGCACCTGCGCGACCCAGGCGTCAACGACTGGCGCCGTCAACGGCCGTCGTACCTGGGCCGCGACGCCGCGTCGCCAGAGGTCGTGGGCCTCGAGCAAGGCCTGTCCGTTGGTCGCAGTGAGAACGGCGAGCGACTTTCCCTGGCGGCTCGCGAGCAACGCCAGGCCGTCGTCGTCGATGGGCGTCACCGCGAGTGTGAAGTCCTGAACTGCCTCCTCGGCGCCCTGGAGTGAACCGTCGCCCTCGGTCCGCAGACTCACCGCGGCCGCGGCATCGCGGGTGCCGGCTCGGTATGAGCCCGTCAGCTCCCGGCGCTGCACTTCCGTCATCGCAGTGACGCGTTCCATGAGCTCGTTGCTCGTCGTCGGGTGCTCCGGCGTCAACTGGAAGTCGTAGATCGCTTGTGCGGGGTCGCCCAGGAGCGTGAAGCCCGCACGTGCTGGTAGCTGGTCGAGAAGGGCCAACAAGAACTCGGCCCGGAGCCCGACTACGTCCTGGACCTCGTCGACGACGACGTGCTCGAGATCCTCGAGCCTGTCCCAGTCGCCCGCTCGCAGGGCCTGCAGCGCGCGCGCGATCGTCCGGTCGAACTGGTCACGACCGACGATTTCCTCGCCGTACGACTCCCGCACGATCTGTCGCGCCAAGGAATCGATCGTTCGGACGGCCGCCGCAGCCTGGATGTCGCTGGCGCGCAGACGGCGTGTGACGGCGTAGACCGCCGCACGCGAAAAGCTGACCACCAACAACGAGAGCTCAGGATCGGCGTCCTGGTCCTCGACGAGCTGCGCGACGAGGGCAGCGACGACCTCGGTCTTGCCCGAGCCAGGGCCGGCGATGACCAGCTGCCTGCTGCCGAGTTCGACGCGCGCGGCCCTCTGCTGGCTCAGGTCGAGCTCGGGGACACTCACTGCCGCCACAGCTTCTCGAAGGCCCGGAATGCCAGCTGGTCACCGTACATGCTCAAGTTGTCCTCGACATCGACGATGAGCACCTTCTCCGAGCCACCGTTGAGGGTCCCTCGCAGTCCGCGGCCCACCATCTGCTGATAGACGTTCGGGCTGAAGGTCGGACGGCACACGTAAACGGCCTTGACCGCCGGTGCGTCGAATCCCTGCGTCAAGACCTGGTAGTTGGTCAGGACCCGAATGGCCCCCTTGCGGAACTGGTCGATGTAGTGCCGGCGGGCGGGCATCTCCGTCCCGCTAGAGATCGAGACCGACGGAACGCCACGGTGGGACAACAGCGCCGCGATCGATCGTGCGTTCTCGACGGACGGCGCGAAGAGCAGCACGGGCCAGTCGTCAGGAAGCTCGAGGATCGACTCGACAATCCGACCGTTCCGCTCGTGGTCCTCACCGAGCTGCTGCTCGCGATGACGTGGGAAGCGACGCATCTGGTCGATCTCCGCCAGCTCGTCCTTCGTGAACTCAACGCTTGCACCGTCCAACGTGCGCTTCTCGACATTCGCGAGCACGCCCATCTCCCGCAGCGTCCGGTACGGGTCGTCTCCGAGAACCCCTTCGTCCAGCAGATTCCCGTCGTACCGATTCACGAGACGCTTGGTCTCCTCGTCAGACGTGCCCCGGAACGGCGTAGCCGTGAGACCAATCAGCGGCCGGGGCTCGCTCGCGCGCGCCCCTCGGCCGAGCCAGTCGAAGATGTTGGTGTACCGAGGACTCACCGACGTGTGAGCCTCGTCGACGATCACCACGGTCGGCTCCCGCAGCCAGCTGTACTCGTCGGCTCGGTTCGCGATGATCGACTCGAGCTTCGCGTCCGTCGCAATGACCACCTGCGTGCCGTCGGGCTCCTCCTCAACCCCGTTACCGCCCCACAGGCGGCCCAGGATCAGCGCGCCAGGCCCAAGCGCACGCCACACGTAGGTCCAGCTCTCCGCCGCCTGCTCGCACAGCTCGTCGGACTGGGCGATCCACACGATCGGGCCTTGTAGCCGACCCTGGGCGATCTCCTCGACCAACGCCTGGATCGTCACGCGCGTCTTGCCTGCACCCGTCGGCAAGGACACGACCCCGCGCTGACGGCCAATGCCGACGAGCATCGACCGGATCCGCTCGGTCACCCGCATCTGGTACTCGTGGAGGGGCTTCAGCGTTACCGGCCCGTCGATGCTTTCGCGTGCTGGACTCTGCCGACCCGGGAAGCCTGCCCACTCGCTCGGGAAGCCGAGCTCGGCCACCCACTTCCGTTCCATCTGCCGTCCGGCGAACTCTCGCGGAGGTTCCAGCCCTCGCTCGTCGAGCGTCGTGCGGAGTGCCTTCAGGACTCCGACGCCGTGCACCGACACGACGAGGCGGGCAAGCTCCTCGCCTCCAAGCTCGCCCTCCTGCCCCAGCAGCTCGAGTGCCTGCCGTGGAACCTGCGACCTCAGAGCGTCGACACCGACGGCTGCCACCAAACCAAGTTCAGGGCCCTTCCTGGCGGCCTTGCGTACGTCCTGCTTGAGCTGGGAGGCGCGAACCGACTCCATGGCCTTGAGTACACGGTCGACGTCGTGCGCCGTCATACCAAGCTTCAACGCCTCGGACACTTGAGCGAGCACACGCTCCGGAGCGGTGGCCGTCACCAGGACACGACCCGGCTCGCGCCTCTGCGCAATGGGGCGCTCGACCTGCCCCTGAGGGGTCGCAACGAGCCGCACGATGCGGTCGCAGCGCTGCAGCTTCAAGTCGAAGTCCTCCGGCGCGAGCTCCGGATGGTTCTTGATCGGCGGGTACTCATCGGTGAGGTAGACCGCCTCGCCAACCTCGTCGGCGATGACCTCCTCCCGCAGTAAGTCCTTGCCGTCCTGCATGCCCCAGTGCTCGAAGAGCAGAGGCACATCGCCATCGCCCACCAGCATGGCTGGGACATGGGCCTCCACCATCGACTCATACACCGATGGCGTGCTCGTCACACCGACGTTCGCCGCCGGCACCGACTCCCGCCGAGGACCCACCCGGACCACCACGTTCTGCGGCGGCACGCGCGCGGGAAGGAACGTGTAGAACTCGAACCTGCGCTCGTCATCGGGCCACGTGTCCGCAAGTTGCTTGAGACGCAGCCACTGGTCGGCGGTGAACTCATCGATTGTCGCCCGAGCCCCCAGGCCTTGGGCGACCTCTACCGACAGATCTGCCGCAACCGGGAAGAGGTCGGGACGCTGGTCATCCCCTCGCGCCAAGACATCGCAGGGCGGCATCGCCCCCATCGAGCTGTCGACGAGACCGTGCCGCCGGATGAGCCAAAGCTCCGGCGCCCGGACGTGAATCGCCTTTAGCCGCGCATCCGCGACGTGACGAATCCGCCACGTCGGAAACGGCCCCTTGCTCAGGATCACGCGGGTGAGCTCGAGGCGCCCCTCCGCCGAGAGAGCGCCGAAGAAGGTCAGCGGCCAGAGCACCGGGCGGTCCTCGACGAGCACCTCCGCCTGCTCGACCGTCGCACCGTTCTTCTTCCGGAACACCTCCTTCATCGCCGCCCGATAGTCGCCCAACCAGGCGTCCTTGACCTGCTCGGACGACCGCCACTCCGGCTCGCTCACCGCGCCCAGCTCACGCAGCAGCTCCACCTCGTTCGAGTGGAACTGCGGATCGATGAGGTAATCACCGTCCCGGTGACCGTGCGACGGGATCACCGACCCGCCCAGGAACGCCTCGCCAAGCCCGACCCACCGGCCCTTGGCGGTCCGAACGCGGACGAACGCACCGACGGGACCACGGGCGTTGGCCTCGAGCACCTCCCGCGCAACGTCACGAGAAACCTGACGTGAGAGGGCCCAGACCCGAGGCCACGCGTCTGCGCCGTTCCTCGCATCGACGACGGCCGACTCAAGCTCCGCCCGCTTGTCGAGGACGGACACACCCAGTCGGCCAAGCGCGTCCGTGACACCCGGCAACGTCACGATCCGCGGGTCGACGAAGACTCCGCTTGCGTCCTCCGCCCCCGACCGTATGAACACACGCCCCTTGACGGCGGGCGCAAGGTCACCTCCCTCGAGCGGGACGATGCGAGCCCGCTGCACTTCCTCGAGAACTTGCGCCTTGGCCGCGTTACCCGGCGCCAGACGCACCGACTCCTCGACAATGCGACCCGCGAGTCGGATCGCCTCGGCGCACGACTCGACGTCATCCGCCTGCACAAGCGCCTCAAGCCAGTCCCTGGCCGTCGAAACACGCTTGCCCGACGGGTCGACGAGGCGACGGACCTTGAGCCGACGCTCCGGACTCGAGAGCGCCTGCGGATGGACCCAGCCGTCTCGTGGGGCACGTGAAGCACGAGACCACTCATCCACCCACGCAGCTTCGATGCCCTCAGGTGCGAACTCGAGCTCGCTCGGCACGCGCAGCCGGCCTGTCACGTCCGGAAGGCAGGCGGCCCTCCGCAGAGCGTCGAACACGGGCTCGTTGATGACCTCGTCCGCCCAACTCCGCCCTTCCTTGCCGCGCGCGGGCAGGAGGTCGAGGAACGATGCCGGATCCTCGGCATTGACGAGCGCTGCAACGTCCGACGCCAGGAGCCGCGGGAAAGCCTCCGCCAGCAACTCCTTGTTGAACGCACCGGGCAGAAGGTTCCGACGATCGTCGCTCAGTCGCCACGGCGCGTTGATGATCCCTGACATGGTCGTACGCGCATCCGTCGGGAAGTACGCCCAGAACTCCCCAACCCGAGCACGCTCCTTGCCCGCGATCGGAAGAGCCCAATCCAGTCGCACCTTCTCGCGATCTGCGATCCGTCCACCGTCCTCGCGCGCCCGGGCCGTCGGTGTCCAGGTCGTCGAAAGGACCCGCCACGTCGTCGTTCCCTCGGATCCCACGAGGTCGACCGCTCCATCAGGACGCCGTGTCGCCGTGACCCGCTGCTCTCCGAGACCGTCCACGCGAAGCCGCAGTTGATGTATGTGACGCGAGAAGAGCATGAGTTCAGGACGATGACCCAGCAGGTCGCGCCGGAGCGCCCCGAGGGACGTGAGTCCGGGCAACACGACGACGGTGCTTGCCCACTCCATCTGCTCGGCGAGCACAGGGTCGTTGGCCGCGTCCTCGGTGGGATCGACCACGCGCGCCAGACGCATGATCGGGTACCGGGGAGCGATCAGGCCCGCAGCGCGGATGCGCTGCTCAGCCCATTCCCGATCGAACACGAACGAGACGGACCGGCTATAGACGCGAGGTCCCTGCGTGACGGCAAGTACGGACTTGAAGCCGATGCCGAACCGGCCGATGCGGTCGTCCGCCTTGGAGGACAAGTCGGAGGCCATCAGCGCCGAGACTCCTAGCGCAGTGAACGGCTCGCCGTCGTTCGCGACGTAGAGGGCATCCTCAGTGAGGCGCAGCTCGATCCTGCCTCCGCCGTTGAGCGTGGCGTCGACCGCGTTCTGCAGCAGCTCGTGCAGCTGCCGGTCTCGATATCCACCCTCGGCGATGCGACGCTCGTTGTTGGCGTCCTCTTCGACGCGCTTCGGATCCCGCGCGTACACCGCGAGACATGCGTCGGACTGCTCACGCACGACCTGCGCCAGGGCACCCTCGCCCGACCGCCACACCATGTCTCTACGCCTCTCCGCGATCTGTCCGGGCCCGACGGGGATCGCCGAAGCGTGGCAGCGACCACCGACACGGCAATCCACTCGCTTCCGATTGGTACATCGGTTGCAGAACTGCGTTCTTGATGCGCCTTCCGACCCGTCGACGCGCGAAGGCAGCAGCGGCCGGGGCCTCGACCCTCGACGGCCTACGACCTGCTGAGCATGTCGTACCACGACACGGACGAGCATGCGTGCCAGACGCAACTTTCTCGCGAGGGCGGCCGGTCGCTGGACTGCGGCCAGCGGATGCAAGCAGTGTTTCGTTGCCCTCCTGCCTTCTCCATGCTCGGCCGCGCGCCCCTGCGCGCGAGCGGCTCCGCGGCCGGCCGCGTCCACGAGCTCGAGCTGCGGCCGCTGCGCTCCCTGAGCCAACCTCGCAGACCCGTCCGCCCTACGGGTTGCACTCCGAGGCTCTCCGCGACCGCTCATTCCGGCGCCAGGAGGGGCCGAGAAAGGTAGGTCGGCAAGGGCCAACACCCTGAACCGCCCGGGATCGATGCGGACGCTGGTGTGCTCAGCCCCCCTAACATCCAGGTGTGTCCGCCGACGTGACTGCGTTGCACCACTTGGGCTACTCGCTGGACTCCCTGCGCGCCCTGCCGCCGTACGCCCGCGACGACGACCCCGTCCACCCCGAGGTGCGCGAGTGGTGCCTGGAGGCGTTCTTCATGCACGCGCGAGTCGTGGCGGACTTCTTCGTGAAGATGCCGGCGCTGGACTTCACCGCACGGACCTACCTTCCGCAGTGGACCTTGGCCGATCCTGAGGCGCGCGAGGTGCTCGAGCACGCGTGGATGGTCGCCTCCCAGCAGGTCGCGCACCTGTCGCGGCGGCGACTCCTCGAGGAGGACGACGTGCCCGAGGCCACCGACGACGAAGGGCTGTCTCTCATCACCGAGGCGGCGTTCGACGCAGCCGGGCAGTTCATCGCGGACTACCGCGCCGCGCACCCCGGCAGCACGGCCGTGGACATCCTGCTGCCACGCCGCCTGTAGTGACCTGCGGTGTCGCACGTGGGCCGGTCCGCGCCAGGTGCCGGGGCGCCGTGTCGGCGATCGCGGGTTGGCGGCGCTAGTCCTCGGCGAACGGATTGAAACCACTGCTGATGGCGTCCAACAGGTCGCTGATGCCGGTGAGGTACGCGCTCTCATGGTCGCGGACTCGCGACCGGCGAGTCGCGGCCAGGGTCACCATTGCGGTCCGGGTGACGACGGTGGCGACGACTTCGCCGGCGACGACCGCGGCCCGTTTCCATCGCCGAGCGCAAGTGCTGCCAGGTGGGGTGTCCCCGTCGGCCGTGGCCGACGGTTCGCCCAGCTCGGCACGACGATGAGCGACTCTCGCCGGTCGAGTAGAACTGCTCGGGACGCGGACTGGGACGATGATTGCAGGCACAGTCGGGGCGCGACCCCTCTCGGCGACTCGCCGCCTCGCGTCCCGGACAAGGTCAGCGTTGCCATCGTCCTCGTCTCCGGTGCTCGCGGCTTCGGAGACACGCGCAAGTGCTGGCATGTCGCGACACGCCGATTCCCAAGCTGCAGGTGGAGACTGCGGCGCTGATCGGGTTGGTGGCGGTGACCGATCGTGTGGGCGCTGGCACGTACGCTTCCGGACATGACGAGTGGCATCCCGATGATCGATCTGTTCGCCGGATGTGGCGGGATGACTCAAGGATTCGTCGACGAGGGATTCGAGCCGACGCTGGCAGTCGAGTGGGACAGAGCAGCCGCCGCAACCTACGCCGCGAATCACGGCGAAGAGCACGTCATCGCAGGCGACATCGCGCTGGTCCCGACCTCCGAGATCCCCCGAGCGCGCCTCATCATCGGCGGTCCGCCGTGCCAAGGCTTCTCCAACTTGGGCCTCAAGGACCTGAACGATCCCCGGAACCAGCTCTGGCGCGAGTACATGCGATTCGTCGGCGCCGCCCGCCCAGACGTGTTCGTCGTGGAGAACGTCGACCGGTTCTCCAAGAGCCCCGAATTCCAGATGCTGCTTGCCGAGGCCGATCATGGTGCGCTCAAGGACTATGAGCTGACGTGGGCGGTCCTCAACGCGGCCGACTATGGCGTGGCACAGCGACGCAAGCGCACCATAGTCATCGGCTCGAAGGTCGGCCGCATCGAGATGCCAGCCCCGACGCACTCGAAGACGCCGTCCACGGATAGCGAGCTGGCGCCGTGGCGCACGCTACGAGACGTCATCCACGGACTCCCGAAGGATCCGGCTTCGACAGAACTGCCTGAGTCGACCACGTCGTTCTTCGGCGAACCGATGCCCGGTGTGTTCAAGCAGCTCGACATCCACTTCAAGCGTCAACCCCTCAAGAAGAGCCTCCAGCGGTACTCGTTTGTGCCGCCGGGCGGTGGGCGCCTCAACGTGCCGACCCATCTGCTCCCCGACTGCTGGCGCAACAAGCCGTCCGGCACGGTCGACGTCATGGGACGCGGACGCTGGGACGCGCCCTCGGTCACCATTCGGACCGAGTTCTTCAAGCCGGAGAAGGGCCAGTACCTGCACCCCCAGTGGGAGCCGTCCCTCGAGCAGGACCACGACTCTCCTTGGATCCAGGGAGACCCCGGGCGCAGTGTTGATCGCGTCATCACGCACTACGAGGCCTCGCTGATCCAGGACTTCCCGGATGACTACCAGTGGGTCGGCACCAAGATCCAGATCGCACGCCAGATCGGGAACGCCGTCCCTGGCGGCCTGGCCCGCGCGATCGCGAGGCAGGTGAAGCCGTACCTGGTCTGAGACCTCAGGACGGGGGCGGGTCGAGTGCGACCCACGCGTCCCCGGAGATGTCGAAGCCCCGCGACGCTGCAGTCGCCCGCTCTGCCGGCCACCTGCCGCACAGGACCGTGTAACCGAAGCGCTCAAATACGGCATCCTTCGCCTGGCGAGCGCGACGCAGCGGATCCTTGTTGCCTGCGCAGACCGTTTCGATCGACGAGCGGGGTATCACCGTGTTGGGCAAGAACCCGAACAGCGCCGTCAGCCGTTCCGTCTGACCGACCCGAGGCGCAAAGACGACGTCGAGCTGGGCAGCCGTCAGCAACTTCAACGGTTCGGGTGGCATCGGACTCCAGCCCAGAAGAGGCAACGCGTACTCGCGGAGTGCGGCAGCCGTGATGCCTCGCTTCCCGTCCTTGTTCTTGCCTTCACGCAGCCACGCGCGGTGGGTCCGCATCAGCAACGCCTGATAGCGTGCCCGGCTTGCGTCGACCTGAACCAGAATGCAGATTTCGCACTGGCCCTCAGTAGGGATCATCCAATTGCTGTGAATCGTCGCCTTAAGCTCGACCGGAGTTCCAACGATCGTCGTGTCCAGCGGCGGCTCCTTGATCAGGTCGAGCGCACTAAGTACCCGATACTGAAGCTTCGTACCGACCGACGCGCGCTCGTCCGAATCGACATCGGGGCTCATCAGATCGAACCGACCCGTTCGTGAGCCATCGAGCACATACTTCACCGCGTCGTCGACAGCCAGCGTCATCTGCCGTTCCAGCGGAGTGAGGGTCAGCCATTCGTGGACCTGCTGCAGCTCCACGTCCTCGTCTGGACGAACGATCACATGTGGATTCCGGACGTGGCCCTTGCGCTCGTCGGGGACGCAGACGTCACCGGGCGCCGCGGGAGTTCCTGTGCTGCGCTGATCTGCCACCGAACGGACGGTAGCCGATCGCCAAGGCATCGAGGGACGATGGACGACGTGCAGACCGACCCTGCAACGAGCGCGCGGATGGCAAAGGTGCGCAATCGCGACACGGCGGCCGAGATCGCAGTCCGACGCGAGCTGCACAGGAGGGGCCGGCGCTTCTTCGTACAACGAGCCGTACTGCCCGGTCGGCGCCGCGTCGACATCGTCTTCCCGCGCGCATGCATCGCAGTCTTCGTCGACGGATGCTTCTGGCACTCATGCCCAGTCCACTCAACAAAGCCAATTCGAAATGCCGCCTGGTGGGAGGCGAAGCTCGCACGGAACGTTGCTCGAGATCGCGCCACCGATGCGGAACTCAACGCGCTGGGATGGACGGTGGTTCGCGTGTGGGAGCACGAGAGTCCAGGCAGCGCAGCGGACCGAGTCGAGCGAGCCATTGCATCCCGTGGTCCATCAGCTGGCCGTCCCGCGGGAACCCGCGCGGGTGGGACGTGAGGCCCGCTACCGCCAGTCGAAGGGCCCCACCCGCGTGATCATGCCGACGTGGGGCCCTTCGTCGTTCTCGTCTTCCGTCCGTCTTCGAGACGTGCGCCATTGTCGGGTGAGCGCCAGGCGCCGGTGTCGGCGACGACCGGTAACCGTCCTCAAGCCGCCGGAGGGCGGGCGACGTGGAGGAACTGCTGGGGCTGCGGCGCGTAGAACTCGGTGATGAGGCGGACGTCGTCCGGGGTGCAGCCGATCAGCACCTTCACCTCCGCGTCGCGCTTGAACGGGTCGACGGTCGCGAGGACGCCGGTGACCCGCGACCCGCCGCTCCCCAGCCAGACGTCGATGCCCTGACCGTCGCCGCCGTGGGAACCGTCGAGGTAGCCGTAGTCGAGCGGGTAGACGTAGGCAGCGATCCGCGGGTGGGGCATGCCGCGGGGGCGGTCGACGACCAGGGGGTAGTCGTCGACGAGCTGGTCGAGTGCGCGCCAGAAGCCCGGCGATGACGTCATGGGGTTCCGATCGGTGGGGTGTGCGTCGGCGACGAGTGGCGGCGGGGCGAGGGACGGATCAGTCGACGGGAGGCGCGCCGTCGACGTCCCTCCCTGCCCTAGCACCGCTCAGCGCCGAGACCGTCGCGCTCGACGCGGGCGACACCCCGCGGGCCTCGCGGACGAGGTCGCGGGCGCGGCGGACGGCAGGGGTGAGATCGTCGAACAGGTGGGACTCGTCGCGCAGCGCCTCGACGACCCCGACGTGCCGGGCGAGGGGCAGGTGCTGGTGCCGGATGCCCTTGACCAGGACGGTGACGCCCCGGCGTTCGAGCCCGGCGACGAGCTCGTGGAGGGTCTGGGCGCCGGTGGCGTCGAGGACCTGGACCTGGGAGAGGCGCAGGATGACGACGTCGGCGTCCTGGATGGTGGCGACGCGGTCGAGGACGCGTTCGGCGGCGGCGAAGAACAGGGAGCCCTCGATGCGGAAGAGGGCGATGTGCTCGTCGCCGGGTTCGGCGGGGCCGGGGAGCTCTTCGCGGTGGACGCCGGCGGCGCGGGCCATGGTGCGCAGGGACAGGACGGCGGCGACGGCGAGGCCGATCCCGACGGCGTAGATGAGGTCGACGCTGACGGTGATGACGGCGGTGAGGACGAACAGGACGGCGGCGGCGCGGGTCGAGCCGACGACGGTGCGGGCGGTGGCGACGGAGACCATGCGGACGGCGGTGACGATGAGGACCCCGGCGAGCGCGGCGAGGGGGATCCGGGAGACGACGCTGCCGGCGGCGACGACGAC
>PJUC01000432.1_pt1 | contig 17809 bp, 16 predicted proteins | sample 1512161 | NCBI WGS metagenome assembly PJUC01 (sample SAMN08177676, study PRJNA422409) | Soil metagenome, whole genome shotgun sequencing project. | isolation source: Soil enriched on filter paper | place: USA: Madison | collected 2015-01-15
AGCGGCATGCGCGCGGGGCCTTGCGGCGAAGGCGCCGGCGCATCGGCGTGGTGGCTGTTGCCGCCGTCCGACGCGGAAGCGGCCGGCACCGGCGCGGGAAACGCCATGCCCTGCCCGTTCTCACGCGCGTAGATGGCGATCACACGCCCTACGGGCACGCTGATTTCACGCGCACTGCCCGCGAAACGGGCCTTGAACTCGATGAAATCGTTGCCCAGCTTGAGCGAGCTGGTCGCGTCGAAGCTGATGTTGAGCACGATCTCGCCGTTCTTCACGTACTCGCGCGGAACCTGGACGGTGTCGTCGACCTGCACAGCGACGTAGGGGGTGAACCCGTTGTCGGTGCACCATTCATAAAGCGCCCGGATGAGGTACGGGCGGGTGGAAGACGACTCGAGCGCGTTGATCATGAAATTGGTACCGTGCAATCGCGAAATCGCGGCCCCGGATTGGCCACTGTCTCTTCGCGGAACACCGCGGAACCGGCTCTGCCGGGCCGCAGGTGTTGCCCCCGGGCGGGGGTTGGCGAAGCGACACGAAGTGCGCGAAGCCTGGGGGCGATCTTAATTACTTTCGCATGACCTTTTCAGACGGCGTCAGTGCTTCGATGTAGGCGGGGCGCGAGAAGATGCGCTCGGCGTACTTCAAGAGCGGCGCGGCGTTCTTGCTCAGGTCGATGCCGTAGTAGTCGAGGCGCCACAGCAGCGGCGCGATGGCCACGTCGAGCATCGAGAAGTTGTCGCCCAGCATGTACTTGTTCTTGAGGAACACAGGGGCCAGCTGCGTCAGGCGGTCGCGGATGTGCGAGCGGGCCTTTTCGAGCGCCTTGTCGTTGCCCTTGGCGGTGCGGTTCTCGAGCGTCGACACGTGCACGAACAGTTCCTTCTCGAAATTGAGCAGGAACAGGCGCACGCGGGCGCGGTCGACCGGGTCGCCGGGCATCAGCTGCGGATGCGGGAAGCGCTCGTCGATGTACTCGTTGATGATGTTCGACTCGTACAGGATCAGGTCGCGCTCGACCAGGATCGGCACCTGGCCGTACGGGTTCATCACGCTGATGTCTTCGGGCTTGTTGTAGAGATCGACGTCGCGAATCTCGAAGTCCATGCCCTTTTCGAACAACACGAAGCGGCAGCGGTGGGAAAAGGGGCAGGTCGTTCCTGAATACAAGACCATCATGGCGAGAGACTCCTAAAAATCAAAAAGAGTGGGTCGCGTTGGCAACCCACTCTGTGGGACCGGGCGCCTTGGGTGGCGCTCGGTCGGCGTGGACGGAACTACTTGACGTCTTTCCAGTACGAGGCGTTCAGTCGCCACACAAAAACCACCGACATGGCCAGGAACAGCAGCACCCACACGCCGATGCGGATGCGGGTGTTCTGTGCCGGTTCGGCCATCCATTGCAGGTAACTCACCAGGTCGCCGACGGCATTGTCGTACTGCACGGGTGTCAGGGTGCCGGGAGTGACTTGCTCCCAGCCCTTGAACACTTCGGTTTCGTGGCCGTGCTGTTCGACCTTGGTGTAGACCGGGCGGCGTTCGCCTTGCAGCTCCCACAGGGGGTTCGGCATGGCGACGCTGGGAAACGCAAGATTGTTCCAGCCGGTGGCTTTGGTGTCGTCGCGGTAGTAGGTGCGCAGATACGTGTAGAGGTAATCGGCACCCGTGCCGCCGTGGCCGGCGCGCGAACGTGCGACGAGCGTGAGGTCGGGCGGCGTGGTACCGAACCATTCCTTGGCCTGTCGCGGATCGATGTTCGCCTTCATGGTCTCGCCGACCTTGTCGGTCGTGAACAGAAGGTTGTCCTTGATCTGCTGCTCGGTGATGCCGATGTCCTGCAGGCGGTTGTAGCGCATGAACGCTGCCGAATGGCAGTTCAGGCAGTAGTTGACGAACAGCTTGGCGCCGTTCTGCAGCGCGGCCATGTCGTTGGTCTTGGTGTTGGCCTTGTCCCAGGCGATGCCTTCGGACTCGGCCGACGCGGCTGCGGAGAAGGTCAGGCCCAGCGCCAGACCCAGGACCGCGAGCCAGCCGGAAATGCTTTTCTTCTTCATCGTGTTTCTCTCAGCTCTCTTGGGCAGCATGTCTCAATGGGCAGCGAAGACCACGCGCTCGGGCACGGTCTTGAACTCGCCCTTGCGGCTCCACCACGGCATCAGCAGGAAGAAGCCGAAGTAGACCAGCGTGCCGATCTGCGAGACGGTCTGCGCAATGTCGAGCGCGAACGACCCGATGACCAGGTTGCCCCAGACGCCCGGCGGCTGGATGCCCAGGTAGCCGAGGATCAGAAAGAAGAAGACGAAGGCGCCGTACACATACTTGTGCCAGCTCGGACGGTAGCGGATCGACCTGACTTCGCTGTGGTCCAGCCACGGCAGGAAGAACAGGATGATGACCGAGCCGCCCATCACGACCACGCCCCAGAACTTGGCGTCGAAGGACTTGAGCAGGAAGATGACCACGGCGGCCACCACGACGAGCGCCACCTTGAAGGCCGTGCCCGACTTGCCCTTGACGAAGTTCAGGATGGCGCCCGCGGCGATGATCAGCGAGAACACGTTGACCATGTCGTCGGTGGTCGCGCGCAGCATCGAATAGAACGGTGTGAAGTACCAGACCGGCGCGATGTGGTTCGGCGTCTTCAGCGAGTCGGCCGGAATGAAGTTGTTGTACTCGAGGAAGTACCCGCCGGCTTCGGGCGCGAAGAAGATCACGGCCGAGAAGATCGTGAGGAACACCACCACGCCGAAGATGTCGTGCACCGTGTAGTACGGGTGCGACGGAATGCCGTCGAGCGGATGGCCGTCAGGGCCGCGCTTGGCCTTGATCTCGATGCCGTCGGGGTTGTTCGAACCCACTTCGTGCAGCGCGATCAGGTGGGCCACCACGAGGCCCAGCAGCACCAGCGGCACGGCGATCACGTGGAAGCTGAAGAAGCGGTTCAGCGTGGCGTCGCTCACCACGTAGTCGCCGCGGATCAGCAGGGCCAGGTCGGGGCCGATGAACGGGATGGCGGCGAACAGGTTCACGATCACCTGGGCGCCCCAGTAGGACATCTGGCCCCAGGGCAGCAGGTAGCCCATGAATGCTTCGGCCATCAGGCACAGGAAGATCGCGCAGCCGAACACCCAGATCAGCTCGCGCGGCTTGCGGTAGCTGCCGTACATGAGGCCGCGGAACATGTGCAGGTACACCACGATGAAGAACGCCGAGGCGCCCGTCGAGTGGATGTAGCGGATGAGCCAGCCCCACGGCACGTCGCGCATGATGTACTCGACCGATGCGAACGCCTGGGCCGCGTCGGGCTTGTAGTGCATCACGAGGAAGATGCCGGTGACGATCTGGATCACCAGCACCAGCATGGCCAGCGAGCCGAAGATGTACCAGAAGTTGAAGTTCTTCGGCGCGTAGTACTTGCCCCACTGGTCGTTCCAGAGCTTGCTGAGCGGGAACCGGTTGTCGACCCAGTTCAGCAGCTTCTCGCCGGTTGGTGCGTTGGGGGAAATCTCGTGGAATTCAGCCATGTTCTTCTTCCGCCTCAGGCCTTCTTGGAGTCTTCACCGATCAGGAGCTTGGTGTCCGACAGGTACATGTGCGGCGGCACCGGCAGGTTGTCGGGCGCGGGCTTGTTCTTGAAGACTCGGCCGGCCAGGTCGAAAGTGGAACCGTGGCAGGGGCAGAGGAAGCCGCCTTCCCAGTCGGCGGGCAGCGAGGGCTGCGGGCCGGCCTGGAAGCGGTCGCTCGGGGAGCAGCCCAGGTGCGTGCAGATGCCGACCACGACCAGCACTTCGGGCTTGATCGAACGGTGCTCGTTCTGTGCGTACTTGGGGGTGAATTCGTCGGGGTGGCGCTTGGAAAGGGGGTCGGCGAGCTGCCCGTCCAGCTTGGGGAGTTCCGCGACCTGCTCGGGGGTGCGCTTGAGGATCCAGACCGGCTTGCCTCGCCATTCGACGGTGATCTTCTCGCCGACCTTGAGGCCAGCGATGTCGACCTCTACCGCTGCGCCGGCGGCTTTGGCCTTCTCCGAAGGCTGGAAAGTGCTCACAAAGGGAATGGCGGTTGCCACGCCACCCACCACGCCGGCACAACTGGACGCGATCAGCCAGGTACGTTTGCCTGTGTCGATCCGGGGCGAGCCGGAGGTCATGTCACTCATGGGGATCCTCTTGTCTTCTTCGCTGGAGCAGGGCCAACCCTTGGCTTGAACAGGGTCAACCGGAGATTGTAGCGGGGCGCTGGGGGAGAATTCAACGGGCGTATTACCCCCTGCCCGCCTGCCGGCGAGCATAGAGGCCCGTTCGAGGTGGTGCGCCGAATGGCGACGAGTGCCGTCGCCGATGCTGTCGTCAGTTCAGCAGCCCGTGCTGCATCGCTTCATGAACCGCCTGGGTTCGGGACTTCACGGACAGCTTGCGATAGATGCTCTTGGCATGAAACTCGATGGTGTTGACCGACAGGTAGACCGCATCGGCGATCTGGCGATTGCTCCAGCCCTGTGCGATCAGCCGCAGCACCTTCAGTTCCCTCGGCGACAGCAAGGCGCGCGGCAGCTTCTCGGCCGCTGGCGCCTCTTCCCGCTGCTCCTGTACGCGGATCGGCTCGATCGTGCGCGCCTTGGCGGACGCGGCGATCGAACCCAGGATGCGCCTTGCAATGCGCGAGTCCATCGGCGCGCCGCCGCGTTCCACCGAACGCAGCAGGTATGCGAGTTCGATGTCGTCCACCTCGGTCAGCAGATAGCCGATGGCGCCCGCGGCAATGGCGGCGCCTACCAGTTCCTGATCGTCGGTGTCCGACATGCCTACGCTTTCGATGCCCGGGTAGTTCTGGCGCACATGGTGCAGCAGCGAGATGCCGTCCTTCGATGGCAGCCGCATGTCGACCAGCGCGAGGTCATAGGGAAGAGCAGCCAGCAGGTTGCAGGCTTCGGCGCGGCTCGACGCCACCACGATACGGCGGCGCGGCGCAAGCTCGGCCAGGATGCGCCGCATGCGATCGGCAACGGCGAGATCGTCGGCCACGATCAACGCTGCATGGAAGACACCGCCATACATCTGCGCGACCGAAGACAGCGGCCGCACGGACTGGCTACGGACACTCATATTCATTTCCATGACCGCACCCCCCTGGCGACACGGAAAACCGTGTCCATGTATGCATTGGCAAAGCTCGAAAACAGATTGACCACGCGACATCCCTCTGGCTGATTGCTACCCACGGGTAGCTTCGAAATGTTGTCTTTCGTTTCAGATGTCGCAGGAACGATGCCTGCGCGGGACAGCACCGTGCGAACAGGCATGCCACTGCCTGTAGTACTTTGATTTCATTGAAAAAAATGGCGCGTACAGGTCGTCGAACGCGGTCCTGGGAGGGCCTCGAAAAGGCCGTTTTCGCGCAGTTGTTACGTGGCGTTTTGAGCGCGCGTTACGTAGCACCGCGCAACACGAAACACGCTCGACTTCGCATGTCGGCGCATTGCCCACGGATTTATGTGATGCCCGCGAAGCCGCATGGGCATTGGCTTTGCGGGCATCGACACTTTTTTCGAACACGCATCGAAGCGCTCGCGGGACCGCAGAACTACGGATCCCGGTGATGTTCAGCAAGTACCTCGATTCCTAGCATCGGTTGCACCGGGTAACGCAATGAAACCCGCCCCTGCTTTCACGCGCCAAGCGCAGTGGAAGGCCGGAAGTTGCCATCGATACATCAAGGAAAAAAGGTCCAAATGACTACATCCAAGCGCTCTGCTGTTCGCTCCTCATCCATCATGCGCAAAGCAGGTGTCAGCCGCCTTCTTGCATCCGTGCTGGTGGGGGCTGGTTATGTGATGACGTTGCCTGTGGCGCATGCTCAGGTCACTATTGGTGGCGCCACGGTCAACGCCGGGAACGTATTTGGTGATACCAACTTTGGCAACGGCGGCGGAGTTCTGAATGCCGTGGGCGGCGTCACTACGCCGACACTGTCCGCAGGAACCGTCAACACAGTCAACGTGACGGCATCGCGCGGCACGATCAACACACTGAGCGCAGGCAGCATCACGTCGGGCACTGTCTCTGCTGGCAGCGTCAGCGCCGCCAGCGTCACGGCCAGCAATGGCACGATCAACACACTGAGTGCGGGCAGCATCACTGCTAGCACCGTCTCGGCCGGCAGCGTCAGCACCGTCAATGTGACTGCATCGCGCGGCACGATCAACACGCTCAGTGCGAGCAGCATCACGTCGGGCACCGTCTCTGCCGGCAGCGTCAGCGCTTCCAGCGTCACTGCGAGCAATGGCACCATCAATACGCTCAGCTCTGCCAGCATCACCGCTGGCACCGTCTCTGCCGGCAGCGTCGGCGCCGCCAGCGTCACTGCCAGCAACGGCACCATCAATACGCTCAGCTCTGCCAGCATCACCGCCGGCACCGTCAGCGCAACCAGCGTCGGCACCGTCGACCTGACCGCAAGCAACGGCACGATCAACACTCTCAGCTCCGCCAGCATCACCGCTGGCACCGTCAGCGCAACCAGTGTCGGCACCGTCGACCTGACTGCCAGCAACGGCACGATCAACACGCTCAGCTCCGCCAGCATCACCGCCGGCACGGTCAGCGCAACCAGCGTCGGCACCGTCGACCTGACTGCCAGCAACGGCACCATCAACACGCTCAGCTCTGCCAGCATCACCGCCGGCACCGTCAGCGCCACCAGCGTCGGCACGGTCGACCTGACTGCCAGCAACGGCACCATCAACACGCTGAGCTCCGCAAGCATCACCGCCGGCACCGTCAACGCCACCAGCGTGGGCACCGTCGACCTGACTGCCAGCAACGGCACGATCAACACCCTGAGTTCCACCAGCATCACTGCCGGTACCGTCAACGCAACCAGCGTCGGCACAGTGAACCTCACGGCCAGCAACGGCACCATCAACACGCTCAGCTCGGCCAGCATCACCGCCGGTACCGTGAATGCAACCAGCGTCGGCACCACCAACCTCACGGCAAGCAACGGCACGATCAACACGCTGAGCTCCGCCAGCATCACCGCCGGCACCGTGCACGCAACCAGCGTGGGCACCGTGAACCTCACGGCAAGCAACGGCACGATCAACACGTTGAACGCCACCAACGTGAGCACGACCAACCTGTCGGCTGCCAGCGCCACCGTCAACGCACTGACCGCCAACTCGATGAGCGCCACGACGGTGAACGCAAGCACGGTGAATGCGGGCACGGTCAACGCCACCAACGGCAACTTCCAGACGATCACCGCGGCCAACGGCAACATCACGGTGCTCAACACGCAGACCGGCAACATCACCACGATCAACGCGGTGACGGGCAACGTCACGACGTTGAACGCGGGCACGGTCAACGTGACGGGCAACGTGACGGCCGGCGGCACGGTCACGGCGGGCAACGGCGTGGTCGCGAACGGCCGCGTGCAGAACGTGGCGCCCGGCATCTTGCCCACGGACGCGGCGAACATGCAGCAGCTGAACCAAGTGCGGGCCGAGACGCAGGACGCGCGCAAGACCGGCAGCACCGGTGCCGCGATCGCCTTGGCGGCGGCCTCGGTGCCTGCGCTGGAGGCCGGCAAGCAGTTCGGCGTGGGGGTCGGCGTCGGCTCCTACGACGGTCGCTCGGCCATCGCGGCGGCGGTCAGCTTCCGCCTCGGCGAGTCGTCGCAGATCAAGGTGAACGTCGGCACCGGCCAGAGCGGCAAGATCGGCGGCGGCGTGGGCGCTTCCTGGTCCTGGTAAGCGCGCCTGGCGCGGCAGCGGCATGGCGTCCGCTTCCCCCGCGCCAGCCATGAAAAAAGAAAGCCGGCCTCTATACTGGGGAGCCGGCTTTTCTGCATCTGCATCGAGGTCGGCGCGTCCCGGCTGACCTCCTGACCCGTTCCTTCCACGGCCTCATGAACTCATCTGCACTCGCCCCTTCGCCCTCCCTGTCCGCGGAAGATGCCGGCCGCCTCCTGGAGCAGGGCCTGACGCTGCATCGCACAGGCCGTTTCGCTGAAGCCCTCCAGGTCTATGACGACCTGCTCGCCCGCGTGCCGGGACATGCCGACGCGCTGCACCTCACGGGCGAGGCGCTGTACCGCCAGGGCCGCCCCCGGCTGGCACTGAACTACGTGAACCGCGCCATCGCGCAGTCGCAACACCCGTTCTACTTCAACACGCGCGCAACCATCTTCATGCACCTGGGCCTGCTGGCCGAGGCGCAACAGGACCTGAGCCGCGCGATCAAGGCGCTGCCCCACTACCCCGAGGCCTACGTGAACCTGTCGGCGGTCTATCGCCAGCAGAAGAAGTTCCGCCAGGCGCGGGACGCCGCGTCGCAGGCCACGCGGCTCGCACCGCTGGCGCCTGCCGCATGGAACAACGCCGGCGCGATCGACATGGAGCAGAACCGCTTCGACGAGGCGCTCGGGCAGTTCATGCAGGCGCTGAAGCTCGACCCGAAATACACCACCGCGCACAAGAACATCGGCAAGATCCGCGCGCATCAAAAAGACTGGTCGGGCGCGCTGGATTCGCTCGCACAGGCCGCCGCCGACCCGCTGGACTTCGAGGCGTCGTACCTGCTGGCCAGGGCGCTGCTCGACGGCGGCCGCGCCGACGAAGCCATTGCGCCGATGCAGCACGCCATGCGCAACTGGTCCGCCGAAGACCGGCACAAGATGCTGTCGGACCCCGAGGGCATCGCGGCGCTCTATGGCGTTTGTGGCACGCTGGAAGGCGCGTCGATGCGCTTCGACGAATCGGCCGAGCTCTACAAGCTGGCGCTCGAAAGCCTGCCCGAGAACGAACTGCTGCTGAACAACCTGGGCACGGTGAACTTCCGCCTCGGCGACTACGACAAGGCCATCGAAGTGCTCAGGAAGGCGCTGGAGGCGCACCCGCGCCAGGTGCTCGCACGTTGCAACCTCGGCGTGACCTACGTGATGGCCGGCCAGTCGGAGGCGGCGATCGCCGAGTTCGAGCAATGCCTGCGTGACGACCCGGCCTTCATGCCCGCCATGGTATGGATGCTCGGAGAAAAGGCGCACATCGCACACTGGGACGGCGTGCCCGAACTGCGCGCGCGCATTGCCTCGCACCTGGACAACCCGGCCAACGACCAGGCGGTGTCGTCCTTCATCCTGATGTCGAACTACGACGACGCCCGCCGGCTGATGAACTGGACCCGGCGCTCCGCCACGGTGGCCCAGAAGGCCTCGGCCATCAAGCCCTTCGCCGACGCCGGCGCGCGCCGCACGTCGCCGCGCATCCGCGTGGGCTACTACTCCTTCGACTTCCGCAACCACCCGGTGGCGCACCTGACGGCCGAGCTCTACGGGCTGCACGACCGCAAGGATTTCGAGATCTTCGTGTACTCCTACGGCCCCGACGACGGCCACCCGGCTCGCGCGCGCATCGCGGCGTCGGCGGAGCATTTCGTCGACATGCACGGCCAGTCGATCCAGCAGATGGCCGAGCGCATCCGCGAGGACGAGATCGACATCCTGATCGACCTCTCGGGCGACACGCGCGGCGCCAAGCCTCAGGTCATGGCCTACCACACGGCCCCCGCCCAGCTCATGTGGCTCGGCTACATGGGCACCAGCGGCTCGACCAACTACGACTACCTGGTGTCGGACAACTTTCTTTCGCCGCAAGGCACGGAAGACTGCTACACCGAGAAGCTGCTGCGCCTGCCAGAGACCTTCCAGGTGATCGACACGAAGCGCCCCGTCAATCCGCACAAGGCCACGCGCGCGGCGCACGGCCTGCCGGAAGACGCATTCGTGCTGTGCAATTTCTCGCAGTCCTTCAAGATCCAGCCCGAGACCTTCGACGCGTGGGTTCGCATCGTGCAGGGCATCCCGGGCTCGGTGCTCTGGCTCGCGCAGGGGCCGAACGGCTTCGAGCAGAACTTGCGCGCGCACTGGGAAAAGGCCGGCCTCGCGGCCGAACGCCTGATCGTGTCGCCGCGCATGCCGGTCGACCAGCACCTGGCGCGCATCGGCCTGGCCGACCTGTTCATCGACACCTTCCCCTACAGCAGCGGCGCCACCGCGAACGACGTGCTGTGGTCGGGCGTGCCGCTGCTGGCGCTCACGGGCTCCACGATGGTGTCGCGCATGGCAGGCAGCCTGTTGGGCGCGATCGGCCTGCCGGAGCTGGTGGCCACGAACCATGCGGAATACGTGGACAAGGCCGTCCACTACGCCACGCACCCCGACGAACTCGCGGCGCTGCGTGCGCGGCTGGCGGCGGCCAAGGAAGCGCGGCGCGGCTATTTCGACACGCCGCGCTTCGTGCGGCACCTCGAGGACGGCTTCAGGCAGATTGCCGCGCGCAACCGTGAAGGGTTGCCTGCCGCGCACGTCGACGTTGCGCCGCGCCCGCTGGAGAAGTGAGCAATCGCGGGCATACTCGGCTCTCCTTCAACAGCAGAGCTCCAGCAGCCTTTTGAATCATGAGCATCCTCAGTGAATTCAAGGAATTTGCCGTCAAGGGCAACGTGATCGACCTCGCGGTCGGCGTGATCATCGGCGGCGCGTTCGGCAAGATCGTCGATTCGCTCGTGGCCGACATCATCATGCCGCTGGTGGGCCTGGTGTTCGGGAAGCTCGACTTCTCCAACCTCTACGTGGTGCTGGGCACCGCGCCGGCCGGCGTGGCGAACACGCTGGCCGACCTGAAGAAAGCCGGCGTTCCCGTGCTGGCCTATGGCAACTTCATCACCATCGCGGTCAACTTCGTGATCCTGGCCTTCATCATCTTCATGATGGTCAAGCAGATCAACCGCCTGAAGCGCAGCGAAGAGCCGGCACCGGCCGCCGCGCCCGCAACCCCTGAAGACGTGATTCTGCTGCGCGAGATCCGCGACAGCCTTAAACGCCCCTGAGGGCTCGGGCCATGCGCAATGCCTCGATGAGGCTGGACGCATCGGCCTGCCCCGTGCCCGCGATGTCGAACGCGGTGCCGTGATCGGGGCTGGTGCGCACCAGCGGCAGCCCCAGCGTCACGTTCACGCCCTTCTCCACGCCCAGGTACTTGACCGGGATCAGGCCCTGGTCGTGGTACATCGCAATCACCACGTCGAATTCGCCGCTGGACGGCACGCCGCCCTTGGCGCGCGCGCGCATGAACACGGTGTCGGGCGCATAGGGCCCGTGGGCGTCGATGCCTTCGGCGCGCGCAGCGTCGATGGCCGGCACGATCACCTCGCGCTCCTCCGAACCGAACAGCCCACCTTCACCCGCATGCGGATTGAGGCCCGCCACACCGATGCGCGGCACGCGGCCCAGCGCATGCGTCAGCGCCCGGTGCGTGATGCGCAGCGTTTCGAGTACGCCCTCGAAGCGGACGGCCTCGATGGCCTGTCGCAGCGACATGTGGATGCTGACGAGCACGGTGCGCAGCTCGTCGTTGGCCAGCATCATGCGCACCGGCACGTCGGCCACGGTTCGGCCCAGGTGCGCGGCGGCCTCGGCCTGCAGCAGCTCGGTATGGCCGGGATACGGAAAGCCGGCGGCGGACAGCGCCTCCTTGTGCAGCGGCGCGGTCACGATGGCGGCGACCTCGCCGCGCAACGCCGCCCGCGCGGCCCACACCACGCATTCGCCCGCCACGCGCCCGGCCTCGGCACTGACCCGGCCGATCTCGATGCCCGAAGGCGGCGCGATCACCTGCAGCACCGGGATGCAGCGCGGCGGCACGGCGGCCGCCTCGGCGACGGAGCCGATCTCGAGCACCGGACAAGCCGGCTCGCCCGGTGCGGCCAGCGCCTGCGAGGCCTGGCGCATCGTGCCAACGTCGCCCGCAATGAAAGTGCCGCGCGTGGCATCGGGTGCCTCGCGGAAGGCCTTGGCAATGATCTCCGGGCCGATGCCCGCGGGGTCGCCCAGGGTGATGGCGATGGGGCCGTTCACTGCGCTCATGCCGGGTTGTCTATGTCGATGAACTCGTGCACCAGCCCGAGTTGCGCGGCCACGTGCCCGGCCACCGCCTGCGCGCCGTATCTCTCGGTGGCGTGGTGCCCGCAGGCCAGGAAGGCCACGCCCATCTCGCGCGCGTAGTGGGCCTGCGGCTCGGAGATCTCGCCGGTGATGAAGGCGTCGGCACCGGCCGCGATGGCCGCTTCGAAGTAGCCCTGGGCGCCGCCCGTGCACCAGGCGACGGTCTTGATGGGACGCTGCGCCGTATCGAGCAGCGTGACGGGCCGCTTCAGCACGCCCTCCACATGGGCCGAGAGCGCCTTGGCATCGGCAAAGCCCTCTGCGTTTTCGCGCGTGCCCAGGAAACCCAACTCCTGTTCGCCGAAGCGCCCGGTGGCGCCGGGATGCGCGACGAGCCCCAATTGCAGGCCGAGCTGCGCGTTGTTGCCGAGCTCCGGGTGCGCATCGAGCGGCAGGTGGTAGGCGAACAGGTTGATGTCGTGGCCGAGCAGCAGACTCAGCCGCTGCTTCATCCAGCCGGTGACGCAGCCGCTCTGGCCGCGCCAGAACAGGCCGTGGTGGACGAAGATGGCGTCGGCTTCGGCGCGGATGGCGGCTTCGATCAGCGCGCGGCTGGCAGTCACGCCCGAGACGATCTTGCGGACCACGGTGCGCCCCTCGACCTGCAGGCCGTTGGGTCCGTAATCCTTGAAGCGCCCGGGGGCGAGCAGCAGGTCGAATGCGTGAAGCAGTTCGTGACGGGTGGTGCTCATCGCGACATTGTCGCGCGCCCCGCGGGCGCCGCGCCGTCGCGCATGGCATGGCCGCGCACGGCAAGCGGCAGGAACGCGAGCAGGAAGCCCAGCGCCGCCAGCACCGCGACGTAGTGCGCCGGCGCCATGGTGTCGTGCTGCAGCCAGAGCGTGAGGATCACCGGCGTGAGCCCGCCGAACACCGCATAGGACATGTTGTAGGCGAACGAAAGGCCGGTGAACCGCACCGGCGCCGGAAATGCACGCACGCCCGCGATCGGCACCGTGGCGATGGTGCCCACGAACAGGCCGACCAGCCCGTAGTGCCAGAACAGCGTGGCCGGCGTGCCGGGCAGGCCCGTGTAGAACAGATAGGCCGTGGCGAACAGGCCGCCCCAGCCGACGAGCATCACCGTGCGGGTGCCGACGCGGTCGCTGGCCCAGCCCGCGAGCATGCAGCCCAGCGTCAGGGTCAGCGTGGCGAGCGCATTGGCTTCGAGCGACAACGCGGCCGGGATGTGGTGCACCTTCTGCAGGTAGGTGGGCGTGTAGAGCACCACCACCACGATGGCGGCCGACAGCACCCAGGTCAGCAGCGCCACGTAGACGCAGGCCAGCCGGTGCTCGCGCAGCACCGTGCGCAGCGGCAGTTCGCGCGCCACGCTGCGGCGGCCGGCCAGTTCCTTGAACACCGGCGTCTCGTGCAGGAAGCGGCGCAGGTATACCGACACCAGCCCGAACACCCCGCCCAGGACGAACGGAATGCGCCAGGCGAAGTCGCTCACCTGGTCGGGCGAGTAGTGGCGGTTGATGGCCACCGCGATCAGCGAGCCCAGCAGGATGCCGCCGGTGATGCCCGAGGTCAGCATGCCGATGCCGAAGCCGTAGCGCCTGGCCGGCACATGCTCGCCCACGAACACCCAGGCGCCCGGCATTTCGCCGCCGATGGCCGCGCCCTGCAGCACGCGCATCAGCAACAGCAGCAGCGGCGCCGCCACGCCGATGCTCGCGTAGGTCGGCAGCAGGCCGATCACCAGCGTGGGCGCCGCCATCAGGAAGATCGACAGCGTGAACATGCGCTTGCGGCCGAAGATGTCGCCGAAATGCGCAATGACGATGCCGCCCACCGGGCGCGCCAGATAGCCGGCCGCGAAGATGCCGAAGGTCTGCAGCTGCCGCAGCCAGTCGGGCATGTCCACCGGGAAGAACAGCGCCCCCAGCACGGTGGCGAAGAAGACGTAGATGACGAAGTCGTAGAACTCCAGCGTGCCGCCGAGGGCGGACAGGGCCAGGGTCTTGTAGTCGCTCGAGCCGAGCGTGCGAGCCGGCGCCGGCTGCGCGCCGTCCGGGAGGGTTGCTAATGGGGTCATGGCTGACGGAGAAATCGTTGCTGCGCGCACCGGTCCGCTAGACCGGGTGGGAACGGGAGGCGGCGCGCCGACGAAACGCCTGGCCGCATCCGCCGGGTGGGCAGCGCGGGAGGCCTGGAAAACACGGTCCGGATCGGAACCGACGCGGGATGCTAAGGGTTATCCCGGATTCCCGCAGCCCGCCGGCCCCAATCTCGACCGCCCGGCGCGGTTTATGGGCCGTGCCGTTGAGGGACAATCGCAGGCAGTGCCGCGCCTGGAATGGCGCTCTTCGAACGTCTTTCCATCAAGTCTTCATGAAACGTACCTGGCTGCTTTTTGCCCAAGCCGTGACCGTCCTGCTCGCGGCGTACTTCGTCGTCGCGACGCTCAAGCCCGAATGGCTCAACAAGCGCTCGACCTCGCTGGGCGGCGTGGTGTCGGTCGTGCAGGCGCCCACGGGCAGCGCCGCCATCGCAGCGCCCGGCAGCCTGGCCGCGCCGGCCAAGAAGGCGTCGCCGGCGGTGGTGAGCATCAACACCAGCAAGGCGGCCCAGCGCCATCCGCGCAGCAACGATCCGTGGTTCCGCTTCTTCTTCGGCGACCAGGACGACCAGCCCCAGGTGGGCCTGGGCAGCGGCGTGATCGTCAGCACCGACGGCTACATCCTCACCAACAACCACGTGGTCGAAGGCGCCGACGAGATCGAGGTGACGCTCAACGACAGCCGCCACGCGCGCGGCAAGGTGATCGGCACCGACCCCGACACCGACCTGGCCGTGCTGAAGATCGAGCTCGACAAGCTGCCGGTGATCGTGCTGGGCGACTCCGACGCACTGCAGGTAGGCGACCAGGTGCTGGCCATCGGCAACCCCTTCGGCGTGGGCCAGACCGTGACCAGCGGCATCGTCTCGGCGCTGGGCCGCAACCAGCTCGGCATCAACAATTTCGAGAACTTCATCCAGACCGACGCGGCCATCAACCCCGGCAACTCGGGCGGCGCGCTGATCGACGTCAACGGCAACCTGCAGGGCATCAATACGGCGATCTACTCGCGCTCGGGCGGCAGCATGGGCATCGGCTTCGCGATTCCGGTGTCGATGGCCAAGATCGTGCTCGAGGGCATCGTCAAGGAAGGCCAGGTGCGCCGCGGCTGGATCGGCGTGGAACCGAGCGACCTCTCGCCCGAGCTGGCCGAGACCTTCGGCGTGAAGGCCGACTCGGGCGTGATCATCACCGGCGTGCTGCAGAACGGCCCCGCGGCCAAGGCCGGCATCCGCCCGGGCGACGTGATCACGTCGGTGGGCGAAAAGAAGACGGACAACGTGCAGGCGCTGCTGACCGCGGTGGCCGGCCTGAAGCCAGGCAGCACCTCGCGCTTCGCGCTGCAGCGCGGCAGCGACAAGATGGAACTGGACGTGACGCCGGGCCTGCGGCCGAAGAGCCCGGTGCGGCAAGTGCCAAATGAATAGGCTCGCCCCCAGGCTGCGCGGCACTTCGTGTCCGCTTCGCCTTCCCCCTACCGGGGGCAACACCTGAGGCCCGGCTGAGCCGGTTCCTCGGTGTTCCGGGCTTTGGGATCGCCTGCGGCGATCCCATCCAGGGAATCAGCTGGATGATGCGGAGTCGGCGCTTTCTTCGTCTTCCTGCTTCTTGCCGCTGCTGGCGAAATACTTGGCGCCGATGATGCCGACTTCGTACAGCAGGCACATGGGCACCGCCAGGGCCAGCTGCGACACCACGTCGGGCGGCGTGAGCACCGCGGCCACCACGAAGGCCACCACGATGAAGTAGCCGCGGAAGGACTTCAGCTTCTCGATGGTGACCATCTCGAAGCGCACCAGCAGCATCACGACGATCGGCACCTGGAAGGCGACGCCGAACGCGATGTAGAGCGAAAGAATGGCCTCCACATAGGAGGAAATGTCGGGTGTCGCCTGCACCGCCGCGGGCGCGAAGCGCTGGATGAAGCTGAACATCTTGTCCAGCACGAAGAGCTGCACGAAGGCGATGCCCGCATAGGCCAGCAGGCTGCCGAAGAAGATCAGCGGCAGCGCGAACTTCTTTTCGTGGCTGTAGAGGCCCGGCGCCACGAACATCCACGCCTGGTACATGAGCCAGGGCAGCGCCAGCAGCACGGCCGCCATCATCAGCACCTTGAGCGGTACGAAGAACGGCGAGAACACGCCGATGGCGATGAGCTTCGCGTCGTGCGGCATGTGGGCCTTGATCGGCATGGCGATCAGGTCGATCAGCCCGCCGGGGCCCGGCCAGATGGCCAGCAGGATGCCGGCGACCACGAGCCCGTAGACACAGTAGAGCAGGCGGTCGCGAAGCTCGACCAGATGCGCCACGAACGGCTGCTCGGTGCCCGCCAGCTCGTCTTCTTTGTCTATGTTCTTGTTGTCGGAATCGGCCATTGGAAAAGAAGATAGCGTGACGTCGGCCGGCGTGCGGCGCGCTCAGAACGCGGTGTTGTGGATGCGCTAGTTGATCTTGTTGATCGTGTGCGGACGGAAGCGCGCAACGCGCGCCGCGCCCGACAGCGCCTTGGTGCGCACGCCGTTGCGCGCCTTGTACCACTGCGGCGTGGCGCCCTGCTTCAGGCGCCAGTTCTTGCGCGGGTGCTTGTACTCCGGCGGCGGTGGCGGCTCGGGTTCGGCCAGCGCCGAGAGGGTTTCGCCTGATCCGGAGAACTGCTTTTCGAAGTCGCTCGCACCGGTGTGGATGCTGTGCTCGACGTCGCGCGCCGCATCCTCCACGGTGGTCTTCATCTTGCGCAGTTCGTCCAGCTCCATCGAGCGGTTGACTTCGGCCTTGACGTCGTTGACGTAGCGCTGCGCCTTGCCGAGCAAGGTGCCGACGGTGCGGGCCACGCGCGGCAGCTTCTCCGGGCCGATGACGATCAGCGCCACGACGCCGATCAGCGCCAGCTTCTCAATGCCGAGGTCGAGCACGTGCGGACCGTGCTCAGGACTTCTGGCGCGCTTCGACGTCGATCGTCGACTTGTCGCCGTTGGCCGGCTGGCCGGTCACTTGCTGAGCCGGGGCCGACGAGGCGGCGGCATCGGACGAGCTGCCGTCCTTCATGCCGTCCTTGAAGCCCTTGACGGCGCCACCAAGGTCGGAACCCATGTTCCGCAGCTTCTTGGTGCCGAAGATCATGACCACGACGAGCAGCACGATCAGCCAGTGCCAGATGGAAAAAGAACCCATGGAAGACTCCTAAGAATGTGTCCGATTTTAGTCGGGCGTAATGTGACAGTTTGGCTTAATGCCGCTCAGCCGCGAAGCCATGGCCGGGGACCGCCCATGACATGGACATGGAGATGGTGAACTTCCTGCCCACCCTCGGCGCCCGTGTTGACCACGACCCGGAAGCCGCCTTCCGGATAGGGCTTGCAGCCCTGCTCCAGCGCCAGCCTGGGTGCCAGGGTCATGATCTTGCCCATGAGGGCCGCGTCGTCGGGCGTCAGCTGGGCCATGGAGGCGATGTGCTTCTTGGGCACCAGCATGAAGTGCACCGGCGCCCAGGGCGCGATGTCGTGGAAGCCGAACAGGTCTTCGTCTTCGTAGACCTTGCGCGAGGGAATCTTGCCCTCGATGATTTTGCAGAAGATGCAGTTGGGATCGTGTGACATGTTCAGACAGCCATGGGCTTGCGTTCGCTCCAGCTCAGCCAGCCCTTGTCCAGCCGATAGATTATCCACTCGGCGTTGGCGAAGAGGATGGGGATACCGACCAGGATCCAGATGGTGATGAATCCCAGGATGGACGAGCAGATCC
>PJUC01000434.1_pt1 | contig 17735 bp, 14 predicted proteins | sample 1512161 | NCBI WGS metagenome assembly PJUC01 (sample SAMN08177676, study PRJNA422409) | Soil metagenome, whole genome shotgun sequencing project. | isolation source: Soil enriched on filter paper | place: USA: Madison | collected 2015-01-15
CACGACTCCGGCGCACCGGCGGGGTACATCCCCGAGCTCGCGACCGCCGATCCGGAACGGCTCGCCCTGGCGGCGGTCGGGCCGCACGGGCGCGTGCGGGCCGTCGGCGACGTGGCGCACGAGTTCACGATCCAGTCGATCTCCAAGCCCTTCGTGCTGGCGCTCGCCCTCGCCGACCGCGGGCGCGAGGCGGTGCTGCGGAAGGTCGGTGCCGAGCCGAGCGGCGAGCCGTTCAACGCGATCAGCCTCGAACCCGGCACCGGTCGGCCGGCGAACCCCATGGTCAACGCGGGAGCCATCGCCACGTCGGCCCTCATCGCGGGCGACGGAGTCGACGATCGCACCGCCCGCATCGTCGAGGGCCTCTCCGCCTTCGCCGGCCGCTCGCTGTGGGTCGACGAGCAGGTGTACTCCTCCGAGTCGGACACCGGCGACCGCAACCGCGCCCTCGCCCATCTGCTCCGCTCGCACGGGATCATCGACGGTTCCGTCGACATCGCCGTCGAGACCTACTTCCGGCAGTGCTCGCTGCTGGTCACCGCCCGCGATCTCGCCGTCATGGCGGCCACGCTCGCGTTCGGCGGCGTGAACCCGGTGACCGGCGACCGCGTCGTCGCGGAGCACGTCAGCCGGGACGTGCTCTCGATCATGACCAGCTGCGGCATGTACGACTACTCGGGCGAATGGCTCCTGCGTGTCGGCCTCCCCGCCAAGAGCGGGGTGAGCGGTGGCCTCATGGCCGTCGCACCGTCGCAGTTCGGGGTCGCCGCCTTCAGCCCCCGCCTCGACGACCACGGCAACTCGGTGCGCGGCATCGCGGTCATCGAGGCGCTGTCGACGAAGTTCGGCATGCATCTTCTCGAACCCCACGACAGCATCGCCGTGCCGGCCTTCACGGTCGAGGACACGGATCAGGGCCGCGTCCTGCGGCTCTCGGGGGAACTGGGCTTCGCAGGCACGGAACGCGTGGTCGCGGTGCTGCGCGAACTCTCCGACGCGATGCCCGACGGTGCGGCGGTGACCGTCGACGCCCGGGAGCTCGGGCGCACGCACCGCGAGGCGCTCATCGCTCTGCGTGCCGAGTTCGAGCGGATGCCGCAGAGCTTCGTGCTGCGCGAGTGAGGCCGCCCCGCAGTGATCAGACGCGTCGCAGCAACGAGATCGACATGCCGTCGGTGTTGTGACGGTGCGGCCACAGCTGGGCTCGTCCGCTCCCGTCGGCCTGCGCGGGGAGGGCGGGATCGGCATCGGACAGCGACGTGACGACGTCGCGGGCCGAGACCTCTTCGAGCACGCCGTCCCATTCGCGCCGGATGTCGGCGATGACGGCGGACGTCTCGGCCAGATGCGGCGAGCACGTGACGTACGCCACGACGCCGCCGGGCTTGAGTGCGCCCACGGCCGCCGTCAGCAGCTCGCGCTGCAGCGTCGTCAGCGCGGGCACGTCGCCGGGCGACTTGCGCCACCGCGCCTCGGGACGTCGGCGCAGGGCGCCGAGCCCCGTGCACGGGGCGTCGACGAGGATCCGGTCGTAGGTCGCCGGGGCCGCCTCTGCGCGCGTGCGGCCGTCCTCCTCCGACACCGGGACGTCGAGCGGCACTCCTGCAAGCGCCTGGCGCACCAGTCCCGCGCGCGCCGGAGAGATCTCGTTCGCCTCGAGCCGTGCGCCGTGCGCGAGCGCCTCGGCCGCGAGCACCGCCGTCTTGCCGCCCGGTCCCGCGCACAGGTCGAGCCACCGTTCGCCCTCGGCGACGGGCACGGCGCGGGTGAGCGCGAGAGCCGCGAGCTGCGAGCCCTCGTCCTGCACTCGGATGCGGCCGTCGGACCCGCGCACGGTCTGGTCGGGGTCTCCCCCGCCGAGCCGGAAGCCGATCGGCGAGAACGGGGTGCGACGCGCGTCGTCGGGGGCCTCGGCCAGGCCGGGGAGCGCCGCCATCGTCACGCGGGGCGACGCGTTGTCGGCCGTCAGGAGGGCCTCCAGCTCGTCGGCGCGCCCTTCGGCGACCAGCGCGCGACGGAACGCCCGCACGACCCACACCGGGTGCGAGAACAGGAGTCCGAGCTGCTCGTCGTCCGAGCGGGCGCTCGCGGCGACGTGCGTCATCCAGTCGCCCGGGGTGTCGCGCGAGACACGACGCAGCACGGCATTGGCGAAGCCGGCTGCGCCACGGCCGCCGGCTGCTCGCGCGAGTTCGACCGACTCGTTGACCGCCGCGTGCGAGGCGACGCGGGTCGACAGAAGCTGGTGCACGCCGAGTCGCAGCGCATCGAGAACGGCAGGATCGATGCTCGTGACGGGCCGGTCGGCGGCGATCGCGATGACCGCGTCGTACGTGCCCTGCCGTCGCAGCGTGCCGTAGGTCAGCTCGGTCGTCAGCGCCGCGTCGGCGGGCGACAGCTCCGCCCGCGCGATCGCCGTGGGCAGCAGCAGGTTGGCGTAGGCGTCGGACTCATGGACGGCCCGCAGCGTGTCGTACGCGATGCGTCGCGCGGCCACCGTGCGGCTCATGACCCGGCCACCGGGGTCTCGCGCAGTCCGCGCCACCAGTCGGCGGCGCGCATCGCGCCCTTGCCCGCCGGCTGCACCGTGTCGAGGACGATCGGCGCGGTGGCCGTGCCCGCCAGCACGCGCTTCGCGTGCAGTGCGAGCTCGCCCGGCGCCAGCACCGGCGCGTCGGCGGGTGCCGTCGCGACCTCCAGCACCTTCATGCGCGCACCGTCGATCGTGGTGTGGGCCCCCGGCTCGGGAGTGACGCCGCGGATGCGGCCGAGCACCGCTGCTGCCGGCTCGTCCCAGCGGATCCGGCCGTCGTCGTCGCCGAGCTTCGCGGCGTACGTCGGCTCCCCCTGCTGTGGCCGCGCGACCGCCGTGCCGGCGGCGATGCCCGACACGACGGCGCCGAGCAGACGCGCGCCCTCGTCCGCGAGCGTGGCCAGCAGCTCGCCGGCCGTTGCCTCGGCGGGGGTTTCCATCGCGAGCTCCCCGAACACATCGCCGGCGTCGAGTTCCGGCACGAGCTGGAAGACACTGGCGCCGGTCGCCGCATCCCCCGCGATCAGCGCGTGCTGGACCGGGGCCGCACCGCGCCAACGGGGCAGCAGCGAGAAGTGCAGGTTGATCCAGCCGTGCGCCGGCGTCGAGAGCAGCGGCTCGCGCACGAGTCCTCCGTACGCGACGATCACACCGAGGTCGGGCTGCAATGCGGCGATCTCGGCGGTGACGTCGGCGTCGAGCCGGTCGGCGCGGATCACCGGCAGACCGAGCTCCTCGGCCGCGGCCGCGACCGGCGACGGCGTGAGCACGCGCTTGCGGCCGAGCGGCGCGTCGCGACGTGTGACGACCGCGACGATGTCGTGTTCGGATGCCGCGAGCAGCCGCAGCGACGGGACCGCCGGCGCGGGAGTGCCGGCGAAGACGAGGCGCATGAGGCTCCAGATCTGTGGCGTTCGAGGGTTTCAGAGATCGAGGTCGGGCATGTCGACCCGCACCTTCAGTGTATTGGCGGCACCCGCGGGGCGTCCCTTCGCCGGGCGACGGCCCTTCACGGCCTGGGCCACCACCGACGCCCTCAGACTCTCGGTCACGCGCGCGCCGAGCCCGTACTCGAAGCGCACCAGGGCCCGCACGACGTCGCCGTGGGCGAGCGGCCCGAGCACCGCTTCGCCGTCCAGCTCGGGCACCGCCCTGCGCAGTTCTGCCAGCGCCGCGTCGACCGAGCGCCGCGGGCCGTCCACAGCGGCGACGCGGACGGTCGGGGGCATGCGCAGCGGCGCACGATCGGCGAGCTCCGACCGTGCGTATGCGGCCTGCGTCCAGGTGGCGAGGGCTCGGGCGACCTCGCCACCGACACCGACCAGATGGACGGGCGCGCCGGGAGCCGCCAGCGCGGCCGCGTTGGACCACCAGCGCAGGCACGACTCGCCGATCCGCAGATCGTCGGCCATCAGCATCCGGTCCCCGTCCAGCAGGATCACCGCGCGGTACCCGCCGACCGCCAGCGGCTCGGCGCCGCGGGTGGCGACGACGAGCGCGGGACGCTCGTCGACCGACACGACCGGGTGGTCGCCGTCGGCGACCACGACCCGCGTTCCGGGGAACGCGCGCCCCAGCTCGTCGGCCGTGCGCTCGCTGCCCGACGACGCCATGCGCAGCATCGTCGAGGAGCACTCCGGGCACGACCATGCGTTGGCCGCCCGCCCGCACCACGTGCAGGCCGGCACGGCGCCGTGACGAGCCGCGTGGAGCGGACCGCCGCAGTGCGCACAGCGGGCGGGATGCCGGCAGCTCGCGCACACGAGCACGGGCGCGTACCCCGGACGAGACACCTGCACCAGCACGGGGCCCTGGGTGAGGGCCTCGCGCGCGGCGGCGAACGCCGCCGACGGCACGCGCGCGGCCCGTGACTCCCCTTCGCGATGCGCGGTGAGCACCACGCGAGGACTGCGCCGCCGCGCCGCCGGGAGGTCGCGCACCCACCCGACTCCGACGAGGCGTTCGACGTCGCTCGTGCGCGTGTGCCCGGCGAAGACGAGGGCGCCGCCGTCGAGCTCCTGCCGCAGCAGCGCCGCGTCGCGCGCGTGGACCCCGGGGCTGAGCGGCTCGCTGAACAGCGGGTCGCCGTCGTCCCAGAGCATGACCAGGCCCAGATCGGCGACCGGAGCGTACACGGCCGAGCGGTTGCCGATCACGATGCACGGGGCATCCGCCAGGGTGCGCAGGAACGCCGTGTAGCGGGTCGGCCCGCTCTGCTTCGCGTCGTCGCGCACCAGCGCATCGGAGGGCACCCAGGCCCGCAGCGCCGCCTCGAGCTGGGCGCGATCGCGATGGTCGGGCACGGCGACGATCGCACTGCGCCCGTCCGCGAGCGTGCGCACCGCGGCCGCCGCGAGCAGCACCGCCCACGCGCCGACGGGAGTGCCGTCGTCGAGCGTCGCCGGCTGCGGGGGCGCGTCGACTGCCAGGCGGGCGCCGTGCGAGAGCTCGTCCGCGAGGCCGGGATACTCGGCCAGGACGGCATCGGCCCACGTCTGCGCGTCTGAGGTCAGCTCCGGACGCGACGGCGGGTCGGCCGCCAGCCATGCCTTCTCGGCCCGCACCATGCGCTTGGGGATCGCCAGGCGCAGGATGTCGCCCGCGGACCCCGCCGCGCGGTCCGCCGCCCGGCGCGCGAGCGCGTAGAGACGCGGCGTCAGCACGGGCATCGGCGAGACGACGGCCTCCAGCTGCGAGAGCGGCCGGTCCGAGGCGTCCGGCTCGCCCAGCTCGACGAGGAATCCGTCGATCACGCGCCCCGCGCTGCGCAAGGGCACCCGCACGCGCACGCCCGGCAGCGCGTCGGCCGCGAGTTCGTCGGGGATCTCGTAGTCGAACAGCCGGTCGAGCTGCGGCAGCGGAGAGTCCAGCAGCACGCGCGCGACACGACGGCGACGGATCGGCGACGGCGCGGCATCGGTGTCGCTCCGCGCCTGGTCGGGCACCGCGCTCACGCCGCCTGCGTCAGAGACCCGCGGCCGCGCGCAGGGCGTCGGCGCGGTCGGTGCGCTCCCACGTGAAATCGGGGAGCTCCCGGCCGAAGTGACCGTAGGCCGCCGTCTGAGCGTAGATCGGGCGCAGCAGGTCCAGCTGCTCGATGATCGCCTTGGGACGAAGGTCGAACACGTCGAGGATCGCACGGGTGATGACCTCATCGGCGACCCGCCCGGTGCCGAAGGTCTCGACGTAGAGCCCGACGGGCTTGGCCTTGCCGATGGCGTAGGCGACCTGCACCTCGAGGCGGTCCGCGAGTCCGGCGGCGACGGCGTTCTTCGCGACCCAGCGCATCGCGTACGCGGCCGACCGGTCGACCTTCGACGGGTCCTTGCCGCTGAACGCGCCGCCGCCGTGACGCGATGCGCCGCCGTAGGTGTCGATGATGATCTTGCGACCGGTGAGGCCGGCATCGCCCTTCGGGCCGCCGATGACGAACGGGCCCGCGGGGTTGATGTAGAACTTGACGTCCGACACGTCGAGGCCGGTCGCCTCGAGCACGGGCTCGATCACCTCGGCGCGGACGGCCGCGCGCAGCGCCTTCTGCGAGATGTCGGGGTGGTGCTGGGTCGACAGCACCACGGAGTCCACCGTCTTCGGGGTGTGGCCGTCGTAGCCGAGCGTCACCTGCGTCTTGCCGTCCGGGCGCAGGAACGGCAGCTCGCCCGACCGGCGCACCTCGGCGAGGCGCTCCGCCATGCGGTGCGCGGTCCATGCGGCCATCGGCATGAGCTGGGGCGTCTCGGTGGTCGCGTAGCCGAACATGATGCCCTGGTCGCCGGCGCCCTGGAGGTCGTGCGGATCCTCGGAGCCGTCCTCGCGGCGCTCGAACGCCTTGTCGACGCCCGCGGCGATGTCGGAGGACTGGGCGCCGATCGACACGCTCACGCCGCAGGATTCGCCGTCGAAGCCGGTCTCGCTGGACGTATAGCCGATGCGGTTCACCACGTCGCGCACGATCGCGGGGATCTCGACGTACGCCGACGTCGACACCTCGCCCGCGACGTGCACCAGACCCGTCGTGACGAGCGTCTCGACGGCCACGCGACCGTTCGGGTCGGCCGTCAGGATCGCGTCGAGGATCGAGTCCGAGATCTGGTCGCAGATCTTGTCGGGGTGCCCCTCCGTCACGGACTCGGACGTGAACAGGCGCAGGTCGGTCATCGATACTCCAGTAGTCGTGGTCCGGGGGCGGACACCAGTATGCCCCCGAGAGCGGACATCGCCGTCGTCGGGGGCATACAGGTCGTAACGGGGATTACTCCGCGCGACGCAGGCGCAGCTTGTCCTCGTGGATCTCGTGCATCGCGATCGTCAGGGGCTTGTCCTCGACAGTCGAGTCGACCAGCGGGCCGACGTTGTCGAACAGGTTGCCCTCGTGCAGATCGGAGTAGTAGTCGTTGATCTGACGCGCACGCTTGGACGCGAAGATCACGAGCTGGTACTTCGAGTCGACCTTCTCGAGCAGGCTGTCGATGGGGGGCTCGATGATGCCCTGGTTCGTTCCGGCCATGGGAACCTCCTGGTCTCGGGGATGTCTGTGGGCGCGCGCAAGCCGCGCGCGGACGCATCCGACCAGTCTACCCGGTCGGCGGGCCGCACGCGTCACACGATCAGCGCGTGAGGCGGGCGACCTCGTCGGCGGCGCGGGCGACGTCGTCGTTCACGACGCGGAAGTCGAACTCGCCCTGCGACGCCAGCTCGGTCTTCGCGGTGCGCAGCCGGCGTGCGCGCTCAGGGGCGTCCTCGGTGCCGCGGCCGACCAGGCGCTGCACGAGCTCGTCCCAGCTGGGCGGGAGCAGGAACACGAGGGTCGCCGACGGGTCGGCCTCGCGCACCTGACGGGCGCCCTGCAGGTCGATCTCGAGCAGCACGGTGCGGCCGTCGGCCAGCGCCTTCTCGATCGGCCCGCGCGGCGTGCCGTAACGGTACGCGTTGTGCACGGTCGCGTGCTCCAGCAGCTCGCCGTCCGCGATCATGCGGTCGAACTCGGCGTCGTCGACGAAGAAGTAGTGCTCGCCGTCGACCTCGCCCGGCCGCGGCGCGCGCGTCGTCGCCGACACCGACAGCAGGATCTCGGGGTGGTGCTCCTTGATGTAGGCGGCCACCGTGCCCTTGCCGACCGCGGTGGGGCCCGCCAGCACGACCAGGCGGCTGCGGCCGCCGCGCGGCTCGAGCTCCGGCCACCGCGTGTCGAGGAACGCGCGCAGATCCTCGCGCTGGCGCGAGCCGAGGCCGCCCAGCCGCTTGACCGGCGAGATCTCGAGGTCGTGCAGGATGCGATCGCGCTTGCCCTCGCCGATGGCGGGGATCGCGGTCAGGAACTCGGGGACGCGCATCGCCCCCGCGGGGGACGACGGATCCGCCAGCGCACGCCGCAGGAGCTCCTGCGGCGTGATGACGCGCATCGCGACATCCTTCTTGAGGGCGGCACGTTCGCGGCGTGCGGCGACGGCGCGACGGGAAGCCGCCACCCGATCGACCTCGGGAGGCCTCGCGGGTGTCTGCGGCGAAACGCCGGTTTCGGGGGTGCGTGAATCGGGCATGTCAATCACCACGGTAGAGATGGGCGAGCTCTGAATGCGCGGCGCGGCCGGTCGGGTCCGGCTGTTCTCGCTGCGGCTCTCCGAAGGTATCACCGCACGGGCGGCGCGACCGAAACCACTCCGAGGCGCGGAAATACTCCCTCGGGCGTTCCGTGACGAGGACAGCGCTTACCTCGCGGCGGAGGTGTAGAGCGCCGCCCGCTCGGCGATGCGGGCCGCGATGTCGCCGGGTCCTGCCGAGAGGATGCTGCGGCTCTCGGAGGCGATGACGGCGCCGCCGAGGGCTCCGAAGCGCTCCGTCAGCTGGTGCGGCTCCGCGCCTTGATGACCGAACCCGGGGCCGAGGATCGGCGCGACCGGCGAGAACGACTGCAGGCCGGCATCCGCCCAGTCCACAGTGGCGCCGATGACGAAGCCGAGGCTCGCCCACTCCCCCTCCGGGGTGGTGCGGGCGTTGCGCTCGGACACCTCGCGGACCACGTCGGCCGAGACCGTGCGCCCTGCTGCGACCTGCGCGCGCTGCAGGGTCAGCGCCTCGGGGTTGCTGGTCGCGGCGAGGACGAAGACCCCCTTGCCGTGGCGCTCCGCGAGCGAGAAGGTGCCGTCCAGCGCGCCGACCCCGAGGTACGGGCTGACCGTCACGGCGTCGACCTCCAGCGGGGAGCCGGGAGTGAGCCACGCCTCGGCGTAGGCGTCCATGGTCGTGCCGATGTCGCCGCGCTTGGCGTCCGCGATCACGAGCAGCCCGGCGTCGCGCGCCGCAGCGATCACCGTCTCGAGGGCGATGAACCCGGCCGAGCCGTACCGCTCGAAGAACGACACCTGCGGCTTCACGATGCCCACGCGCCCAGCGGCCGCCTCGACCACGCGCAGCCCGAAGTCGCGGGCGGCGCCGGGCGTGGCATCCATCCCCCACTCGGCCAGCAGATGGGCGTGCGGGTCGATCCCGACGCACAGCTGCCCGTGCGACCCGAAGGCCGCACGGACGCGCTGCCCGAACGAGGTCACGCGCGCGCCTGCCGGTCGGCGGCGTACTCCTGCAGGCTCCGGACGTCGAAGCCCTCGCGCAGCACCGGAAGGGCGCTGACCGCGGCGCCGAGGACGGCCATGGTGGTGAACAGCGCCTTGTCACCGGCCACCGCGGCGGCGCGGATCTCGTAGCCGTCGGCGCGTGCCGCGCCGCCGGAGGGCGTGTTCACGACGATGTCGATGTCACCGGCGTTGATGAGGTCGACGATGTTGGTGCCGCCCGAGTCCTGCGTCTCGGAGTACTTGCTCACCACGCGCACGGCGATGCCGTTGCGGGCGAGGATCTCGGCGGTGCCCTCGGTCGCGACCAGGTCGAAGCCCAGCTCCTGCAGACGGTGCGCCGGCAGGATCACGGCGCGCTTGTCGCTGTCGGCGACCGAGATGAACACGGTGCCCGACTGGGGCATGCCGCCGTACGCGGCCTCCTGCGACTTCGCGAACGCGGTCGGGAAGTCGCGGTCGATGCCCATGACCTCGCCGGTCGAGCGCATCTCCGGACCGAGCACCGAGTCGACCGTCTGGCCCTCGCGGGTGCGGAACCGCTTGAAGGGCAGCACGGCCTCCTTGACGGCGACCGGGGCGTCCAGCGGCACGCGGGAGCCGTCCTGGTCGGGCAGCAGCCCTTCGGCCTTCAGCTCGGCGATCGAGGCGCCGGCCATGATGCGCGCCGCGGCCTTCGCCAGCGGGATGCCGAGCGCCTTCGACACGAACGGCACCGTGCGGCTCGCACGCGGGTTCGCCTCGATGACGTAGAGCACGCCCGCCGAGATCGCGAACTGGACGTTCAGCAGGCCCCGGACGCCCACGCCCTGGGCGATGGCGTGCGTCGCCTCACGGACGCGGTCGATGTCGGTGCGGCCGAGGCTCACCGGCGGGAGGGTGCACGACGAGTCGCCGGAGTGGATGCCGGCCTCTTCGAGGTGCTCCATGACACCGCCGATGTACAGCTCCTCGCCGTCGAACAGTGCGTCGACGTCGATCTCGATCGCGTCGTCGAGGAACCGGTCGACCAGCAGCGGCAGGCCCGGGCCGATGATCGCCTGGTCGGCGATGCGCACGAAGTAGTCGCGCAGCGCCTCGGTCGAGTACACGATCTCCATGCCGCGGCCGCCGAGCACGAAGCTCGGGCGCACGAGCACCGGGTAGCCGATCTCTTCGGCCACCGCCACGGCGCCCTCGACGTCGATCGCGGTGCCGTTGCGCGGCGCCACCAGACCGGCGTCGTCGAGCAGGCGCGAGAACAGCTCGCGCTCCTCAGCGAGGTCGATCGCGGCGGGCTTGGTGCCGAGGATCGTGTAGCCGGCCTCTTCGATGCCCTTGGCGAGCCCGAGCGGCGTCTGTCCGCCCAGCTGGCAGACCACGCCCAGGATGGTGCCCGACTGCGCTTCGGCGTGCAGCACCTCCAGGACGTCCTCGAGCGTGAGCGGCTCGAAGTACAGGCGGTCAGAGGTGTCGTAGTCGGTCGAGACCGTCTCGGGGTTGCAGTTGACCATGACCGTCTCGTACCCGGCGTCGGCAAGGGCGAACGAGGCGTGCACGCACGAGTAGTCGAACTCGACGCCCTGCCCGATGCGGTTCGGACCGGAGCCGATGATGACGACCTTGGTGCGCTCGGACGGCGTCACCTCGGTCTCGAAGTCGTAGCTGGAGTAGTGGTAGGGCGTGAGCGCCGGGAACTCCCCCGCGCACGTGTCGACCGTCTTGTACACCGGACGCACGCCCAGGCCGTGGCGGACGCCTCGCACCTCAGCCTCGCTGTCGCCGCGGAGCTGAGCGATCTGGGCGTCGCTGAAGCCGTGCTCCTTCGCGACGCGCAGGGTGGCGGCATCCAGCTCATCCGCCTGGCGCACGAACTCGGCGACCTCGTTGATCAGCACGATCTGGTCGAGGAACCACGGGTCGATCTTCGTCGCCTCGAACGCCTGCTCGACCGTCGCGCCCTTGCGCAGCGCCTGCTGCAGCACGACGATCCTGCCGTCGGTCGGGGTCTTCGCGACCTCGAGCAGCTCCTCGACGTCGCGGGGCTCGTCGCCCCAGTGGAAGCTGGAGCCGCGCTTCTCGAGCGAGCGGAGCGCCTTCTGCAGGGCCGTCGCGTAGTTGCGGCCGATCGCCATCGCCTCGCCCACCGACTTCATGGTGGTGGTGAGGGTCGTGTCGGCGGCCGGGAACTTCTCGAAGTTGAAGCGCGGCACCTTCACCACGACATAGTCGAGAGTCGGCTCGAAGCTCGCGGGCGTCGCCTGCGTGATGTCGTTCGGAACCTCGTCGAGGCGGTACCCGATGGCCAGCTTGGCGGCGAGCTTCGCGATCGGGAAGCCCGTGGCCTTGGAGGCCAGAGCCGACGAGCGCGACACACGCGGGTTCATCTCGATGACGATGATGCGGCCCGTCTTGGGGTCGACGGCGAACTGGATGTTGCAGCCGCCCGTGTCGACGCCCACGGCGCGGATGATGTCGATGCCGATGTCGCGGAGCTTCTGGTACTCGCGGTCGGTGAGGGTCAGCGCCGGGGCGACCGTGATGGAGTCGCCCGTGTGGACACCGACCGGGTCGACGTTCTCGATCGAGCAGACGACGACCGTGTTGTCGGCCGTGTCGCGCATGAGCTCGAGCTCGTACTCCTTCCAGCCGAGGATGGACTCCTCCAGGAGCACCTCGTTGGTCGGCGAGTCGTGCAGGCCCGCTCCGCCGATGCGGCGCAGGTCCTCCTCGTCGTAAGCGAAGCCCGATCCGAGGCCGCCCATCGTGAACGACGGGCGCACGACCAGCGGGTAACCGAGCTTCTCGGCACCGGCGAGCAGCTCGTCCATCGTGTGGCAGATGACGGAGTCCGCGACGTCGGCACCCGCATCCAGGACCAGCTGCTTGAAGATCTGGCGGTCCTCGCCCTTGTTGATCGCCTCGAAGTCGGCGCCGATGAGCTCGACGTCGTACTTCTCGAGGATGCCGTGCTTGTGCAGGTCGATCGCCGCGTTGAGCGCGGTCTGGCCGCCGAGGGTCGGCAGGATCGCATCGGGCTTCTCCTTGGCGATGATCGTCTCGATCACGCGCCAGTTGATCGGCTCGATATACGTGGCGTCTGCGAAGTCGGGGTCGGTCATGATCGTGGCCGGGTTCGAGTTCACGAGGATGACCCGCACGCCCTCCTCGCGGAGCACGCGGCAGGCCTGCGTGCCGGAGTAGTCGAACTCGCACGCCTGACCGATGACGATCGGGCCGGATCCGATGACGAGGACGGAGTTGATGTCGTCGCGCTTAGGCATTCTTCTTGGTCTCCAGGTTCGCGACGACCAGGTCGCGGAAGCGGTCGAACAGGTAGTTGGCGTCGTGCGGGCCGGCCGCGGCCTCGGGGTGGTACTGCACCGAGAAGGCGGGGATGTCGAGCGCGCGCAGGCCCTCGACCACCTGGTCGTTGAGGCCGACGTGGCTGACCTCGACCTTGCCGTAGCCGTTCGGGCTGTCGAACGAGCCCTCCAGGGGCGCCTCGACGGCGAAGCCGTGGTTGTGGGCGGTGATCTCGACACGGCCGGTGGCCTTGTCGAGGACCGGCTGGTTGATGCCTCGGTGGCCGAACGGCAGCTTGTACGTGCCGAGCCCCAGTGCGCGCCCGAGCAGCTGGTTGCCGAAGCAGATGCCGAAGAACGGCAGGCCGTCGTCGAGCACGCCGCGCAGCAGGTCGACGTGATCGCCCGACGCGGCGGGGTCGCCGGGGCCGTTCGAGTAGAACACCGCGACCGGGTCGATCGCGCGGATCTCGTCGATCGTGACCGACTGGGGCAGCACATGGACGTCGAAGCCACGGGCCGCGAGGTTGTCGACCGTGGCCTGCTTGACGCCGAGGTCGAGCACCGCGAGGTTGCCGATGCGCTCCGCGGTGGCCGGAGTCACCTCGGCGGCGGCGACGGACACCTCGGCCGACAGGTTCAGGCCGGCCATCTCGGGCGCTTCGCGCACCAGGCGCAGCTGCTCTTCGGCGTCGAGTGCGGCGGCGTCGCTAGAGAAGATCCCGCCGCGCATGCTGCCGGCCGAGCGGATGTGACGCGTGACAGCGCGCGTGTCGATGCCGCTGATGCCGATGACGCCGTCGTTCACGAGGGCCTCGTCGAGCGACTCGTCGGCGCGCCAGTTCGACACCACGCGGGAGGGGTCGCGCACGATGTACCCCGACACCCAGATGCGCCGGGACTCGGGGTCTTCGGCGTTCATGCCGGTGTTGCCGATGTGCGGCGCCGTCTGCAGCACGATCTGACCCGCGTACGAGGGGTCGGTGAGGGTCTCCTGGTAGCCGGTCATGCCGGTCGCGAAGACGACCTCGCCGAGCGTCGTGCCCTGGGCGCCGTAGGCGCGGCCGACGTGGCGGGTGCCGTCCTCGAGCACGAGGACGGCGGGTGCGGTCTGGAACAGGGAGGTCATGCGTTCGTTCCCGTCTGGGTCGGGGGAAGGATGCCGGCCACGGCGTCCGCGAGGGCACGGGCCGAGGCATCCTGGGGGCGAAGGTAGGAGTCGACGACGGTGCCGTCGTCGAGGCGCCAGGCCAGGCGCACGAGGCCGCCGGGCTCGACGACGCGGTCGATGGCGACCGTCGACTGGCCGACGTCGGCGATGCGGTCCGCCGCGACGAAGACGCGGGGCTGGCCCGTGAGGTCGAGCGCGACGCCGGCGTCCGTCACGGTGACGTCGGACCGGGAGCGGAATCCGAGACCGGCGATCGCGAGCCGCTCGAGCGGGTCGCCGTGCCGTGTGGTGGCGACGTAGAGCGCCGCGAATGCCGCGAGCTCGTGTGCGCCGCCGGGGATCTCGCCGACCGGCGCGTGAAACGCCGCGTCCCGCCGCGTTCGTCGCCACCACGCCCACGCGAGCGCGGCGAGCAGGCCCACGGCGACCGCGATCATGATCGCCAGGGCGCCTTCGCGGGTCATGCGCGCACCCCCGGGGTGTCGAGGAGCGCGCCGTCGGCGACGGTCACGGTGCCGGCATGCAGCGTCCAGCGCACGTCGCCGGGCAGCTCGCGCCCGAGGTAGGGCGAGTTGTGGCTGCGGCCGCGCAGGTCGTCGGTCGTGAACGTCCGGCGAGGCGAGGGGTCGTAGAAGGCGAGGGATGCCGGCTGCCCGGCCGTGAGCGGCGTCCCGTGTCCTGCGAGCCGGCCGATGCGGGCGGGCTCGCGCGACATGATCCGGGCGACGTCGCCCCACGTGATGAGACCCGTGTCGACCATTGCCTGCTGCACGACGCGCAGTGCGCTCTCCAGGCCGACCATGCCGTTCGCGGCCGCGTGCCACTCGCACGCCTTCGCCTCGGCGGGGTGCGGCGCGTGGTCGGTCGCGACGATGTCGATCGTGCCGTCGGCGAGGCCCTCGCGCACGGCGAGCACGTCCTCTTCGCGCCGCAGCGGCGGGTTGACCTTGAAGCGCGCGTCGTAATCGCGCACGAGCTCGTCCGTGAGGAGCAGGTGGTGCGGAGTGACCTCGGCGGTGACGTTGACGCCCCGCTTCTTCGCCCAGCGGATGATGTCGACAGAACCCGCGGTCGACAGGTGGCACACGTGCAGGCGGGAGCCGACGTGCTCGGCGAGCAGCACGTCGCGCGCGATGATCGACTCCTCGGCCACGGCGGGCCAGCCGGCCAGGCCCAGCTCCGCCGAGACGGCGCCCTCGTTCATCTGGGCGCCCTCGGTCAGGCGGGGGTCCTGCGCGTGCTGGGCGATGACGCCGTCGAACGCCTTCACGTACTCCAGCGCGCGACGCATGATCAGCGGGTCCCACACGCAGAAGCCGTCGTCGCTGAAGACCCGCACGCGGGCGCGCGAATCGGCCATCGCGCCGAGCTCGGCCAGGCGCTCGCCCTTCTGCCCGACGGTGACGGCGCCGATCGGCTGCACCGTGACGAACCCGGCGGCCTCGCCGAGGGCGAGCTCCTGCTCGACGACCCCGGCGGTGTCGGCGACGGGCGAGGTGTTGGGCATCGCGAACACGGCGCTGTAGCCGCCGGCGGCCGCGGCGCGGGATCCGGTGAGGATCGTCTCGGATGCCTCGTACCCGGGCTCGCGCAGGTGCGTGTGCAGGTCCACGAGGCCCGGCAGCAGCACGAGGCCGTCGGCGTCCACGACGGTGGCGCCGGCGCGGCTGAGGCCGGGACCGATCTCGGCGATCACTCCGCCGTCGACGATGACGTCACTGGCGGCCGTGCCCTCGATCAGCGCGCCGCGGAAGAGGATGGTCTCGCTCATCGGGTGGTCTCCTTCGCAGCGGCGGACGCCGGGTTCTCGGTCGTAAGGTCGTCCGCACCCGCGAGCAGCAGGTAGAGCGCCGCCATGCGCACCGAGACGCCGTTCGTCACCTGCTCGAGCACCGTCGAGCGCGGCGAATCCGCGGCTTCTGCGGAGATCTCCAGGCCCCGGTTCATCGGACCGGGGTGCATGACAATGCTATCGGCGCCGAGCGCGCGCAGTCGCAGGGGGTCGAGGCCCCAGCGGCGGGAATACTCCCGCTCGGTGGGGAAATACGCGGCGTTCATGCGCTCCAGCTGGATGCGCAGCATCATCAGCGCGTCGGGACCGGCCGCGATCGCCTCATCGAGGTCGTACTGCACGCGGACCGGCCACGCCGAGACGTCCTGGGGCACCAGCGTCGGCGGCGCGACGAGGGTGACCTCGGCGCCGAGGGTGTCGAGCAGCCACACGTTCGAGCGCGCGACGCGCGAGTGCAGGATGTCGCCGACGATCGTCACCTTGACCCCCGCGAGGTCGCGGCCCCGGCTGTCGGCCCCGAAGCGCCGCTTGCGGATCGTGAATGCGTCGAGGAGCGCCTGCGTCGGGTGCTCATGGGTGCCGTCGCCCGCGTTGACGACGCCGGCGCTGATCCACCCGCTCGTGGCCAGCGTGCGCGGCGCCCCGGACGCACCGTGGCGGATGACGACGGCATCCGCCCCCATCGCCTGCAGCGTCTGGGCGGTGTCCTGCAGCGACTCGCCCTTCGAGACGCTCGAGCCCTTCGCCGAGAAGTTGATGACATCCGCCGACAGCCGCTTAGCGGCCGCCTCGAACGAGATGCGCGTGCGCGTCGAGTCCTCGAAGAAGAGGTTCACGACGGTCTTGCCCCGCAGCGTCGGGAGCTTCTTGATCTCGCGCTGCTGGGTGTCGGCCATGTCCTCGGCGACGTCGAGGATCCGCAGCGCGTCCTGGCGGGCCAGCGTCTGGGTGTCGAGAAGGTGCCTCATCGCCGGATCACCGCCCCTCGATCGTGACGGAGTCGCTGCCGTCGATCTCGTTCAGCCGGACGTTCACCCGCTCCTCGCGGGAGCTCGGCAGGTTCTTGCCGACGAAGTCCGGCCGGATCGGAAGCTCGCGGTGGCCGCGGTCGACGAGCGTCGCGAGCCGCACGGCCGCGGGGCGTCCGATGTCCTGCAGCGCGTCCAGAGCGGCGCGGATGCTGCGACCCGAGAAGAGCACGTCGTCGACGAGCACCACGACCTTGCCGTCGATGCCGCCGTCGGGGATGTGGGTGCGCTGCGGCGCACGCGTCGGGTTGCGGTGCAGGTCGTCCCGGTACATCGTGACGTCGAGGGCGCCGATCGGGACCGCGATGCCACCGAACTGCTCGACGAGCGCGCCGATGCGGTTCGCGAGCGTGACGCCGCGAGTGGGGATCCCGAGGAGGACCAGGCCATCGGGTCCCTTGTTGGACTCGAGGATCTCGTGCGAGATCCGAGTCAGGGCCCGGGCGATGTCGGCCTCATGCAGCACGATGCGCGTGCTCATCCGCCGCTCCCTTCTCCGCCTCACAGGACGGGGTTAAAGGTTGCTGTGATCGTCGTCCAGTCTACGACACGCGGCCGGTCGCGACACACGAAGCCGGGGCGGACCGTCGCGGTCCGCCCCGGCTCAGGGCTGTGCGTCAGTGCTGCGGGGGTGCCGAACGGAGTGCACGGGATGCCACCACCAGCGCCGCGGCCACCAGGACGACGTCCTTGAGGATGTACTGGGCCGTCAGCGTCGGTCCGGGCGTGAACAGGTCGCCCGTGAAGAACACGAGCGGCGACAGGATGCCGACGAACGTCACGGCGAGCACGGCCAGCGCGAACCGCTGGAAGACGCCGGCGATGAGCAGCACACCCACGAGCGTCTCCATCGCGGCGGTGATGGCCAGCGCCGGGTACCCGGTGATCATGCCGAACGACAGCGCGTTCCACGTGCGCCCGACGAGCTCCTCGATCGGGCTGAGCCCGGGGACGAACTTCAGCACGCCGAAGACGGCGAAGACGAGGCCGAGGGCGACCCGCAGGGACGGGATGCTCCAGCGCTCGAGGAACACCTTGACGGCGCCCTCGGCGCGGGCCTCGAAGGCGAGGGCCGCCTGCAGCGGGCTGGTGCGACGGACGGACGGCGTGACGACACCGGCGGCGGGGTGGACGGGGACAGTGGTCATGACGGGCTCCTTCGTGATCTGATCGCCCGTCTGGCGGGCACGGTGATCAGGATCCGAACCCGGCCACGCTGATACTCCCCCGTTGGATTTCGGCGCGACGATACAACGAAACGCCCGGCGCGGCGGGCGTTTCGTTGTATGAGCTCTACAAGAAGCGTCAGGCGGCCGGGACCGCGGCCTGGTCCTCGTCGGCCTGCGCCACCTGCGACG
>PJUC01000435.1_pt1 | contig 17618 bp, 11 predicted proteins | sample 1512161 | NCBI WGS metagenome assembly PJUC01 (sample SAMN08177676, study PRJNA422409) | Soil metagenome, whole genome shotgun sequencing project. | isolation source: Soil enriched on filter paper | place: USA: Madison | collected 2015-01-15
CCACTTGAGGTAGTCGATGTCGTACTCGGCGACGAGCGCGCTGATGCGCTCCAGGACGAGCGCATATGCCTCGGGGTTGGCGATGTCGAGCACGTGCTGGCTGCGGGCGGTCGGCCCGACCCCTTCGCGGGGCGCGAGCACCCAGTCGGGGTGCGCGCGGGCGAGATCGGAGTCCGGGCTGATCATCTCGGGCTCGAACCACAGGCCGAACTGCATGCCGCGCGCACGGACGGCGTCGACGAAGGGCCCGAGGCCGTCGGGCCACACCTGCTCGTCGACGAGCCAGTCGCCGAGCCCGGCGTTGGCGTCACGGCGTCCCTGGAACCACCCGTCGTCGAGCACGATGCGCTCGACGCCCACCTCGGCGGCACGATCCGCGATCTCGACGAGCCGCTCGAGGTCGTGGTCGAAGTACACCGCCTCCCACGTGTTGAGCACGAGCGGACGCGGTGCGGACGGGTGGCTGCGCCGCGCCCGCAGCCGCCGGTGGAAACGCGCCGACAGCCCGTCGAGACCTCGGTCGGACCACGTGAACAGGACGGTGGGGGCCTCGTAGCGCTCGCCCGGCTGCAGCACGACCTCTCCGGATCGCAGCAGCTCCCCCGCGCCGATGACGCGGGACAGCACGCCGGCACCCTCGGGCAGCCGTTCGGCGAGGTACTCGCCGTCGCCGCTCCAGGCGAGGTGCGCGCCCCACACCTCGCCGTGCCCGAATCCGAAGGCCGGCGTGCCGGCGACGAGCAGGAACGGGGTGTCGTGGCCGGGCTTGCCGCGCCGCGCGCGGCGGGAGTGGGTGCCGAACGAGAACGGGAGGCGCTGCGGCGAACGCTCGCGGCACCACTTGCCGGTGAAGTCGAGCAGCTCTTCCGCCCGGTCGGGCAGCGGCACGAGCGCCCGCAGTCCGTCGACGAGATAGGGGGATGCCGCCTCCGCAGGATTCTCGATCGACAGGTCGACCGACAGGACGCCGGCGGCGTCCAGCCCGTACTCCAGCCGGGCGCGGGTGCCGGCGACGGCGTCGTCGAAGCGCAGCACGATCCGGCCGCCGCCCACGTCGGCGTGGGAGACCTGGGTGTCGAGCAGTCGAGGACGCGGGGTGGTGGCGGTGCCGCCCCGGTGCCCGGCCTGCGCAGGCGTGCCCGCCCAGCCGTCCTGCTCGGTGGGCCACACCGAGAAGACGCGCGGCACGTCCGGGGAGTTGTTGAGCACCGCCGGCACGGCCGTCGCGCGCAGCGCCTCGGCCGTGGCCGCGTCCAGATCGCCCAGGTCGGCACCCCAATGCAGCAGCCTCGGCTGCGCACCGGTCACATCGACGACCAGCGCGGCACCGGCCGCACGCAGAGTGTGGACGGCGCCTTCACCGTTGACCATTCGAGCTCCTCGGTCGAGTTTCTTGACATCGGTAATTAATCATGAATACGCTGGCGTCGCAAGCAAAGATCCGAGGTCTGCGGGCGAAGACGCCCACAGCCCGCGATCTCCGGGTCGAGACCTTTGAGGACCGAATGAGCGACACCCTGCGATTGTCGTGGAGCACCCCCGCCGATCGGTGGGAGTCCGCCGTCCCGCTGGGCAACGGGCGCATCGGAGCGATGGCGTTCGGCGGAGCGACCGGCCGGTACGCGCTCAACGACGCGACCGTGTGGTCGGGCACGCCGGACGGCCCCGCCGCCGCGCTGCGGGACGTGCTCGCCGGTGGGGCGGGCCCCGAGCGCCTCGCCGATGTGCGCGCCGCCCTCGACGCCGGCGACGTCCGCGCGGCAGAGCGCCTGCTGATGTCGTTCGAGGGGCCCTACTCGCAGGAGTACCTGCCGCTGGCCGACCTCTCGGTCGACCTCGACGGCGCGGCGGCCGAGTCCCCCGCCCGCGTGCTCGACCTCGACGAAGGCGTCCTGACCGAGCGGCTGCGCGTGCCGGGCGGCACCGTCGTCCGACGTTCCTGGGTGTCGGCTCCCGCGCAGGCGCTCTTTGTCGAACTCACGTCCGACGTCGCGTTCGCGGCATCCCTCTCGCTCACTTCGCCCCTGCGGAGCACGCCGCGCGGCCTGGGTCTCGACGTCGAGATCCCCGTCGACGGCGCCCCGCTGCACGAGACCTCCGTCGAACCGCCGCTGCGGTACGCCGAGGCCGGTGCCGACTTCGACGCCTTCGCGGCCGTCGCGGTCGCACTGGACACCGACGGTTCCGTGGATGCCGCGCCCGCGCGCGCGACCGTCCGCGGAGCTCACCGGCTGCTGATCGCCCTCTCCACTTCGTCCCGCGCCGAGTTTTGGTGGGCCGACGCGGACGGGGAGTGGCGGACCGCCTCCCGTGAGGCGATCCGGGACCGCGCCGCGCAGCGCGTGGATGCCGCGGCTCGCCGCGCTCCGTCCGCGCTGCTCGCCGAGCACGTCGCCGACCGCCGGCGCCATGCTCGGGCGCGGTTCGCGATCGGCGGTCGCCGGGAGGGCGTCTGGGACGTCGACCGCGACATCCTCCACGGCGACGACGCACAGCTGCGCGCGACGGTCATCGCCGAGTACGGCGCCTACCTGCTCGCCTCGTCGTCACGCACCGGCGGACCACCGGCGAACCTGCAGGGCATCTGGAACGACCAGCTGCGCCCCGCCTGGTCGTCGAACTACACGATCAACATCAACACCCAGATGAACTACTGGGCAGCTCCCGTGCTGGGCCTCGACGACGCCTTCGAGCCGCTGCTCGCGCTCGTCGAGCACCTTTCGCACACCGGCGCCGAGGTCGCCCGCGAACTGTACGGCGCGCGCGGCTGGGTGGCGCACCACAACTCCGACCTCTGGGGATGGAGCCTTCCGGTCGGCGGCGGGCACGGTGCCCCGAGCTGGGCCATCTGGATGATGGGAGGCGTGTGGCTCACCCACAGCCTGTGGGACGCGTACGAGTTCGGCGGCGACGTCGACCTGCTCCGCTCCCGTATCTGGCCCGTCATGCGCGGCGCTGCGGAATTCTGCCTCGACTGGCTGGTGCCGGGGCCGGACGGCACCCTGCGCACGTCGCCGTCGACCTCGCCCGAGAACTCGTTCGTCGCCGACGACGGCGAGAACACGGCGCTCGGCCTGACGGCAGCATCCGATCTCTTCCTCATCCGCGCGCTGTTCGAACGGGCGCTGACCGCGATCGGCGCGCTCGGGATCGACGACCCGCTGGTCGCCGAGCTCGACCGCGCACTCGCGATGCTCGCCCCAGTGGGCATCGGCGCAGACGGACGGCTCAGGGAATGGTCGGCCGAGGTCGTGGAGTCGGAGCCGCTGCACCGTCACCTGTCGCCCCTCATCGGCCTGCACCCCCTCGATGTGCTCACGCGCGAGCGCGACCCCGAGCTGTTCGAGGCGGGCGTCCGCCTGCTCGATGCCCGCGGTCCGGGTGCGATGGGCTGGTCGTGGGCCTGGAAGATCGCGATGCGCGCCCGCATCGGCGACGGCGAGACGGCCGCGCAGCTGCTCGACGAAGCGCTCACGCCGTTCGAGGGCGACGCGACCCGGCACGGCCCCGTCGACGGCTCGGAGTGGGGCGGACTGCTGCCGAACCTCTTCAGCACGCACCCGCCGTTCCAGATCGACGGCAACCTCGGGTTCCCGGCAGGCATCGCCGAGATGCTCGTGCAGAGCCACGGCGGCGTCGTGCGGCTGCTGCCGGCGCTGCCGGCCGCGTGGACCGACGGCGACGTGCAGGGTCTCGGCGCCCGCACCGGCCTCGTCGTCGACCTCGCCTGGCGCGAGGGCGTGCTGGTCTCGGCGTCGCTGCGCAGCATCCGCGGCGGCGACCGTCGGGTGACCGTCGCGTACGGCGACCGCCGCATCGCGCTCGACGTGCCGGCGGGCGGTGCGGTCGACGTGCCGGCGGCGATCCTGGATGCCGGCGCCTTGACGATCGGGGCGCACGATGCGCGGTGAGCTCACGCTCGTCGACGAGCCCACCACGCAGACCGAGCCGTCCGACTTCGACGCGTTCTGGGCCGAGACCCTCGCCGAGACGCGCCGGCACCCGCTCGACGTCACGATCGAGCCGAGGCCGACGCGCCTGTCGGTGATCGACGTGTTCGACGTGACCTTCCGCGGCTTCGGCGGCACGCCGATCCGCGCGTGGCTCCGCGTCCCGCACGGCGCGGCCGCTCCCCTGCCGGGCCTCGTGCAGTTCTTCGGGTACGGGAACGGCCGGGGGCACGCGCTGCGCGACCTGCGCTGGGCCGCGGCCGGCTACGCCCACCTGGTCGTGGATGCCCGCGGCCAGGGACACGGCGACACCGACGACGACCATCCGGACGGCGGTCCCTCGGCCGGCGGATTCCTCACGCGCGGCATCCGCTCGCCGCACGAGTACTACTACCGGCGGGTGTATGCCGACGCCGTGCGCGCCGTCGAGGCGCTGCGGTCGCTGGACCTCGTCGACCCGGCGCGCGTGGGCGCCGTGGGCGCGAGCCAGGGCGGCGGGATCGCCCTGGCGATCGCGGGACTCGTGCCCGATCTCGCCGTCGCGATCGTGCAGGCCCCGTTCCTGTGCGAGCTCGACCGCGCCGCCGAGCTCAGCGACGAGCACCCCTACTCGCTGCTCACGCAGTACTTCGCCGACCGACGGCTCGACACCGCGGCGGCCCTCGGCACGCTGCGCTACTTCGACGGCGTCAACCACGCCAAGCGCGCGAAGGCGCCGGCACTGCTGAGCACCGGGCTGCGCGACGGCATCGCACCCCCGGAAACGGTGCTGCCCGCCTTCACCGCCTACGCCGGGCCGAAGCAGATCGTGCTGTGGCCCTACAACGGCCACGAGGCGGGCGGCGACCTCGATGAAGAGAACGCGCTCGAGTTCGCCGCCGCACGGCTCGGGGCGCCCTGAGACGCCGACCGCACGAATTCGCTACCGTAACGACAACGACCGAGGGAACCGATGGACCACGACACCGCCGCGCGCACGACGCTCATCCGCACGGCGTCCGAGGCCGGGTCGAGGGTGTTCGCCACCATCCTGACGCGCAGCCCCATCAGCCGGATCGACATCGCCCGCCAGACCGGCCTGTCGCAGGCCGCCGTCACCAAGGCGGTGTCGCCCCTCGTGGCCGCCGGCCTCGTCGACGCCCCGCCGGCCACGCAGCGCGACGGCAACCCGGGCCGCCCGGCCGCCCCGGTCTCGATCGTCCCCGACGCGATGGTCATGCTCGGCATCAAGGTCAACGTCGACGAGGTGATCGGCGTCGCCACGGACCTGTCGACCGATGTGCTGGTGAGCGAGAGCCGGGCGCTCGCTGCGCACGATCCGGCGACGGCCGCCGACACGGTCGTCGAGGTCGTGGCGGCGCTCGAGGCGGGGCTCGGCGACAAGGCCGACGCGATCGCCGGGGTCGGAGTGTCGGTCTCGGGCGACGTCGACACCGTCGCCGGCGTCGTCCGCGAGTCGGCCATCATGGGCTGGACCGACGAGCCGTTCGGCGTCGCGCTGCAGGACCGCCTCGGCCGGCCCGTCACGCTCGAGAACGACGTGCACGCGCTGACCGTCGGCGAGCACTGGTTCGGCGTCGGGCTCGGCACCGAGTCCTTCGCGATCGTCACGATCGGCCGCGGCATCGGCAGCGGCCTGCACCTGAACGGCCAGGTCGTCACCGGCGCCTACGGGGTGGCGGGCGAGATCGGCCACCTGCCGCTGGCCGACCCCTCGCGCGTGTGCCCGTGCGGGCGGCGCGGCTGCGTCGAGGCGGTGGCGTCGACCCCCGCGATCGAGGCGTCGCTGTCGGCCGCCTTCGGTCGCGACATCCGCATCGACGAGGCGGTGCGCCTCGCCCACGCGGGCGACCCGATCGCCGACGCCGCGTTCCGCGAGGCGGCCGCGCTCGTGGGCACCGCGATCGCGACGCTCGTGAACCTGACCGGACCGGAGCTCGTGATCATCGGCGGCGAGGGCGTCGCGGACTTCGACCTGTACGACGCGACGCTGCGCGACGCGTTCGACGCCCACGCGTTCGGCGCCGCCGCCCGGTGCCGCATCGTGGTGCGGCCGCACACCTTCCAGGACTGGGCCCGCGGTGCCGCCGCGGCCGCCATCCAGTCACTGGTCCGCTGACGCCGCGTCGCGGCATCCGTTCGGTTCCGGAGGAGCCATGTCCGTCATCACGCACGCCCGAGCCATGCTCGTCGACATCCCCGTCGAGACCGTCCGCACCGACGCCGTGCAGTCGTTCGTGAAGCAGGAGACCATCGTCGTCGACCTCGAGACGTCCGACGGCACGCCCGGTCGCGGCTACTCGTACACGATCGGCACGGGCGGGCGCGCCGTGCTGTCGATGCTGCGGGAGCACCTCCTGCCCGCGCTCCTCGGGCAGGACGTGCGCCGCCCCGAGGCGGTGTGGCGACACCTGTTCACCCAGACCCGGGCGACGACCGTGGGCGCGATCACCTCGCTCGCGCTCGCGGCGATCGACACCGCCGTATGGGATGCCCGCTGCCGCCGCGACGGCGAGCCGCTGTGGCGCGCGGCGGGCGGGGCGGAGCCGCAGGTGCCGCTGTACGACACCGAGGGCGGCTGGCTTCACATCGACACCGAGACGCTCGTCGCCAACACCCTCGCAGCGCGCGACGGCGGCTGGCACGGGTCGAAGCTCAAGGTCGGCTCGCCCGACCCGCGCCGCGACATCGAGCGTCTCGCCGCGGTGCGCGAGGCCGTCGGCCCGGGCTACCGCCTCATGGTCGACGCCAACCAGGGCCTCACGCTCGCCGACGCCCGCGCGCTGGCGCGAGCGATCGAGCCGTCGGGCATCTCGTGGCTCGAAGAGCCACTGCCGGCCGACGACGTGTCGGCGCACGCGAGGCTCGTCGAAGCCACGTCGATCCCGATCGCGGTGGGCGAGTCGCTGTACTCCGTCGCCCAGTTCAAGGAGTATCTCGTCCGCGATGCCGCCACGATCGTCCAGCCCGACGTGGCACGCGTCGGCGGCATCACGCCGTGGCTCAAGATCGCGCACCTCGCCGAGGCGTTCACCGTGCCGGTGTGCCCGCACTTCCTCATGGAGCTGCACGTCAGCCTCGTCGCCGCCGTCCCGAACGGCCGCATCGTGGAGTACATCCCGCAGCTGCGCGCGGTGACCACCGCCGACCTCGTCGTGACCGACGGCCGCGTCCTCGCGCCCGACACCCCGGGCATCGGCATCGCGTGGGACGACGATGCGCTGGAGGACCTGCGGGTCGAGTGACGGATGCCGTCCGCCCGGGCCGGCCGGGTCAGGAGGCCGCGCAGCCCTGCACGGCCGCGGCGATGACGTCGTCGAGCCCGACCTCGGCGAGCTCCGGCGGCAGGTTGCCGCTCACCATGAGCATCGCGAATCCGTGGAGGGCGGCGAACACGGGGAGTGCGACCCGCTCGCGGTGCCCGGCCTTCACCTCGCCGCGCCGCTGCCCGTCGTCGATGAGCTCGAGCATCCGCTCGAACCAGCCGTTCGCGGCTGCCGCGAGCTCCGGCGACGGCGCAACGTCGTGCTTGGCCGCGAACATCAGCGCGAGCAGCTCGGGGTCGGCGACCGCGAAGTCCACATAGGCGCGGGCTGCGGCATCCAGCCGCGAGGCGAACGTGTCGCCTGCCGCGGTCATGGCCGCGGCCGTCACCCGGTCCAGGCGCTCGTACCCGCGGAGCGCGAGCGCCGCCAGCAGCTCCTGCTTGCTCTCGAAGTGACGCCCGGGTGCGCCCGGGCTGACGTCGAGGTCGCGGGCGAGCTCTCGCAGCGAGAGTCCCGCGACACCGCGCTCGCGCAGCCGACTCTCGGCCTGGACGAGGAGCGCCGCGCGAAGATCGCCGTGGTGGTAGCGCCCGTGCCTCATGCGTCCACACTAAGCGAAACACTCGGCAAATGTAGGCATTGCATACAATGTAGTCATCGCATACATTGATGCACATGGCCCGCACATCGAAGACTCCCGAGTGGAGCACCGCCGACATCCCCGACCAGACCGGACGCACCGTCGTCGTGACCGGCGCGAACAGCGGGCTCGGTCTCGCGACCACTCACGCCCTCGCCGCCGCCGGCGCCCACGTGGTGCTCGCCGTGCGCGACACCGCCCGCGGCGAGACCGCGGCCGCCGGCATCCCCGGCAGCACCGAGGTGCGCCGGCTCGACCTCGCCGACCTGGCCTCGGTGCAGGCCTTCGCTGCGGCGTGGGACGGCCGCCTCGACGTCCTCATCAACAACGCCGGCGTCATGAACCTCCCCGAGTCCCGCACCGCCGACGGCTTCGAGAGGCAGTTCGGCACCAACCACCTCGGGCACTTCGCGCTCACCAACCTGCTGCTGCCCCACGTCACAGACCGCGTCGTCACCCTGTCGTCGGGCCTGCACCGGGCACGGGGCACCCGCATCCACTTCGACAATCTGACGCTCGACGGCGAGTACACGCCCGGCGCGGCCTACAGCCAGTCCAAGCTCGCGAACCTGCTGTTCACCCTGGAACTCCAGCGGCGCCTCGCCGAGGCAGGTTCGCCCGTGCGCGCCGTCGCCGCGCACCCCGGCTGGGCCGCCACCGAACTGCAGGGGCACGACGCCAACGGCGTGCGCCGCGCAGTCATGCTCTTCGGCAACCGCCTGTTCGCGCAGGACGCCGCCGGCGGCGCGCTTCCGACGCTGTACGCGGCCGTCGCCGACCTGCCCGGCGGGAGCTACGCCGGGCCGGGCGGGCGCTTCGAGCTGCGCGGCGCCCGTGCTCGTCGACCGCTCCCCCGAGGCCGCGGACGCCGACGTCGCCCGCCGCCTGTGGGACGTCTCGCAGGAACTCACCGGCGTCGGCTTCCCCGCCTCGCTGCCCCGTCGCTGACCTGCCGGCCGGACGGCCGGCGCACGCGGCATCCACCTCACGCATAGGCGGCGTCCCGCGCTCGCCCAGACTCGGTTCCTATCTTCGGAACCATGCCTGATCCGTCGCGCCCGAAAAGAGGAATCCTCACCGGACTGGCCGGCCTGGTCGGCCTGAGCGCCGCCACCGGCGTGCTGATCGCCGCGACGGTCACGCCGGCGGTGGCCCTCACCAGCAGCGCCGCCGGCGGTGCGCTCACGCTGTTCGACGAACTGCCGAGCACGCTCGAGATCGACCAGCTCATGCTGCCGAGCAACTTCTACGCCACCGATCCCGACACCGGACAGCCGGTGCTGCTGGCGAAGTTCCTCGAGCAGGACCGCACGCCCGTCACGCACGACCAGGTCGCGTCGGTGATGTACGACGCGATCCTGTCCAGCGAGGACCCGCGCTACTACGACCACGGCGGCATCGACGTGATCGGCACGACCCGCGCCGTGCTGTCGAACCTCGCGGGCGGCGGCGAGACGCAGGGCGGGTCGACGATCAGCCAGCAGTACGTCAAGAACGTGCTGGTGCAGCAGTGCGAGGCGACCGCGAAGACCTCCGACGAGAAGTACGCCTGCTGGTCGGATGCGACGACCTCCAGCGGCGTCGAGGGAATCGAGCGCAAGCTGCAGGAGATGCGGTACGCCATCGCGCTCGAGCAGAAGTACTCCAAGGACGAGATCCTCCTCGGCTACCTCAACATCGCGAACTTCGGCGGCACCACCTACGGCATCGAGTCGGCCGCGCGCTACTACTTCGGCACGACGGCGGCGAACCTCACCCTCGGACAGGCGGCGACGCTCGCCGGCATGGTGCAGAACCCCAACACGTACCGGATCGACCGTCCCGACGGCTCGATCACCGCCTCGGACGGCACCACGCGCAACAAGGCGCCCGACGGCACGGTCGACGACGTGCAGGGCAACGAGCTCGCGGCGCTGGACTCGCTGCTGGCGGACGGCACGATCACGAAGGACCAGTACGTCACCGCCGCCGACGGCTACACCGCCACCAAGGGGCGTCAGCTGTACGTGCTCAGCCGCATGCTCCACGACAAGAAGATCACCCGGGATCAGTACGTCGCGGCAGCGATCGAGCCGATCACCCCGACGATCACGCCCACCGTGACGGGGTGCGCCGCCGCCGGCGGAGCCGCCTACTTCTGCCAGTACGTGAAGGACACGATCCTGGGCGACCCGGCGTTCGGCGAGACGCGTGCCGACCGGCAGCAGACGCTGCAGCGCGGCGGTCTCAACGTCTACACGACGCTCGACTCCCGCGTGCAGGCCGCCGCCGAGCAGGCGATGACGACGTACGCGCCGGCGTCCGCCGACATGCCGACGGCGAAGGGGGCGGCGACCGGCCGGTTCGGGTCGACGTCGGTCAGCATCGAGGCCTCGACCGGCCGCATCCTCGCGATCGCGCAGAACACGACCTTCAGCGAGGACGCCGCACACGACGGCGACCCGGCGTATTCGTCGCTCGTGTTCGCGGGCGACCTGGCCACCGGCGGTTCGACCGGCTTCAACGCGGGTTCGACGTTCAAGCTCTTCACGCTGCTCGACTGGCTCGAGAAGGGGCATTCGCTGGGCGAGTCGCTCGACGGACGCCTGCGGGTGTTCGAGCACCTCACCAACTCGTGCGACGGGGACTGGACGAACACGTCGAACACGCTCGTCAACAACTTCGGCAAGGCGCCCGGCAGGGTCGGCACCCCGCTGCAGTTCACCGCCAGCTCGCTCAACACCGGCTACTTCGCGATGGCCGAGAAGCTCGACCTGTGCGACATCGAGAAGGTCGCCGCCCGCCTCGGCGTCACGCAGGCCGACGGCGACGCCATCACGATGAAGAACCTCAACTCGATCATCGGCACCGCCGCCGTGTCGCCGATCGCGATGGCCGCGGCCTACGCGACCGTCGCCAACGGCGGCACCTACTGCGAGCCGACCCCGATCGACCGCGTGACGGATGCCGACGGCAAGGAGGTCGCAGGGCTGCAGCACTCCTGCACGCCGGCGCTCGACCCGGCGATCGCCGCCACCGCGGCCTACGCGCTGCAGGGCGTCATGGCCTCGGGCGGCAGCGGCACGCAGGGCAACCCGTGGGACGGCACCCCGGTGCTCGGCAAGACGGGCACTCACGAGGCGTGGCAGACGTGGCTCATCGAGTCGAGCACGAAGGTGACCACCGCGACGTGGGCGGGCAACGCCGACGGCTTCGGCGACGTGTTCAACACCCGGTACAACGGCAACCGGCTGTCGGACATCCGCTACCGCATCGGCAAGGCGGTGCAGTCGGCCGCGAACGATGCGTACGGCGGCGACGCCTTTCCCGTCCCCGACACGGACCTCGTCAAGACGAGCCAGGTGAATCTGCCCGACGTGACCGGCCTGAGCGTGGCCGACGCCCAGAGCCGGCTCGAGGCGGCGGGCTTCACCGTCCGCGTCGGCGACGCCGTCGACTCCGCCGTCGCCACCGGGCTGGTCGCGACCCAGGACCCGGGTGCGGGGCGTGCCGCCGCCGGCACCACCGTCACGCTGCACCCGAGCACCGGCACGTCGCCCTCCGCCCCGGGGAACGGAAACGGGAACGGGAACGGTAACGGCGACAACGGCACGAACCCCGGCGACACCGGCGGCGGAGCGGACACCGGCGGCACGGGCAACGGCGGCGCGGGCGGCCACGGCAACGGCAACGGGGGCTGACACAGCGGACGAGTGGATGCCGCGCGTGCGGCATCCACTCGTCCGTGGCCGGTGCGACTACTTCAGGGCGTCGTAGAGGTCCTGCTCCATCTGCAGGTACTGGGACAGCCCCAGGCCCTCGAGGTCGCTCAGGTACGCCTGCCAGGCGCCGTCGTCGTTGATGTCACGCTGGCCCGTGACGAACTCGGCCTGCGCCTGGGTGACGTAGTTCGCGATGTTCGTCTGCAGATCCGCCAGGTCGGCCGACGTCTCGTCGTTCGGCCAGAGCTTCTCGGACGGGAAGAGGACGCTCTCGTCGGGCTTGTACGGGTCGTACCCCTGCGTCGCGATGAGCAGGCGCCGCTCGTACCCGTCGGGCGAGTAGACGTCCTCGGGGACGACCTGCGAGTTGCGGTACTCCAGCGAGTCCCAGTACTGGGCCATCGAGCGCCACGCGGAATTCGAGGTCTCGTCGTACGTCAGCGGCTTGAACGTCGGGTCCAGCTCGGGGTCCAGCGCGACGTCGCCCGGCTCCGCCGGGACCCACGCCTCGCCCTCCGGGCCCATCGCACCGCGCTTGTCGCCCTCATCGGTGACGAGGTAGTCGATGAGCTTGATCGCCTTGATCCGCTCGTCCTCGGTGGACTTGTTCGTCAGTGCGAAGATGCCGAGCGGATTCACCGGCGAGCGCCACGTCGCCAGCTGCGTGCCGTCGGGACCCGCCACCGGGGCGACCGCGTCGTAGTTCTTGTCGCGGCCATCGGGCGAGTCGGCGGTCACGAAGTCGTACGGGTGCAGGTCGACCGCCGAGCCGAGGATCTCGGCGCCGGCGTTGTCACCGAGCGCCTTGAGCGCGTCGCCGTTCTGCGTGAACGCCGCCGTGTCGAGCAGACCCTCCGACGCCAGCGAGGCGACGTACTTCAGTCCCTCGCGCCACTGGTCGCTCGTGGCCGCCATCGTCACCTGGCCGTCCTCCATCACCATGGGCGGCGGGGTGCCCGGCGCCGTGTACGGCGCGTAGGTGAAGGCGCCCATGAGGTAGTTGACGATCGGCTGGGTCGCCGAGCCGCTCAGCGGCACCTCGTCTGCCACGCCGTTGCCGTTCGGGTCGTCGTCCTTGAACGCCTGGAGCACCGCGCGCAGCTCCTCGGTCGTGGTGGGCTGCTCGAGCCCGAGCTTCTTCAGCCACGTCGTGTTCATCCACAGCTTCGACGGGAAGCTGCAGTGGTAGCACTCGCTCCACTGCGTGATCGCGTAGATGTGGCCGTCGGGGGCGGTGACCGAGTCCTTCCAGTCCGGCTTCTCTTCGAAGCGCTCCTTGAGGTTCGGCGCGTACTCGTCGATGAGGTCCTCCAGCGGCAGCAGCACGCCCTGCTGGCCGTACTTGAGGATCTCGCTGCGCGAGAAGGCGTCCACCCACGGCACGAGGAAGTAGGCGTCGGGGTAGTCGCCGCTGGCGAGCGAGACCTGGCGCTTCTCGCCCGCGACGCTGCCGTCGTAGGTCGTCGTCTGCCAGTCGAAGTCGATGTCGAACTTCTTCTCGACCTCCTTCGTGAAGGAGTTCTCTTTGAGCGTGCCGTTGTCTCCCTGGGGACCGAATGCGACGAGCTTGCCGTTGTCGTCATCGGCCGCCGGGGAGCACGCCGCCATGGCGAGCGTCATCGCCATGACGGCGCCGACGGCGGCGACGCCTCGGATCGTGCTGTGTTTCATTGCCGGAATCTCCTTTGCCCGGGTCATTGTGAGGTGGTGGGTCTGTGAGAGGCGGGGTCAGCCCTTGACGGCGCCGACCATGATCCCCTTGTTGAAGTACTTGGCCACGAACGGGTAGACGACGAGCATCGGCACCGTGGCGATGACCACCGTCGAGTACCGCAGCAGGTCGGCGAGTTCGCGCCGGCGCAGCTGTTCGGCCACGTTCCCGCCGCCGCCGCCGTCATTGAGGACCAGGAGCCCGCGCAGCACGAGCTGCAGCGGCTGGAGGTCGGCGTTGCGGAGGTACAGCAGGGCGTCGAAGTACGAGTTCCACTGCATGATCGCGTACATCAGGGCGATGACCGCGATGAGCGGCTTGGCCAGCGGGAGGACGATCGTCCAGAGGATGCGCAGCTCGCTGGCGCCGTCCAGCTGGGCCGCCTCGTAGACCTCGTCGGGGATCGACGAGCGGAAGAAGACCATCGCGATGATGACCTGCCACACGCCGATCGCGTTGGGCAGCAGCATCGACCAGCGGGTGTCGAGCAGCCCGAGGGACTGCACGACGAGGTACATAGGGATCACGCCGCCGCTGAAGAGCATCGTGAAGACGACGGCACCGGTGAGCACCTTGCGGCCGAACAGGTTCTGACGCGAAAGCGGGTAGGCGATCGCGACGGTGCCCACCACGCTGATGAGCGTGCCGACGACGGTGTAGAACACCGAGTTGGCGAAGCCGCGCAGGATCGCGGGGTTGCCGAGCGCCTCCTGATAGCCGAGGAACGTGAGGTCGACGGGCCAGAACAGCACCTGCCCCGACGAGACCGCGCGCGGGCTCGACAGCGAGCTGGCCACGATGTTGAGCAGCGGCAGGAGGACCACCAGCAGGAAGATCGTCAGCAGGACGTACGCCGCGATGACGAACGCGCGGTCCGCGCGGGTCTCTCTGACCTTGACGCTCTGGTACGGCGAGCGCCTGCGGTTGCGGTTGCGACCGGGGACGATGACGGCGGCCGTCGCGGCCTCTTCGGCGAGGAACGCCTCGTTCTTGATGACGGTGCTCATCACCACAGCCCATTTCCTGTGACGCGCTTGGACACGGTGTTGACGACCAGCAGCAGCACGAGACTGATGACCGCGTTGAAGAGGCCGATCGTGGCGCCGAGGCTGAAGTTCGCGTTGAGGATGCCGGTCTTGTACACGTAGGTCGGGATGATCTCGGACGTGGAGAGGTTCAGCGGGTTCTGCAGCAGGAACGCCTTCTCGAACCCGATCGCCATGATGTTGCCGACGCCCAGGATGAGGATGATGGTGGCGGTCGGCATGAGCGCCGGCAGGTCGACGTGACGGATCTTCTGCAGCCGCGAGGCACCGTCGATCTTGGCCGCCTCGTACAGCGAGACATCGACCGAGGCGAGCGCCGCGAGGTAGATGACCGCCGAGTACCCGGTCGTGGTCCACAGGTCGGTGGCCACGTAGATGTGCCGGAAGAAGTCGGCGTTGGCGAGCAGGTCGACCTGGCCGGAGCCGAAGAAGCTGAATGTGCGCCCGAGCAGTCCGACCCTGGGCGAGAGCAGCAGGATCGTCATCGACACGATGACGACGGTCGAGATGAAGTACGGCGCGTACGTCACGAGCTGCACCGTGCGCTTGAAGAAGCGCAGCCGCACCTCGTTGAGGGCGAGGGCGAGGATGATCGGCAGCGGAAGGCTCGCGATCAGGGTGTACAGGGCGAGGATGAACGTGTTGCCCACCAGGCGCGGGAACACCGGGTTGCGGAACAGCCGCTCGAAGTTGTCGAAGCCCACCCACGGGCTCCCCCACACGCCGTCGATCGGGTTGTAGTTCTTGAACGCGATGACCGCGTTCGCCATCGGCACGTAGCGGAACACGATGAACCACACGACCGGCAGCAGCAGGAGCAGGTACAGCTGCCAGTAGCGCCGCAGGCTGCGGGCGAATCGGGTGCGGTTCGTCACGCGGCGCGGCTGCTCGATCACCGCCTCGAGGGGTGGTGCTTGCTCGGCACTGAGCTTCATCTGAATCCTCCGGGGATTTACTTTACGTCGTAATATTATGTGGTCGATCTCGATTCCGCTACCGAATGATCCGACCTTTTTTGGGAACGCCGCCGCGGGCACACCGCCGCAGACGCGGCTGACAGCCGTGCGCGCACGACGGCGGCCGCGTCGTCGGCGGCCCGAACTCGGGGGCGCCTCAGCGCGTCAGCAGGTACACGTCGCTGCGGTGCAGATCGATGTGTTCCGCGACCCGGAACCCGAGCGCCTCGAGGTCGGCGACGCCCCACGTGTCGGGGGCGTCGTTCTCGTACTCAACGAGCCAGACCCGCGTCACCCCCAGGAACCGGCCGCGCGCGGCCGCCTCGGGGATGCCGTAGGTGGTCGCGTGCCACGTCGCGCTCTCGGTGTACGGGGTCTTCAGCAGCACGTCGTTGAGGCCCGCGAAAGCGGCGGGTCGCGTGTCGAGCGCGAGCCGTGGCCGCCGCGACGGCCGCACCGACGCGTCGAAGACGATCGCGTCACCCTCCCGCGCGGCGTGCTGCACCGTCGCGGCGATGTCGTTCCAGTCCGACTGGTTCTTCGCGTGCTCGGTGCGCTGCCCGACATACACCGGCGCCGCCGCGACGAACACCGCAGCCACCGCGAGGCCTGCGACCAGGGCCCCCGGCATCCGTTTCGAGAAGTGGATGCCGTCCAGCCGGCGCACGCCGAGAGCCATGAGGATCGCGGCGGCCGGGGCGGCGAACGTGCCGTACCTCGGGGTGTAGTCGGCGATCACGGCGTTCGCGAGCAGCAGCACGCCGGTGGGGATGACGAGCCAGGCGACGGCGACCGTCTCGAGGTCGAGCCGCGGCACCGCGTGCGGCCCGCGCACCAGTCCGCGGACCCAGAGCACGGCGGCGAGGCCGATGAGCACCCACGCGACGAGGGCGAACGGCCACGCCCCGAACCACATCTTGACCAGCACGGTGTCGAGCCTCGCCGCATTCCGGTGGGCGAGAAAGGCGATCTGGTGTCGCTGAAGCTGCCCCAGCACGACCAGCGGGGCGACCGCGAGCGCGGCGGCGGCTGAGGCGACAGCCCAGTGCCGCAGGTGCCGGCGGCGGTCGCGGTCCATCGACAGCGCGACGCCGACCGCGACGGCGAGGAGCGCGACGTACAGGAAGACGTACACGCCGACGGCGAGCACGACGGCGTAGACGGCCCAGCCGCGGCGTGACGGCATCCCCCGCCGAAGAGTCTCGACGACCACGACCCACAGCAGCGTCGCAAGGGCAGCCGCGAAAGCGTAGCCGCGCGCCTCTTCGCCGGCGTAGGTGAGGCGGGGCAGCACGGCGGTGATCGTGCCCGCGAGCACGGCGAACCGGATCGACGCGGGGCGTCCGGCCCCGGCGAGCCTGCCGCACAGCCAGGTGACGGCCGCCGCGCACACGCCGATGGCCAGCGCCGAGGGCAGGCGCACGGCGAACGGACTCGCCCCGAACAGCCGCACCCACTCGTGCAGGCCCAGGTAGTAGGCGCCGTGCACGGCGTCGATGCGGGTGAGCATCGACAGCAGGCCGTCCAACGGCCGCGTGGCCGACAGCACGCTGGCCGCCTCGTCGCCCCACAGGGACGGGATCCACGAGCCGGTCATGCTCACGAGCGCCGCGAAGACCCCGACGACAGCGGCGGCGCGTCCCAGCCGGAGGGGGTCGACCCCGGGCGCTTCATGCGGCGCTGCCGCCCGCTCGCGCGCAGCAGTCGCCGCCGGCGTCCGGTCCGCCACCGGCGCTTCGGCGGCGCCGACCGGGCCCGGCCCGAACCTCTCCGGTGAGACGCTCACCACTCCAGCCTGCTCCGGAACCTCTGTGAACGGGCCGGGAATCGGGGAATGAGTCAGGTCGCCGCCGCCGCCGCCGACAGGTCGCGGCTGCCGTGCCGGGCGGCGGCGATGAGGCTCCGCGTGTACGGGTGCCGCGCGGCGCCGAAGATCTCCGACGCAGGCGCCGTCTCGACCAGACGACCGTGCTGCATGACGGCCACGCGGTGCGAGATGCGGCGGACCACCGCGAGATCGTGCGAGATGAACAGGTACGAGACACCCGTGCGCTGCTGCAGGTCGACGAGCAGGTCGATGACGGTCGCCTGCACCGTCACGTCCAGCGCCGAGGTCGGCTCGTCGCACACGATGAGCGGCGACCGGCCGGCGAACGCGCGGGCGATCGCGACCCGCTGCTTCTGCCCGCCCGACAGCTGATGCGGCAGCTTGTCGAGCGTCTCGGCCGGCAGTCCGGTCTGCGCCACCAGCTCCTCGGGGGTCCCGTCGCCGTGCAGCAGCGCGATCGCCCGCCGCAGGGTCTGGCGCACCGTGCGGCGCGGATTGAGCGATGCGTCCGGGCTCTGGA
>PJUC01000438.1_pt1 | contig 17535 bp, 10 predicted proteins | sample 1512161 | NCBI WGS metagenome assembly PJUC01 (sample SAMN08177676, study PRJNA422409) | Soil metagenome, whole genome shotgun sequencing project. | isolation source: Soil enriched on filter paper | place: USA: Madison | collected 2015-01-15
GAGAGCGAAAACCACGGCGGCGACCTGCTCTACATCCAGGGCCACGTTTCGCCCGGCATCTATGCCCGCGCCTACCTCGAAGGCCGCCTATCCGAAGAGCAACTGCTCAACTTCCGCCAGGAAGTCGACGGCAAGGGCCTGTCGAGCTATCCGCACCCCAAGCTGATGCCGGAGTTCTGGCAGTTCCCCACCGTCTCGATGGGCCTGGGCCCGCTGATGGCGATCTACCAGGCGCGCTTCCTCAAGTACCTGCATGCACGCGGCATCGCCAACACCGAAAACCGCAAGGTCTGGGTGTTCTGCGGCGACGGTGAAATGGACGAGGTCGAATCGCTGGGCGCCATCGGCCTGGCGGCGCGCGAGAACCTCGACAACCTGATCTTCGTCATCAACTGCAACCTGCAGCGCCTGGACGGCCCGGTGCGCGGCAACGGCAAGATCATCCAGGAGCTCGAGGGCGAGTTCCGCGGCGCCAACTGGAACGTCGTGAAGCTCATCTGGGGCAAGGGCTGGGACGCCCTGCTCGAGAAGGACCATGACGGCGCGCTGCGCAAGATCATGATGGAGTGCAACGACGGCGACTACCAGTCGTTCAAGGCCAACGACGGCGCCTACGTGCGCAAGAACTTCTTCGGCCGCGATCCGCGCACGCTGAAGATGGTCGAGCACATGACCGACGACGAGGTCTGGAACCTGCAGCGCGGCGGCCACGACTCGCAAAAGGTGTACGCCGCGTTCCACGCCGCCCAGAACCACAAGGGCCAGCCCACCGTGCTGCTCGTCAAGACCGTCAAGGGCTTCGGCATGGGCAAGATCGGCGAAGGCAAGAACACGGTCCACCAGACCAAGAAACTCGGCGACGAAGACATCAAGGCCTTCCGCGACCGCTTCAACATCCCGATTCCCGACAGCCAGATCGCCGAGCTGCCGTTCTACAAGCCGGCCGACGACACGCCGGAAATGCGCTACCTGCACGAGCGCCGCAAGGCCCTCGGCGGCTACCTGCCGCACCGCCGCGTCAAGGCCGACGAGAGCTTCACGGTCCCGTCGCTCGACACCTTCAAGGCGGTGATGGAGCCCACGGCCGAGGGCCGCGAGATCTCGACCACGCAAGCCTACGTGCGCTTCCTCACGCAGTTGCTGCGCGACAAGGCGCTGGGCCCGCGCGTCGTGCCCATCCTGGTGGACGAGGCCCGCACCTTCGGCATGGAAGGCCTGTTCCGCCAGATCGGCATCTACAACCCGCACGGTCAGCAGTACACCCCGGTCGACAAGGACCAGGTCATGTACTACAAGGAAGACAAGGCCGGCCAGATCCTGCAGGAAGGCATCAACGAAGCCGGCGGCATGTCGAGCTGGATCGCGGCGGCCACGTCGTACAGCACGAACAACCGCATCATGGTGCCGTTCTATGTGTACTACTCGATGTTCGGCTTCCAGCGCATCGGCGACCTGGCCTGGGCGGCCGGCGACATGCAGGCCCGCGGCTTCCTGCTGGGCGGCACCTCGGGGCGCACCACGCTGAACGGCGAAGGCCTGCAGCACGAAGACGGCCACAGCCACATCCTGGCCAACACCATCCCGAACTGCGTGAGCTACGACCCGACCTTCGCGCATGAAGTCGGCGTGATCCTGCACCACGGCCTCAAGCGCATGGTCGAGAAGCAGGACAACGTCTACTACTACCTGACGCTGCTCAACGAGAACTACGCGATGCCCGGCCTGCAGCCAGGCACCGAAGAGCAGATCATCAAGGGCATGTACCTGTCGAAGCAGGGCCCCGCGATCAAGGCGTCCAAGGGCAAGGAAGCACCCACGGTGCAACTGCTGGGCAGCGGCACCATCCTGCGCGAGAGCTTCGCCGCGCAAGAGCTGCTCGAGAAGGACTGGGGCGTGTCGGCTTCCGTTTGGAGCTGCCCGAGCTTCAACGAGCTGACCCGCGACGGCCAGGACGCCGACCGCTGGAACCTGCTGCACCCCGACCAGACGCCGCGCGTGCCCTTCGTGGCCGAGCAGCTCGCGCCCACTGCAGGCCCGGTGGTCGCATCGACCGACTACATGAAGGCCTATTCCGAGCAGATCCGTCCCTTCATCCCGAAGGGCCGCACCTACAAGGTGCTCGGCACCGACGGCTTCGGCCGCAGCGACTTCCGCAACAAGCTGCGCGAACACTTCGAGATCAACCGCCACTACATCGTGGTGGCTGCGCTTAAGGCGCTGAGCGAAGACGGCACCGTGCCCGTGGCCAAGGTGGTGGAAGCGATCAAGAAGTACGGCATCAATGTCGACAAGGTCAACCCGCTTTACGCCTGACCCTCAACAATCAACGAACGAAACGGCGCCTCACGGCGGGAGACAAACGATATGGCAGCAGTGGAAGTCAAGGTGCCGGACATCGGCGATTTCGATGAAGTCGCGGTGATCGAGGTGCTTGTGAAGGTGGGCGACACGGTCAAGGCCGAGCAGTCGCTCATCACGGTGGAATCGGACAAGGCGTCGATGGAAATCCCGTCGTCCACGGCCGGTGTGGTCAAGGAGCTGAAGGTCGAGGTCGGCAGCAAGGTGAAGGAGGGCTCGGTGGTGCTCGTGCTGGAGGCCGAGGGAGCGGGTGCCGCTGCACCGGCTCCGGCTGCGGCTCCTGCTGCCGCTGCGCCCGCGCCGGCGCCCGCTGCGGCTGCGCCGGCACCTGCCGCCGCGCCTGCAGCGGCGTCGGGTCCGGTCGAGGTCAAGGTGCCCGACATCGGCGATTTCAAGGACGTCGCGGTCATCGAGCTGCTCGTGAAGGTCGGCGACACGGTCAAGGCCGAGCAGTCGCTCATCACGGTGGAGTCGGACAAGGCCTCGATGGAGATCCCGTCGTCGGCGGCCGGCGTGCTCAAGGAACTCAAGGTCAAGGTCGGCGACACCATCAACATCGGCGACCTGATCGCCGTGCTCGAAGGCACGGCTGCCGCGGCCCCGGCGCCCGCACAGGCCGCTGCTGCCGCGCCTGCTGCGGCGACCGCCAGCGCACCCGCGCCAGCCGCCGCAGCCCCGGCGCCCGCCGCGAGCCCTGCTGCTGCCGCACCGCACGACCCGACCGTCGCGCCCACCGGCAAGCTGCCGCACGCGTCCCCGTCGGTGCGCAAGTTCGCCCGCGAACTCGGCGTGCCGCTCGAAGAGGTCAAGGGTTCCGGCCTCAAGGGCCGCATCACGCAGGAAGACATTCAGAGCTTCACCAAGGCCGTGATGAGCGGCCAGGTCAGCACCAAGGCTTCCGCGGCCAAGGCGCCGGCTGGTGGCGGCGGCGACGGCGCGGCGCTGGGCCTCATTCCATGGCCGAAGGTCGACTTCACCAAGTTCGGCACGGTCGAGCGCAAGGACCTCTCGCGCATCAAGAAGCTCAGCGGTGCCAACCTGCATCGCAACTGGGTGATGATCCCGCACGTCACCAACAACGACGAAGCAGACATCACCGAGCTCGAAGCCTTCCGCGTCTCCACCAACAAGGAGAACGAGAAGTCCGGCGTCAAGGTCACGATGCTGGCCTTCGTCATCAAGGCGGTGGTCGCGGCGCTGAAGAAATTCCCCGAGTTCAACACCAGCCTGGACGGCGACCAGCTCGTCTACAAGCAGTACTACAACATCGGCTTCGCGGCGGACACGCCCAACGGCCTGGTGGTGCCGGTGCTGAAGGATGCCGACAAGAAGGGCATCCTGCAGATCAGCGCCGAGATGGGCGAACTGGCCAAGAAGGCGCGCGACGGCAAGCTCGGCTCGGCCGACATGCAGGGCGGCTGCTTCTCGATCAGCTCGCTCGGCGGCATCGGCGGCACGCACTTCACGCCCATCATCAACGCTCCGGAAGTGGCCATCCTCGGCCTGTCGAAGAGCGCGATGAAGCCGGTGTGGGACGGCAAGCAGTTCGTGCCGCGCCTGACGCTGCCGATGTCGCTGTCCTATGACCACCGCGTGATCGACGGCGCCCTGGCTGCGCGTTTCAACGCCTACCTGGGCCAGGTGCTCGCGGACTATCGCCGTATCCTGCTATGACCACGGTTGTGGCCGTCCGCAAGGGTGGCCAGGTCACGATGGCAGCCGATTCTCTGGTGACCTTCGGCGACACGCGGCTGTCGCACCGCGCCGAGGCCAACCAGAAGATCTTCACCGTCGAGGACGCGGCGGGCACCAGCCTGTTCGCGATGGCCGGCGCGGCCGCGCACTTCCTGGTGCTGCAGCACGCGCTGGCCGCGCAACCGCGCGAGAAGCTGCTGTTCGGCAGCAAGCACGAGATCTTCCGTACCTTCACGATGCTGCATCCGGTGCTGAAGGACTCGTTCTTCATGCAGACCAAGGAAGACGACCACGAGCCCTACGAGTCGAGCCAGTTCACGATGCTGATGGCCAACCCGAGCGGCATCTACGGCATCTACAGCTACCGCGAGGTGTTCGAGTTCAAGGAGTTCTGGGCCATCGGCTCGGGACGCAGCTTTGCGCTCGGCGCCATGCACGCGGCCTATGACATCAAGTCGCGCACCTCGCGCGACGTGGCGGAGGCGGGCATTGCCGCCGCCTGCGAATTCGATCGCAATTCGGCCCCACCGGTCGACGTTCTCACACTCAAACTGAAAGTGTCCAAATGAGCGAACAACAAATCAAGGTGCCCGACATCGGCGACTTCGACGAAGTCGCGGTGATCGAGGTGCTGGTCAATGTCGGCGACACGGTCAAGGCCGAGCAGTCGCTGATCACGGTCGAATCGGACAAGGCCTCGATGGAGATCCCGTCGTCCGCCGCCGGCGTGGTGAAGGCGCTGGCCGTGAAGGTGGGCGACAAGGTCAAGGAAGGCTCTGTCGTGCTGACGCTGGAAGTCGACGGCGCCGCCGCGGCCGCCCCCCCTGCTGCAGCACCGGCTCCCGCTGCCGCCGCCGCACCCAGTGCGGCCCCCGCGCCCAAGGCCGCACCGGCGCCGGCCCCCGCCTCGGCGGCCGTGGCCGTGTCGAGCTACGGCGGCAAGGTCGATGTCGAATGCGACGTGGTCGTGCTCGGCGCCGGCCCCGGCGGCTATTCGGCAGCCTTCCGCGCGGCCGACCTCGGCCTGAAGGTCGTGTTGATCGAGCGGTACGCCACCCTCGGCGGCGTGTGCCTGAATGTCGGCTGCATCCCGTCGAAGGCGCTGCTGCACGTGGCGTCGGTCATGGACGAGGTCAAGCACTTCGCGGACCTGGGCGTGAGCTTTGCCGCTCCCACGGTCGACCGTGCCAAGCTGCTGGGCCACAAGAACAAGGTGGTGGGCAAGCTCACCAGCGGCCTCACGGCCATGGCCAAGATGCGCAAGGTGACGGTGCTGCGCGGCGTCGGCAATTTCATCGACCCGTACCACCTGGAGGTCGACGAAACCTCGGGCACCAGCTGGGACACCACGGGCAGCAAGCAGACCGTCAAGTTCCGCAACGCCATCATCGCGGCCGGCTCGCAGGCCGTGAGCCTGCCCTTCATGCCGAAGGACCCGCGCGTGGTCGACTCGACCGGCGCGCTCGAGATGGGCACGGACCCCAAGCGCATGCTGATCCTGGGCGGCGGCATCATCGGCCTGGAGATGGGCACGGTGTATTCGACGCTGGGCGCACGCCTGGACGTGGTCGAAATGCTCGACGGCCTGATGCAGGGCGCCGACCGCGACCTGGTCAAGGTCTGGCAGAAGATGAATGCGCCGCGCTTCGACAACATCATGCTCAAGACCAAGACGGTCGGCGCCGAGGCCACGAAGGAAGGCATCAAGGTCAGCTTCGAGGGCGAGAACGCGCCGAAGGAGCCGCAGGTGTACGACCTGGTGCTGCAGGCCGTGGGCCGCAGCCCCAACGGCAAGAAGATCGGCGCCGAAAAGGCCGGCGTCACGGTGAGCGACCGCGGCTTCATTCTGGTCGACATCCAGATGCGCACCAACGTGCCGCACATCTTCGCCATCGGCGACATCGTGGGCCAGCCCATGCTGGCGCACAAGGCGGTGCACGAGGCACACGTGGCGGCCGAAGTGATCGCAGGCGAGCAGAAGGGCGACAAGGAGCTGTCCAGCGCCGCCTTCAACGCCCGGGTGATCCCGAGCGTGGCCTACACCGACCCCGAGGTGGCGTGGGTCGGCCTGACCGAGGACCAGGCCAAGGCCGAGGGCATCAAGGTCAAGAAGGGGCACTTCCCATGGTCGGCATCGGGCCGCGCCATCGCCAACGGCCGCGACGAGGGCTTCACCAAGCTGCTGTTCGACGCCGAGACGCACCGCATCCTGGGCGGCGGAATCGTCGGCACGCACGCGGGCGACATGCTCGGCGAGATTGCACTCGCCATCGAGATGGGCGCCGACGAAATCGACATCGGCAAGACCATCCACCCGCACCCGACGCTGGGCGAAAGCATTGGCATGGCGGCTGAAGTGGCGCACGGCACCTGCACCGACCTGCCGCCGGCCCGCAAGAGCTGATTTCCGGCTGAAAGGGGGCGCCTGTCGAGCGCCCATAAAAAATCCCGCTGCGGCGGGATTTTTTTCGTCCTGGACTTCCAGGAAGGAAGAGGGGGCTCAGTTGCCGGTGTGTGCGACGGCTGCCGCCTTCACTTCGTCCGTGGGGCCGGCCAGCACGCGGCGGGCACCGTCGAAGCGGCGCTGCCAGTAGCTGCCGTTCATGTCTTCCACGCGAACCTGGGCGCCGGAACGCGGCGAGTGGATGAACTTGCCTTCGCCGACATAGATGCCGACATGGCTGAAGGCGCGGCGCATGGTGTTGAAGAACACGAGGTCGCCGGGCTTGAGCTGCTCGCGGTCGATCTTCTCGGTGGCGGCTGCCTGCTCTTCGGCGCGACGGGGGAGCATGTGGCCCACCGTCTGGTTGTACATGGCACGAACGAAGCCGCTGCAATCGAAGCCTGCTTCCGCCGTGTTGCCGCCGCGGCGATAAGGCACGCCGAGGAAGCCGATGGCAGTGACCACGAGGTCGGAGGTTCGTTCGGAGACTGTTTGACGCACCTGCTGCAGCTGGCCGATCAGGCCTTTGTCTGCAAGCATGCGGGCCATCTCGTCGTCAGATCGGTCCTGTTGAGGGGCTGCGTGGGCAGCGACGGCAAGCAGGAGGGACACGGGTAGGACGAAAAAACGCATGGCGCGTAGGATATTGATGACGCGCGGTTATGTCAATTTAAACAGAATTAGCGATTGCCACCGTAAACCATTGATTTACATGGATTTTTTCAATTCGGCCAAAGAAAAAATGTAACGGTGAACGTTTATGGTCCATAAGTGGTTGTCACAAAATGGACCTACGCCGACGGGTTGGACGACACCGGATGCTGGATCCAGTCGCCATTTGCTGCCAAGCTGATTTCATCCATCAGCAAAGTCCGCGAAGTTGCAGGTTAGTGCTCGGAGCCGGTGCTGCCCGCGTCAACCGGGGCAGCCCGGCAGCGGCAGCGTCGGCAGCATGCGTTGCCAAAGGCGGTTCCACTCCGGCCAGTCGTGGCCGCCTTCGGTGGTGAAGACGCGTTCCGCGGGCAGCGCCGCCGCCAGCAGCCGGTGGCTGAAAGCGAAGCGGTCGTCCACGCCGTAGCCCAGGTAGAGCGGCGGGCGCGGCGCCGCTGTCTGCGTGAAGCCCACGTAGCCGCGCAACCATTGCCATAGCTGGGTTTCGTTCGGCGCGCGGGGAATGCCTTCGCCCGGATCCGCCAGCGGGCCGCGCCATTGCGCAAGCCCGCCGGCGTTGGCGATGTCGGTGCTCTGCGCGCGCTCGCCGAGGTAGGGCGCGAGCGTCACCACGCCGGAGAGTTCGCCGGGATGCGTCTGCGCATAGAGCAGCCCGCCGAATCCGCCGACCGAGATGCCGACGATCCATATATGGCGGTAGCCATGCTGGCGTGCCGGCGCCATCACGTCGGCGCTCAGGCGCTCAAGGATGCTCCTGTTGTTGTAGTAGCCCAGGTGCGCGTCTACCAGCATCACGTCGGCGGCGAGCCGGGCGTCTCGCACGGCACTGACGAAGCCTTCGCGCGTGAATTCGTCGGGGGTGGAATAGGCGCCGGGCAGCATGACGACCAGCGTGTCGACGTTGCGCGCGCAATTGCTCTTCTCGAGCGTGGTCGCCATCGGCACGGTGGCCTTGCGTATTCCGCCGCAGGCCGCGACCAGCAGGGCCGCTCCGATTCCCAGGGCTACGAGGCAAAGGCGTGTTGACGGCAGCTTCATGCGCCGCAGTTTAGGCGCGGCGGGACGCCGGCAGGTCGACCATCACCGGTTGCCCTGGCGTGGTGCAGCCGGTGTCGCAGCATTTGCCGGGCTGGCGGTTGCGGGTGATGGCGCGTGCCGGGTCGTGCGGGGCAGCGGCGGGCGATCCATCGGCCGCGATGCCGCGCGCGAGGATGCGCTCCACCAGTTCGACCTTGGAGCCGAGCGGGTAGTTGCGCCAGATTTCCTGCTTCATCGCGGCCGGCGAGCCGCCGCCGTGCAGGCTGATCACGCTGTACCAGCCGCCCTGGTAGCCCGCCGTCAGATCCTCGATGAAGCGGGCGGTCTCGATGCGCTGCTCGTAGGGAATGGCCGGGTTGGCGCGCAGCACGTCCGACAGGCGGGCGGCGGTCTCGGGGTTGTGGTCTTCGTCGGGGCCGGGCAGGGTGACGATGAGCCCGCCGCTCACGTAGTGCGCGATGCGGTGCATGTCGTAGATCTTGGTGGCCAGCAGCAGCTTGCCGATGTTGCTGAACACCGGGTCTGGCATGAAGACCTCGCAGTGCTCGTCGGCCTTGCCGTAGACGCTGGCCGCCACGCCGCAGGCAAAGAAGCTTTCGGTGATGGTGATGAGCTCGACCATCTGCTCGCGCAGGTGGCTTTCCTTGCCCGGGTCGAAGCCGTTGGCCTCGCACATCAGCGCGCCGGCGCCGATCAGCAGGTCGCCGAAGCCCGCGCGCGCGCCGATGCAGCTGTGGCGGTGGTGCGTGGCGCAGCTGTAGGTCAGGTGGCCGGAATGCTCCCATTCCCCGGCGTAGAACACGCGCTCCCAGGGCACGAAGACCTTGTCGAACATGCATACGCCGGTGCTCTGCCCGTACTTGCGGCTGAAGAGGGCTTCGCCATGCTCGAGCTTTTCCCCGGGGCGCCCGGCGGGGCGGGCGACGATGGTGAGCCCCGGCGCGTCCAGCGGCACGGCGCAGCAGACGGCGAAGTCGGCGTCTTCTTTGCCCATGTTGCGGCAGGGCATGACCAGCAGTTCATGCACATAGGGCGCTCCCGTCACGATGGCCTTGGTGCCCGAGATGACGATGCCGCGCGCATTGCGTTCCACCACGTGCAGGTAGCTGTCGACGTTGGCCTGCTCGTGCGGCCGCCGGCTGCGGTCGCCCTTGGCGTCGGTCATGGCGACGCCGAGTGTCAGGTCCTGGTCCTGCACGCGGTGCAAGTACTCGTGGAAGCGGGCGGTGTGCTCGGTGCCGCCGCGGGCGTCGTCGATGCGGGCCGAGACCTGGGCGATGGCGTTGAGCGCGTCGTGCGTCAGGTAGCGCTGGGCGCATCCGGTTTCCTGGCAGACAAGGCGCACCGCCTCCAGCTTGTTGAGCAGGTCGCCGGAGCTGGTGTTGATGTGCGACAGCCGGTTCACGCGCTTGCCGCTGGTGTGCTGCACCGCCGTCATCAGCGGCTCGTATTCCTTGCGCAGCGCGTAGTCGTAGGTGAGGGCGATGGCATTGATGCCGGGCTGGAAGGCGGGCTCATCGGCCACGCTTTCGACGCGGCGGCCGTCCACGAAGATGGTGGGGCGGTAGCGGCGCAGCGATTCGCGGTAGTCGGCGCCGGACATGAGCGTGGTGGCGGGGAGCGGGGCGTTCATCGTTTCTTGTCTCCGTGGTTTTCTGGGCTTCCGAGGGCTTCCGGGCAAAATTTGAACACTGTTTAATTTTTTGATCAACGCTCGAATTTTTGTATAGTCCCGCCCATGCATGCCAAGCTCCAACGCCGCCAGGCGCTCAGCGATGCGCGCCGCGCGCTGGTGCTCGACGCCGCACGCGCCGTGTTCCTGGAAGCTGGCATCGAGGGCGCGAGCATTCGCGAAATCGCGCGCAGGGCCGGCTACACGCCGGGCGCCATCTACTCCTATTTCGACAGCAAGGAAGCGATCTACGGCGCGCTGCTCGATGAATCGATCCAGCGGCTTCAGACGGCCGTCGCCGATGCCCCCGAGTCCGAAGGCCGTCCTGACCAGACGCTCGCCGCCAAGGCGCAGGCGTGGTTCGACTTCTACGCAGCGAACCCGCGCGAGCTCGACCTCGGCTTCTATCTGGTGCAGGGCATGCGCCCGCGCGGGCTGACCAGCGAGCTCGACCATGAGCTGAACGACCATCTGCATCAGGCCCTGCGCCCCTGCGAAGACGCGTTGCAGGCCATGGGCCTCGACGCGGACGGCGCTTTGCGGGAAAACACCTCGCTGTTCGCACACGGCGTGGGCCTGCTGCTGATGCAGCACACCGGGCGCATCCGCATGTTCAGGCAGTCGGCCGACGCACTCTTCAAGGCCTACGTGGCGCAGCTGGTGGAGCGCGTTGCCGCCCAGGCGGCCAAACCCGGTCTTTTCGGTGGTACGGTTTAGCCCAACCTAAACCTCTACAAGAAAGAATCCGTTCATGCTGCTCGACGCTTCGCAATCCCAACTCGTGCTGGTCGACTACCAGGCACGGCTGATGCCGGCGGTGTTCGAAAACGAGGCCGTTGCGAAGAATGCCGTGCGCCTCGGCCAGATGGCGAAATGGGTCGACGTGCCGGTCTGGGGCACCGAGCAGAACCCGTCCAAGCTCGGCGAAAACCTGCCGGACATCCGCGCGCTGTGCAGGAAGACGCTGGCGAAGATGCACTTCAGCGGCGTGGAAGAGGGCCTCGGCGAATGGCTGCGCGCGCCGGCCAAGGCCGCGCCGCAGGGCAATGCCCGGAGCCTGCCGAAGCATCTGCAGAAGCCGCAGGCCGCGCCCGAAGAGCGCAACACCATCGTGATCGCCGGCTGCGAAGCCCATGTCTGCCTGCTGCAGACCGCGCTCGACCTGCTGGAAGACGAGTTCGAAGTCTGGGTCGTCACCGACGCCTGCAGCTCGCGCACCGAGCGCAACCGCGACGCCGCGTTCGACCGGCTGGCCGGTGCCGGCGCCGAGCTGGTGACGACCGAGATGGTCGGCTTCGAGTGGCTGCGCACTGCCGAGCACCCGGCGTTCCGCGAACTGCAGGCCCTGATCCGTTAAACCCGCTGCCCCCGGCGCCGTTGCCGGGGTGGGACTCGGCCGGGTTGTCCCGGTCGTCAGCTTGCTGCAAGATCGGTCTCCATAATTATGAATTCAGTTTTGGCGAGGCCGCTTGAACGAAAACATAGAACGGAGACAAATCCAGATGAGCCGCTTTGAAGAGTTCCATCGCCAGTCCGTGGATGCGCCCGAGGCCTTCTGGGCCGAGCAGGCGAAGCTGATCGACTGGCACACCCCCGCGCAGCAGATCCTCGACGCCAGCCAGCCGCCGTTCGCGCGGTGGTTCGTGGGCGGCACCACCAACCTGTGCCACAACGCCGTCGACCGGCATCTGGCCGAGCGCGGCAGCCAGCCCGCGCTGATCTTCGTCTCCACAGAAACCGGCGTCGAAAAGAGCTACAGCTTCGACGAACTGCACGCCGAAGTGCAGCGCACCGCCGCCAGCCTTGTCGAACTCGGTGTCGGCAAGGGCGACCGGGTGCTCATCTACATGCCGATGATTCCCGAGGCCGCGTTCGCCATGCTGGCCTGCGCGCGCATCGGCGCCATCCACTGCGTGGTGTTCGGCGGGTTCGCGAGCGTTTCGCTGGCCACGCGCATCGAAGATGCCGAGCCCAAGGTGGTCGTGAGTGCCGATGCCGGCTCGCGCGGCGGCAAGGTCATCGCGTACAAGCCGCTGCTCGACGAGGCGATCCGCCTGTCGAAGCACAAGCCCTCGGCCGTGTTGCTCACCGACCGCGGCCTCGCACCCATGGACCTGACGGCAGGGCGCGACCACCTCGCCGCCGACCTGCGCCAGAAGCACATCGACGCCAAGGTGCCCTGCACCTGGCTCGCCTCGACCGACATCAGCTACACCATCTACACGAGCGGGACCACCGGCAAGCCCAAGGGCGTGCAACGCGACGTGGGCGGCTACGCAGTGGCGCTGGCCGCGAGCATGAAGCACATCTTCGACGGCCGGCCCGGCGAAACTTACTTCTCGACCAGCGACATCGGCTGGGTGGTGGGCCACAGCTACATCGTGTACGGCCCGCTGATCGCGGGCATGGCGACCATCATGTACGAAGGCCTGCCCACGCAGGGCATCGACCGCCAGCCCGACGGCGGCATCTGGTGGCGCCTCGTCGAGAAATACAAGGTGACGGTGATGTTCAGCGCGCCCACCGCAGTGCGCGTGCTCAAGAAGCAGGACCCGGCCCTGCTCAAGAAGTACGGCCTGTCGAGCCTGCGCGCGCTGTTCCTGGCCGGCGAGCCGCTCGACGAGCCCACCGCCCGCTGGATCAGCGAGGGCCTGGGCGTGCCGATCATCGACAACTACTGGCAGACCGAATCGGGCTGGCCGATGATCACCATCGCCAATGGCGTGGAGGCCAAGGCCAGCAAGTTCGGCAGTCCGGGCGTGCCGATGTACGGCTACCGCATCAAGATCCTGCACGAGTCGACCGGCGAGGAACTGACCGGCGCGAACGAGAAAGGCGTGGTCGTGGTGGAGGGGCCGACCCCGCCCGGTTTCATGCAGACCGTGTGGAAGGACGACGCGCGCTTCGTCGATACCTACTGGAAAAGCGTACCCGGCAAGATGGTCTATTCGACCTTCGACTGGGGCATTCGCGACGAAGACGGCTATTTCTACATCCTCGGGCGCACCGACGACGTGATCAACGTGGCGGGCCACCGACTGGGCACGCGCGAGATCGAGGAGAGCATTTCGGGCCATGCCAACGTTGCGGAAGTGGCCGTGGTGGGCGTGGCCGACGCGCTCAAGGGGCAGGTGGCGATGGCCTTCGTCGTTCCGAAGGACGGCAAGGCCGTGGCCGACGCCGATGTGGCGCTCAAGCTCGAGGGCGAGATCATGAAGCTGGTGGCCGACCAGCTCGGCGCGCTGGCCCGTCCCGCGCGCGTGCGCTTCGTGAGCGGCCTGCCCAAGACGCGCAGCGGCAAATTGCTGCGCCGCGCCATCCAGGCCGTCTGCGAGCAGCGCGACCCGGGCGACCTGACCACCATAGACGACCCCGCCACGCTGCAGCAGATCAAACAGTTACTTTCTTCGCCCTGAGTTATCCCCGAAGGGGGTTGCAGGCTCCGTTTGAACCGTCATATGGTTGACGTGGCACAATGCCAAGGTACTCAGGCCCTTCCCCAGCCACAGTCGCATCCGCCAACCGGTTCAGCCGTGTCGCGGAAGGTTTCTTAACCAGCTAGTGCTTCCTTCAGGGAAGCGAAGGTCAGCGGATCATGAGCGATTCATCGACGCCATCGGCGTACACCGCCTATCAAGGCAACACATACCTCTTCGGCGGCAATGCCCCCTATGTCGAAGAGATGTATGAAAACTATCTCTCCAACCCCGGCAGCGTGCCCGACAACTGGCGTTCGTATTTCGACGCGCTGCAGAACGTTCCCGCCGCCGACGGCAGCAACACCCGCGACGTCCCGCACCTGCCGGTCATCAACGCCTTCGCCGAACGCGCGAAGCAGGGCACGACCAAGGTCGTGCAGGCCAGCGGCGCCGATTCCGAACTCGGCCGCAAGCGCACCTCCGTCCAGCAGCTGATCGCCGCCTACCGCAACGTCGGCGCCCGCTGGGCCGACCTCGATCCGCTCAAGCGCGCCGAGCGTCCCGCCATTCCGGAACTCGAGCCCTCGTTCTACGGCTTCACCGATGCCGACCTCGAGACGGTGTTCAACACCAGCAACACCTTCTTCGGCAAGGAAGCCATGTCGCTGCGCGACCTGCTCAATGCCTTGCGCGAAACGTACTGCGGCACGATGGGTGCCGAGTACATGTACACCACCGACCAGAACCACAAGCGCTGGTGGCAGCAGCGGCTCGAAAGCGCCCGTACCAATCCCAAGCTCAGCGCCGAGCAGAAGAAGCACGTGCTCAGCCGCCTGACGGCCGCCGAAGGCCTCGAGCGCTTCCTGCACACCAAGTACGTCGGCCAGAAGCGTTTCTCGCTCGAAGGCGGCGAAAGCTTCATCGTCGCGATGGACGAGCTGATCAACCAGGCCGGCGTCAAGGGCGTGCAGGAAATCGTGATCGGCATGGCCCACCGCGGCCGCCTGAACGTGCTGGTCAACTCGCTCGGCAAGATGCCGGCCGACCTGTTCGCCGAGTTCGACCACACCGCCCCCGAAGACCTGCCCAGCGGCGACGTCAAGTACCACCAGGGCTTCAGCTCCGACGTGACCACCCCCGGCGGCCCGGTGCACCTGAGCCTCGCGTTCAACCCCTCGCACCTTGAAATCGTGAACCCCGTGGTCGAAGGCTCGGTGCGTGCCCGCATGGACCGCCGCGGCGACCCGCTGGGCAAGCAGGTGCTGCCCGTGATCGTGCACGGCGACGCCGCCTTCGCAGGCCAGGGCGTCGTGATGGAAACGCTGGCGCTGGCCGAGACCCGTGGCTACTCCACCGGCGGCACGGTGCACTTCGTCATCAACAACCAGATCGGCTTCACCACCAGCGACCCGCGCGACAGCCGCTCGACGCTGTACTGCTCGGACATCGTCAAGATGATCGAGGCGCCGGTGCTGCACGTGAACGGCGACGACCCCGAAGCCGTGGTGCTCGCCACCCAGATCGCCCTGGACTTCCGCATGGAATTCCAGAAGGACGTGGTCGTCGACATCATCTGCTTCCGCAAGCTGGGCCACAACGAGCAGGACACCCCCTCGCTCACGCAGCCGCTGATGTACAAGAAGATCGCCCAGCACCCCGGCACGCGCAAGCTGTACGCCGACAAGCTGGCCGCTCAAGGCCTGGGCGACACGCTCGGCGACGACATGGTCAAGGCGCAGCGCGCCGCCTTCGACGAAGGCAAGAACACCGTCGACCCGGTGCTCACCAACTTCAAGAGCAAGTACGCCGTCGACTGGAGCCCGTACCTCAACAAGAAGTGGACCGACGCCGGCGACACCGCCATTCCCTCCAGCGAGTGGAAGCGCCTGGCCGAGAAGATCACCACCGTGCCGCAAGGCTTCACGGTGCATCCCCTCGTGAAGAAGGTGCTGGACGACCGCGCGGCCATGGGCCGCGGCGACGTCAACATCGACTGGGGCATGGGCGAGCACATGGCCTTCGCCTCGCTGGTGGCCAGCGGCTACCCGGTGCGCCTGTCGGGTGAAGACTCGGGCCGCGGCACGTTCACGCACCGCCACGCCGTGCTGCACGACCAGAACCGCGAGAAGTTCGACGAAGGCACCTACACGCCGCTGCAGAACGTGGCCGACAACCAGGCTCCGTTCGTCGTCATCGACTCGATCCTGTCGGAAGAAGCCGTGCTCGCGTTCGAATACGGCTACGCCTCGAACGACCCGAACACGCTCGTCATCTGGGAAGCCCAGTTCGGCGACTTCGTGAACGGCGCGCAAGTGGTGATCGACCAGTTCATCGCCTCGGGCGAAGTGAAGTGGGGCCGCGTCAACGGACTGACCATGATGCTGCCGCACGGCTACGAAGGCCAGGGCCCCGAGCACAGCTCGGCACGCCTGGAGCGCTTCATGCAGCTGAGCGCGGACACCAACATGCAGGTGGTGCAACCCACGACGGCCAGCCAGATCTTCCACGTGCTGCGCCGCCAGATGGTGCGCAACCTGCGCAAGCCGCTGATCATCCTCACGCCCAAGTCGCTGCTGCGCAACAAGGACGCCACCTCGCCGCTGGCCGAATTCACCAAGGGCAGCTTCCAGACCGTCATTCCCGACAGCAAGGGCCTGAAGGCCGAGAAGGTCAAGCGCCTGATCGCCTGCTCGGGCAAGGTCTACTACGACCTGGCCAAGAAGCGCGAGGAACTGGGCAGCGAAGACGTGGCGATCATCCGCGTCGAGCAGCTCTATCCGTTCCCGCACAAGGCGTTTGCAGCCGAGATCAAGAAGTACCCGAACCTCGTCGACGTGGTGTGGTGCCAGGACGAGCCGCAGAACCAGGGCGCCTGGTTCTTCGTGCAGCACTACATCCACGAAAACATGCAGGACGGCCAGAAGCTCGGCTACTCCGGCCGTGCCGCCTCGGCATCGCCGGCTGTGGGCTACTCGCACCTGCACCAGGAACAGCAGAAGGCGCTGGTCGACGGCGCGTTCGCCAAGCTCAAGGGCTTCGTGCTGACCAAGTAATCGCCTGTCCCTTTTTCACACGAACACCCTGAAGAACAAAACGGAGCTCACTCCACATGTCTATCGTAGAAGTCAAAGTCCCCCAGCTTTCCGAATCCGTGGCCGAGGCCACCATGCTCACCTGGAAGAAGAAGGCCGGCGAAGCCGTCGCCGTCGATGAAATCCTGATCGAGATCGAGACCGACAAGGTCGTGCTGGAAGTGCCCGCGCCATCGGCCGGCGTGCTGGCTGAAATCGTTCAGCCCGACGGCGCCACCGTGGTGGCCGAGCAGCTGATCGCCAAGATCGACACCGAAGGCAAGGCTTCGGCCGGCGCCCCGGCTGCCGCTGCACCCGCTGCCGCTCCTGCGGCTGCGGCACCCGCCCCGGCGGCAGCCGCTGCTGCCACGGGTGGCTCGAAGGCCGACGTGGCCATGCCCGCCGCCGCCAAGCTGCTGGCCGACAACAACCTGAAGACCAGCGACGTCGCCGGCACCGGCAAGGACGGCCGCGTCACCAAGGGCGACGTGCTCGGCGCCGTGGCTTCGGGCGCCAAGCCCGCGGCACCTGCCGCCACCGTCGCCACGCCGGCCGCCAAGCCCGCGCTGCCGCAAGTCGCGGCGCCCGCCGGTGCGCCCGACCTGGGCGAGCGTCCGGAACAGCGCGTGCCGATGAGCCGCCTGCGCGCCCGCATCGCCGAGCGCCTGCTGCAGTCGCAATCCACCAACGCCATCCTGACGACCTTCAACGAAGTCAACATGGCGCCGGTCATGGAACTGCGCAAGCGCTTCCAGGACAGCTTCACCAAGGAACACGGCGTGAAGCTCGGCTTCATGTCCTTCTTCGTGAAGGCCGCCGTGCACGCGCTGAAGAAGTACCCGGTGATCAACGCCTCGGTCGACGGCAACGACATCCTGTACCACGGCTACTTCGACATCGGCATCGCCGTCGGTTCGCCGCGCGGCCTGGTGGTGCCGATCCTGCGCAATGCCGACCAGATGAGCTTCGCCGACATCGAGAAGAAGATCGCCGAGTTCGGCAAGAAGGCGCAAGACGGCAAGCTGGGCATCGAAGACATGACCGGCGGCACGTTCTCCATCTCGAACGGCGGAACCTTCGGCTCGATGCTCTCGACCCCGATCATCAACCCGCCCCAGTCGGCCATCCTGGGCGTGCACGCCACCAAGGACCGCGCCGTGGTGGAAA
>PJUC01000443.1_pt1 | contig 17310 bp, 16 predicted proteins | sample 1512161 | NCBI WGS metagenome assembly PJUC01 (sample SAMN08177676, study PRJNA422409) | Soil metagenome, whole genome shotgun sequencing project. | isolation source: Soil enriched on filter paper | place: USA: Madison | collected 2015-01-15
ACGTCCGTCACGCGCGGGCCCTGCGCCACGCTCGCCGTGGCCCCCGCGAGTCCGAGCACGGCGAGCGCGCCGAGCACGAGCGTGAAGCTGACGGCGAACGCGCGGCCGCGCCGGCGCTGCGCCCGGGCGCGACGCGTCGGCTGCTCAGTACTCATACGGGTCCTCGGGCTCGGCGATCTCGTCGACCTTCGCCGCATCGACGACGAGCCGGCCGTCGGACGACGAGCGCACGGTGCCCGTGATGGTGACCCACTGGCCGGTGTCGGGCATGTCCGATGCGGCGACGATCGGCAGGCTCGCGGGCTGCGCGTCGATGACGCAATGGGTGATCACGAGCCGGGTGAGGTCGAAGCCGCCGTCCGGCCCGGGCGTGACGAACCCGGTGAGCTGCACGGGATCGCCGTCGAACGCGTCGGGGTTGGTGGCGGTCGCGAACGCCGTGGCCCACTCGCCGACCCCGAACGAGGACGTGTCGCCGGTCGAGGCCAGCTGGATCGTGTCGGCGCCGCCGAACAGCGGCGTCGCGCCCACGTCGCGCGACATCGCGAGCTCGGCGCTCAACGACGCCGGCGGCAGCACGAGCGTGAGCACCACGACGCCAGAGGCGGCGACGCCGCCCGCCACGGTCGCGGCGAACGCCAGAGGGTGACGGGGGTGGTCGTGATCGTGACCGTGACTCGGGCTCACCGGCTTCGCAGAATCGCGCGGTGTTCGCAGGCTCGGGCGCGAACCCTCCGAGATCAGCGCCGGCTCCTGCGCGTGCGCCGCCTCGTGCGCGTGCGCCGGCTCGTGCCGATGCGCACCGCCGTGGTCGTGGCCGTGGTCGGCCTCGGCGCCGAGCGGCAGCGCGAACGAGGCGACCGCGCCGACGAGCACGAACACCGCCATCGTGACGGCGAACCAGGCCGAGTCGGGGTTGATGTACAGTCCCAGCCGGCCGGTCACCGCGAGCCCGATGGTGACGACGGCGAGACAGGCGGCGAGCCCGACGCCCAGCCACCGCGTGCCGATGAAGCCCGACTTACGCAAGGAGGTTCACCGCCGTCCCGATCGCGAAGGCCGAGAGCACCACGACCGTCACGATGCCCCCGAGCGTGCGCCACGTGAACGTGGTGCGCAGCAGGGCGAGCATCTTGACGTCCACCAGCGGCCCGACGAGCAGGAACGCGACGATCGATCCGGGAGTGAACGTCGACGCGAACGACAGGGCGAAGAACGCGTCGACGTTGGAGCAGATCGACACCACCATCGCCAGCAGCATCATCGCGACGATCGACAGCGCGGGATTGGACCCGATGGCCACGAGCGCCTCCCGCGGGATGAGCACCTGCACCGCGCCGGCGAGCGCCGAGCCGATGATGAGGGCGGGCATGACGGCGCGCAGCTCGATGACGAACTGCGCGATCGTGCGCCGCCACTTGCCGCCGGGCTCGTGGACGACGAGCTCGCAGGTGTCGCGGAAGCGGTCGGTCAGCAGCGCGTCGGGCGAGGGATGCCGCGAGTAGAGCCACCCGATGAGATTGGCGATCGCATACCCGCCGAGGATGCGGGCGATGAGGATGCCGTCGCTGAACCCGAACGCCTGGTGGGTCGTGATGATCACGATGGGGTTCACGATGGGCGCAGCGATGAGGAACGTCAGGGTCTCGGGCACCGAGAACCCGCGCATGAGCAGGCCGCGCGCGAACGGCACGTTGCCGCACTCGCAGACCGGGACGATCATGCCGAGGAGCGACAGCACAGCCCGCCGGGCCCACGCGCGGCGCGGCATCCATCGTTCGATGACGCCCGGCGGCACCCACACCTGCACGACGATCGACAGCACCACGCCGAGCGCCACGAACGGCATCGACTCGATCAGCACGCTGATCGCGAGGGTCAGGCCGTCCTGTGCGCGGGTGGGAAGGGATGCCGGGAACAGGGTCGGTGCGAGCCAGTCGATGAGGAACAGTCCGCCGATGACCGCAAGGCCCACGCACAGCCACAGGAACGCACGGGCCTGCGGCGACGGCCCGAGGCGCGCGGTCGCCGGCTCGTATCGCGTCGCCGTCGGCCGCTGAGCCGGATCAGTGCGGGTCACGCTGCTCGGCGGTCGCGTCGGCGGCGGCCGCGCACGACGCGCACAGCCCGAAGATGTCGACCACGTGCTCGGCGTCGCGGAAGCCGTGACGCTCGGCGGTGGCGCGCGCCCACTGCTCGACGTCGGTGGCCTCGATCTCGACCGTGAGGCCGCAGGAGCGGCAGATGAGGTGGTGGTGATGCCCCGCGCTGACGCAGGCGCGGTACAGCGCCTCGCCCTCGGGGCTCTGCAGCGAATCGGCGTCGCCCTGGGCCGCGAGGCCCGCCAGGGCGCGGTAGACGGTGGCCAGCCCGATGCCGGTGTTCTCGTCGCGGAGGGTGGCGTGCAGCGACTGCGCGCTGACGAATCCGCGGGCGTCCGTCAGCGCTTCGCGCACGCGTTCGCGCTGCCACGTGTTGCGCTGGGCCATGCCCGGGAGTCTACCCGCGGCCCCTGTGCGCGAGCCGGGACGGGTCACGCCGGGACGCGGGTGACGCGGCCCCTGCGGGCGCCGATGCCGCGGCAGACGAGGTAGATGACGAACGAGATCGTGGTGATGTACGGGCTCACCGGCAGGGTGCCCATGACCGCGAGCAGGATGCCGCCGACGGCCGACACGAACCCGAACAGGGCCGACAGCAGCGGCACCGACAGCGGGCCCGACGCGACGCGCATGGCCGCGGCCGCCGGCGTCACGAGCAGCGCCATCACGAGCAGCGCGCCGATGATGTGCACGGCGACGGCCACGATGAGGCCGAGCAGCAGCATGAACAGCAGCGAGACGGCCGTCGTGGGCACCCCGCGTGCGGCGGCGGACTGCGGGTCGAGCGAGTCGAAGCGCAGCGGCCGCCAGATGAGCAGCAGTCCCAGCAGCACCAGCGCGCCGATGGCGACGAGCCACCACAGCTGCCCGGTCTGCACCGACACGATCTGCCCGGTGAGCAGGCTGAAGCTCGACGCGCTGCGCCCGTCGTAGAGCGAGAGGAACAGGATGCCGAGGCCGAGCCCGAACGGCATCAGCACGCCGATGATCGAGTTGCGGTCACGCGCCCTGGCGCCGAGCAGCCCGATGATCGCGGCCGCGACGATCGACCCGACGATCGAGCCGGTGACGACGTCCACGCCGATGAGCAGGGCGGCCGCGGCACCCGCGAACGACAGCTCGCTGATGCCGTGCACCGCGAACGCCATGTCGCGCTGCATGACGAAGACGCCGACGAGGCCGCCGACGAGGCCGAGCACGGCGCCCGCCCACAGCGAGTTCGAGACGAGGCCGAGGATCTCGCCGTAGTAGGGCAGCCCGCCGAACATGGCGTCGGCGATGTCGCTCCAGTTCACGGGTGCGCCTCGCCCTCGTGGTGGTGGTGGGATGCCTCGGCATCCGGCGCGCCGACGACGACGAGCCGGTCGCCGGCCCGCAGCACGAACACGTGCGCGCCGTACAGGGCGGTCAGCACGTCCGAGCGCAGCACCTCTTGCGGGGTGCCGAGGGTGAAGCGCCCGTTGGCGATGTAGAGGATGCGGTCGACCTTGCCCAGCAGCGGGTTGATGTCGTGGGTCACGAGCAGCACGGCCGCTCCGCGCTCGCGGCGGTGCCGGTCGATGAGGCCGATGACGGCCTGCTGGTTCGCGAGGTCGAGGCTCGTGAGGGGCTCGTCGCACAGCAGCAGGGGCGGGTCGTCGGCGAGGGCCTGGCCGGCGCGCAGCCGCTGCTGCTCGCCGCCCGACAGTTCACCGACGGGCCGGTCGGCGAAGTCCTGCGCGCCGACGGCGGCGATGAGCGCGTCGACGCGGGCACGGTCGCCGCGGCGTGGGATCGGCAGCCCGAAGCGGTGACCGTCGACCCCGAGGGTGACGAGGTCGCGGCCGCGCAGCGATGTGTCTCGCGGCAGCGGGCGTGCCTGCGGCAGGTAGCCGATGCGGCGGTTGCCGCGGCCGTCCACAGGTTCGCCCAGCACCTCGATCGTCCCCTGGGACAGCTCTTCGAGGCCGAGGATCGCGCGCAGCAGAGTCGTCTTGCCCGAGCCGCTGGGTCCGAGCACGGCGACGAGCTCGCCCGGTCGCACGTCGAGGTCGAGCCCTGCCCACAGCTCCCGCTCGCCGCGCTGCAGCGCGGCGCCGCGGATGCTCAGGACGGGCGCGCCGCCCGACGCGGCCGCGCTCACGCCAGCGCCGCGCTCAGGGCTTCGATGTTCGCCTGCATCCACGAGACATAAGTCTCTCCCTTCGGGAGGGTCTCCGAGAACGCGATCGTCGGGACGCCGTGCTCGTCGGCCGCGTCGACGACGGCCTGCGTCTCGGCCCCGCCGGTCTGCGCGTTCGTGATGAGCACGCGGACCGAGCCGCCGCCGACGAGGTTCAGCGCCTCGAGCAGCGTCGCCGGAGCGACGTCCTGCTCCTCCTCGACGGCCTCGCTGAAGGCCTCGGGCGTGACGTTCACGAGTCCCGCGTCCTCCACGAGGTAGCCGGGCACGGGCTCGGTCGTGAACACCTGCTCGCCGCCGTGCGCGGACTCGATGTCGGCGAGGGCTGCGTCGAGGCCGTCGAGGTCCGCGCCGAACGCCTTCGCGTTCGCGGCGAATTCCGACGCGTGCGCGGAGTCGAGCTCCGACAGCTGGTCGGCGATCGCGTTCGCGACCGCCCGCATGGTGTCGACGTCGTACCAGACGTGCTCGTTGAAGCCCTCGACGTGGGCGTGGTCGTCGTGACCGGCGTCGGCGTGATCGTCGTGCGCGTCCGCGGGCCAGGCCGGCGAGAGCTCCGCTGCGGTGATGACGGGCGCCTTCGTCCCGCTCGCGTCGATCAGCCCATCGACGAAGGCGTCGTAGCCGCCGCCGTTCTCGATGACCAGGTCGGCCTTCGACACGATGAGCTGGTCGCGCGCGCTCGGCTCGAACGAGTGCGGGTCCTGCGACGAGCTGGAGACGATCGAGTTCACATCGACGGCATCCCCGCCGATCTCGGCGGCGATCTGCCCGTACACGTTCGTCGAGGCGACGACCTGCAGCCGGCCGCCGTCTGCGCCGGCACTGCCCCCTGCGCATCCGGCGAGGACCACAGTGGATGCCGCCGCGAGGCCGAGCAGGGTGAGCGCACGTCGAGACCGGTTCATGACTCCCACTCTAATGTTAATGAGAATCGTTCTCAAATCGTCCGCGTTTCCCCTCCCGCGCTCGGCGCGCTACGTTCGGGTCGTGCGTCTGAAGGCCGTCCGCCCATCCCTGCTCCTGGCGCTGCCGTTCCAGGTGTCGATGATCGTGATGGCGCTGGTGATCGCCGCGGCAGGCCTCGAAGTCGAGATGCTGCTGACAGTGCTGCTCGCCGTGACGATGTGGGCGCCGGCGGCGGCGGAACTGGTGTTCCGCACGACGCTGCCGCGCGCGCTGCAGCTGCACTATCTGATCTTCATCGTCGCGGGGCCCTTCATGGGCAGCGCCCTGCACGTCTACTGGGTGATCGCCGACTGGGACACGCTCGTCCACTTCGACTCGGGCATCCTGATCGCCTGGCTGGGCATGCTGTGGCTTCGGCGCGTCGAGGAGCGGCTGGAGGTCTCGCTTCCGACGTGGTTCGGACTCCTCGTCATCCAGTTGACGGCGATGGCCTTCGCCGCGGCATGGGAGATCTGCGAGTTCGCCAGCGACAGCGTCCTCGGCACGAAAGCCCAGCTGGGCAGCCTCGACGACACGATGGGCGACATCATGGCGGGCACCCTCGGCGGGCTGTTCGCCATCACCCTGCTGCTGATCCTGCGCCGCCCCCGGTCGGTGGCGCCGGCATCCCTCCTTCGCGCGAACCGCCGCACGGCCGACGCGGACGAAGCGCCGACCGCGCGCTGACCGGCCTCAGTCGAGCAGCAGCGCGGGCTCTTCGAGGATCGACGCGACGTCGGCGATGAACCGCGACATGCCGTCGCCGTCGATCACGCGGTGATCGAACGAGCCGGCCACCGTCGTCACGAAGCGGGGGCGCACCTCGCCGTCGACGACCCACGGCTTCTGGCGGATCGTGCCCATGGCCACGATGCCGGCCTCGCCGGGGTTGATGATCGGGGTGCCGGCATCCATTCCGAACACGCCGATGTTCGTGATCGTGATGGTGCCGCCCTGCTGGTCGGCGGGGGTCGTCCTGCCCTCGCGCGCCGTCAGGGTGAGCTTCTCGAGCGCCTTGGCGAGCTCGCGCATCGACAGGTCCTGGGCGTCCTTGATGTTCGGCACCAGGAGGCCGCGCGGCGTGGCGGCGGCGATGCCGAGGTTGACGTAGCGGCGCACGCGGATCTCGGCGCCGCCCTCGGCGTCGACCCACGCGGCGTTCACCATCGGCGTTCGGCGGGCGGCCCAGATCACGGCACGGGCCATGATGAGCAGCGGCGAGACGCGGATGTCGGCGAAGTCCGGCGAGGCCTTCAGGCGCTTGACGAGCTCCATCGTGCGCGTCGCGTCGACGTCGGTCCACACCGACACGTGCGGCGCCGAGTAGGCCGACTGCACCATGGCCGACGATGTCGCCTTGCGCACGCCCTTGACGGCGATGGTCTCTTCGCGGCCCGCCGCGTCGGGGACCGGGGCCGACGGTGCGACGACCGGGGCCGTGCGGGCGGGCGCAGGAATGGTCTCCTCCCGCACGTCGCCCCACTCGGGCGTCTCGATGTTGCGGAACACGCTGGCCTGCGACGCATGCTTGACGACGTCGTCGCGGGTCACCTCGCCGGCCGGGCCGCTGGGCGTGACGGCGGCGAGGTCCACGCCGAGGTCGCGCGCGAGCTTGCGGATCGGCGGCTTGGCGACGACGCCGACGGATGCCGCGACCCGCTCCTCAGCCGGTGCCGCCGGCTTGCGGCGACGCGACTGCACGTGCCCGCCGGTCCCGTAGCCCACGAGCACCGCGCCCTCGCCCGCCTCCGCGGGTTCGGCCGGCGCGCCGTGCTCGGACTGGCCGACGGTCGCCGGGGATGCGGCATCCGCTCCCGCGCCGGAGGCGATCGTGATGATCGGGGCGCCGACGTCGACCGTGTCGCCCTCGGCGACCAGCAGCTCGCCCACCGTGCCCGCGAACGGCGACGGCAGCTCGACCAGCGACTTGGCGGTCTCGATCTCGACGAGCACGTCGTTGACCGCGACCTGGTCGCCGGCGGCCACGCGCCACTGCACGATCTCGGCCTCGGTGAGGCCCTCGCCGACGTCGGGGAGGACGAATGTCTGCGTGCTCATGGGAGCTCCGATCAGTAGGCCAGGGACCGGTCGACGGCCTCGAGGATGCGGTCGGCGTCGGGCAGGTAGACGCCCTCGAGCTTGGCCGCCGGGAAGGGGACGTCGAAGCCCGACACGCGCAGCACGGGGGCCTCGAGCGCGTAGAACGCCTGCTCCATGACGGTCGCAGCGACCTCGGAGCCCAGCGACGCGAAGCCCTGGGCCTCCTGCGCGTAGACCATTCGGCCGGTGCGGCGCACGGACTCCAGGATGGGGCCGTAGTCGATCGGCGAGAGCGAGCGCAGGTCGATGACCTCGATGCTCGTCCCCTCGGCCTCGGCGAGCGCGGCCGCCTGCAGCATCGTCGTGACCATCGCGCCGTGGCCGACGAGGGTGACATCGGTGCCGCGACGCACGACGCGCGAGGCGTGGAGCGGCAGCGCACGGGCGGTCGTGTCGACCTCGCCCTTCATCCAGTACTTCGCCTTGGGCTCGAGGAAGATCACCGGGTCGGCCGACGCGATCGCATCCTGGATCATCCAGTAGCCGTCGTTCGGCGTCGAAGGGCTCACGACCCGCAGGCCCGGGGTGTGCGCGAAGTACGCCTCGGGGCTCTCCTGGTGGTGCTCGACGGCGCCGATGTGCCCGCCGTACGGGATGCGGATCACGACGGGCATCTGCACGGCGCCCTCGTGCCGGTTGGTGAGCTTCGCCAGCTGCGTCGTGATCTGGTCGAAGGCGGGGAACACGAACCCGTCGAACTGGATCTCGACGACCGGACGGAATCCCGCCATCGCGAGACCGATCGCGGTGCCGACGAGCCCGGACTCGGCAAGCGGGGTGTCGAGCACGCGACGGTCGCCGAACTCGGCCTGCAGGCCCTCTGTCACTCGGAAGACGCCGCCGAGCTTGCCGATGTCCTCGCCCATGAGCAGCACGCGGTCGCTGCCGGCGAGCGATGCGCGCAGGCCGGCGTTGATGGCTCGGCTGAGCGGCAGGTTCAGGGCGTCGCTCATGCCTGGCCTCCCTCGAAGGATGCCTCGTACGCGGCGAGCCACTGCCGCTGCTGCTCGATCAGCGGGTGCTCCTCGGAGTAGACGTGGGCGAACATCGAGTCGGCCTCCAGGCCGTCGAGGGCGTTCGTGCGCTCGCGGATGTCGGACGCGAGCGCCTCGGCCTCGGCATCCACATCCGCGAAGAACGCGTCGGACGCACCCCGGCCGAGGAGGAACGCCTTCATGCGGGCCAGCGGGTCGCGGCGGCGCCACGACTCCTCCTCGTCGGACGTGCGGTACTTCGTCGGGTCGTCGCTCGTGGTGTGGGCGCCCAGCCGATAGGTCATCGCCTCGATCGCGCGCGGACCCTCGCCCGAGCGGGCCTCGTCGAGCGCGGCGCGCGTGACCGCCCAGCTGGCGAGCACGTCGTTGCCGTCGACGCGGATGCTGGGCATGCCGTAGCCCTCGCCGCGCTTGTACAGAGGCGAGCGCGACTGCGTGGCGACGGGCACCGAGATCGCCCACTGGTTGTTCTGCAGGAAGAACACCTCGGGCGTGCGGTAGCTCGCCGCGAACACCATGGCCTCGTGCACGTCGCCCTGGCTGGACGCGCCGTCGCCGTAGTAGACGATGACGGCCTCATCGCGCTCGGGGTCGCCGGTGCCGCAGCGGCCGTCGAACACGAGGCCCATGCCGAAGCCGGTGGCGTGCAGCGTCTGCGCGCCGAGCACGAGCGTGTAGATGCGGGTGTTGCCGTTGGCGGGATCCGTGGGGTCCCAGCCGCCGTGCGTGAGGCCGCGCATCACGCGGATGATGTCGATCGGGTCGACGCCGCGGATGCGGGTGACCACATGCTCGCGGTACGACGGGAAGAGGTGGTCCTGCGGGCGTGCGGCGCGCGCCGAGCCGACCTGGGCCGCCTCCTGCCCGTAGCTCGGCGGCCACAGGGCGAGCTGCCCCTGGCGCTGCAGGTTGGTGGCCTGCACGTCGAACGCGCGGATGACGGCCATGTCGCGGTAGAAGGTCTCGAGGTCGGCCTCCGAGAGGCCGTCGACGGCCTCGCGATAGCGCTCGGCCGCGGGGGTGGGCGCGAAGGTCCCGTCCGCTTCGAGGAAGCGGACGACGGGGGCGTCGGTGTCGGCGGTACCGGCGGCCGCTGCCGTGGCGTCGGTCATCACCGAGTCTTCAGGCGGGGTCACCGTTCTACGCTAGCCCGCGTCCGGCGTGGCCTTCTGGGAGGTCTTTCACAACGGATGCCGCGATCTGTAGGACCTTCTCGACAGACTCTTCTTCGCCGACGGAGATCCGGATGCCGTCGCCCGCGAACGGCCGGACGATCAGACCGGCCTCTTCGAAGGCTTCCGCGATGGCGAGCGTCTCGTCTCCGGCGGGCAGCCACACGAAGTTGCCCTGGGCGACCGGGATGCGCCAGCCGGCGTCGCGCAGCGCCGCGGCGAGGCGGTCCCGGCGCTCGGCGATGACCCCCACGCGCTCGAGCAGCTCGTCTTCGACGTCGAGGCTCGCGAGCGCCGCCTCCTCGCCGAACGCGGTCACCGACAGCGGGATCGCGGTGCTGCGGGCGGCGTCGAGGATGCGGGGGTGGCCGACGGCGTAGCCGACACGGAGGCCGGCGAGCCCGTAGGCCTTCGAGAACGTGCGCAGCACCACGACGTTGGGGTGCGCGCCGCCGGCGAGCACGGTCGCCCCCTTGACGGCGTCGGGGTCGGTGACGAACTCGGCGTACGCCTCGTCGAGGATCACCAGAACGTCGGCGGGCACCTTCGCGATGAACGTGTCGAACTCGGCCTGCGTGACGATCGGGCCGGTCGGGTTGTTGGGGCTGCAGACGATGATCGCGCGCGTGCGGTCGGTGACGGCTGCGGCCATGGCGTCGAGATCGTGGCGCGCACCGTCGCCCAGAGGCACCTGCACGGCGTTGGCACCGGCGACGACGGCGAGCCACGGGTACGCCTCGAACGACCGCCACGCGTACATGACCTCGTCGCCGGGACCGGCGGTCGCCAGCACCAGCTGCGCGAGGATCGAGACACTGCCCGCGCCGATGTGCACGCCGTCGGGCCCGACCCCGAACCGCTCGCCGAGCCGCTCGCGCAGGCGTGCGGCGGTCGCGTCGGGGTAGCGGTTGAGGGCGGTGGCGGCCTGCACGCGCTCGAGCACGCCGGGGAGCGGGTCGAAGGGGTTCTCGTTGCTCGACAGCTTGAACGCTTCGGCGCCGGCCTGCTTGCCCTGCTTGTACGGGGGCAGGGCGGCGACCTCGGGGCGCACGCGGACGGGGATCTCGGGAGCGTCGGTCACCGGCCCAGTCTACGAACGGCACCCCTCGCGCGGGTGCACCAGGTGCTGGCCCCTGGCGGATGCCCGTGGAAGACTGGCCGCACTATGGGCTTCCTTCTCCGCATCGTCGTCAACGCGTTCGCGATCTGGGTCGTGACCCTCATCCCGGCGCTCCAGGTCACGGTCGTGCCGTTCCCACCGGGCGAGACGCTGCAGATGGTGCTGACGCTGCTCATCGTCGCCGCCATCTTCGCCCTCGTGAACACGATCATCGGCACCGTCATCAAGGTGCTGGCGTTCCCCATCTACATCCTGACCCTCGGCCTCATCGGCCTGCTGATCAACGCCTTCCTGCTGTGGCTGACGGCATGGCTCACGCACTGGTGGAACTGGGGCCTGCGCGTCGAGGACTTCTGGTGGGGCGTGGTCGCGGCGATCATCATCTCGCTCATCAACTGGATCTTCGGCATCATCCTGCGGCCCAAGAAGGACTGACCCGCCTCACCCTCGCACCGCGGCGTACTCGCTGACCTCGACCGACTCGGCATCGGCGAGCTCGGCCAAGACGTCGTGGACGCCGGCGACCCGAGGATCGCCGGATGCGTCGACGAGCGCGGCGGTCTCGGTGTACGCCGTCAGCCGGTGCGCCGGCCACAGGGCGTCGTCCGGATCGCTGTCAGGGTCGTACACCCGCTCGGCGACGAAACTGCCCGCACTCCCCACGGTCTCGCCGTGGCCGCCGCCGGCCAGCGCCGTCACGGGGTCGTCGCTGTGGCGCACCGCGACGCTGAGCGTGCCCGGCCCGACGTCGGCGTCGACGGGTGAGCCGAGAGACACCAGGGTCTGCACGTCGTAGTCGCCCTCCAATGCGAGGTGCGCGCCGATCATCGCGCCCTGCGAGAACGCGACGACGTGCACCTCGTCACCCGGCTCGACGCCTGCGGCGGCGAGCGCCGCTTGGGTGGCCGCGTACGAGTCGGAGGCCGTACCCGCGTAGAGCTCCGCGTTGGACCGGTTGTCCCACGGCTCGTCGCCGCCGATCGCTCCCGACTGCATGCCCGCGATGTACACGACCGACTTCGTCGTCCCGTCGGCCATCGCGTACCTCTCCACGCGCACCCGCGCCGCACCGTCACCGGGGATCCGCGCCGCCGCCGCGGCGAGGCTCTGCGGCGCGACGTTCGCCGGCTGCCGCGATGACGACGGGGCCGCCGTACCGATGGCGGGCGAGCCGGCGCCGCCCGGAGCGACCGAGGGGATGCTGCCGCCCGGTGCCGCGGGAGCCACCGCGGTGACCGTGACCGGTCCGGCGGAGCCCGACAGCCGCGCCTCCCGCGACAGCCGACCGGTGCCCGCGAGACCGAGGAACGCCGTGCCGGCGAAGGTGAACGCCCCCAGTCCCGCACCGCCGATGACAGCCGCCTGCGGGCCGAACTCGTCGCCGATGCCCACTCCCCAGCGCGTCGCCTGGCGCACGAGTTCGTGCTGCCACTCGGTGGCGAAGGCGTGCTGCGCCGAGAAGGCATGGCCGGCGGCATCCGGATACTCCGCGATCACCGCCGCCCGACGCGACTCCAGCATGCCGATCAGGACCGGATCCCCTGCCGCGTGCGCGGCGCGCAGCTGCACGTCGAGCTCGACGACCTCGTACCCGGCGGCCGCGCCGCGCAGCGCCTCGGCGATGACCTGGGCCTCGTCCTGCACGTCGCGCAGTCCCGCCGAGAGGACGCTCGCCGCGGATGCGGCGTCCCACGCGTAGCGACGCTCGGCCAGCAGCATGTTCTGCAGCGATCCCAGGCGCATGCGGATGCCGTCGAGCTCGAGCCGGGCCCCGACGAACCTGTCGGCGGTCTCACGCAGGGTCCACGTGTCGACCGCGACCGCGCCGCCGCTGCGGATCTGCAGCGCCCCATCGCTGTCGGGCGCGAGGTCGTTCAACGCCCCGAAGACGCCCTCATCGGCGCTCTGGCGTCCCGGCTGTCGCAGCTTCTCGCCCGGATCGAAGATGTCCTGCGGGTCAGGGGCGTCCGCGGTCACCGCACGCCCCCTGCGAACGGGGAGAGGGCCGACTCTGCGAAGGCGGCGCGGTCGCAGGCGTGGGAGGCATCCAGCCGCACGGTCTCGGCCTGGCATCGGAGCCCAGACACGGTCCCCGCCCACGCGTCGGCGCGCTCGTGGAACGCGGTCGCGGCCTTCGCCTGCCAGGCCGTCTCGCCCGAGAGTCGGCGCGCGAGGGCTGCGGCATCCTCCAGTCTTTCGATCAGGCGACCGAGCTCGCGCACCACGATGGCCAGCTGGTGGGATGCCGGGTCGCCGCCCGTAAACGTCGTCACGGGTTCATCGTGTCTGCACCGCGCCCCGCCCGGCCGTCTGTTCCGCGCTTCTGTGGACGATCCGCGCAGACAGCCGGATGTGGAGGAGGCGCCGCACCCGATCCGGGTGCGGCGCCTCCGTCACAACGCGCGGCCGGGCGAGCCCGGCCGGTTCACGCGGCCTTCTGGCCCTTCTTGCCGACCACGACCGTCACGGTGTCGGTCGCGGTGTTGCCCGCAGCATCCGTCGCCGTCCACGTGAAGCGGTAGACCGCGCCGTTCACCGCCGTGACGTCGACCGAGCGGTCGCCGGTCTGCGTCCACGAGCCGCCGCCGGACACCGTCACATCGGTCAGAGCGACCTGGACGTCGCCAGCGCTCTCGTCCGCGGCATCCACCGTGAACTTCACCGAGGTGGTCTTGCCGTTCGGCGGCATGATGACGTCGCGGTCCGCCGTCACCTCGATCGTCGGCGGCGTCACGTCCGGCGGCGTGAGCTTCAGGCCCACGATCACCGGGTCGTGGTCGCTCGAGCGGTACGGGTCGGGCGCGTAGAGCGCGTCCTGCGCCGGGAGCTTGAACGACATGTCGTAGTCGATGAGGCTCGGCTCGTCGGCGTTGATGTGCCACGCCGCCGCGCCGGTGACGTCGGCCGTGAGCGCGGGCTGCGCGAGGGCGTAGTCGAGGTATCCCGACTGTCCGTCGAACACGTACGAGTAGGCGTGCTCTCCGCCGAACTGCTTCTCCAGGTCGGTGAAGCCGCCGTTCACGAACGCGTCGATCGAGTCCTCGTGGTCGTACGAGTTGAGGTCGCCGATCACGATGGCGCGCCCGTCGGGGGCCACCGTCTCGGTCAGCCACTTCGTGAGCGCCGTCGCGGCCGCGGTGCGGGTCGCGCTGCAGTTGCCCTGGCCGTCGCCGAGGTCAGGGCTCTCGCTGCACGCCGAGCCCTTCGACTTCAGGTGGTTCACCGACACCACGAACTCCTCGCCCGTCTCGGTCGACGCGAACCGCTGGGTCAGTCCCGGGCGGTTGCGGTTGTCGAGCCAGGCCGGGTCGACGGCGCTCGTCATGAGCTGGAAGTCGCCCACGGGGGTGACAGCCGCCGGCTTGTAGATGAGCGCCGTCGTGATCGCGTCGCCGCCGATCTTGCCCGTGATGACGGCCTGGTACGTGCCGGCGCCGACCTGCGCGTTGAGCGCGTCGGTCAGTGCCTGCACCGCCGTGCCGTTGTTCTCGATCTCGAGCAGGCCGAACACGTCTGCGTCGATCGCGGCGAGGGCCGACACGATCTTCGCCTGCTGACGCTGGAACTCCTCGGCGGTGTCGGCGCCGCGGTAGTAGTCGTCGTCGTTCGAGTTCGTCGGCGTGGGGTCGATCGAGGTGAAGTAGTTCAGCACGTTGAAGCTCGAGATCCGCAGGTCGCCGCCGACCTCGGGAACGCCGGGCCGCGGGTTGCCGACCGTGAAGTCCGCGCCCTTCGTGGGCTGCACGCCCCACACGTCGAAGCGGTAGTCCAGCACGCCCGTCGCGTTCTGCACGAGGTCGCCCGAGCGGAACGAGTGGTCGAGCGTGAACGGCTGCCCGTCGGGGTGGATCGCCGGGTCGGGGTTCTGGGTGCCGCGACCGTCGTCGAGCGTGATGCTGCTGTCGAGGTTGGCGGCCGCCAGGGCGTTCGCCTCGGCGCCGGGCTCGACGACCGCGGTCGGGGTGTCCTGGCGTCCGTCGGTGAGCGTGATCGTGCCGAAGCGCCCGTACTCGAACGTCTCGCCGATCGTCAGCTGCTGAGGCAGAGTGACGAGCATGCCCTCGAGCGCTTCGCGCTGGGCGGCGGATGCCGGCAGGGCCAGCGCCTGCGGCGACGGCAGCGTCTGGCCGGTCGCACAGGTCTTCACGTCGGCCGCCACGATCTCGGTGAGGCCGAACTGCTCCTTGGCCGCGCCGTAGACGCTCACGACGTCGCCCGTCGAGACGGCCGCGCCGCCCGGTGCGTACACGAAGATCCCGTCCGAGGTCGCGGGGTCGCCGTCGCCGGCGTCCTGGATGTAGTAGCCGTCGAAGCCGCCCACCTGGAAGTCGCCGACGACGGTGCCCTTCACGAGCACGTTCTGTCCTGCGACGGGTGTCGCCGCGCCCGCGCCCTGCACCGAGCCGATCGTGACGGTCGTGGTGGCCGCGCAGTCGGCGGCGCCGCCCGGACCGGGCCCGGTGCCCGGGTTCGCCCCGAGGCCGGGCACGCCGAGCCCGTCGAACGTGTCGGTGGCGAAGCCCGCCCACTCGACCGAGGGATCGAACGCGTTGGACCCGTCGGGGTCGCCGGCGGTGACGGCCGGCAGACGGCGCAGCGTGTTGTCGGCCGTGGAGGTGAGACCCGTGCCCCACTCGGTGCCCGGGTCGAATCCGATCTGTCCGATGACGTCGACGGCGGTGGTGCCCTTGACCAGTGCGACGGCGTCGTCGCCGTTGAACAGGCCGAGGTTCGCGGTCTGGTTGGCGTGGTCCAGGATGGCCTGCGACGACAGCGAGTGGGCGAACACGAAGACGCCGCCGGCCGGGACCGTGCCCGTGAGGGTGACCGTCACGCCGGCGGTCGTGCCGCCGTTGGAGTACTGCAGGAGCTTGTAGCCGTTGGCCGCCAGGTCGACCGCGACGGTGGACGGGTTGTAGATCTCGATCGCCTTGTTGTTCGACGACCCCTCGATGTACTCGCTGATGAGCAGATCGCCGGGCGCCGCGGCCGCGGGAGCGGCGACGGCGACAGCGCCGGCCGCGCCGAGCGCGAGGGCCGCAAGAGCGGCGACGAGTCTGCGGGGCGAATGGGACACAGTACCTCCACGGGACAAGAGCGCGGCGGGGTCGCCGCAGGGGAGAAAGGGGGCAGGTTGGCCCTCTCGTTCCCCACAAGCTAGGGGAGCGGCATCCATCCCCGAAAGACCCCGGGGAGAGAACTTCTTAACGTTCGGTGTCTGCTCGGGCCAGAATGGAGGCCATGACCGCCGGCGACGTGGCACCCTTCCGCGTCGTGTTCGTGTGCACCGGCAACATCTGCCGCTCGCCCATGGCCGACGTGGTCTTCCGGGGATTCGCGGATGCCGCCGGTCTCGGTCCGCGCGTCGCGTCGACGAGTGCCGGCACCGGCGACTGGCACGTCGGCGAGCGCGCCGACCAGCGCACGATCGACGCGCTCGCGCGCGCCGGCTACGACGGGTCGCACCACCGGGCGCGACAGTTCACGCACACCGACTTCGCCCGCAGCGACCTGGTGGTCGCGCTCGACCGCAGTCACGAGCGGATCCTCCGCGGGTGGGCGCGCAACGAGGCCGACGCCGACAAGATCGCGCTGCTGATGTCATTCGATCCGTCGGCCCACACCCTCGACGTGCCCGACCCGTACTATGCCGGCCCCGGAATGTTCGACGAGGTGCTCGGTATGATCGAAAGCGCGAGCCGGTCGCTCTTCCGGCAACTCGAACCCGCGATCCGCCCGGTGTCCTGACCGGGGGTGCAGCGACGTCTTCGACGACACCGACGGGAGCCACCGTGACCTCTCTTCCTCCGCAGCCGCTCAGCCCCCTCGACGGCCGCTACCGCGCCGCCGTCGGCGAGCTCGGCGAGTACCTGTCCGAGGCGGGACTGAACCGCGCCCGCGTCGAGGTCGAGGTCGAGTGGCTCATCGCCCTCACCGACCGTTCGCTGTTCGGCACGTCGCCGCTGTCGGACGACGACAAGGCGAGGCTGCGGGCGCTGTACCTCGACTTCGGCCAGGCCGAGATCGACTGGCTCGCCGACAAGGAGTCGGTCACCCGCCACGACGTCAAGGCTGTCGAGTACCTCGTGCGCGACCGGCTCTCGTCGCTCGGCCTCGACGCCGTCGCCGAGCTCACGCACTTCGCCTGCACGAGCGAAGACATCAACTCCACCTCGTACGCCCTGACCGTCCGGCGCGCCGTCGAGCGCGTGTGGCTGCCGAAGCTCCGTGAGGTCACGGCCGCACTGTCGGCCCTCGCCGTGAAGCACCGCGACGCCGCCATGCTGTCGCGCACGCACGGCCAGCCGGCCACGCCGTCGACGATGGGCAAGGAGCTCGCCGTCTTCGCCTGGCGCCTGAACCGCGTCGCCGACCAGATCGAGAGCGGCGAGTACCTCGCGAAGTTCTCGGGCGCCACCGGCACGTGGTCCGCGCACCTGTCGGCCGCGCCCGACGTCGACTGGCCCGAGCTCTCGCGGTCGTTCATCGAGGGGCTGGGGCTCGACTTCAACATCCTCACGACGCAGATCGAGTCGCACGACTGGCAGGTCGAGCTGTACGACCGCGCACGGCACGCCGGCGGCATCCTGCACAACCTCGCAACCGACATCTGGACCTACATCTCGATCGGGTACTTCACCCAGATCCCGGTCGCCGGGGCCACCGGCTCGTCGACGATGCCGCACAAGATCAACCCGATCCGCTTCGAGAA
>PJUC01000445.1_pt1 | contig 17301 bp, 17 predicted proteins | sample 1512161 | NCBI WGS metagenome assembly PJUC01 (sample SAMN08177676, study PRJNA422409) | Soil metagenome, whole genome shotgun sequencing project. | isolation source: Soil enriched on filter paper | place: USA: Madison | collected 2015-01-15
CCCGTCGTCTGACACAGCCCGTCCGCTGAGGCATCCTGTCGTCTGAGGCACCCCGCCGTTCGCCAGAACAGGTGTTCTGGCGAACACAGGACGTTCTCGGGTGACAAAGCCCTGCATACGCCGAAACACCTGTTCTGGAGTTGGGAAAGAGACACATGAGGTTCTGGCTGGGCGGATACACCGCCGACATGGGCGGCAGCGCGACCGGGATCGGGATGCTGCTCGCCGGCCCCGCCGACGAGGCCTCGGCCGGCGGTGCCCTGGCGTACGCGGGCGAGGTCGCCGCGGCCGATTCGCCGTCGTGGCTCGCCCCGCACCCGACGCTCGACGTGGTGTACGCCGCCCTCGAGGCCCGGCAGCAGGTGCAGGCGTTCCGCCGCACCGGCGAGACGTCGTTCACGCCGCTCGGCGACCCGGTCGCGGCGGGCGAGGCGGTGTGCCATGTCGCCGTGGCCCCCGACGGCGGTTCGCTGATCGCCAGCTGCTGGGGCGATGGGCGTGTGGTGCGGATGTCGGTGGATGCCGCCGGCCGTCCCTCCTCGCCGGTCCTGGCCCCGGCGGCCGTCGATCCGTACGGTCCTGACGCCGCCCCGGCCGAGCCGGGCGACCTCGACCTCGCGGCGGCCGCCCGCGCGCTGCGCGAGGCCGCGGGCGAGGAGTTCGCGCACCTCGTGCCCGACCACGACGTGGCTGCCGAGCCTGCCGAGGGAGAGGCTGCACGGCCTTCCCGCGCGCACGAAGCCGTCTTCCTGCCGGGCGGACTGGTCGCGACCACCGATCTCGGCTACGACGTGGTGCGGTTCTGGCGTGCCGGAGCGACGGCGCTGACGCCGCTGCAGCAGGTCGCGCTGCCGAAGGGCAGCGGGCCACGGCACATGGTGTGGCATCCGAGCGGGCACCTGTATGTCGTGACCGAGCTGTCGTGCGAGCTGTTCGTGCTGGCGCCCGCGGCCGACGGCACCTGGCGCGTCGTCGGCGGTGCGCCGCTCGGCGCCGGCACGCTGCCCGGTGACAGCGCCGCCGAGCTCGCGGCCTCGCGTGACGGCGAGTTCCTCTACGCCGGCGTGCGCGGCAGCAACACGATCGCCACGCTGCGCGTCCGCGGTGCGGGCGAGTCGGTCGCGCCGGTGGCGCTCGTGGATGCCGGGGTGAACTGGCCGCGTCACCACGTGGTCGTGCGCGACACGCTGCTGGTGGCCGGTCAGCTGTCGGACGAGGTCGCCTCGCTCACGCTGGATCTGCGCACCGGCGTGCCCGGTCGCGTGCGGCACCGCACGCCCGCTCCCTCACCGACCTGCCTGCTCGCCGTCCGCTGATCGGCGGGTCGGGGCATCCCTCCGCCCCGCACGTCAGGCGGTGACGACCGCCGCAGAGTGGGGTACCTGCTCCGACAGCCGAGCGACCACATGCTCCGCATCGCGGCGCATGCCCATGAGCGTCGGGGAGGCGACCGAGTACTGGAACGGCAGGCCCACGAAGGCCAGGCCGGGGACACGGCTCGCGAGACCGCGGGCGTGGTCGGGCCACCCGTCGGCGCCGAACGCCGCAGGGATCTCGAGGAACGCCAGGTCGGGGCGGGAGCCCGTGCACCAGACGATCGTCGCGGCATCGATCGGGCGCCCGTCGACGACGGCGCGTCCGGCGTCGACGCCGGTGACGCGCCCGGCACGGCGCACGCCGGCGCGGTCGAGGTCCGACAGGTGGTTGCGCACGAGGTTGACACCGTGGCCGCGGTTCTCGGCCATGAACCGGCGGCCCCGCTCGGTGTCGATCGTCAGGCCGCGCAGGCGGCGGATGGCGATGCCGGCGATGAGGTTGCCGATGGGCGTGTCGATGCGACCGGGCACCTGACCGGGGTGACGGCCGGCGAGTGTCGTGACGTGTCCCGCCGCGGCGGCCTCCAGAGCGATGTCGGTGCCCGAGTTGCCGGCGCCGACCACCAGCACGGGACCGGGCTCGAAATCCTCGGGGCCGCGGTAGGCGAGCGAGTGCACCGTGCGGATGGACGGATCGAGGTCGGCGGCGAACGGCGGCACGATCGGCACGTGGTGCGCGCCCGCGGCGATGACCACGTGCGCGGCGACGAATTCGTCGCCCGCCGACAGCGCCAGCCGAAACCGGCCGTCGGCGTCGAGCGAGAGCCGCGTCACGCGGGTCGACAGCCGCACCGGCGCCCCGATGGCGGCGGCGCAGCGCTCCAGGTAGTCGGCGAACTGGTCGCCCGTCGGGTAGGCGAAGTAGCCGATGCCGAGCGGGATGCCGTCCAGCTCCGCCCAGCGCCGCGGCGTGAACAGTCGCAGCGAGCGGTACCGCTCGCGCCAGGTGTCGCCGACGCGCGCGCCCGCGTCGATCAGCAGGTGATCGATGCCTCGGTCGGTCAGCAGCTGCGAGGTGTGTAGTCCCGCGGCGCCCGCACCGATGACGACGGTGTCGAGTTCTGTGGTGTCCATGTCGTCCTCCTGCGCTCACGGTAGGTCGGCGCGGGGATGGGCGGCATCGGCAGAAATGACCAATTCGGGCTCCGCTTCGATCGACGAGCGGCGCGGATGCCGCACCCGCCGCCGTGCGCGCGAGCCGCGTGGTCAGTGCCCGGCCGCCAGGCCGTGCTCGAACGCGTACGCCGTGGCGGCCGACCGACTCGGCACGCCCAGCTTCGCGAGGATGCTGCCCACGTGCCGGGCGACGGTGCGCTCGCTGAGGAAGAGATGCTCGGCGATGCGCCGGTTCGACCAGCCCCGTGAGACCAGCGCCAGCACTTCGCGCTCGCGACGGCTCAGACCGGGATCGGCGCCGACATCGACCGCACCGGCGGACGCGGCGCGCTCCAGCCGTGCCAGATCGGGGATCGCGCCGAGCCCCTCGAGCACGCCGCGGGCCGCGTCGAACTCGAGCTCGGCGCCCTCGTCATCGCCGAGCGCACGCAGGGCGACGCCGATCGACACGCGTGTCAGCGCGGCTTCGTGTGGCGCGTCCAGCCGTCGCCACGCCGCCCAGGCCGCCCGCAGCAGTGGCAGCGCCCCGAGCGGGCGTCCGGCCGCGATGGCCACCTCCCCATCGGCACGCGACGACAGGCCGCGAAGGTAGAGCGTCTCGAACTCCGTGGCGCACGTGGCGAGCTCGGCCGCGGCGTCCCGCGCCTCATCCACGTGCCCCCGATCGAGGGCGATCCACACCGCCGCGGCGAGCACCTCCGCCCGGGTCGCGGGGTCGACGGCGGTGTCCCGCGCGGCGGCGAGACCCGCCCAGGCGCCGGCGAGGTCGCCGGTGTCGCGGTGCAGCAGCGCCAGCCCCGGCTGCACGTCGCGCCCGAGCGCCGCCGCCCGGCGCAGCGCGTCGCGGCAGGCCTCCGGGCGCCCCGCCATGCGGTGCAGGTCGGCGACGCGGTACCAGGCGTTCGCGAGCGTCTCGGTGCGCTCCTCGGTCGCACACACCTGCGCCGCAGCTGCCGCGGCACCCGGCCACTCGCCGCCGAGCTGCATGACGCTCGCGCGGTGCAGCGTGCACTCGCCGCGGAACGGCTCGAGCCCGCGCTGCGCGTCGCACCAATCGCCGAGCTCACGGGTCCACACCCGCGCCCGCTCGATGTCTCCGCGGGCGAGCAGGCTCGCGATGACCGCGCAGTACGCCGGTCCGGCGGCGCGGTCGCTCACGCGGCCGTCCGCGATCCGCAGCATCACTCCGTCGAACGTCTCGAACGCCTCGCCCGCACGGCCGTCGGCCAGCAGCGCCCGGCCGAGGCCCATCGTCGCCAGCGTCGCCGTGTCGGCGTCGTGTGCGGCATCCGCCTTCTCGATCGCGTCGCGGTAGAGCGGGACGGATGCCGCCGCCTCGCCGCGGGCGAACGCCCCGAATCCCGCGCACAGCGCCCGCACCCCGTCGGTCGCGGGGGACGCGGTGGGGCGTGCGCACAGCTCCATGAGCCGGCCCATCCAGGCCCCCGAACGCACGGCGTCGCCGTGCTCGCTCAGCGTGAAGCCGAGCCAGAACACGCAGCGGACGGCTGCGGGGAGGTCGCCGTCGTCGAGGTAGCGCAGGTGCGCCCGCTCCCACGCGCGCTGCGCCACGTCATCGCGGCCGACGAACCAGGCCGCCTGGCCGAGTTCGTCCAGCTCGTCGCCGGCCAGCGCGGCCTCACGCGCGGCGAGCTGCTCGAACCGTCCGGTCCAGTCCACGACGGCCGTGCCCCGGATCGCCATGCGCAAAGTATGGGCGCGCGGCGACCCGCAGGCAAGGCGGTCAGATCTTCGCGTCCTGCTTGGGGATGAAGACCTGCTTGATGATCAGCAGGATCGAGGCCGTCACGGGGATCGCGACGAGTGCGCCCAGCAGGCCGAGGAGCGTGCCGCCGACCATGGCACCGATGACCACGAGCGCTCCCGGCACCGAGATGGCCTTGTTCATGACCTTGGGGGTCAGCACGTAGGCCTCGATCTGCATGTAGACGAGGTAGATGATCGCGAAGATCAGCGCCGGCAGCCAGCCCGTGAACAGCGCGATGATGGTCGCGGTGATCCAGTACAGCACCGAGCCGACGAGCGGGATCAGCGTGATCGCGAACGCCAGGACCGCCATCAGCGCCGGGAAGGGCAGCCCCAGGAACAGGTGCAGGAAGAACGCGACGACCGAGTTGCAGAACGCCAGCACCACCATGCCCATGAGGTAGCTGCCGATCGAGTCGGTGATCTGCTCGGTGAGCTCGCCCGCCTGCGGGCGGTTGCGGGCCGGTGCGAAACGCAGGAACGCGACCTTCATCGCCGGCAGTCCGGCCAGGAAGTAGAGGCTCAGCACCAGCACGATGATCAGGCCCGAGATGGTCGTGCCGACGTTGACGGCGAAGTTCAGCACGCCGCCGCCGATCGCGGCGATGTTGGAGGGGTTCGTCAGGAACTTCTCGACCTGGTCGGTGATCGCGCCGACCTGAGAGCCGAAGGTGTCGCGCAGCCACGCGTAGAAGTCGCTCTTCTGGAAGTCGTCGATCGTCTGCGGCAGATCCTTGAAGAACTGCGTGATCTGCGACACGAGGGTGGGAACCACGAGCAGCAGGATGCCCGCCAGCACGATCGCGAACGCCGTGTACACGATGACGATGGCCCAGGGCCGTGTGACGTGGTGCCTCTCGAACCACCGCACGACGGGATCGAGGCCGAGCGCCGCGAACAGTGCGAACACGACATAGATGATGATCGTCGACAGGTTCCAGAACGCCAGCCCGAGGGCGAGGGCGACCAGACCGCCGAGCGTGAGGAACAGGCCCACGCCGAACGGCTGGTTGAGGTTCGCCCAGAAGGTACGCGAGGCCGGCGCCTCGCCGGATCGCGCCGCGACGCCGTCGGGGACGGCGATGCCCTCCGCGTGCGCGGCATCCGTCCCCGCGGCCGGGGCGACGGTCAGGGGCTCGGCGGCTTCGGCGTCGGTCGCGCCGATCGTGGGCGAGGCATCGGTCATGCGACACACTCTAGGGCCGCGTCACCTGCCGGCGCAGGAGCGCGGCGACGCGAGATTCCGGGTCCGCCCGCTCGGGTAGGGTCGAGGGGCGAAGGAGGACCCCATGACCGAAGACCCCACGGCGACGCTCACGCGGCTGCGCAGCAGCATCGACAACATCGACGCCGCTCTGGTCTATCTGCTGGCGGAGCGCTTCAAGGCGACCAAGCAGGTGGGGCACCTCAAGGCCGAGCACGGCATGCCCGCATCCGATCCGGCACGCGAGGAGCAGCAGGTCGCCCGCCTGCGCAGTCTGGCCGAGCAGGCCGACCTCGATCCTGCCTTCGCCGAGAAGTGGTTCAACTTCGTGGTGGCCGAGGTCATCCGCCACCACACCGAGGCCGCCGACAGCCGTTGAAGAGTGGATGCCGGGCGCCCGGCATCCACTCCTCCCCGCGCCACCCCGGTCAGGGGGTCGCGCGCCGCAGCGTCAGGTACGACCCGACCGCGATGACCGCGGCGAGGACCATGCCCCACAGCGACAGGCCCAGCGCGCCCTGCGTCGCGATCCACTCGAACACCGCGCCCCAGGCGTCGGCGCGTCCGACGAGATACATCGCGCCCACCAGCAGAGCGCCGACGCCGACGAGCACGAGAGTCAGGCCGACCCCGCCGAACCGCTTGTAGAGCAGCGCGCAGGCGAAGCCGATGATGAACAGGAGCATCGCCAAGCCGAAGTACACGACCGCCGCGGCGGCGGGGCCCTGCTCCCAGACCCACGGCAGCCGGAAGAACCAGCCGTTCAGGCCCCAGCCGTTCGTCGTCTGCTCCACGAATCCGCCGACGACGTACACGGCGGCGAGGATCACCGAGGTGACCACGGCTGTGAGCAGCGTGCCGAGGTAGAACTCGCGCCGCGTGATGCTGAGCGCCTGCGAGAACGGGAACGACAGCGTCATGGCCTGGATGCCGACGGCGAGGAAGTACCAGAGCGGCGCCTGCGCGCCGCCGCCGTACTTCGGTGCGTCGGTGGGGATCATCGCGTAGATCGCGAGGCTCATCAGGAACGCCGCACCCAGGATGATCAGCGGCAGCCAGATGAAGGTCTGCCGGTTGATCAGCTGCATGCGGATCACGCCTACCGTGCGGCTCATCGGAGTGCTCCTTCGTCGAGGGTGGACTGCTCTGCGGCGTGCTGCGTCGTGCGCACGATCAGCTGCTGCAGCGAGACCGGGGCGACGTCGAGTCCTGCGGCCGCCAGGCGCTCGCGGTCTGCGAGGGTCAGCGCCCCGAGGACCGTGACCGAGGCCACGTTGCCGAGGCTCTCGCGGTGGATGACCTGACGGCCCTGCACGAAGGCGTCCACTGCCGACGCGTCGCCGACGATGTTGGCCGCGCGGTCGCGGACGGCGTCGGTCGCCTCGTCCATCACGATGCGGCCGCGGTCGATCACCAGTACGCGTTCGATGAGGTTCGCGACCTCGTCGATCAGGTGACTGGAGAGGATCACGGTGCGGGGGTGCTCGGTGTAGTCCTCGAGCAGCCGGTCGTAGAAGATCTGGCGGGCCACCGCGTCGAGGCCGAGGTACGGCTCGTCGAAGAAGGTGATCTCGGCGCGCGACGCGAGCCCGATGATCACTCCGACGGCCGACAGCTGACCGCGCGAGAGCTTCTTGATGCGCCGGTTCATCGGCAGCTGGAAGTCCTCGATGAGACGGTCGGCGAGCTGCTGGTCCCAGTTCGGGAAGAACAGCCGCGCCGATCCGAAGGCGTGACCCGGCTTGGCGTCGTCGGGGTACTTCTGGCTCTCACGCACGAAGCACAGGCGCGAGAGCACCTTGGCGTTCTCGTACGGCTGCAGGCCGAACACGCGCACGTCCCCCGACGTCGCGAAGTTCTGGGCCGTGAGGATCGACATGACCGTCGTCTTGCCGGCGCCGTTGCGGCCGAGCAGGCCGTAGATCGTGTCCTTCTCGATGGTGAAGCTCACGTCGTCTACCGCGACGATGTCGCGGTAGCGCTTGGTGAGGTTGCTCACCTCGATGACGTGCGTCCCGGTCGTCATCGTGCGGTCCCTTCCATGGTGGTCGCGGCCGCCGCCGAGGCGCGGTCGCGGATGAGCAGTTCGAGGTCTTCGGGAGTGAGGCCGAGCTTGCGCGCCTCGACGAGCAGCGGGTCGACGTAGCGGTCGGCGAACGCGGTGCGGCGCTCGCCGAGCAGCAGTTCGCGCGCGCCCGGCGCCACGAACATCCCGATGCCGCGGCGCTTGTACAGCACGCCCTTGTCGGCGAGCATGGCCACTCCCTTCGCGGCGGTCGCCGGATTGATCCGGTAGAAGGTGGCGAGCTCGTTCGTGGACGGCGCCTGCGCCTCTTCGGCGAGGCTGCCGTCGATGATCGCGTCCTCCACGCTCTCGGCGATCTGGAGGAACAGCGCCCGGCCTTCTTCGATCACATCTCGCTCCGCTTGATTGGTTACTTACTTGACTAAGTAACCATGCAACAGGACGGCTGAACTGTCAACACCCGCGCCGGCCCGCATCGGCGGCCGGCGTGATATCACGCGTGCGCGGAGTACCGAAACGGCCGATCGGTGTCGAATTTGCCTCGACCGCGGGCCTCGTGAAACGGTGGATGCGGCCCTATGCGGGCCACACCGACCAGTCCGCGGTCGCTGGTGATGTTCACCCGAGCGTCAGACCGGCGAGCGTACGGTCGGCGGCCGCGGCGCGGATCCGACATCCGCTGCGAGAGCGGCCGCCACCCGGGCGCGACCGATGCAGCTCCTGCACCGGAGCTGCCGAGGTGCACAGTGACGCTTCCGCCTGCCATCGAGGCGAAGAACCTGTTCAAGGTCTTCGGACGCAATCCCAAGGACGCGGTGCGGCGGCTCCGCGCCGGCGCGACGCGCGCCGATGTCGCCGACGCCGGATCCGCCGCCGTCATCGACGCGAGCTTCACCGTCCAGCCCGGTGAGATCTTCGTCATCATGGGGCTCTCGGGCTCCGGCAAGTCGACGGTGATCCGCATGCTCAACGGACTGCTCGCGCCCACCGCCGGCGACGTGCGCGTGCAGGGGAAGAGCGTCGTGGATGCCTCGCCCAAGACGCTGCGCGGCATCCGCCGCCGATCGATCTCGATGGTGTTCCAGCACTTCGCGCTGCTGCCGCACCTCACGGTGCTCGACAACGCCGCCTACGCGCTCGAGATCCAGGGCGTCGGCCGTGACGAGCGGCGCGAGCGCGCACGAGAGATCCTCGGCAAGGTCGGGCTCGGCGACCGCGTCGATGCGATGCCCGACGAGTTGTCAGGAGGCATGCGTCAGCGCGTCGGCCTGGCCCGCGCGCTGACGGCCGGCACCGACATTCTGCTCATGGACGAGGCGTTCTCGGCGCTGGACCCGCTCATCCGCCGCGAGATGCAGGAGCAGCTCATCGAGCTGCAGCGCGAGCTCGGCCGCACGATCGTGTTCATCACGCACGATCTCAACGAGGCGATGTTCCTCGGTGACCGGATCGCCGTGATGCGCGACGGCCGCATCGTCCAGACCGGCACACCCGAAGAGATCCTCACCGACCCCGCGAACGACTACGTCGCGCAGTTCGTGCAGGACGTCGACCGCGCCCGCGTGCTGACGGCGGGGTCCGTCATGGCCCCGCCGGTCGCGACGACCCCCGTGAGCGCCGGCGTCCGCGGCGCACTGCGCGTCATGCGCGACCTGCAGGTGGGCTCGGTCTCGGTGATCGAGAACCGCCGCTTCCTGGGCACGGTCACCGATCGTGCGGTCATCCGCGCGGTCAAGGCCGGAACCACCGACCTGCGCTCGCTCGTGCGCACCGGCCGCCCCGCGGTCCACGTCGACGACCCGCTCACCGACGTGGTCGAGCGCGCCGTCGAGAGTCCCGTGCCGGTGGCCGTGATCGACGACGCAGGGCGCCTCGTCGGCACGATCCCGCGCGTGACCCTGCTGGCGGCCCTCGGCGACGTGCCCGCCGTGACCCGCGAGAACCCGATCATCGACGTGCCGGCCAGCGTGCCGGCGAGCGAGATCACCCAGACCCTCGCGACCGTCGAGTCCTCCGCGGCCGCGACCACCACCCTCGGCGGCTGTGCCGCCCCGCCCACCCGCCTCGCCGCCGGCGCCCCGGCCGACGATGCGCGCGCCGCGACGGAAGGAGCCACCCGATGAACGACACGTTCCGCCTGCCCCTCGGCGACGTCGTGGAAGGAGCCGTCCGCTGGCTCATCGACGCTCTCGGCGGGTTCTTCGACGTCGTGGCGGTGATCTTCGGCGGCCTCTACGGCTGGCTGGACGCCTCGCTGTCGGCACCGCCGTTCTGGGCCGTCATCCTCGTGATCGCCGCGTTCGCGTACTGGTCGAAGGGCCCGGTGCTCGCCATCGGCAGCGCGCTGGGACTGCTCGTCATCGTCGCCGTCGGCCAGTGGTCCAACGCGATGGACTCGCTGGCGCTCGTGATCCTCGCCGCGGCCGTGGCTATCGTGATCGCGGTGCCCCTGGGCATCTGGGCCGCCGGCAGCGACCGCGTCTCGGCCGTGCTGCGCCCGGTGCTCGACTTCTTGCAGACGATGCCCGCGTTCGTCTACCTCATCCCCGCGATGCTGATCTTCGGTGTGGGACCCGTCCCGGGAATGGTCGCGACCATCGTCTTCGCGCTCGCGCCGGGCGTGCGGCTCACCGAGCTCGGCATCCGCGGAGTCGACGCCGAGATCGTCGAGGCCGGTCACGCGTTCGGCGCCTCGCCGGGACGCATCCTGCGGCAGATCCAGCTGCCGCTCGCGATGCCCAGCATCATGGCCGGCGTCAACCAGGTGATCATGCTGAGCCTGTCGATGGTCGTCATCGCGGGCATGGTGGGCGCCGGCGGACTCGGCGGCGCCGTCGTGCAGAGCCTCAGCCGCATCGACATCGCCCTCGGCGTCGAGGCGGGCCTGTCGGTCGTGATCCTGGCGATGATCCTCGACCGCGTGACGTCGGGATTCTCGGCGCCGCGTGAGCGCAGGCGCCAGGCCGCGCCGGATGCCGTCACCGCGACCGCCGGTGGTCCGTCGGCCGCGGCATCCGCCGCCGACGCCGCACCTATCGCCGACGACCGCCAGCCGGTCGCGGTCTGAACCGAGAGGACCCGCACATGACCAAGCGACGCATGATCGCCGCCGGCCTCGCGCTGGCCGGCACCGCAGCCCTGCTCGTGAACGGCGCCGTCGTCCAGTCGGGCGCCGGAACCGACACCGGCAAGGGCCGCATCACCGTGGCGGTGTTCAACGGCTGGGACGAGGGCATCGCCGCGTCCGAGCTGTGGAAGGCCGTGCTCGAAGACGAGGGGTACGCCGTCGACCTCGTGTACGCCGACCCGGCCGCGGCCTACACCGGGATCGCGAAGGGCGAGTACGACCTGACGCTCGACACCTGGCTGCCGCTCACGCACGCCGAGTACATGCAGACGTACGGCGACGATCTGGTCGACCTCGGCTCGTGGAACGACGAGGCCAAGCTCACGATCGCGGTGAACGAGGACGCCCCCATCGACTCCCTCACCGAGCTCGCCGCGAACGCGGACCTCTTCGGCAACCGCCTGGTGGGCATCGAGTCGGGCTCGGGGCTGGTGACCGTCACGCAGAACGCCGTGATCCCCGGTTACGGCCTGGAGGGCATGCAGTTCGTGACGTCGTCGACGCCCGCGATGCTGACCGAGCTGCAGGCGGCGACGGATGCCGGGCGCGACGTCGCCGTGACACTGTGGCGGCCGCACTGGGCCTACAACGCATTCCCGATCAAGGATCTCGAAGACCCCGACGGCCTGCTCGGCGACGCGGAGGGCATCCACACGATCACCTCGACCGCGTTCGCCGACGAGTTCCCCGAGGTCTCGGCGTGGCTCGAGGCGTTCCGCATGGACAACGAGCTGCTGTACTCGCTCGAGGACGCGATGTTCGGGTCGTACGACGGCGACGACTACGGTCCCGTGGTCGAGAAGTGGATCTCCGACAACAAGGACTACGTCGACACCCTCACGCGCTGACCCCGACCGTCATGCCCGCAATAGGGTGTGGGCATGACGGTGGCCTTCGTGCTCGGCGGCGGCGGTGTCCGCGGTGCGGTCGAGATCGGGATGCTGCGCGCCCTGCTCGAGCGCGGCATCCGACCCGACCTCGTCGTGGGCACGTCGATCGGCGCGATCAACGGCGCCCTCGTCGCCTCCGACCCGACCCCGGCGGTCATCGAGCGCCTGCTCGACGCGTGGACCTCGCCCGAGGCGAACGCCGTCTACGGCGACTCGCTGTTCGCCCAGTTCGGGCGGCTCATCACGACGAAGACGCACCTGAACTCGCCCGCGCCGCTGCGGCACCTGCTGGAACGGGCTCTCGGTGCCGACACCCGCTTCGAGGACCTCGCCGTGCGCCTGCGGGTCGTCGCCGCCAGCATCGAACGCGCGGCCGAGCACGTGTTCGAGTCGGGTCCGCTGATCGAGGCGGTGCTGGCATCGGCATCCGTTCCGGGGCTTCTTCCGCCGACGCGCATCGGCGACGAGCACTTCATCGACGGCGGCATCGTCAACTCGATCCCGATCGCGCAGGCGGTCGACGCCGGCGCCCGCACGGTGTTCGTGCTGCAGGTGGGGCGCGTCGAGACGCCGCTGACAGCGCCGCGGACCGCCGTCGAGACGGCCCGTGTGGCTTTCGAGATCGCGCGGCGCCACCGCTACGCGTACGACATCGCGAACCTCCCCGAGGGGGTCGCGCTGCACGTGCTCCCGTCGGGAGGGGCGCAGGACGGCGACGACTCGCTCATGTCGTACCGCCGTATGACCACGGTCCACCGGCGGATCGACGCCGCGTACGAGGCGAGCCGCGCGTTCCTCGACGAGCGCGGGATCGGAGCGGCCGCGTGACCTGGATGCCGCCCACCTGGGCGCGTCGGATCGTGCTCGGTCCGCTCGTGATCGTGGCGGCGGTCGGGATGCTGGCGCTGACGCCGCTGTGGCTGCTCGTCGCGCTCGCGCTGACGTCGCTGGTGCCCGGCCGGTTCCGGCTGCCCCGTGTGCTGTGGCTCGTGACCGTGTACCTCCTGTGGGACGCGATGCTCGTCATCGCGATGTTCGCCCTGTGGATCGCCTCGGGCTTCGGGTACGCCATCCGCCGTCCCGGCTTCGTCACGGCCCACTACCGGCTCGGCGCCTGGGGCCTGCGTCTGCTGTTCTGGGTCTTCGGCGGCGTGCTGCGGCTGACGATCACGACGACGGGCGCGGACGACGAGGACTCCGCCGGCCGCGCCGACTTCGACTCCCTGTTCGCGGCCGGCACGCCGCTCATCGTCGCGAGCCGTCACGGCGGTCCGGGTGACTCGTTCATCCTGATCCACACGCTGCTCAACGAGGTCGCCCGCCGGCCGCGCATCGTGCTGAAGTACACCCTGCAGTGGGATCCCGCCATCGACATCCTGCTGCACCGGGTCCCCGCGCAGTTCATCGTCCCTTCGGGCTTCGGCGGCGCTCGCCGTGGCGGCGGCGCGCGAGTCGAGGAGGCGCTCGCCCGCCTGGCGACGGGGCTCGGCCCCGAGGACGCGTTCGTCATCTTCCCCGAAGGCGGCAACGTCAGCGCCGCCCGCCGGACGTCGCGCATCCAGCGCCTGCGCGCCGCCGGGCGCGTGCAGATGGCCGAGCGCGCCGAGGCGCTGCGTCACGTCATGGCACCGCAGCCCGGCGGCATGCACGCGGCGCTCACCGCCGCACCGGGCGCCGACGTCGTGTTCATCGCCCACACCGGCCTCGACCGCCTCGTCACGCTGCGCGACATCTGGCGCGAACTGCCGATGGACAAGGGCATCGCCATGCGCGCGTGGCGCGTGGCCCGCAGCGACATCCCCGAGGATCTCGACGCGCAGGCGGCATGGCTGTTCGACTGGTTCGCCCGCATCGACGCCTGGATCGACGCGCACCCCGATGCCCCCGTGCGCTGAACGACTCTCAGCGCTGCGGCTTCGGGTGGATCACTCGCCCGGGCGCGTCGCCGTTGCCGCGCGAGGGCACCGGCCACTGGGCGGCGGTCGGCGGCGTCGTGCTCGGACGCGACGCCGGCAGGCGCTCGGGCGCGGGCGCGAGTGACGGGGATGCGGGGGCCTGCGCGGGCGGGGCGGCGGCCGCATCCGCTCCCGCCGTGGTGGTCGTCGGACCCAGCTCCAGCATGACCTTGTTCTCGAGCACCTCGATGGCCTCGTCCGAGATCGAGATGAGCCCGTCGAGCTCCTCGCGCACGCGGCGGTAGGCGAGCTGACGCTCGGCGGGCGTGGCGGCCTCGTCGATCGCGACGGTCAGCAGCTTCTTGGCGGTGTCGAGCCGCTTGCGTTCGACCTCGGTGAATCCCGAGTCGCGGATGCGCCGGGCGTCGCGCTCGGCGACGTCGAACGCGACCTCGAAGTCCGCGACGGCGTTGCGATACTCGGTGAGCTGATCCTTCGTGAGCTTGGCCTTGGACGATGCGGGCCGCAGCCCGTCGGCGACGCGCTTGGCCCGCAGGAATGACGCAGTCAGCGGCTGGCGCCCGTCGCTCATGGCGGGGAACGCGATGATCTTCGCGACGTCGAGCTCGTACTCGAGCCAACGCGCGGTCACGGCGTCGTGCGTCGCGAACAGCCGCTCCAGCTGCGTGGCCTGCGTCTCGCGGGCAGGGGCGTCGGCGGCGCCGACGGTGGCTGTGGGCGCCGTGAAGGCGGGGAGGGATGCCGCCGGCACCGCTTTTCCGCGCGCGGCCGCCTGCGCGGCCTTGAGCTCGGCCTTGGCGTGGAGCACCTCGAGGCGGCGCTGGTGACGGCGGCGTGAGCCTCGCTCCAGCGCACGGTAGGCGCCGCTCATCACGCCCATGAGCGGAAAGATCAGCCACCAGAAGTGCTGGAGCCAGTCGAAGAACGGCTGCACCCTGTCATGCTAACGGCCGCCGCGGACCCTGTGTCGGGTCCGAAGCAGGCTGTCAGCTGTGCGGCGTCTCTCGCGACGGCGGCCGGGCGATGAGGGTCGGCAGCCGATCGGCGAGGTCGGCGATCATCGCCGCCGCGGCGCCGATCGTCGCCGCGGTCGTCGCCGCGGCGGTCTGCGCCGCGCTCGGCGGCGTCGCGCCGGGCACCCCGGCGGTCCGTTCCGCTTCGACGAGGGAGGTCTGCAGGGCACGCACCGCAGTCCGGTACTCGACGTACTGCTGAGGGGTCACGCGGTCGCGCAGCGTGGGGCGCTTGGCGAGCGCCTCGCGCTGCGCGCGGAGGAAGACGACGGTCGCGGGATGCCGGGTATCGGTCATCTTCGGGTAGCTCAGCGCCTTGTCGACGTCGGTCTCGTACGACAGCCAGCGCGTGTTGACGGCGTCGTGCTCGGCCCACAGGCGTTCGATCGGCAGCGGATCGTGAGACGAGGCGGCCCGGTACTGCGAGTAGCCGGCCTTGACGCGGGAGCGGCTGGCGCGCAGCGCGAGCGACGCGGACTTCTCGGACTGCCGGGCGATCTGCAGCTCGCGACGGGCCTCTGCCGCCTGCGGCGAGGCGGCGCGCGCCTTCGCGGTCATGACATCGGCCTGCGCGGTGCGCACACGGGCCTTCGCGACGACGAGTTCGCGGTACGCCTGCGACTCCTCGTGGCGGGCGGCGTCGAGCTCGAGCCGACGGGCGCGGCGTCCGCGCGTCGTCAGGCCGACGTAAGTCGCCGCTCCGGCGCCGGCGGCTGCCGGAACGATCCACGCCCAGGTCGTCACGATGAGGAGGATCGGCTCCACAGTGTCATGGTACCCGCGCCGCGCGGGCGCCCGGCCGGGAGTGCGCTGAGTCTGTGGCTCAGCCGCCGATCTGCATGGTGCCGCCGTGGCGCCGGCCGTCGGTGGCCTCGTACACGGCCGCCCTGGGGCCCTCGCCGGGCTCGCCCGGGCGCGCGGTCCGCGTGTCGTAGGTCTCGCGCGGGGGCGAGACGAAGTTGCGGATGCGGGTCCAGAGGGACGGTGTGCCGGTCATGGGGGACCTCCTTGTGTGGAGGCTACCGGTTCACCGTCCTGCGCGAAAGCCGCAGGTCAGCGCGGGCTTCGGGACTGTCAGCCGAACAGCAGGGCGAAAACCGTCGCACCGCCGCCGACGAGAATGAGGGCGACGATCGTCACCCACGCGATCACCTTGACGCGCCGCTGCCGGGCATCGTTGAAATCGGCGTACTCGTCCTCGTCCGCGGCCATGCGTCAATCCTATGGTCAGGCCGGCTCGACGACCGTCGCGCCGAAGGCGTCGGGGAGCGTCGAGGTCGACAGGCCGCGCAGCTCGGCGAGCGGAACGGTGAACAGACCCTGCACCTCGAGCGCCGGCTCGTCGCCGTCCGCCGCGGGGTCGGTCACGCCGATGCGCAGCACCGGGTAGCCCCGGCCCTCGCACAGGCCGCGGAACTTGACGTCGTCCTCGCGGGGCACGCTCACGATGACGCGGCCGGTGGACTCCGAGAACAGGGCGGTGGCGGCATCCACTCCGTCGCGCTCCTGGATCTCGTCGAGCCAGACGCGCGCGCCGACGCCGAAGCGCATGACCGACTCGGCGAGGGCCTGCGCGAGACCGCCCGACGAGAGGTCGTGCGCGGACGACACGAGCGACTGCTGGCCGGCGGCGTGCAGCAGCTCGGCGAGCTTCTTCTCGTTCGCGAGGTCGACCGCCGGCGGGCGGCCGCCCAGGTGGCCGTGGATCGTGCCGGCCCACTGCGAGCCCGAGAGCTCGGTCGCGGTCACGCCGAGGAGGTAGATGTTCTCGCCGGCGTCCTGCCAGCCCGACGGGATGCGGCGGGCGACGTCGTCGATGATGCCGAGGACGCCCACCACCGGGGTCGGGAAGATCGGCTGGTCGCCGGTTTGGTTGTAGAACGACACGTTGCCGCCGGTGACCGGCACGCCGAGTTCGAGGCATCCGTCCGACAGGCCGTCGACGGCCTGCGAGAACTGCCACATGACCTCGGGGTTCTCGGGGCTGCCGAAGTTGAGGCAGTCCGTGACGGCGGTGGGCACCGCGCCCGACACGGCGACGTTGCGGTACGCCTCGGCCAGCGCCAGCTTCGCGCCCTGGTACGGGTCGAGCTGGCAGTAGCGGCCGTTGCAGTCCGTCGCGATCGAGAAGCCGAGACCGGAGTGCTCGTCGACGCGGATCATGCCGGCGTCGTCGGGGAACGACAGCGCCGTGTTGCCCATGACGTAGTAGTCGTACTGGTTGGTGATCCACGACGTGTCGGCGAGGTTGGGGCTCGCGACCAGCCGGGTGAACTGCGAACGCAGCGTCTCGGCGTCGCTCGCGCGCGGGAGGGCGGATGCCGAGTCGTCGCGCAGCGCGTCGATCCAGGTCGGGTACGCCACCGGGCGCTCGTAGACCGGCCCGTCGACGGCGACCGTGGACGGGTCGACGTTCACGATCTCTTCGCCGTGCCAGAAGATCTGCAGGCGGCCGTCGCCGGTCACCTCGCCCAGCACGCTCGTCTCGACGTCCCACTTGTTCACGACGGCCAGGAACGCGTCGAGCTTCTCGGGCGCGACGATCGCCATCATGCGCTCCTGGCTCTCGCTCATGAGGATCTCCTCCGGCGTGAGCGTGGGGTCGCGCAGCAGCACGTTCTCGAGGTCGACGCGCATGCCCGAGCCGCCGTTCGCCGCGAGCTCAGAGGTCGCGCACGAGATGCCCGCGGCGCCGAGGTCCTGGATGGCCTCGACGAGCTCGTCCTTGTACAGCTCGAGGCAGCACTCGATGAGCACCTTCTCGGCGAAGGGGTCGCCGACCTGCGCGGCGGGGCGCTTGGTGGGGCGGCCCTCGGAAAACGTGTCGGACGGGGGGATGGACGGCCCGCGGATGCGTTCGCGGCGG
>PJUC01000452.1_pt1 | contig 16879 bp, 15 predicted proteins | sample 1512161 | NCBI WGS metagenome assembly PJUC01 (sample SAMN08177676, study PRJNA422409) | Soil metagenome, whole genome shotgun sequencing project. | isolation source: Soil enriched on filter paper | place: USA: Madison | collected 2015-01-15
CCGAGGGGAAGGATCGCGAGCGAGTCGATGAAGCCGATTCTTCGTTCGTCACCCGCAGCCCATGCGCGACCCAGGATCCGGAGGAGCGTTGCCTCAGTCACCCCTTCGACGATCAGGACATGGTCAGCAAAGAGTGCCGATGACCTTGTTGCATCGAGGTGAAGACGCGTTTGCTGGAAGAGACGACTCCTCAGCGTGTCGGGGAGCGGCAAGTCTCCGACACGACGCGATAGCGTCCGATTCGAGGCGTCTTTGCGCACGACAACGACCTCCTCTGGGTCGCAGGCCGCTGCGAGGTCTGGCGAGTGTGTGGTGAGAATGACCTGGATGTCACGACGCTCTTCCACGAGACGGCGGAGGTACCTAATGAGGCCCACCTGGAGCTGTGGATGAAGGTGTGCTTCGGGCTCCTCGATGAGGACAGTCGCATGAAACAGCTCTGGATAGAACGAATCCGCGTCCGCATCTGCAGCTTCGGCCGTTTGCGCGAGCCGTTCACGTGCCTGATCGGCCGGGCTGCCGACCAGCTCTGGCGCGCTGCTCGCGTTCGTCGAGTCTCCCTGTGAATCTCCGCCGGCCGGGGTTGTGCCTGCGTCGGGGATGCCGGCTAGCGTGACCGCGATGTGAAGCAGATTGACGTAACCAAGACTTGAGGGCTGAAGTCTTCGCGCCGCTCCGTGATCCGGAAGTATCGACAGCATCACTTCGAAGACGCGAGCGAGATAGGTGTCGTCCACGGTCTGGGTGCCGATGAACGCGTGGTGCTCCTTCACGCCACCGCTGATTGTGCGAAGGTTCTGTGCTATCCGATCCTCCACGTTGCCGACTAGCGGATGGGTTGTCAGCGACTGCAGCATTCCTTCTGCCTGAGCACGCAGCGATCGCAAGCCGCCAGTCTCGGGATGACGGCGCTCATCTGCACGCAGCAATTCAAGAAGGATGCGCGCGTCGCGACGTGAGAGATCGTCCACAGGATTGCGCAACGCGGGCAGGTGCACCAGCCGAATATTGTCGTACTCCGTCGGCGGTTCGACGGGCCTGCCAGCGCGAACTTGGCCGAGCGATCGTTCCAAAGGTCTACCCCATCGCGGGGCGGCGAGCCCCTGGCGCTTTCGAAATGCGCCGAGCGCTCCCTCCTGGGCAGCATCAGTCTCATAGGCGTACTCCACTCGCACCGCACGGGGAGGCGCACCCAACGCGGTCGCGTCGATCGGCGCGAACCGGGGGAAGCTCCGCGGATGTGCCAGTGCGACAGCTTCGTTAATAGTGGTCTTTCCGGAGCCGTTCGCGCCGAGGATCAGCGAGAAGCGGCCGCCGAGTTCGCACGAAATGGCTTCATCCGCGGAGGCGCGATAGCCCTCGACTTCTACTCGCTTCAAGTACATTCGCGATCAGCTTTCGAAGCCGGAGCTGGGGTCAAACTTGAGCACGCGCGCGTTCTCGGAGATCGTGCGCACCTCGCCCTCGTCGAAGCCGTCGCTCTTGCTGGCCTGAATGTCGATGGTGATCTCGAGATCCTGGGCGAACCATTCGCCGGGGTAGTCATGCCAGGCGATCTGCACTGCATCGAAGGGGCGCCGCTTGTCGTCGTCTCCCTGCGGAGAGTCCTTTGCCCTAACCGTGAAGGCGTACGTTTCCGAGTCGAAGCGCGTGGTGAGTGGAACCGTCGCAGATCCGCGCATGCCGAGGTACGCCTGGTACAACGAGCGACCCTGGGACTGCTTGTCCGCGACCACTTCGTACGGGTGCTCGGCCTTATACGCCTGTTGCTGTGTCGCCCCATAGAACGATGAGACCAGGACGGTCTTGCCGCTGCCGCTCTCTCCAAAGACAGCGATCTGCTGCTCGATCTTCCGGTTCTTCGCCATACGTGAAACCTACCGAGTCCGGCACGGCCTCCGGGCGAACCTCGAGATGGACAAGTCGCTTGCCACTGGCTGCCGCCGGGCGTGGACATTTCATCTCGTCGCGCCCTGATACCGCCGCACACGGGTGGACATCTCTGAGCGGTTCCTACAGGTATATAAATCCCGTCTGAACAGGTCAAATTCCCCGCGAACTTGCTCAGAGACGACATTTCTGACACGGCGGGCAGCGCGAATGCGTGCGCATGAGCGGATCGAGCGCGCCCCCGTTCGTCGATGCCCTCACACCGACACGATGTCGAGCGTTGCCATGATGCGACGTTCATCACCGAACCGGAGGCAGCCGTCGTACTGCGGCGGCCTCCGGTCGGGTTCAGTCGTCGGAAGCGAGCTGTGGGTAGACGGCTTCGAGCGGGGCGGACAAACCAGCCTTGACCCGGACGGAGGTGTCGTCGGCGAGGACTTCGTATCCGCCGGCCTGGAGGACGTCGAAGGTCTGGGTGACGAGGTCGGCGGGGTCGAGCTTGGGGCCTTCGGCGTGGGCGGCCATCGCGGTGTCGACGTAGCCGACGTGGACGCCGACGACCTGGACGCCCGCGGGATGCAGTTCCAGGCGCAGGGAGTTCGTCGCCGACCAGAGGGCAGCCTTCGTCGCCGAGTAGATCCCGGCCACGGCCCACCAGGACAGCGCCGAGTGGATGTCGATGATGGCGGTGTCGCCGCCCTTCGCGGAAAGGATCGGGGCGAAGGCGCGGGCCAGGAAAAGGGGGCCGAGGAAGTTGGTCTCGACGTTCTGGCGGATCTCCTCGTCCGTGTGGGTGAGGATGCCCGCAGAGGAGACGGATGCGCCGGCGTTGTTGATCAGGACCGTGACGTCGGGCGCCTGCTCCACGGCGGCCCGGATCGACGCGGGGTCGGTGACGTCGAGGGTGAGGGGGACGATGCGCTCGTCGTCCCAGTCGCGGGGGTTGCGGGCAGTGGCGTAGACCTTGGCCGCTCCTCGGGCGAGGGCGTCGTGGACGAAGTGGGTGCCGATGCCGCCGTTCGCGCCGGTGACGAAGACGACGGCGCCGTTGAGGGAAGTCATGGAATGGGTCTCCTGGATATGTGTTGTTCGGATGGTCGACGCAGTGGCCGAGGGATGCGTCGGGTTCGCCCGTCTCGGCCGCATCGAGGATCAGACGCGGGTGAGGGTGGGGTAGTCGATGTAGCCGTGCGCGCCGCCGGTGTATAGCGTCGCCGGGTCGAGTTCGTTGAAAGGCGCGTCCTGCCGCAGGCGTTCGACGACATCCGGGTTCGCGAGCGCGAAGCGTCCGAGCGGTGCGACGTCTGCGAGACCTGCGTCGATGTCTGCGGCGATGCCGTCGCGATCGCGACCGTACCGGACGACGAGGACGGCGGTCGGCCACACCTCCCGGAACGACCGCAGCAACTCATCGTCGCCGAGGTGGTGCACGTGCAGATAGGCCAGGTTCAGTTTCGCGAGCTCGCCCACGAGGTACCGGTACTGGGCGCGCACCGCTTTCGTGTCTCCCTCATTCAGCCCGCCGAGCGGGAAGGCGGGGGAGATGCGGATGCCAGTGCGGTCCGCGCCGATCTCCTCGGCGACGGCCTGGGCGACCTCGATCACGAAGCGTGCCCGGTTCTCGATCGACCCGCCGTACTCGTCGGTGCGCTGGTTCGCGTTGGGAGCGAGGAATTGGTGCAGCAGGTAGCCGTTGGCGGCGTGGAGCTCCACCCCATCCGCGCCGGCCGCGATCGCGGAGGCGGCGGCGTGACGGAACTCACCGATCACGTCTCGGATCTCGGCGACGCTCAGCTCACGCGGGACCGGGGTCTTCTTCGGGCCTTCCGCTGTGAACATGTCCTGCTCGGCGGAGATCGCCGACGGCGCCACCGGCTGACGGTGGTGCGGTGTGTTGTCGGGGTGGGAGATGCGTCCCACGTGCATCAGCTGGATGAACAGGTGCCCACCGTTCTCGTGCACGGCGTCGGCGACCTTCGCCCACCCCTCCACCTGCTCCGGGGTGTAGATGCCGGGAGTGTTCACGTACCCCTGCCCATCCTCGGACGGCTGGGTGCCCTCGCTGATCAGCAGCCCGAGCGAAGCCCGCTGACCGTAATACTGCGCGGCGGGCTCACCCGGTGTTCCGTCGGGGTTGGCGCGGTTGCGGGTCATCGGGGCCAGCGCGAGTCGGTGCGGGAGCCCGATGCGACCGAGGGTGAACGGTTGCCAGAGAGATGAAGGCGTCATGACGGGGGAGAATCCTTTCGATGGGGCGTCGCCTGATCTCCGGCGCGCGACGGTCGTCGCGCACCGGCGTGGGAGGATGAGTCAACGCACATCCGAGTCCACACGATAGTGACTACACTCAGAACTGAGCTAAGTCAGAGCCTATTCCCCTCGGAGGAACACCATGTCAGTGGCGACACCGCCGCTCGGGCGCCGCGAGCGGCAGAAGCAGGACAAGCTCGCGCGCATCACCGCGGCCGCGAGCGAGCTGTTCGCGAAGCACGGGGTGGACGAGGTCACCACGCAGCAGATCGCGGACGCTGCCGATATCGGCACGGGCACGCTCTTCCTGTACGCGAAGACCAAGGGGGAGCTGCTCCTCTTGGTGCAGAACGCCCACTACGCCGATGCCCTCGTTCGCGGCCGCGGTGCGGCCGCGCGGGAGTCCACTGCGCTCGACGCGGTGCTTGCGCTTCTCGCGCCGGTGACGGAGTGCAATCGCACGCAGGTCGACAACGGCCGCACCTACCTGCGGGAGATGGTCTTCGGTGACCCCGCCGAACCGCACCATGCCGACGCGCTGGCCATCGTGGCGCAGACGGAGGAAGCGGTTGCCGACATCCTCGTCGAGCGTGCGGGTATCGACGCGGGGGAAGCGACGACGCTCGCTCGGGTGATCTCGGCCATCCAATTCCTCGAGCTCGCGGCCAGCGTCAACAGCGATGCGACGGTCCCCGAGCTGCTTGCGAGCATCCGTGCCCAGGTCGCGGCGATCCTGCCGGTCTGACTCCGATCACGACGACACACGAAGAAGACTCGGAGCGCTCGCGCGCGATCCGCTACCAGATCCCGGGTAGGGACAATCGGAGGCTGGGTCACCCGTAAGGGCCGAAGTGCGGTGTTCGCGGAGGCCGACATCCGCGACGACCGGGGACGCGTCCCCGCGACCGCGCCCAGCAGCTGTCTCGTCGTCCGACCAGACCCTGCCCCGTGACGCGTCTGGGACGGCGCGGCGCGTTCTGGGCTGCCGCGTCGGTCCTGGCCCTCGCGCTGTGGTCCTCGGGTGCGCCCGCCGACTCGGAGGGGCGAGACTCCGTCTGCTAGCGGCTGCTATGATTACTGAGCACACTCACATTTGAGTGCACTCGGTAGGTGGGGTTCGAGCTGTCGGCTCCGGAGCTCGTCGCGACCTCATCGGCCGCTTCCTGGCTTCCTGACCATGACCAATTCAAGGAGAAACCGCATCATGCGAGCGTTCGTGTTCGACAAGTACAAGCAGCCCGTCCACGAGGCCGCCATCCCCGAGCCCACGGTCGGCGACCGAGACGTCGTCGTCCGCGTCGAGGCCGCAGGGCTGAACCACCTCGACGAGCGACTCCGGGCGGGAGAGTTCAAGGTGATCCTGCCCTACAAGACCCCCGTCACCCTCGGCCACGATGTCGCCGGCACCGTGATCCGCACCGGCGCGGGAGTCACCCGGTTCACCGCCGGGGACCGGGTGTACGCCCGGCCGCGGGATCACCGCATCGGCACCTTCGCCGAACGCATCGCGGTCGACGAAACAGACGTCGCCCTGGCTCCGAGCTCGATCAGTACGGTGGAGGCGGCATCCCTTCCGCTGGTCGCACTCACCGCATGGCAGGCACTGGTGGAGAAGGGCAACGTGCAGCCGGGGCAGAAGGTGCTCATCCACGCCGGTGCCGGCGGGGTCGGATCGATCGCGATCCAGCTCGCCAAGCACCTCGGTGCGCAGGTCGCGACCACCGTGTCAGGCAAGAACGCGGACTTCGTCCGGGAGCTCGGTGCCGACGTGGTGATCGACTACCGCACCCATGATTTCGAGACCGAGCTCTCCGGCTACGACTTCGTCCTGGACCCACTCGGCGGAGACAACCTCACCAAGTCGCTCACGGTCTTGAAGCGCGGCGGAAAGGCCGTCGGCATCTCCGGGCCACCCACCCCCGCGTTCGCGAAAGCCGCCGGCCTGAACCCGGTGCTGCGCCTGGCCATCACGGCCCTCAGCCGCAAGACCCGCGCACTTGCCAGAAAGCTCGGCGTGACCTACGAGTTCCTCCTCATGCACGCCTCCGGCGACCAGCTGCGCCAGATCGCCGAGCTCGTCGACGCCGGCGTCATCCGCCCGGTCGTGGGCGCGACCTTCCCCTTCGACCAGACCGTGCAGGCCCTCGCCTCGCTCGGCACCAGCAGCATCCGCGGCAAAGCCGTCATCACCGGCGCCGACCAGCCCGCATAACCCTCTCCGCCAGTCCGCTTTCCGAGCACGCTCAGATCCTCAAGGAGCACCCTCATGAGCACCACCGAACCCGTCATCACCTCCTACGCCAAAGCCCCGGCAAAGACCGTCACCGTCGACGGGGACACCTTCGCCTACCGGGAACTCGGCCCGAAAGAAGAGATCCCCGTGATCTTCTTCGTCCACCTCGCCGCAACCCTGGACAACTGGGACCCGCGCATCATCGACCAGATCGCGAAGACCCGCCACGTCATCGCTTTCGACCAGCTCGGCGTCGGTGCCTCCTCCGGGCAGGTCCCCGACACCCTCGAAGAAGCCGCAGCCGACGCCTACCGGTTCATCACCAAGGGCCTGGGCTACGACAAGATCGACATCTTCTCCTTCTCGATGGGCGGCATGATCGCCCAAGACCTCGTCGTCGCCCACCCCGAGCTGGTCCGCAAGCTCGTGCTCACCGGCACCGGCCCGCGCGGCGGGAAGAACATCGACAAGGTGGTAGGAGTCACCTACTGGGACATCCTCCGCTCCGTGATCACACGGTCTGACCCGAAGGAGTTCCTCTTCTTCAACCGTGACGCTGAGGGCAAGCGAGCCGGGAAGGCGTTCGTGGAGCGCCTCAAGGAGCGCACCGTCGACCGCGACAAGCCGATCGGCAACACATCGTTCAGCCGTCAGCTCAAGGCCATCCAGCGGTACGGGCGCTCGACCCCCTCAGACCTGTCCGTGATCACGGGCCCGACCCTGATCGCTAACGGCGACAACGACCGTATGGTCCCCTCGGTGCTCTCCGAAGACCTGCATCGGCGCATCACCGGCAGCGAGTTGATCATCTACCCCAACTCCGGCCACGGCGGCATCTTCCAGTACTGGCAGAAGTTCGCCCCGATCGCCGCCAAGTTCCTCACCGACTGAATCCTGAACCGAAGCGCCCGCACCCCGGTGAAGATCGGCATCGCTCTCGAGACTGTTGACCCTGCCGAAGCCGGGCACATGTCCACTTCCGCGCATAAATGCCCCAAATTCGATAGACGCGGACCGGTACCCGACTAGTCGCCGCCGGTCGCTGATCCCGCCTCGCCATTGCCGACGCCGACGAGAACATCGTGCCCCGCCGCTGCAGGAGCGAGCCGGCCTTCGTCGGGGTGATGCGGTAACGCGATCCGCTCCCGTTCCTCCGGGTCGAGCGGGCGGTGGACCTCGACGTACTCGCCGCCGGGGAGGCGCAGGATCCGCCCTGTCTCGTACCCGTGCTCGAGCAGCATCCGGTCCTTCTTCTGCAGGCCGAGAGCGATCCGGCGCGCCACACTGAACCCCACGACCGGTCCGATGACGAGCGCGGCCTGCAGCGTGAGGATGACGTACTCGATGCTCACCGAGAACGTCGTGGCGATGATGTCGGCGCCGCCGGCCGCCCACAGCACCGCTACGAAGATGAGCCCGGCGACGCCGACGCCGGTCCGCGTCGGCGCCGTCCGGGGGCGATCCAGGAGGTCATGATCGCGCCGGTCTCCGGTGATGCGCTCCTCGACATACGGGTAGAGCACGAGGATCGCGAAGAACGCGCCGACGACGGCGAGCGGCGCGAGCACCGCGAGGGCCCAGGTGCGACCGAGCCACTGGACCTCCCATCCCGGCGGCACCAGGCGCAGGGCCCCGTCGAGGAAGCCGGTGTACCCAGTCCGGCTGGCTGCCGGCACTGGCGTTCCCGGTGTCGGCCGGGCCGTACAGCCAGATCGGGCTCACGGTGACCGTCGCCGAGACGAGCAGGAGCACGCCGGTGACCACGGCGAACAGCCCGCCCTCGCGCACGGCGACGGTGGGGACGAGTGGCTCGCCGACGACGTTGTGCGCTGTGCGGCCCGAGCCGGGGAACTGCTGCGGGCCGTGGCGCCATGCCGCGGCGCCACGGAGGGCGAGGAACGCGATCAGCGCCAACGGGAACACGACGACATGGAGGGGGTAGAGGTTCTCGATGATGCGGCCGGGGAACGGGCCGCCGAACAGCGCCGAGGCGAGCCAGGTGCCGACGAAGGGGATGCCGAGGATGATGCCCTCCACGATGCGCAGGCCGGTGCTCGACAGCATGTCATCGGGGAGCGCATAGCCGCTCCATCCGGTGGCGACAGCTGCGAGGAACGCGAGCACCAGCAGGACCCACATCGCACGGCGCGGTCGTCGGTACCCGCCGGTGAAGAAGGCGATCACGAGCTGCACCACGATCGAGGCAGGCAGCATCAGCGCCGACCAGTGGTGCGCCTGGCGCAGGAGCCGGCCGCCGGGCACCTCGAACGTGACATGCATCGTCGAGGCGAACGCCTTCGAGACGTCCGCACCGTGCAGGGCCGCGTACACCCCCGCGTACGTGACCGTGTCGCCCGACGGAGAGTAGAAGAACATCAGGAGGATGCCGGTCACCATGACCACCACGAGAGAGGCCGTGGTGACCACGCCGAACAGGCCGGTCCAGTGACGCGGTACGGGCCGCGTCCGCAGGTGCAGCCACACGTCGCCGACGCGTCGTCCGAGCACGCGGGTGTCGGCGAGTCGAGCGCTCAGCCGGTCGGTGAGCGAACGTCGGCTCCGAGAGTTCCCGTTCCCACTGACGATGCTGCGCACGTCCGCCTCCTCGTATGGCTTCACCCATACGACACCGCAGGCCTTCCCGGTGTGACAGAACCCAAGGGCGCCTCGCCTACGCTGGTTCGATGCGGGAGTTCTTCCGAGGGGTGGGGATGCTCCTTCAGGGCTTCGCGTACTGGCGTCGGCGTCCAGGCCTCATGCTGCTCGGCCTGGTGCCCGCGCTCATCGTGGGCCTGCTGCTGCTCGGCGGACTGGTCGCGCTCGGAGCAGCCCTCCCCGGGCTGACCGAGGCGCTCACGCCGTTCGCCGATGGGTGGCCGTCGCTCTGGGCGACGGCGCTTCGCATCACGCTCGGCACGGCGGTGGTCGGCGCCGCGCTCGTGCTGGTGGCGATCTCGTTCACCGCGCTGACGCTCCTCCTCGGCGAGCCGTTCTACGAGCGCATCTGGCAGTCGGTCGAGGCGGAGCAGGGCGACGACCGCTTCGATGCGCCGTACGGCTTCTGGCGCTCGGTCGGCGATGCGCTGTCGCTGATCGGGCGCGGCATCCTGATCGCGATCCTCGCGCTCGCGCTGGGCTTCATCCCGGTCGTCGGCGGCGTGCTGAGCGCGATCGTCGGGGTGACCCTCACCGGGTGGGTCGTGGCCGACGAGCTGAGCTCGCGGGGCCTCATCGCCCGTGGGCTGTCGGCTGTCGAGCGCAAGCGGCTGCGGCGCGGCCACGCCGCCCGGGTGCTCGGCTTCGGGGTCGCGACCCAGCTCTGCTTCCTCATCCCGCTCGGCGCTGTCGCGTCCATGCCCGCCGCGGTCGCCGGCTCGACGCTGCTGGCCCGTTCCCTGCTCCCCCACGATCCACGCAGCGCGTCGTCTTCTTGAGAGCGGATGCCGCGGCATCCGTTTCGGGGAAGGTATCACCCGACCCCCTCGTGCCTCTTCGAATGTGGAGGTGCGAGATGGCATTCACAGACCACTCCAACGTCTATGCGGCAGCGCACGAGGCGGGCTTCAACAAGATCGTCCGATGGTTCGCGCGATATCGACCGACGCTCGTGAACTACGGCACCGCCTGGGTTGCGCAAGAGCCGTTCAGACGGCTGTGTCAGAAGCCCGACGTGATTCAGGACATCCGCGACCGCGGGCTCGCCATCGTGTCGGTCGAACGGCCGTTGCCGATCCCCACGACGCCCTTCGGCATGAACTGGTCGCTTCAGCTCACCGATCTCGAGATCGACTTTCATCCGACGAGCGTGTTCGCGCTGCCTCCCGAGCTGGGTGAGCGGCTCGAACCGCAGCACTTCGGCCTGCGCCTGCGCGCCTGTTTCGGGCTCGGCTGCCCGTCACGGCGGCTGGAAGAGGTTCTGGACGACCTCGGCGCGCGCCTCGGCGACGTCGTGGAACGAGAGGTGCGCGACGACCGCGAGCAACGCGACGACCGCAAGGACCGTGACGACCGCGAGAAGCCCCCGGACGTCGAGAAGCCGCTGGTGCCAATCCCGACGGACGGCTTGACCTGCTGGTGTCTCGAAGCCTTCGTCGTGGGGCGGATCGTCCACCGGGAGCGGTCGGGCAGGCATCGGGTCGAACTGGAGCTTCAGGGACTGGAGCTCGTCGACATCGCTCCGGATCCACTGGAGTCGATCGTCGAGTGCTACGCGCGCACGGTGATCAAGCTCGTCCTTCTGCCGCGCCTGTCGTTCGAGCTGCGCGCATACACGCTCGGCGCGAGCGACTACCTGGGGGCCGTCACGGTGGAGCCCGCCCTCGGCGGACCCAACCCGGCACCGCACAATCCTGCCGTCGAAGACGACCAGGTCAAGATCTACCTGAACGTGGGGGTGGCGCCATGACCGACATCACAGTGGCTCTGAACGAGCAGGTCGTGAAAGCGCTGTTCGCCAGCGCGCGCGACCGCTTCACCTACGCGAAGAGCGACAGCGCGAGCTTCGGGCCCTTCTCTGCCGGCTACGACATCGCGCTGCACCTCGAGCGGGGCGAGGTCGATCTGCGTCCCGGCGCGGTGCACGTCGAAGAGCTCGACGTGATCTGGGACCGGCTCGATGCATGGGTCGGGATCGACATTCCGGCGATTCCGCTCATCCCGCGCATCTGCCTCCTGTGGGTGCCGATCAGGGGATGCGTGTGGTCGATCGGCCCTGTGACGGTCTTCGAAGACAACCCCGACATCAAGCCGACGCTCGACCTGTCGTTCCTCGTGTCGGAGGCGACGTTCGACGCCGGTCCACGTCTGGTCTTCACTCCCAATCCGGCGCGACCTCCGGGGGCATCCGACCTGACCGCCCACGAAGTCGCCCAGCCGAATCACTGGGAGCTGTACCTCGACCCGGATCACGTCGACCTGGACCTCGTCGACATCGCCGACACCGTCGGCGATCTGCTCGAAGACGCGATCGTCGGCGCGCTCGAAGACCTGCTGAGTCCGCTGCCCGGGTGGCTGGTCGACATCCTGCTGGCCCCGTTCGGCGCTCTCATCGACATCGTGCGCTGGGCGCTGGATCTGCCGGACGACCTCGGTGAGTGGCTGCTGGATCTGCTGGGCACGGATTTCGACCTGTGGACCATCGTCGCCAACGCGATCGCCGACGCCCTGGCAGCCGAGTTCCCGCTGTACGCGGTGGAGACCCCGTACCCGGTGCAGAAGGCCGAAGGCTCGCGCCTGCCCGTCCTGGTGCCCATCGACGCCCTGGACGTCACGATCGACGACGTCGAGTTGACCCTCACCGCCGACCTCGGAGCGTAGGAGCACGCCATGATCCGCAAAGAGTTCATCACCCACATCGACCGCGACAGCGCAGCGCTCGGCGTGCTCGACTCGATCGCCCACACCGTCGTCGAGAAGCCCGGTCGCTACGAGCTCGTCTCGGTCAGTGCGGCCGCTGTCCGCGTGGCAACGCTCGTCGTGGACGAATCAGGGCCGCAGTCGGCGGCCGTCGACCTCGCGCTCGTCGGCGAGGATGCCGGGTGCGGCTGCGGCCCACGGGATGCCGCCGAGATCACCGTCGCGCCGGGCGGTCTGCTCACGCTGGCGATCCAGAGCGGGTTCGGTCCCTTCCACGCCCTGATCCGGGCCGATAACGGGAAGGATCCCGTCTTCGATTCGAGGCGCCTGGGTGCCGGCGATCTCGTCGCGTTCGTGCTGCTGCGCCCGGGCACGTACAAGCTCGCCGGGGCGCTCCAGGGCGAGGTCGTCGTGACCTACCCGGAGCGTGGAGCGGATCCGAGCATCGCGAAGGAGCCGGTCCGGATCGCCTCCGGGCGAAAGGGGCGGCAGCAGCGCGCCGCCACCGTGAGCCCGGGACAGCCGATCGTCGTCGAACTGGCCGACGGTGGAGCAGTCACCGCGACGCTGGTCGCGCCCGATGACGGACCCGAGCGTGAGCGGCGTCGGCCCCGCGCTCCCCAGGCAGGTCGCACGATCACGGTGCGAGTCGTGCCGAAGCGGGCGTGAATCGACATCTGGTGGGATCCGGCCGACCGGTGTCCGCCGGATCCCACCAGACCGAGGCATCCGCTCGTAGTCTGTGGCCATGGCTCTCGCGCACTCGCCGATCCTGACCGTCACACCCAACCCCGCGCTCGACGTGTCGACGTCGACACCGCGTGTCATGCCCGAGAGCAAGATGCGCTGCGGCCCGACGCGGCTCGATCCGGGGGGTGGGGGCGTCAACGTGTCGCGGGTCGTGCGCAACCTCGGCGGTCGGTCGCTCGCCGTCTATACGGCGGGAGGCCCGACGGGGCAGGCCTACCGCCAGCTGCTCGACCGCGAGGGCATCGCCAGTCGCATGGTGGGGATCGCGGATGCCACCCGCGAGGGCTTCACCGTCGACGAGACGCTGACCGGCGAGCAGTTTCGGTTCGTGCTGCAGGGGCCCGACCTGTCGGAGCCGGAGTGGCGTGCGCTGCTCTCGGCGGTCGCCGACGACTTTCCCGTCGGCGGGTACGTCGTGACGAGCGGGAGCCTGCCGCAGGGCGTGCCGGCCGACCTGTACGCGCAGATCGCGCGCATCGCCCGCGACCACGACACGAGGTGCGTCGTCGACACATCGGGTGACGCCCTGCAGGCCGCGCTCGACGAGGGCGTCTACCTGATCAAACCCAGCAAGCGCGAGCTGCGTGAACTGGTGGGGGCGACCGAGTCCGACGAGATCGCGCTCATCGAGGCCGCGCGCGAGCTGGTCGGCCGGGGATCGTGCGAAGTCGTCGCGCTCACGCTCGGCGGCGACGGCGCCGTGCTCGTCACCGCCGACCAGACGCTGCGCCTGGCCACCCCGCAGATCGAGGTCAAGAGCACCGTCGGCGCCGGTGACAGCTTTCTCGGCGCCCTCGTGCTGCGGCTCGCACAGGGCCTTCCGCTGGTCGACGCGTTCCGCTCGGGGGTCGCCGCAGGGTCGGCGACCTCGTCGCTCCCCGCGACCGACCTGTGTCGCGCCGAAGACGTCGAGAGGCTCGAGAAGGGGCTCGAACCGATACCGGTGTGACGGACCGCCTCAGGCCGCGTCGCGGGCCATCCACACGTCCAGGGCGCCCAGGCGGGCGGCGGCGGCCGCCGCCGACACCGCTCCGGTGACGACCACGTCGGCGCCCAGCTGCGACACCACGAGCTCGGGTGCCGGAAGGTCGAGGTCCGTCGGGAGCGAGCGTCTGGCCGCGACGACGACGGCCTCGATGCCCTCCGAGATCGCGCCCGAGACGACCACACGCTGCGGATCGAACATGCTGCCCAGCACGCTGACGATGCGGGCGAGCACGGCGCCGACGCGGTCGACGATCGCCATCGCGGCGGCGTCGCCGGCGGCCGCGAGCTCGAGCACCGCCCGGGCGTCGGGCTCACCGGCCGCGATCGCGGCGAGCGTGCCGTCGGGTGAGGCCTCGCCGTCCGCGACGGCGGCGGCGGCCCACGCGGCCACGCGGGCGCCGAGTCCGTCGGCGGTGCCGACCCCGTCGACGTGCTCGAACGCCACCATCTCGCCGACGCCGCCGTGGGCGCCGCGCAGCACGTTGCCGTCGACGACGACGCCGGCGCCCAGGCGCACGCCCGCCAGGAGGGCGATGTAGTCCCGGCATCCCACCGCGGCGCCGACCGCCCCCTCCGCGACGGCCGCGAGGGAGGCGTCGTTGTCGATGCGCACGATCGGGGCCCACGCGAAGGTGTCGGAGAGCCCCGGGTTCATGCGCTCCCAGAACCCACGGGGGTGGTGGGGCGACCGGCCCGCCGCGTTGACGGGGGCGGGCACGCCGACGCATACGGCGAGGACGTCGTCGCGGGACCGCCCGGCATCGGACAGCGCGTCGTCGACCGCGGCGGCGATGATCCGTGCGCGGGCGGCCGGATGGTCGCGGTCCATCACGAGCGTCGTGCGCCGCGTGGCCAGCTGCTGCTCGCGCAGGTCGGTGACCGTGGCGGTGATGTGCACGTTGCCCGCGTCGACGCCCACCAGCACCGCGGCGTCTGCGCGCAGCGAGAAGCGGCGGGCCGGCCGGCCCTTGCGGTACTCGCCCGCCTGGCGTGCGTTCGGCAGCTCTTCCAGCAGTCCGAGACGGGCGAGCGCGTCCATCGCATCGATCGTCGTCGACCGGGTCAGTCCCGTCGCTTCGAGCGCATCGGTCGCCGTGAACTCACCGGTGCTCCACGCGTACGCGAGCACCGCGTCCAGGCTCGCGGGGCGCGGTGGCGCTGCGGCGAGGGATGTCGACACGGGTATTGACCTCTCTGCTCTCGTCCTGCAATACTGCCCTGCAGACATTGATTTGGCGAGTAAATCTAATCAGTGCCGATTTATGTATCGCAGTGCGGCGAACGGAGGACGAGGGTGTCAGCACCACGAAGAGGGATGCGACGAACGGTCGCGGCCGCGGCGGCGATCGCGCTGGGCGGCGCGCTGCTCGCCGGCTGCTCCGCCGACGGCCGCGAGACGATCCGCTTCACCTTCAGCAAGCGCGAGGCGCTCGAATTCATGAGCGGTGTCGTCGCCGACTACAACGCGTCGCAGGACGACGTGCGCGTCGAGATGGACACCTCGGGTGTCGACGTCGTCTCGGCGAGCTTCGTGCGCGGAAACCCGCCCGACCTGATGCTGGCCAACTACAACTTCGAGGTCGCGCGGTTCGTGCAGCGCTGTGCGCTCACCGACCTCTCCGACACCCGTGCCGCCGCGAGCACCCGCGACGACCTGCAGCCCCTCATGGACCAGTACGGCGTCTGCGAAGGGCGCACGAGCGCCCTGCCGTACTCGGTCATGGCGGCATCCGTCATGTACAACAAGCAGATCTTCGCCGACCACGGCATCGAGGTGCCCCAGACGTGGGACGAGCTCCTCGCCGCGTGCGACACGCTCTCCGCCGCCGGCGTGACGCCCTTCTATGCGACCTTCAAGGACGACTGGACCGTCGGCCAGGGCTGGTACGACTACTCGGCCGGCGGCTCGCTCGACGTCATCGAGTTCTTCGACGGCATGTGGGCCGAAGGGACGAACGTGGGGCCGGACTCGTCCGTCTCGTTCCAGAAGGACTTCGCCGATCCGATGGCCAAGATGACGCAGCTCACCGAGAACTACGTGAACGACGACGCACCGAGCCGCGGCTACGGCGACGGCAACCTCGCGTTCTCGAAGGGCGAGGCGGCGATGTACCTGCAGGGGCCGTGGGCCTTCAGCGAGATCGCGAAGACGGCACCCGACCTCGAGCTCGGCACGTTCCCGCTGCCGATGACCGACGACCCGGACGATCTGGCCGTGCGCGTCAACATGGACCTCGCGGCGATGATCCCCGAGGGGTCGCGCCACAAGGAGGCGGCGCGGGACTTCCTGGAGTACCTGTACCAGCCCGACGTGATCGAGGCCTACAACGAGTCCCAGCTCGGGTTCACGCCCACCAAGGACGCACCTGCGCCCTCCGACCCGCGCATCGCGGGCATGATCCCCTACTACGACGACGGGCGGATCTATCAAGGGCCGTCGGTGCTCGTTCCCAAGACGATCCCCGTCTTCAACTACGCCCAGGCGATGGTGCTGGGCGGAGACGTCGGCCACTACCTCGACGTCATGGACCGCGACTGGGCGCGCATGGCCTTCCGCCAGCCCGTCGCCCGCGATTCCGAGCCGACCGGCCGGCCCGACGAGACGAAGGAGTCCGATCGATGAGTGCCACCTCCACCCTGGTGACGCAGGGCACCCGGCCGCCGAGGAGTACGCGGCGCGTCGAGCCGATCTACTACCTGTTCCTGCTGCCGAGCCTCGTCCTGTTCACCCTCGCGATCACGGTTCCGGGTGTCATCGGCATCTTCTTCAGCTTCACCGACTCGATCGGCATCGGCGACTGGAACTTCGTCGGCTTCACGAACTACATCGCGCTGTTCAGCGATCCGGCGATCCTGCAGAGCTACCTGTTCACGTTCGGCTTCGCGATCGCGACGGTCATCGTGGTGAACATCGTCGCCTTCCTGCTGGCGGTCGGCCTGACGGCTCGGATCAGGTTCAAGACCGGACTGCGGACGATCTTCGTGATCCCCATGGTGATCTCGGGCATCATCATCGCCTACGTCTTCAACTTCCTGTTCTCGAACTCGCTCCCCGCCCTGGGCACCGCGTGGGGCATCCCGTGGCTCCAGACGAGCCTGCTTGCGAACCCCGACCTCGCCTGGACGGCGATCGTCTTGGTCACCGCCTGGCAGGCGATCCCGGGGACCATGCTCATCTACATCGCCGGGCTGCTGTCGATCCCCGGAGACGTCTACGAGGCGGCCGACCTCGACGGCGCGAGCAAGCCGCAGCAGCTGTTCCGCATCACCGTGCCGCTCGTCGCAGGGTATGTGGTCATCAACGTCATCCTCGGGTTCAAGGGGTTCCTGAACGCCTACGACATCATCGTCGGACTCACGAACGGCGGGCCCGGCACATCGACGCGCAGCATCGCGATGACGATCATCGCCGGC
>PJUC01000454.1_pt1 | contig 16833 bp, 16 predicted proteins | sample 1512161 | NCBI WGS metagenome assembly PJUC01 (sample SAMN08177676, study PRJNA422409) | Soil metagenome, whole genome shotgun sequencing project. | isolation source: Soil enriched on filter paper | place: USA: Madison | collected 2015-01-15
CTTCGTCTTGTTCGCGATGTCGAACGGGTCGATGTTCGACACGAAGCGCGCCTGGATGCCGGCTGTCGCGTAGGGCTCCAGCGCCGCCGAGACCATGACCGGTCCGAGGTCGGACCCGCCGATGCCGATGTTCACGATGTGCGTGACCTTCTTGCCGGTCACGCCGGTCCACTCGCCCGCGCGCACGCGGTCGGCGAACACGGTCATCGCCGAGAGCACCGACTGCACGTCGTCGTCGATGTGCTGCCCGTCGACGACCAGCGGGGGCTGGGCGCCCGCCGGGCGGCGGAGCGCCGTGTGCAGCACCGCGCGGTCCTCGGTGGTGTTGATGTGCTCGCCGGCGAGCATCGCCGCGTACCGCTCGGCGACGCCCGTCTGCTCCGCCAGTCGCACGAGCGCGGCGAGGATCTCGTCGGTCACGAGGTTCTTCGACAGGTCGACGTGCAGGTCGGCGAGCTCGAAGCTCAGCCGTTCGGCGCGGCGGGGATCGATCGCGAACCAGTCGCGCAGATCGGGGGCGAACGAGTCCCGGATCGAGCTGAGCTCGGACCAGGCGGGCGTGGTGGTGGCATCGACGGGAGCGGTCACGAACCCTAAGGTACTCGGGGCGGTGGCACCGGCGGTTTCGCGTTGCTCACCGAGCGGCATCCGTCGGAGTGAGCCGCGTAGGCTCGAGGCGATGCCTTTCCCCTCTCCAGACCTGCGCCTGATCGCCGTCGACATGGACGGCACGCTGCTCGACGGCGACGGCCGCATCCCCGATGCGCTGTGGCCGCTGCTCGATCGCCTGCACGAACGCGGCATCCGGTTCGCCCCGGCCAGCGGGCGGCAGCTCGCGACGCTGCAGCGCGCGTTCGCCGACCACCTCGACCACATGGTGTTCCTCGCCGAGAACGGCGCCTACGTCGTCGAGGGCGGGGTCGAGATCAGCTCGGACGCGATGGATGCCGCGTTCACGGCATCCCTCATCACGAGGGTCCGGGCGATCGAAGGCCGCGATCTCGGGGTCGTCGTGTGCGGAAAGCGCTCGGCGTACATCGAGCGTGCCGATGCCGCGTTCCGTGCGGAGGCCGACAAGTACTACGCACGTCTCGACGTGGTCGGCGACCTGCTGCAGGTGGAGGACCAGATCCTCAAGGTCGCGATCTTCGATTTCGAGGATGCGGCCGCGACCGCTCCGGCGCTGGAGGACCTGCGCGCCACCCACCAGGTCGTGGTGTCGGGCGAGCACTGGATCGACGTCATGAACCTGGGCGTCAACAAGGGCGTCGCCCTCGAACGGCTCCAGGCGGCGACCGGCATCACCCGGGACCAGACCGCCGCGTTCGGCGACTACCTGAACGACCTCGAGATGATGGATGCCGCCGCCCTGTCGTTCGCGATGGCCAACGCCCACCCGCTCGTCGCCGAGCGGGCTCGCTACGCCGCCCCGTCCAATCTCGACCACGGCGTCCTGACCACGATCGAGAAGCTGCTGGACGGCCTCCCCGAAGAAGCCGCCCCCGCCCCGTAGGGTGTGGGCATGGCCGTCAGTCAGACCCGTCGCGCACGGGCCTCGCGCCGGCGAGCGCGCCGCGTCGCCGCGGCCGACAACGACCTCACCCTCGACGAGTGGGAGGCGCTGCTGGAGGCCTGGGGCGCCTGCGCATACTGCGGCGCCGACGGCGTGGCCCTGCAGAGGGACTGCGTGCTGCCCATCTCGCGGGGCGGCCGCTACACGTTCGAGAACGTCGTCCCGGCGTGCCGTTCGTGCAACGCGAGCAAGAGCAACGACGAGGTCACCGGGTGGCTCCGGCGCAAGCGGCTCGACGAGCGCGCCTTCCTGCTGCGACACGTCGAGGTGCTCGCCGCGTGGCGGGGGACCGCTTCGCCCGCCGGGGAGTCCTGATCGCGCTCAGACCGCGGGGCGGTGCGGCCACCAGTCGGGCAGCAGCGCCGCGTACAGGCGCAGGAACTGCTCGACCTGCGGGTGGGGGAGTCGCAGCCATCCGTCGATGAGGCCGACGGTGCCGTCCGCCAGGAACCGGGCGGCCGCATCCCTGACGTCGGAGGCCGGCGTCCCCTCGACCGCGATGTCGATCGCGACGCGCCCGCGCTCGATCAGCGCCTCGCTCGTGCCTCGGAAGTGACGGCTGAGCATCGCGTGCAACGCCCCGCCGCCGTCCGAGAGCTCGCGCCGGTAGATGTCGGCGTGGCGCAGGACATGCTCCAGCACGCCGCGGGTGACCGCGTCCAGCGAGGTGGCGGCATCCGATCGATCCGACATCAGCGCGTCGCGCAGCAGGTCGAGCTCGGCGGTGAGTGCCGCCTCGACGAGCGCTTGCGGCGAGTCGGCGTGCTCGTAGAACGTCGACCGGTGCACCCCCGCCGCCTCGGCGATCTGGGTGACCGACAGCTCGGACATCGGCCGGTCGGCGGCGAGCTCGAGCGCGGCGGCGTAGAGGCGCGCTTGGCTGCGCTGCTTGCGGGGGTCCATGCTGCCTCCGGGAATGTTTTCGACAGGTGTAGGTTAACTCATGCATAACCGACAACTGTCGGATAAGTGATCGGCGCCACCCGATGACGCCGCCAATGGAGGTACATCATGGCTACGTACGATGTCGCGGAGCGTTCCGCCATCGTCACGGGCGCCGGATCCGGCATCGGCCGGGCGGTCGCCCTCACCCTCGCGGCGAACGGCGCTGCCGTCCTGGTCGCCGACGTGCGGCAGGACGCCGCCGACGCGGTCGTCGCCGAGATCACGAGCGCGGGCGGCACCGCCGCCGCGTTCGTCGGAGACGTGTCGGACCCCGCGGTCGGCCAGGCGGCGGTCGACGCCGCCGAGGCACTGGCGCCCCTGCGCATCGCGGTCAACAACGCCGGCATCGGCGGTGCGGCCGCGCCCGTCGGCGAGTACCCGATCGACTCGTGGCAGAAGGTCATCGAGATCAACCTCAACGCCGTGTTCTACGGCACGCGGGCCCAGGCGCCCGCCATCGCCAAGAACGGCGGCGGCTCGATCGTGAACATCTCGTCGGTGCTCGGTTCGGTCGGCATCCCGATGTCGTCCGCGTACGTCACGGCCAAGCACGGCGTCGTCGGCCTCACCAAGAACGCCGCGCTCGAGTACGGCACGCAGGGCGTCCGCGTGAACGCCGTCGGCCCGGGCTTCATCCACACGCCCCTGGTGGACGCGAACCTCGACGGCGACGCGCAGGCGGCGCTGGCCGGCAAGCACGCGCTCGGCCGCCTCGGCGACCCGCAGGAGGTCGCGAACATCGTCGCCTTCCTCGCCTCGGATGCCGCGAGCTTCGTCAGCGGCAGCTACCACCTGGTCGACGGCGGCTACGCCGCTCAGTGATCGACCCCTGAACGAGCGGCCCGCGCGACCCGAACGCGCGGGCCGCTTCGCGTGTGCCGGGGGCGTTGCCCGTCAGCCGGAGGCGTCATCCTTCGCGAGCAGCGCGATGCCGTCGAGGACGGCGCGACGGGTCGCAGCGGAGTCGAGCACCCGGAAGTGCCCGGCGGTCGGCACGGCCACATTCGTCGCTCCGTCCAACGCGCTTCCCTCGGGGATGTGCGGGTCGTACGGGCCGAAGATCGACACGATGCGGCCGTTGACCGACGTCTCGCGCCCGAGGGTCACGATCGTCTCGTCCTTCGGCCGGAAGGCGCGGATGCTGGGCACCACGAACAGGCTCGCGAGCCGGGAGCCCCCGAACGGCGTCGCGACGGCGACCAGCCCGAGCACTCCCAGGGGACGCCCCCGGTCGGGCGCAGGCGCTGCCGCGGCGGCCGCGGCGGGGTCTCCGCCGTCGGCGGCCTCCGCTGCGGCGCGCCGGGCAGCGCCGGACGTGACGAGCAGATGCTTGCCGATGAGCCCGCCCTTGCTGTGTGCGACGAGGACGCGGCCGGCGGGTGGCGCGGGCGTCTCGGCCAGCAGTTTCGCCAGGCGGTCAGCGGTGTCGCCGATGCTGCGGCGGTTCACCCCGAGTCCGTGGACGACGCGCACACGGTGGCCGGCCGCGGAGAGCGCGTCACCGAGGGGGCGCAGGAAGGTCCAGTGCTCGTACACTCCCGGAACGAGGTACACCTCCGGCAGATCCGGGTCGCCCTGACGCCACGCGTCCGGCGCCGGGCGCGGCCGGCCGATGGCCCATGGCAGCGACAGCACGGCGAGCTGGCGCCGGGCGGCGTACACGTAGTCGGCCGCCCACCACAGCCCGCGACGCAGCACCGAGGGGCGCGCGGCCGGGGCGTCGGACATGCGGGTCAGTCTAAGAGGTCGCGGTGCTCGGAGCGGGGGCCCCGAGCACGCCGGTGATCGCGGACTCCACGACCGCCGCAGCGAGGGCGTCGACGACCTCCGGCGGCTGCCGGCGGACGGGGCCGTGCACGGCGATGTCGGCGAAGCCGTGGACCGCCGACCAGCATGCCCACTCGGCGAACGGGCGCCGATCGGCGGCGAGGGCGCCGGCAGTCACCATCGCGTCGAGCGTGTCCATCAGCACTCGGAACGGTGCGACGATCTCGTCGTCGAGCGTGACGATGCCCGCGCTCGCCTGCGAGTCCTGCGTGAAGAACGCGGTCTCGAACCAGCCGGGCTCGGCGCGCGCGAACGCGATGTACGCGAAGCCGACGCGGCGCAGGCGCTCGACGGACGCGTCGCGCGCGGGCAGGTCGCCCGGCGTCGCGGCGACACGGGCGAGGATCGCCGCGGCGAGGGCGCGCTGCGCCTCGTGCGCGACCGCGTGTACGAGCGCGTCGCGGTCGGCGAAGTGGCGGTAGGCCGCGTTCGGCGAGACGCCGACGGCGCGGGTCGCCTCGCGCAGGGTGACGGCGGCGGGCCCACCGGTGCGGGCCAGCTGCAGCCCCTCGTCGATGAGCGCGCGGCGCAGATCCCCGTGGTGATAGGTGCGCACGGCAGGTGAGGTCATTGCGCGCTCCCGCTCAAGTGTGTACGGTGTGAACATCTGCGATGTGAACAGTGTCCACATCCAGCTTAGGTCCCCGCAAGACCCGCCCCACCAGCGAACACGCCGGAGCAGCCGTGATGAGCCAGCCGACCCCCGGACCCCGCACCGTCCGCGCCTTCCACCAGGTGCTCGTGAACACCGCGGTCGCGAACGTCACCAGCAGCTACCTGTGGTTCGCGCTGACCTTCTGGGTGTACCTCGAGACGCGCTCGGTGCTGGCCACCGCCATCATCGGCGGGTCGTACATGCTGCTGGTCGCCGTGTTCGGCGTCGTATTCGGCGTGCTCGTCGACCGCATGAAGAAGAAGGCCGTCATGATGCTGTCGAGCATCGTCACGACCGTCGCGTACCTGCTGGCGGGGGCGATGTTCCTCGCGTTCCCCGAGCGCGCGCTCCTGGACTGGACGGGTCCGTGGTTCTGGCTCTTCGCCGGCGTCATCCTCATCGGCGGAGTCGTCGAGAACCTGCGCAACATCGCGCTGTCGACGACCGTGACGCTCCTGGTCCCGGCCGACCGGCGCGACCGCGCGAACGGCCTCGTCGGAGCCGTCCAGGGCCTCGCGTTCATGGTGACCAGCGTGTTCTCGGGGCTGTCCGTCGGCATCCTCGGCATGGGGTGGACGGTGGCGATCGCGATCGCCGCCACGGGCATCGCCCTCGTGCACCTGCTGTTCGTGCCGATCCCCGAGCGCGGTGTCGCCCACGTCGAGGGCGGGGCGCCGAAGGGCTTCGGATTCCGGGGTGTGATCCCCGCGGTGCTCGCGGTGCCGGGCCTGCTCGCGCTCGTGCTGTTCTCGACGTTCAACAACCTCGTGGGCGGCGTGTTCATGGCGCTCATGGATCCGTACGGGCTGACACTCTTCTCTGTCGAGATGTGGGGGATCGTGCTCGGCGTCACGAGCTTCGGGTTCATCATCGGCGGTGCGCTCGTGGCGAGGTTCGGCCTCGGGAAGAACCCCGTGCGCACGATGCTGCTGGTCAACATCGGCATCGCCCTGCTCGGCATGACCTTCGCCATCCGGGAGCTGTGGTGGGTCTACGCCCTCGGGATCCTCATCTTCATGTGCCTCATGCCGATCGCCGAGGCGTCGGAGCAGACCATCGTGCAGCGTGTCGTGCCGTTCGACAAGCAGGGGCGTGTCTTCGGGTTCGCGGCGAGCGTCGAGTCCGCGGCCGCGCCGATCTCGGCGTTCATCATCGGCCCGATCGCGCAGTTCTGGCTCATCCCGTACATGGAATCGCCCGAGGGGCAGAACACGTTCGGCTGGCTGCTCGGCGACGGCGAGGCCCGCGGCATCGCGCTCGCCTTCGTCGGCGCGAGTCTCGTGCTGCTGCTCGTCGTGCTGCTCGCCTTCGTCTCGAAGCCCTACCGCGAGCTGAGCGACGCGTACGCCACGGCGGTCGCCGCCGGCGAGGACGGCGAGAAGGATGCCGCGACCGACGCGGTCGTCGCGATCGGCGAGGCGGGCGGAGAGCTGCGCTCAGACCTGCGCTGACCCCCGCGGACGGTCGGCCGGATGCTGCGGCATCCACGCCCTCGCCCGTCGTCGCCGGTCAGAACCGGACAAGGCCCTCCGTCGCAGCCTCGTCGGGACGGCCGGGGAACACCTCGAGCGCGAATCCCGCGGTGTCGACCGAGACCGTGAGCAGCGTCGCCCACTGGTCCAGACGCGGCAGCGTCGGGTCGGGAGTCATGCACACGGCGGCTTCGGCCCCGCGCCCGCCGCACAGGGCACGGGCGCGTGCCGCCGGCGGGAGGTCGGCCAGCCCGCCGCGCACGGCGTCGAGGTGTGCGAAGCGCTCGGCGGTCGTCGAGTCGGCCGGCATCGTGTCGCCCCGGAAGAGCTCGGGGTCGAGGAAATGGTTGGTGTGCAGGAGCCAGCCGTCGTCGGCGGGTGCCACCGCCGCGACGCCCGCGGGTGAGACCTCGATCGATGCGGCGCGCGAGCCGGAGGCATCCGTCGTGAACACGGTGAACACCGTCGACGCGCTGACCGTCGCGCTCTCCGCGATGCGCAGCGCATCCTCGACGGAGCGGGCCTCGTCGAGGATGCGACGCGCGATGGCGTGCACGGGCACGCCGCCGGCGTTCGAATCGGTGCGGTGCGACAGGATGTTGAAGTGCAGGCCGAGGCCCGCGCTGTTGACGCCGATCTTGGCCGCCGTCCCGAACTCGGTGAACATCCTGACGTCCAGGCCGGCGTCCGAGACGAATGCGACGAGCAGCCCCTCGGGCGCCAGGAAGTCGTGCCAGTCCCACGTCTGAATCGTCTCGGCGGGCATTCCGGGGCCGACGTGGACCGCCGTCGAGCACTCGCCCTCAGCGCGCGGCGCCGCGGCTGCGAGCACCTCGGTGCGTGCGCCGACGGCCGCGAGGTCCACGGGGTCGATGCCGGCCGTCGCCGCGATCGCGTCGGCTTCCATCGCGAGCGCCGGCGCCCAGGCGGCCAGTGCGTCCCGGCTGTGCGCGGCGATCTCGCGCACCTCGTGCGGCGCGATGCCGAGCGCGGCGAAGTGCGCGAGGTACAGCTCCAGGGTGTTGCGGTACTGCGACGCGAATGTCGTTCCCAGCTCGGCGCCGCGCGCGGTCGGGTCGGTGGCGGTCGGGGCGGCGGTGCGAAGCTCCATTGCACTCCTGGGATCGGGCGGGTACGCGTCGGCTTTCACGCTACGTCACAGGCCGGCGCCCGGGTGGTGGTGGGGGCGCCGGGTGCGACGCGCCGGGGCTGCGTCAGTCCAGCTCGGGCGTGCGCGGGGGAGCCGTGCGCCGCGGGCGCAGCGCCTCGAACGCCGCCGCCCACGTCAGCAGCTCGGGGTCGCTGTAGGCGCGCCCGGCGATCGTGAGGCCCACCGGCATGCCGATGTCGGCCATCGTGCCCATCGGGACCGTGACCGTCGGGATGCCGAGGTGGCGGATCGCGAGGTTGCCGTTGGCGACCCACACGCCGTTGCGCCAGCCGAGATCGGCGGATGCCTCGTTCACGTCCATGTCGGCGGGCCCGACATCGGCGACCGCGGGGAAGAGCACGGCGTCGAGGCCGAGGCGCAGCATCCATTCTTCGAGGTCGAGCCGGCGGGTCTCTTCGAGGCCGCGCACACCGCCCTCGATCTCGGGGATGTCGGTGAACGAGGCGTACGGGTGCTCGCGCACCTGGGCGGGGTATTCGGCGATGTCGTCGTCGAAGCCGGTGTAGCGGTCGGGCAGCGCGCCCGCCGGGTGCGGGAAGATCGCGGCGCCGTCGACGTCGGCGAGCGAATGGAGGGCGGGGTCGCCGTTCGCGTCGAGGAAGTCCTGCCAGGCCCACGCCGACAGGTCGACGATCTCGCGCTGCAGGAACGCCTCGGTGACGAGCCCCCGGGTCTTGATCGTCGGGGCGCCGGGCCGGTCGCCCTCGTAGTTCGTCACCGCGGGGAAGTCGACCTCGACGACCTCGGCTCCGGCGGCCTCCAGGTCGCGCCGTGCCTGCTCCCACAGGTCGAGCACCGACGGGCGGGTCTCGATGCGCTGCCCGGTCGGTCCGCCGATGCCGCCGTCGGGGTTGGTCCCGGCCGCCGCGTCGGTGCCGATGTACATGCGCGGCACACCGAAGCGCCGGCCCGCCAGCGTCGCGCGCGCGCCGTCGACGCCCGTCGGCGCCAGCGCCGGGTACGACGCGGGGCGCGTGGCAGAGGCATGCGGGATCTCGATCCACGGCTGCGCACGCCAGAAGTCGCCGCGGGTCTCGGGGTCGTCGGCGACCATCACGTCGAGGATCTCGAGCAGGTCGGCCATCGTGCGGGTGTGCGGCACGACGACGTCCATGGTCGGCACGAGCGGCCAGTTGCCGCGCACCGAGATGACGCCGCGGCTGGGCGTGTAGGCGCAGAGGGCATTGTGGGATGCCGGCGCCCGGCCGCTCGACCAGGTCTCTTCGCCGAGCCCGAACGCCGCGAAGCTCGCGGCGGTGGCGGTGCCCGACCCGTTGGAGGACCCGCTCCCGAAGGCGCTCGTCAGGTAGGCGGCGTTGTAGGGGCTCTCGGCGCGCCCGTAGACGCCGCGCTGCATGCCGCCGTTGGCCATCGGCGGCATGTTCGTCAGGCCGACGAGCACGGCGCCCGCCTCGCGCAGGCGCTCGATCGAGAACGCGTCGCGCTGCGCCACGAGGTCGGCGAACGCCGGGGACCCCGCGGCCACGGTCAGCCCCTTCGCCATGAACGAGTCCTTCGCGGTGTACGGGATGCCGTCGAGCGGCCCGCGCGTGCGACCCTCGGCACGGCGACGGTCGGAGGCCTCGGCGTCTGCCCGCGCCTCGGGGTTGCGCACCACGACGGCGTTGAGCGAGGTCTCGGTGCCCGGCGCGTCGTAGGCGTCGATGCGGGCCTCATACGCCTCGAGCAGGCCGACGCTCGTGACCTCGCCCGCCTCTAGTGCGGCCCGCAGCTCGGCGATCGTCTTCTCGACGACGGGGTAGCGGCTCATCGGGTCGCCTCCGCGCTCGCCAGCGCCGGCTGCTGCTGCGTGATGCAGTGGATGCCGCCGCCGCCCGCGAAGATCTGGCGGGCGTCGACCGTGACCGCGCGGCGCCCGGGGTAGGCGGCCTCGAGGATGTCGCGGGCCTGGGCGTCGGCGCGCTCCTCGCCGAACCCGCACGCGATGACGCCGCCGTTGACGACGAGGTGATTGACGTAGCTGTAGTCGACGAAGCCCTCGTGGTCGCGGAGCGTCTCGGGTGCGGGCAGGTCGATGATCTCGAAGGTGCGGCCGGCGGCATCCGTCTGCTCGGCCAGGAACGTCCGCAGCGTGTGAGAGACCTCGAAGTCGGGGTGCTCGGGGTTCTGCTGCGCATGCAGCAGGATGCGGCCGGGGGTCGGGATGGTCGCGACGATGTCGACGTGGCCGTTCGTGCCGAACTCGTCGTAGTCGCGCGTGAGGCCGCGGGGGAGCCACACCGCCTTGGTCGCGCCGATCGTGCGCGCGAGCTCGGCCTCGACGCGCTCCTTGTCGGCGAACCGGTTGCGGCGGGGGTCGAGCTGCACCGTCTCGGTGAGGAGCACGGTGCCCTCGCCGTCGACGTGGATGCCGCCGCCTTCGTTGACGAGCAGTGAGCTGACGACCTCGGCTCCGACCAGTCCGGCGGTGAAGCGGGCGTGACCGGCGGCCTTGGTCCACGACGCCCACTCGGGGGCGCCCCAGCCGTTGAAGATCCAGTCGACCGCGCCGAGCACACCGGGGCGCTCGTCGTCGACGACGAAGGTGGGGCCGTGGTCGCGGAACCAGAACTCGTCGACGGGCGTCTCGACCAGTTCGATGTCGCTGCTCAGCGCCTGGCGCGCGCGTGCGACCTTCGAGGGGTCGACGAGCATCGTGACCGGCTCGAACTCCGCGACGGCGTTGGCGACGGCGCTCCAGGCGGCGTAGAAGCGCTCCTGCTCGGCCGGGTCGTCGCCCAGCGTCGGTCCCTCGTTCGGGAACGCCATCCAGGTGCGCTCGTGCGGGTCGCCCTCGTGCGGCATCCTCCAGGCCATCGTCAGCCCCTTCGCTTCGGCCGGCGTTCGACGCCGGAAGTAATTGATCTAGCGATCAATAGAGACAGTATCTATGCTGGCGAGACCATGTCAAGCACAGTGCCCCGGCCCCGCACACGCAAGCCCCCCGCCGAACGCGCCGCCGAGATCGTCGCGGCGGCCACCGCCGTGGCGCGCGAGCAGGGGCTGAGCGCCGTGACGCTGCGCGCGGTCGCCCAGCGGGCGGGGATCACCTCGGGCCTCGTCGCGCACTATCAGCCGTCGATGGACGACCTCGTCGCCCGCGTCTACACCGACCTGGTCGAAGAAGAGGTGCGCGACGTCGAACGCGTCGTGGCGGCCGCCGCCGACCCCGCCCGCCGTCTGGGCGCCCTCATCGACACCCTCATGGACGGCGCGCGCGAGGAGCTCACCGTCGTCTGGGTCGAGGGCTGGGCGATGGCCCGCCGCAGCGACGCGCTCGCCGACGCCGTGCGTGCCCAGATGCAGCGCTGGCAGTCGCTCGTCGAAGACATCGTCGCGGAAGGATGCCGCACCGGCGCCTTCTCGACGGCCGAGCCCGGCGAGGTCGCCTGGGAGCTCATCGGCATGATCGACGGTCTCAACGCGCAGTCGCTCGCGCGCGGCACCGACACCACCCGCTTCGCCCGCCGCACGGCGCGCGCTGCCGAGGCGCTCGTCGGCGCGCGGCCCGGAACGATCCCGGTCATCGCGTGAGCCGCCTGCAGTGGCACGAGCTCCCCGCTGACATCCGTGCCGAGATCGAAGGCGTCCTCGGCGGCCCCGTCGTCGAGGCGGTGTCGCAGCCGGGAGGGTACTCGCCGGGCTCGGCGGACCGCGTCGTGACCGCCGCCGGCCGTCGGGCCTTCGTCAAGGCGGCGAGCCCCGCGATCAACGTCGACACCCCGCACATCCACCGGCGCGAGGCCGCCATCACCGCCACGCTCCCCGCCGCCGTGCCCGCCCCCGCGCTGCTGGGCGCCGTCGACGACGGCGAGTGGATCGCGCTCGTGCTCGAAGACGTCGAAGGACGCCACCCGTCGACGCCGTGGCAGCCGCGCGAACTCGGCGCGGTGCTCGACGCCCTGCAGCAGGTGGCGGATGTGCGGCTGCCCGCTGACGTCCCGGTCATCGACGTCGCGGAGGCGCTCGCCGGCGATGCCGACGCCTGGCGCAGCATCGACCTCGACACCCTGCCGCCTCTGCCCGGCGGGCTCGACCAGTGGGTGCGCGAGAACATCGACGGACTCGTGGATGCCGCCGCCCGGGGTGCCCTCGATGCCCGAGGCGACCGGCTCGTGCACTACGACACGCGCGCCGACAACCTGCTCGTCCGCGCGGACGGCACCGTCGTGCTGGTCGACTGGCCCTGGGGCGCGCGCGGCGCCGGCTGGTTCGATGCGCTCAGCCTGCTGATCAACGTGCGGTACTACGATCCGGCGGCCGACGTCGAGCGCATCATCGCGCAGCATCCGGTCTACGACGGGATGCCCGCCGAGGCCGCGAGCAACGTGCTCGCGGGGTTCGCGGGGATGTTCCTGGCGTCGTCGCTGCAACCGGATCCGCCCCGCATGCCGACGCTGCGCCGGTTCCAGCGCGACCAGGCCGTCGCCACCCTCGAGTGGCTCCGCCAGCGCGCCTGAAGTCCGCTGCTACCCGGTCGCGCGCGACGCCGCAAGCCCCCTGCGGGAGTGCGCGCCCCGTTCGTACGTTCGTGGCAGCGAAAGGAGAGCGCCATGACCAATCAGCTCCCGTACGAAGGCCCGCTCGAAGACGACGACGACGTCACCCCCGACGACACGCTGCGCGACGGCGTGCTCGAGGACGGCCTGGGCGACGACGAGGACCGCCCGCTCGACCCCGATCTCGACGACGATCGCGTCGACAGCGCCGCAGCCGACGAGCGTGCGGCCACGGAGGGCACCCTGGACGTCGAGGATCTGCCCTGATCCCCGGCGAACCGGGCCAGGATGGAGATATGAGCGCGATCCCCGACATCACCCTCAACGACGGCACCTGGTTCCCCGAGCTCGGCCTCGGCACCTACAACCTCCGCGGCGAGGAGGGGATCTCGGCGATCGTCTCGGCGATCGGGTCCGGCTACCGTCTGCTCGACACCGCCGTGAACTACGAGAACGAGCGCGAGGTCGGCGAGGCGGTGCGCCGCAGCGGGGCCGCCCGTGACTCCCTGCTCGTGGCCTCGAAGATCCCGGGCCGTCACCACGGCCGGCAGGAGGCGATCGACAGCATCCGCGGCTCCCTCGGACAGCTCGGGCTCGACCGTATCGACCTTCACCTGATCCACTGGCCGAACCCCAGTGTCGGCAGGTACGTCGACACGTGGCGAGGCCTGATCGACGCGCAGCAGGAGGGCCTCGTGCGCTCGATCGGCGTGTCGAACTTCACCGAGCAGATGATCACGGAGCTCATCGAAGCGACCGGCGTCGTCCCGGCCGTCAACCAGGTCGAGCTGCACCCCTACTTCCCGCAGGCGGCGCTGCGCGCGTTCCACGCCGAGCACGGCATCCGCACCGAGAGCTGGAGCCCGCTCGCACGCCGCAGCGAGCTGCTGACCGAGCAGATCCTGCAGGAGCTCGCCGTGGTCCACGGCGTCACGCCCACGCAGGTGGTGCTCCGCTGGCACACGCAGCTCGGCAGCACGCCCATCCCCAAGTCGGCCGACCCCGACCGTCAGCGCGAGAACGCGGACGTGTTCGGCTTCACCCTCACCGACGAGCAGCTCGACGCCATCAGCGCCCTCGAGCGCGGGCGGCTCTGGGACGGCGACCCCCTCACGCACGAAGAGATGTGATCCGGATGCCGCACCCGGCCGGGTGCGGCATCCACATCTCTCACACCGCAGGCAGGGCGGCGAGCCACTCGCCGAACGTCATGGTGCCGTGCAGAGCCTGAGGCTCCGGGAGCAGCGCGCCCGAGCGGAACGCCTGGCCGAGGGTGCCCGGGATGTCGACCGTCGGCAGCTCCCCGGAGTCGCCGATGGCCTGCGCGTAGCGCCGCACCATGTCGGCGAGGCTCTCTTCGCGAGGACCGCCGAGCTCCGTCGCGCGTCCCGCCGGGCCGCCCTCGGCGAGGTCCACCAGCAGCGTCGCGACCTCGCGCAGCGACACCGGCTGCACCCGCCCGGTCGGGGCGACATGGGCTCCGTCGCGGGTGCGCCGGTACATCATCGCCGCGTACTCGTGGAACTGCGTCGTGCGCTGGATGGTCCACGGCACGTCGCCCTGCTCGATCAGGCGCTCCTGCGCGAGCTTGCCGGCGTAGTAGCCGTCGGGTGCGGCCTCGGCGTTCACGATCGTGAGCGCGAGGTGGTGCGCGACGCCGGCGGCGCGCTCCGCAGCGAGCAGCGCGGTCGTCGCGCCCTGGAAGAACGCCACCGACGCCGCGGGATCCGGCGTGGTGATGTTCGACACGTCGATGACCGTGTCGACGCCGTCGAGGCGGCCGTCCAGGCCCGCACCTGCGACAAGGTCCACGCCCGTGCTCCGCGACAGCACGACGACGTCGTGACCCCGCTCCCGCGCGACGGCCTCGACCTGCGTGCCCGTCATCCCCGTGCCGCCTGCGATCGCGAACCTCATGATGGCGCTCCCTCCGTCGGCACCATCGTGGCCAACACGGACGGACGCATGCAAACCGGGCGTGTCATGGAGCGGTCCGGGCCCGATCGGGGGAGAGTGCGAGTCCGGACCGCTCACTGCCCAGAGCCGGACGGAGGCCCTCAGATACGCGGGCGTCGCGGGCGCTCGCGGTCAGGGGCGATCGACGGCAGCGAGCCATTCCGCGAACGTCTGCGTGCCGAGCGTCGCACCGGCGCCGGGAAGCGCCAGGCCGTCGCGCATCGCCTTCAGCTGCTTGCCGGGAAGGCTCACCGAGGGAATCCAGCCGCGGTACCCCACGCGCGCCGCATACGCCTTGATCATCTCGTCGAGGCGCTCCTCCCGCGGGCCGGCGAGGTCGGCGGCGCGGCCCTGCGCTGCGCCGGCCGCCAGGGTCGCGAGGTGTCGGCCGACCTCGCGGGCCGCGACGGGCTGCACCCGCGCCCGCGGGGCGACGTGCAGGGGACCGAGCCTGCCACGGGCGAACATCTGTGCCGCGAACTCGTGGAACTGCGTCGCGCGCAGGATCGTCCAGGGGACGGAGGATGCCTCGGCCACCCGCTCCTGCGCGACCTTGCCGGCGTAATAGTCGTACGGCATCCGGTCGATCCCGACGATCGACAGCACCACGAGGTGGCCGACCCCTGCCCGCGCGGATGCCGCGGCGAGGTTGCCGGTCGCCCGCTCGAAGAACGATGTGGCGGCCGAAGCCGAGAGCGTCTCGATGTTGGCGGTGTCGACGACGGCGTCCACGCCCTCCAGGGCGGCGTCCAGCCCGCTGCCGGTGATGACGTCGACGCCGGTTCCGCGGCTCAGCACGACCGCCTGATCGCCGCGCGCCTCGACCGCCTCGACGACCTGGCGCCCGACGACACCCGTTCCTCCCGCGACCGCGATCCTCATGCCTGTTCCTCTCGTCCTCGCCCGCACCCATCCTGCTCCTCGCGAGCGGCGCCGGGGGATAGCGTGGACCCATGGCGACCCCCTCCACCCCCTTCGATTCGCTGACCGACTACATCGCGCTTCCCCGGGTGGAGGCGCTGGCGCTGTCGCCCGACGGCACGACCGCCGTGCTGACGGTCGCGGTGCTCAAGAAGGATGCGACGGGGTATGAGCGGTCACTGTGGGCCGTGCCCGCCGACGGCAGCGGTTCGCCGCGCCGACTCACCCGCTCGGCCAAGGGCGAGGCGGGCGCGGCGTTCACCGCGCGCGGCGACATCCTGTTCGTCTCGGCCCGCCCCGACGCCGAGGGCGACGCCGACGACGAATCCGGCCAGCTGTGGCTGCTCCCCGCCGCCGGCGGCGAGGCGCGTGCCGTCACCCGGCTCGCGGGCGGCGTCGACGGCATCGCGGCGACGGCTGCGGACGCCGATCGGGTCGTGCTGGCGGCATCCCTTCTCCCCGCGGCGGAATCGCTCGAGGCCGACGCCGCCCTGCGGGCGAAGCGCAAGGAGAAGAAGGTCTCGGCGATCCTCCACGACACCTACCCGGTGCGCTTCTGGGACCACGACCTCGGGCCCGACCAGCCGCACCTGTTCGCGCTCGATGTGGACGCGCTGCAGGACTCGCTCGCAGCCGTCGTCGCCGAGCCGGATGCCGCCGCCTCCGCCGACGCCTCGTCCGGTGACGCCCCCGCCGCTGATCCGAAGCCGTACCCGTCGACCCTGCCGCGTCCGCGCGACCTGACGCCCCGGCCCGGTCGCTCGGTCGATCACGCCGAGGCGGTGCTGACTCCCGACGCGTCGCTGCTGATCGTCTCGCTCGAGCAGCGCGAGCAGCGGGGCGGACGCCGCGCGATCGTCTCGATCGATACGGCGACCGGTGCCCGCACCTCCCTGTTCGACGAGGTCGACGTGGACTTCGAGATGCCGGCGGTGAGCCACGACGGCACCCTCATCGCCTACCTCCGCACCGTCAAGAGCAGCCCCGCGGGCCCCACAGACTCCGAGGTCTGGGTGGCCGGCGTCGACGGCTCCGCCCCGCGGCGGATCGCCGCCGAGTGGGACCGCTGGGCGACGTCGCTGGTCTTCGACGTCGACGACCGCGCACTCATCGCGACGGCCGACGACGACGGCCGCGGGCCGGTGTTCCGGCTCCCGCTCGACGGCGGCCCCGAGGGGAGCGGCGCCCCGCAGCGGCTCACCGACGACGAATTCACGTACACGCACGTCGCGGTCGACCGCACGAGCGGGGACCTCGTCGCGCTGCGCTCGTCGTGGGTCATCCCCTCGCACCCCGTGCGCATCGCCGACGGCACCGTCACGCCGCTCGCCACCCCGGCCGCCGCGCCGGCGGCGCCGGGCACGATCACCGAGGTCGAGACGACGGCCGAGGACGGCGCGCGCGTGCGCGGATGGCTGCTGCTGCCCGAGGGCGCCTCGGCCGAGACCCCGGCGCCGCTGCTGCTGTGGATCCACGGCGGGCCGCTCAACAGCTGGAACGCATGGAGCTGGCGGTGGGCGCCGCTGCTGGCCGTCGCCCGCGGTTACGCGGTGCTTCTCCCCGACCCGGCCCTGTCGACCGGGTACGGCCTGGACTTCATCGCGCGCGGCTGGAACAGCTGGGGCGCGAAGCCGTACACCGACCTGCTCGCGATCACCGACGCGGCCGAGGCTCGCGACGACATCGACGCGACGCGCACTGCCGCGATGGGCGGGTCGTTCGGCGGGTACATGGCCAACTGGGTCGCGGGCCACACGGACCGATTCCGCGCGATCGTCACGCACGCGAGCCTGTGGGCGCTCGACCAGTTCGCC
>PJUC01000455.1_pt1 | contig 16778 bp, 19 predicted proteins | sample 1512161 | NCBI WGS metagenome assembly PJUC01 (sample SAMN08177676, study PRJNA422409) | Soil metagenome, whole genome shotgun sequencing project. | isolation source: Soil enriched on filter paper | place: USA: Madison | collected 2015-01-15
AAGCCGGGCCCCTGCTCGGTGCTGCGCCTCAGGCCCTCCTCACCGCCGGTGACGTGCGAGTTGCGGCGCACGAGCACGGAACCCGCCTGCGCGAACGCGAGCGTGACCATGGCGTACGGGATGCCGGACACCCGCATCGACACGGCACCCGTCGCCAGGGCGATGACCATGCCGCCCACGAGGGCGATGAACACGCCCGGCCACAGCGGGACGCCGAAGTGCTCGAGCGCGATGCCCAGCCCGTAGGCGCCGGCCCCGAAATACAGGGCGTGGCCGAACGACAGCATCCCTCCCGACCCGAGGAGCAGGTTGTACGACAGCGCGAGCGCGGCGAACACCATGCACAGCGAGAGCAGCGCGAGCGTGCCCGGCATGTAGGTGGGAGTGGGGAGGATGCCCGGAAGCGAGAGGTTCAGCAGCGGCAGGACCGCCATGAAGACGACGAGCGCGGCGCCGACGACGGCGGGGACGTACTTGCGCATCATGCCCTCTTTCCGAGCAGTCCGGTCGGCCGCACGAGCAGCACGAGTGCCAGCAGGATCACGACGATGAAGTCGCCCGTGCCGCCGAGGTAGAAGTTCGCGAACTGCTGCAGCACGGCCACGAGGACCGACGCGATCGCCGCACCGGTGAGCGAGCCGAGACCGCCGACCACCGTCACGATGAACGCGAAGATGAGCAGGGTCTGACCGAGGTGGGCCGAGACGAACGTCGAGTAATGCATCGCGAGCACTCCCCCGATGCCGGCCGCCGCCCCGCCGATGGCGAAGACGAGCGTGAACGAGCGCCGCACGTCGATGCCGAGCGCCGTGACCATCGAGCGGTTCTCGACCCCGGCGCGGATGATCATGCCGTAGCGCGTCTTCTGCAGGAACAGCACGAGCGCCGCCAGCACGAGCACCGCCGCGATCATGAGCACCCAGTAGGTGTTCGGGATGCGGGCGCCCAGCACCTCCGTCGTCTGCGTGAGCCACGACGGCCCCGAGATGTGCACGGGGTCGGTGCCCCAGATCCCTTCGAACAGGGCGACCGCCGCGAACGAGAGCCCCACCGTGACGAGCACCTGCTCGATGTGCCGCTCGTACAGCGGGCGGATGAGCACCAGTTCGGTGAGCGTCGCGAACACCGCGCCGACGCCGGCCCCGACCAGCAGCGACAGCAGGAAGGACCCCCACGAGTCGGTGCCGAGCGCCTGGGCGACCATCCAGCCGACGAACGCGCTCAGAGTGAGGAACGCGCCGTGTGCGAAGTTCAGGACGTGCATGAGCCCGTAGATGAGGCTCAGTCCGCTGGCGACGAGGAAGTACAGGGCGCCGAGCCCGACGCCGGTGATGAGGGTGAGGACGAGGGTGCTCATGCGGCATGCTCCACGTGGACGCCGAGGAGACGGCGGGTGAGGTCTTCGTCGTCGAGGATCTCTCGCGCCTTGCCGACGTGTGCGACGCGACCGCCGGCGATCACCACGGCGTCGTCGGCCAGACGGCGGACCACCTCGAGGTTCTGCTCGACGAGGAGGATGGGCACGGTCTTCGACGCCTCTTCGAGCGCGTCGGCGACCTCGGTCACGATCTTCGGCGCGAGGCCCTTGGTGGGCTCGTCGACCAGCAGCAGCCGGTTGTCGTTGAGCAGGGCGCGGGCGACCGACACCATCTGCTGCTGACCGCCTGACAGCGTGCCGGCGGCCTGGTCGCGGCGTGCAACGAGATCGGGGAAGAGCTCGGCGACGAACTCGCGTCGGGGGGCGCGCTGCCGCTCGGCGAGTGCCAGGTTCTCGGCCACCGTGAGCTTCGAGAACACCTCGCGGTCCTCGGGCACGTACCCGACACCGCGACGGACGATGCGGTGCGTCGGCAGTCCGTCGATGCGCTCGCCGGCCAGGCGGACCTCGCCGCGCCGTGAGACGAGTCCGAGGATGCCGCGCAGCGTAGAGGTCTTGCCGACGCCGTTGCGGCCGAGCACGGCGGTGATGCCTGTCGCCGGCACGTCGAACGAGACGTCCTCGACGACCTGCTGGCCGGCGATCGTGCAGCGGAGGTGCCGCACGGTGAGGATGGGCTGCGCGCTCATGCCGCCTCCGTCCCGGCGGACCCCGTGCCGAGGTAGGCGCTCTGCACGAGCGGGTTCTCCATGATCCGCTGCGGGGTGTCGTACGCGATGATCGTGCCGAAGTACATCACGGCGACCTTCTGGACGAGTCCCATGAGCACGTCGATGTGATGCTCGACCATGAGGAGCGTGCACCCCTTCTCGCGCTGCATCTCGCGGATGTTCTCGACGAGACCGGGCACGTCGCCCGAAGCGACGCCGGCCATCGGCTCGTCCAGCAGCACGATGCTGGCCTCGGTGGCCAGCAGCACAGCGATCTCGAGCTTGCGCTTGTCGCCGTGCGAGATGTCGCCGGCGAGCGCGTCCAGCTTGTGAGTCAGCCCGACGGCGTTGAGCTTGGCGAGGGCGAGCTCGGTCGCGGCATCCGTCCGCTTCGGGAAGCGCAGCAGCGAGCCCGAGCCGCCGAGCGACACCTGGGCCGCCAGGCGCACGTTCTCGAGCACGGACAGCTTCGGGAACAGGCTCGACGTCTGAAAGGTGCGCCCCAGTCCCGCCCGCGCCCTGGCGGGCACCGACGCCGTCGTGATGTCGCGGTCGTCCAGCAGCACGCGTCCGGCCGTGGGCTTCATCAGCCCTGAGATCACGTTGAAGAGCGTGGTCTTGCCGGCGCCGTTGGGACCGATGACTCCCACGAGGGAGCCGGCGGCGACATCGAGTTCGACGTCCTTGAGGATCGTCGCGCCGCCGATCTGCAGGCCGAGGCCTTCGATCTTCAGCGGAGAGCCGCGGCGCGCGGTCTCCGCGACGGGCGCGGACGGGACTGAGGTGCTCATCGCTTCGTGACGCTCCGGCCTACTCGGCTTCCGCGGGTGCGACGTCGTCGGCCGACACGGTGTCGACGAGCTCGGGCACGAACGTACCGTCCTTCGCGACGAGCTTGACCTGGTACATGTCCTGGATGAGGGCGTGGTCGCTCGCGCGCACCGTCATCGAGCCCTTCGGGCCCTCGAATTCGAAGCCCTCGAGCGACGAGACCATCGCATCGACGTCGCCCTTGCCCTCTTCGATGGCGTGGACGATCATGATCGCCGCGTTGAAACCGTCGGGGCTGAAGAGGTCGGGGGCGCCGCCCGCGTCCTCGATGGCCTTCACCATCGCCGTGTTGACGTCGTTGTCGGGTGCGCCCGGGAAGTAGTGGTTGAGGAAGCTGATCTTCTCGGATGCCTCACCGTACGCGCCGAAGGTGGCGGAGTCGCCGAGCCCGGTGACAACGGGGATCTCGTCCATCACGCCCTGCTGGCTCATCGCCTGCCACATCGCGCCGGACGTGGCGCCGGCCCACGCGACGAACACGAGGTCGGGGGCGCCGGCCAGCACCTGCTGCGCGAAAGGCGTGAACTCGGTGGCGTCCTCGGCGACCAGCACCGAGTCGACGGTCGCGCCCTTGCCGCCGAGGATCGCCTGCACGGCCGCGACGTTGCCCTGGCCGAAGGCGTTGTCCTGCGCGAACACGGTCACCTTCTTGCCCTCGATGTCGTCGAGGAAGGTGCCGGCCGTCGCGACGTCCTGCGCGCTCTGCCGACCGGAGCGGAACGTGTAGTCGTTGACGCCGGTGATCGCGTCCGCGGCGGCGGGACCCGAGATGTAGAGCACCTTATTCTGCGCGGCCTGTTCGGCGACGGCGAGCGCGACGCCCGACGAGGCGGTGCCCGCGATGATGTTGACGCCCTCGCCGATGAGCTCCTTGACCGCGGTGACGGCCTTGTCGGGGTCGCCCGCGTCGTCGCGGTACTCGACGGTGATCTTCGTGCCGTCGATCTCGCCGCTGCCGTCGGTGGCGTAGTCGAGCCCGGCCTTGAAGGCGTCGAGGTACTGCTTGCCGTACCCGGCCAGCGGGCCGGACTCGCTCGTGACGATGCCGACGGTGACCTCGGACGGTCCGCCGCCGTCCGTCGCGTCGCCGGCCGGCGTCTCTGCCGACGGCGCGCACGCCGCCAGGGCGAGCGCTGCCGTGACGACCACGGAGCCCAGGAGCAACTTCTTCGTAACCCGCATGTGCGTGCCTTTCCCCATTGGAAGGATCTGGTGCATCGGATCTCAACATGAAAACCGATTCAGGTATTTGCAATCTAGGAAAGACCGACGCCTGCGGTCAAGTCGGGCGGTAGGGCGTTATCGAATCGGGACAAGACGAGGCCAGCATCCGCGGAATGCATGCCCGTGTTATATATCGCTGGTATGTTTGTGCGACGTGACACACGATCAGGACATCGAGACCCTCATCGTCGCCGCGCATACGCTCACGCGACTCGCGGCGCTCGAGACAGCCAACGACACCCCCGCCGCCCAGTGGCGGACCCTCACCATCCTTCGCGACAACGGGCCGCTGCGCATCGGAGAGCTCGCGCGACTCAGCCGCGTCACCCAGCCCGGCATGACGCGCCTGGTGGGCCACATGGTCGAGCAGGGACTGCTGACGCGGACGACGGATGCCGCCGACTCCCGGGCGACGGTCGTCGAGGCGACGCCGCTCGGACTCGAGGCGCTGCACACCTGGCTGCTGCACCTGACCTCGGCGCTCGCGCCGCGCTTCGAGGATCTGACCGAGCAGGAGTGGGACGCCCTGCGCACCACCGCCCGGGTGCTCACCCGCAACCTCGACCGCGCCGCCGCGGAGGCCGCCCGATGAGCGCGCACGGCTCCGCAAAGGTCTCTGTCTGGCGCCAGCCCGCCCAGGTGTGGGCGGTCGCGTTCGCCTGTGTGGTCGCCTTCATGGGCATCGGTCTCGTCGATCCGATCCTCCCGGCGATCGCCGAATCCCTGCAGGCCAGCCCCGTGCAGACCGAGCTGCTGTTCACCAGCTACCTGCTCGTCACCGGCCTCGCCATGCTCATCACGAGCTGGATCTCCAGTCGCATCGGTGCGAAGGCGACGCTGCTCATCGGCCTCGGTCTCATCGTCGTGTTCGCCCTCGCGTGCTCACTGTCGGGCAGCGTCGACGCCATCATCGGCTTCCGGGCCGGCTGGGGCCTCGGCAACGCGCTGTTCATCTCCACCGCCCTCGCGACCATCGTCGGCGCCGCCTCGGGCGGCAGCGGCGCTGCCATCGTGCTCTACGAGGCCGCGCTCGGCCTCGGCATCGCGATCGGGCCGCTGCTCGGCGGACTCCTCGGCGAGATCAGCTGGCGCGGCCCGTTCTTCGGAGTCGTCGCACTCATGGCGATCGCCTTCGTCGCCGTGCTGGCGCTGCTGCGGGGTCCGAGCGAGAAGCCCGTTCCGGTGCCGCTCTCGGCCCCGTTCAAGGCGCTGCGCATCCCCGCTCTCGCGGTGCTCGCCGTCGCTGCCCTGTTCTACAACATCGGCTTCTTCGTGCTGCTGGCGTTCTCGCCGTTCCCGCTCGGATTCGGCGCGATGGGCATCGGATTCACCTTCTTCGGATGGGGTGTGGCGCTCGCCGTCACCAGCGTGTGGGTCGCGCCGCTCCTGCTGCGGTATCTCGCCCGCACGACCGTGATGCTGCTGACGCTGCCGCTGCTCGCGATCGACCTCATCCTCGCCGGCATCCTCGTCGACAGTCCGGCCGCGCTCGTGGTGTGCATCATCGTCGGCGGTCTGCTGCTGGGCATCATGAACACGGTGCTGACGGAGTCGGTCATGGAGGCCACCGACCTGCCGCGCTCCGTCGCGTCGTCGTCGTACTCCGCGGTGCGCTTCCTCGGCGGTGCGGCCGCCCCGCCGCTGGCGGCCTGGCTGTGGCACGCGTACGGCCCGACCGTCCCGTACCTGTTCGCCGCGGCATCCATCCTCATCGCGACGGCGACGATCGCGTTCGGCAAGCGCGCGCTCGGCCGCATCGACGAGCGTGAGGCGGATGCCGCCGAAGAGGCCGCCGCCGTACTCGTGGGCGACGCCGCCTGAGCCGCACTCCCCCGGACGAGAGCCCCGGATCCGCTCGACGGGTCCGGGGCTAGTCGTCGGTGAGGGTGCTCAGATGGTGGTCGAGGACGGCGACGGCGCGGGCGTCGGCGTTCTCGGTCGCCTGCCAGAGCAGATGCAGCGCGAGGCCGTCCAGCAGGCAGTGGAGCCGTGACGCCTCCTGTTCCAGGTCCAAGCCCGGCCGCAGCCGCGACCCGCGATCGAGTTCGGCCAGCGCCGCAGCGCACACCGAGCGGACGCCATCGTGAAGCTCGCGCACGCTGCCCGTCAGCGAGGAGTCGGTCAAAGAGAGACTGCCGAGCTGCAGCTGAACGGTCAGTTCGACGCGCCTCGTCTCATCGAGAGGAAGAAGCTCGCACAGCAGCGCGAGCACGAGAGGTCTGCCCTCACCGGCGAGCGCCGCGATCCGGGCGCCGACGTCGGCGCGGATCCGATCGAGGCAGAACTGGCGCAGGGCCTCCTGCGTCGGGAAGGCCCGGCGCAGGGATGCGGTCGCGATCCCCGCTTCGTCGGCGACCTTGCGCACCGAGAGGCCGGCGAGCCCCTCACGGGCAAGGACCGTCAGCGCGGCGTCGCCGATCTCGCGATCGCGCCGCGCATGGTCGATGAGTCGCGGCATCCGTTCAGCTCCTCAGAGCGCTGGGCGACTTCTTGGGCCACAGCGTGTAGCTCACAGCCCAGATGAGATCGATGACGACGAGGAGTCCGAGGACAGGGAAGAATCCGGCGAGTTCGGCGGTGCGGGCGGGATCGTCGACGAGAACGATCAGCCCATAGAGGATCGCTGCCGCGATTACCGCCGCGAGCACCGTCCGCGCGACGTCCTTCCAGCAGGCGATGGTGTACGCGAGCCCGGTGAGTCGCGGCCGCGGGGCGGCGCCGCGGAAGCGGGTGGCGAACTTCGCGTCCGCCCACGCGATCATCCGATGCCCGTACGCGACGGAGACGCCGATGTAGAGCGCCGCAAGCCCGTGATGCCACGAGGCGGTGCCGCCGCCGAGCAGATCGACGGCGACGAGGACCAGGAGGACGGCATCCACGACCGGCGCGGCGATCAGCAGGGCAGCGCCCAGCCGGGGGCGACGCGCCAGGTAGCGGACGCAGAGGCCGGCCAGCAACGCCACCCAGAAAGCGATCTCGCACGCGACGATCGCCACCAGGATCACGAGGGCAGCGCCTGGATCGACAGCATGCGTTTATAGTAACACGCCTGTGCTACCAACCGGCCAGCGGCCGTCGGGATCAGACCGGCGGAAACGCCGAAGGGCGGTCCCGCAGGACCGCCCTTCGCTGTGGTGCACCCCCTGGGACTCGAACCCAGAACCCACTGATTAAGAGTCAGTTGCTCTGCCGATTGAGCTAGAGGTGCGTGTTTCGGATGACCCGAACACGAGGGACAACATTACATGACGATTCGCTGGACGTGAAATCGAGGTCGGGACGCCGCGGGTATCCTGGACCCGTGACCTCGCGCCCCTCCGCCCCGACGTTCGATGCGCCGTTCGACGGAGACCTCCGGGCCGACCTCGAACTGGCCATGAGGCTGGCCGATGCGGCGGATGCGGCATCCATGTCCCGCTTCGATGCGGCCGACCTCGACGTGAGCCTGAAGGCCGACGCGACGCACGTCACCGAGGCGGATCTCGCGACCGAGCGGGCGATCCGCGCGCTGCTGGAGGCCGAGCGGCCCGACGACGGGATCTTCGGCGAGGAGTTCGGGGTCACGGGCGACGCAGCCCGGCAGTGGATCATCGACCCGATCGACGGCACGGCCAACTACCTCAAGGGCATCCCCATGTGGACGACCCTCATCGCACTCTCGATCGACGGCGTGCCGCGCGTGGGCGTCGCCAGCCAGCCGGCGATCGGCCGGCGCTGGTGGGCCGCGAGCGGCCTCGGAGCCTGGACCGACGGGCCCGACGGCGAGCCGCAGCGCCTGGCGGTGTCGAGCGTCGACACGATCGCCGCGTCGAGCGTGAGCTTCCAGAGCATCGGTCAGTGGCGCGATGCCGGCAAGCTCGACGCCCTGGAACGCCTCACCTCGTCGGTCTGGCGCGATCGCGGCTACGGCGACGCATGGCCGTACATGCTCCTCGCCGAGGGGCGCCTGGAGTTCGTCGCCGAGTTCGACGTGAAGGAGTACGACATCGCCGCCCTCGTGCCGATCGTGACCGAGGCCGGCGGCCGCTTCACGTCGTTCGACGGCGAAGACACGGTGTCGGCGCGTTCCTCCCTCGCCACCAACGGCGTCCTGCACGAGGCGTACCTCCGCCTGCTGCACCAGTCCTGATCGACCTCGTTCCGCTCCCTCCCATCCCCCACGGAGATTCCTCGATGCTCGCCACCCGCCTCTTCGGCACCGCCGCCGCCCTGGCACTGTCCGCGCTCGCACTGACCGCTTGCTCCGGCAGTCCCGAGGCGGCCCCCGAACCGACGTCGTCCTCGGCGCCGACCACGTCGGCGCCCGAGCCGTCGGCGTCGTCGGCGCCGAAGCCCACGACAGCGGCCACGCCCACGTGCAAGACGCTCATCTCCGACAGCCTCGTCGCCGACTACGAGAAGCTGGGCGTGACCTCGCAGGAGTCGCCGCTGTACATCGGCAGCCAGCAGATCGACGGCGGCATCCTCTGCATGTGGGCGAACTTCGACCAGCCCGCGGGCGACTCCGGCCAGATCTACGGCTGGGCGAAGATGACCGATGCCGAGGCCGACGCCGCGCAGGAGGAGCTCCTCGCGGAGGGCTGGGTGCGCGAGGATGCCGCCGGCGGCGTCTACATCACCGAGAGCCACGACACCGCACTCGTCACCGACGATCAGGGCTACGGCATGACGTATCTGTTCGCCAACGGTCAGGTGACGGTCGCCGACACCAAGCAGGGCCTGCTCGTCATCGAGTGGCCGTAGGCCTGACCATGGCCGTCGGCGCGACGATGCACACCTTCGCGGTGCAGCTGGCCGACGTCGATCGCGGCGTCTATGAGGACCTTTCGCTGCGCGTGGCGAGGCATCCGTCCGAGACGGACGCGTTCATGATGACGCGCGTGCTCGCGTACTGCCTCGAGTACGAGGAGGGCATCGCGTTCAGCGAGGGCATCTCTGCCACCGACGAGCCAGCGGTGCTGGTGCGCGACCTGACCGGCGCGCTGACCGCATGGATCGAGGTGGGGGCTCCGGATGCCGCACGCCTGCACTCCGGCAGCATGCAGGCCGCCCGCACGGCCGTGTACACCCACCGCGATCCGACGAAGGTCGCGGCGCCCTGGGCCGGCAAGCGCATCCACCGTGCCGACGAGATCCTGCTGCACAGCTTCGACCCGGGCTTCGTCGATGCCGCTGCGGCGCTCGTGGAGCGTCGCAGCACGATGACGCTGTCGGTGACCGAGCGGCGGATCTACCTCGACCTCGGGGGTACCAGCCTGGAGAGCGACATCCACACGCGCACGGCCGCCTGACGGCCGCCGCGCGCCGGGGTCACGCCGGCAGGAAGTTCTCGCGGGCGAGCGGTGCGATGTCGAGGCCTTCCGCCTCGGCCCGGCCCACCCAGCGCAGCTCTTCGATCTCGGCGGCGACCACGGGCTGCTGGGCGCCGATGTCGGCCGCGAACACGTCGGCGACCACGAGGAAGCCGGGCTCGTTCGCTGCGGCGGCGGTGAACGAGCCGAGGGATTCCAGCTCGTCGGGCCGCACCCGGATGCCGAGCTCTTCGAACAGCTCGCGCGCCAGCGTCTCGGCCGCCGACTCCCCCGGCTCGGGCTTGCCGCCCGGCTGCATGAACGCCGTCGTGCCCGCCTTGCGCACCAGCAGCAGCTCGCCCGCCTGGTTCACGATCACCGCCGCCGAGACGTGGATGCTGCGCACGGACGTTCCAGGAGAGTTCGGGGTGGTCACCCTGGCACGCTAACAGGTGGCGCCCACCTCGCCCGGCGTAGAATCACGTGTGCTTCCCGAATCTCCCGCGCCCTCCGACCTGCCGCCGAGCGGTATCGATCCGGACGATCTCGCCGTCGCACTCCGAGTGCTCGACAGCATGGCGGGGATCGACGAGACCCACCCCGACTTCGTCGCGGTGCGGCGCGCCACGGCCAAGATGTTCAAGGCCGTCAAGCGTCACCGCCGGCGCGAGATCCGCGACGCGATCGCCGCCGCCGACAAGGCGGTCGTCGCGGCCACAGCCACGGGAGCGCCCGACCGCATCGACGACGAGACGCGCGGCATCCCGATCAGCTCGTCGACCACAGCGCCCACCGCGGGCACGCTCATCAAGGCGCGCGCCTGCTACATCTGCAAGCAGCCGTACACGGTGGTCGACGCGTTCTACCACCAGCTGTGCCCAGACTGCGCGGCGCTGAGCCACGCGAAGCGCAACGCGCGCACCGACCTGACCGGCAAGCGCGCCCTCCTCACCGGCGGTCGCGCCAAGATCGGCATGTACATCGCGCTGCGCCTGCTGCGCGACGGCGCCCACACCACGATCACCACGCGGTTCCCTCGCGACGCCGTCCGCCGATTCAGCAGCCTGCCCGACGCGCCCGAGTGGATCGACCGTCTGAAGATCGTCGGCATCGACCTGCGCGATCCGGCGCAGGTCATCGGCCTCGCGGAGGACGTCGCCGCCGCCGGCCCGCTCGACATCCTGATCAACAACGCGACGCAGACGGTGCGTCGCTCGCCCGGCGCGTACCAGCCGCTCGTCGACGCCGAGCTGGCGCCGCTGCCGAACGGCCCCCTGCCCGAGCTCGTCACCTTCGGGCACACGAACGACCGCCACCCGCAGGCGCTCGAGCGCTCGGTGACGGCGCACCCGATCCTGGCAGCAGCCGCCTCGCGTGCCGATGAGCTCACGGAGCAGGCGATGGCGGCGGGCTCCAGCTCGCTGGCGCGGCTCGCCGCCGGAACGGCGATCGACGCCGGCGGACTCATCCCCGACCTCGACCACAGCAACTCGTGGGTGCAGCGTGTCGAAGAGGTCGATCCGCTGGAGATGCTCGAGGTGCAGCTGGCCAACACCACGGCGCCGTTCCTGCTCGTGTCGAAGCTGCGCCCGTCGCTGGCCGCGTCGAGCGCCCGCCGCACGTACATCGTCAACGTGAGCGCGATGGAGGGCGTGTTCAACCGGGGCTACAAGGGTCCCGGGCACCCTCACACCAACATGGCCAAGGCCGCGGTCAACATGCTCACCCGCACGAGCGCCCGCGAGATGTTCGAGACGGACCGGATCCTCATGACGAGTGTCGACACCGGGTGGATCACCGACGAGCGCCCGCACCCGACGAAGGTGCGCCTGGCCGAAGAGGGCTTCCACGCCCCGCTGGATCTCGTCGACGGCGCCGCCCGCGTGTACGACCCGATCGTGCGCGGCGAGGCCGGAGAAGACGTCTTCGGGGTGTTCCTCAAGGACTACGCCCCCGGCGCGTGGTGAATCTCCCCGAACCCGGTCATCGGGTGGTCGTGCGGTACATCCTTCCCAGCGGGCAGGCGACCGACGCGCTGGGCGAACTGCTGAGCGTGGATGCCGAGACCGTCGTGGTCGACGGCAAGCGCGGTGTCGAGCGCATTCCACGCGGCGCGATCATCGCCGCGAAGGAGGTTCCGCCGCCGCCGGCGCCACGCCCACGCACCCCTCCCCCCGATCGCTGACCCGCAATGACGAAACGCCCCGAGAAGCTCGGGGCGCTTCGCTTGTGGGAAGGGCTCACGAACGCGGCGGGTTGGCCGGCAGCCACTCGTCGAGGGTCGTCGCGAACACCTGCACACCGTCGATCGGCATGAGGGTGCGCTCTTGCATGCGGGCGCCGAAGTACGGCGCCTCGGGATCGGTCACGACCTCGCGCGCGTCGCCTCGGAACGCCAGTCCGCGCCGCACGAGCTCATCGAGCCCCATGACCTCAGGACCCGCGATCTCGATGTCGCCGTCGAGTGGAGCCCCGGCGGCGGTGCGCGCCACCGCCGTGGCGACGTCTTCGGCCGCGATCGGCTGCATGAGAGTGCCCGGCAGGTGGATCGCGCCGTCCTTGCCCGAGACCTCGGCGATGCCGCCGATGAACTCGAAGAACTGCGTGGCGTGTACGAGCGAGTACGGCAGGCCGGACTCGCGGATCAGCCTCTCCTGTGCGGCCTTCGCGGCGAAGTACGCGATGTCGTTGGGTCGGTCGGTGCCGACGATCGTGAGGGCGACGTAGTGCCCGACCCCGGCGTCGCGCGCCCCTGCGACGAGGTTGTTGGTCGAGGTCGTGAAGAACTGCATGACGTCGTCGGCTGCGAACGACGGCGAGTTCGACACGTCGACTACGACGTCCGCGCCGCGCAGCACGTCGGCCAGGCCCTCGCCGGTGATCGTGTTCACGCCGGAGTTCGGGGATGCCGGAACGGCCTCCTGGCCGTGCGCGGCGAGTTTCGCGACGACCTTCGAGCCGATCAGTCCGGAGCCTCCGATGACGACGATCCTTGCCATGATGTGCCTTTCGTTGTCGAGCGCGCCTGCCGCGCTCACCAGCTAGGACCGGGACGGGACCGGATCTGTGACACGGTCAGCCGCCGCTCCACCGCGCGAGCTTGTCGGGGTTCAGCACGAGCCACGCTTCGAGGATGCGCCGATCGCGCACCCGGACGCCGAGGATTCCCGCGACTCCGGCATCGCGGCACACGACGACTCCCGGCATCCCGTTGACGGCGTCGACGCGCAGCGTCGTCCCGGGTGCCCACAGCACCTCGGCGAGGTAGGCACCCACTCGGGTGGCGCCCTCGAGCACCGTCGCGGGGGCGGGGACCCTCCCTCCGCCGTCGACGGTCAGCGCGACCCCAGGGTGCAGCATCCGCTCCAGCCCGTGGCTGTCGCCCGCCACGATGACCGTCACCAATGCGTGCACGACCCGATCGTGTGGGGCGCGGCTCGACCTCAGGCCCCGCAGCGAGCGAGGCAGCCACGACGCGTGGTCACGGGCGGTCACGCCCCGACCCGGGCATGAGCGAGCTTGCCGGGGCTCATCACCCACAGCAGCTGATGGATGCCGTCGGCGCCGGCGGTGACCGTCACGATCGTGGTGACCACACCGTCCAGCGCGAGGGCTGCCGCAGGCTGCCCGTTGACCTCGATCCAGCCGATGCTCTTGCCGGTCCAGAAGTGGCTCGAGAACGCCGCCACGAACTTCGCCACGCGGCTTCTCCCGATGACCGGGACGCGGGCGGCGAGCGCCGCGCCGTTGCCGTCCGTGTAGCTGACGACGTCTGTGGCGAACAGCCGCTCGAGGTCGCCCACGTCGCCCTTCTGGGCGGCGACGAGGAACGCTTCGAGCAGGCGCCGCTGCTCGGCGGCTGCGACCTCTGCCCGCCGTGCGGATGCGAGGTGCTTGCGGCCTCGGCTGACCAGCTGGCGCGCGCTCGCGACGCTCGTCGAGATGATCTCGGCGATCCGCTCGTACGGGTAGTCCAGGGCCTCGCGAAGGATGTACGCCGCTCGTTCGGTGGGCGTGAGCTTCTCCAGCATGAGCAGGATCGCGAACTGCAGCGCCTCGCCGCGCTCCGCCCCGAGGGCGGGGTCGGCGTCCGTGTTGACCGGTTCGGGCAGCCACGGGCCGATGTAGGTCTCGCGGCGGGCACGCGCCGACTGGGTGGCGTTGATCGCCAGCCGCGTGGCGATCGTCGCGAGGAACGCGGCCGGATCGTGGATGCCGTCACGGTCGGCGTTCTGCCATCGGATCCAGGTCTCCTGCACGATGTCTTCCGCGTCCGCCACGGTTCCGAGCATGCGATACGCGATGCCGAAGATGCGCCGGCGGTGCTGGTCGAAGACGGCCACCGCGTTCTCCAGACCGTCGGGGACGCTCGTCTGTGTTTCCGCCTGTTCGGTACCCATCGCCGGGCTCAGAGTACGCCCGCGGAGCCGATCAGCCCCGCTCCCGCAACGACAGCGATCCTCATGTCGGCCCCTCTCCGTCCTTCGCGCGCGGGAAAGCGCGCGTCATCCAGCTCAGACCGGATGCCGCCCCCGTCTGTGACAGATCTCCCGACGTCGCCACAGACACCCTGAGTGCGGGCGGTACGGTCGTTATGACCGGTGTCGATGAACTCCGACGCGACGCCGGCGCACGAAAGGTCCCACAGTGAAGCTCACCCAGCTCGAGCAGTTCGTCGCCGTCGTCGACAACGGCGTCCACGTCCCGCGCGCGGCGGACGCGCTCGGGATGCCGCTGGCGGCGCTGTACTCGACCATCGAGAAGCTCGAAGAAGAGGTGGGGCATCCGCTGTTCACGCGCAGCAAGTCGGGGTGGTCACTGACCGGCCCCGGCGCGCTGCTGCTCGATGAGGCCCGGCAGCGGATCGCCGACGCTCCCGCACCGGCCGCGAAGCCATCCGTCCCGGCGGGCGGCAAGGCCAAGGCGTCGAAGGGCAAGGGGCGCGCTCCCGTCGTGAAGGGTCAGCCGAAGCCCTTCAAGAAGCGTCAGGGGCGCTGAGGCTGACGGCGGCTACAGCTCCGTGACCCGCCCGGCATCCACGCGCCAGTGACGGTCGAGCTCGACAGCGTCGAGCATCCGCCGGTCGTGGGTCACGAGCAGGAGTGTCCCGCGATAGGTCTCGAGCGCCTGCTCCAGCTGCTCGATCGCGGGAAGGTCCAGGTGGTTCGTGGGTTCGTCGAGCACCAGCACGTTCACGCCGCGGCCCTGCAGGAGCGCCAGCGCCGCGCGGGTGCGTTCTCCCGGAGACAGTTCCCCCACCGGCCGGCCGACATGATCGGCCTTGAGCCCGAACTTCGCGAGCAGAGTACGGACCTCACCCGATTCCATCGAGGGTACGAGCGCTTCGAACGCGTCGGCCAGCGGCTGCGGGCCGACCAGGAGCGATCTGGCCTGGTCGATCTCGCCGATCTCGACGTTGGCGCCCAGGCTCGCACTCCCCTCGTCGGGCACCTGCCTGCCGAGCAGCGCCCGCAGGAGGGTGGACTTTCCGGCGCCGTTGGGGCCCGTGATGCCGATCCGCTCCCCCGCGTTCACCTGCAGCGACACCGGGCCCAGGGTGAACGCACCCTGCCGCAGGACGGCCGCGCTCAGCGTCGAGACGACGGTGCTCGATCGCGGTGCCGAGCCGATGGTGAACTCCAGCCGCCACTCCTTGCGAGGCTCCTCCACCTCTTCGAGCTGCGCGATCCGGCTCTCCATCTGACGGACCTTCTGCGCCTGCTTCTCGCTGGACTCCGTCGCAGCCTTGCGACGGATCTTGTCGTTGTCGGGTGACTTCCTCATCGCGTTGCGCACGCCCTGGCTCGACCACTCGCGCTGCGTCCGCGCCCGGGCGACGAGGTCGGCCTTCTTGCCCGCGAACTCCTCGAACTTCTCCCGTGCATGGCGTCGGACCGTCTCGCGCTCCTCGAGGTACGCGTCGTAGCCGCCGCCGAACACCCGATTCGAATTCTGCGCGAGGTCCAGCTCCAGCACGCGCGTGACGCTGCGCGCCAGGAACTCGCGGTCATGGCTGACGAGCACGACGCCTCCCCGCAGGCCGCGCACGAAGGCCTCCAGGCGCTCGAGGCCGTCGAGGTCGAGGTCGTTGGTGGGCTCGTCGAGCAGCACGATGTCGAAGCGTGAGAGCAGCAGCGCCGCGAGGCCGACGCGCGCGGCCTGACCGCCCGAGAGCGACGTCATGAGCGCGAGTTCGGGCGGCGTCCCCCCGAGGTCGAGGCCCAGGTCGGCGAGCACGACCGGCAGGCGCTCTTCGAGGTCAGCGGCGCCGCTTGCCAGCCACCGGTCGAGCGCCGCCGAGTAGACGTCGGCGGGGTCGGCGTCGGCGACCGACAGCGACGGGTCGCCGAGCGCGGCGGCTGCGGCATCCATGTCCGCCGTCGCCTGCGCGCAGCCCGTACGACGCGCGATGTAGTCCGCGACCGACTCGCCCTCGACGCGTTCATGCTCCTGGGGAAGCCACCCGACGAACGCATCGGCGGGCGAGTACGTCACCGAGCCCGCCTGCGGCTCGTCGATGCCTGCCAGCAGGCGCAGCAGGGTCGACTTCCCGGCGCCGTTCGCGCCGACGACGCCGACGACGTCACCCGGTGCCACGGTGAGGTCGAGCGAGTCGAAGAGCGTGCGGTGGCCGTACCCGCCGGCCAGTCCGCGCGCGACGAGTGTTGCGGTCATGCCTCGATTCTCTCAGTGCGCTCGGGCGAGGTCGGCACCCGAGGCCGCGGTGCGCGAGGATGACGGACGTGGAACACTTCGACACGATCGTCGTCGGCGCCGGTGTCGCCGGCCTCTCCGCAGCCCGGCTGCTGACCGACGCCGGCCGACGCGTGGTGGTGCTCGAGGCTCGCGACCGCATCGGCGGCCGCGTGGTCACCGACCGTACGGGTGGTGTCGCCACCGATCTCGGCGCCTCGTGGATCCACGGTGTGACCGACAGCCCGGTCGCCGCCGCGGCCGAGGCGTTCGGCATGCGCACCGTCGAGTTCACGGTCGGCGGCTACCAGCCCGACAGCCGTCCCATCGCGTATTACGGTCCCGACGGGACGAGATTGACGGATGCCGCAGCCCAGGGATTCATCGACGACATCCACGCCGTCGACCGGGCCCTTGTCGACGTCGTCGCCGCCTCGGCTCTCGAAGAGTCCTACCGCGATGTCACCGACCGCGCCATCGCGTTGCAGGGGTGGGACGCGGAGCGCAGCCGGCGCGTGCAGGAGTATCTCGAGCACCGGTCCGAGGAGCAGTACGGCGCGTGGATCGACGACCTCGCGGCACACGGCCTCGACGACGACTCGATAGACGGCGACGAGGTCGTGTTCCCGGACGGCTACGACCGGCTTCCCA
>PJUC01000458.1_pt1 | contig 16699 bp, 12 predicted proteins | sample 1512161 | NCBI WGS metagenome assembly PJUC01 (sample SAMN08177676, study PRJNA422409) | Soil metagenome, whole genome shotgun sequencing project. | isolation source: Soil enriched on filter paper | place: USA: Madison | collected 2015-01-15
GACGGCGGCGGCCGCCTGCTGCGTCGCGAGGTCGCTCGGCCGCTCGTCCAGGAGCAGGAACGGCATGCCCGTCGCGATGGCGCCGGACGACACGAGCACCACTTCCGTGCCCCGACCGTGCGCAGCTGCCAGCGCATCGACCAGCGGACGGATCTTGTGCGCGTTGTCGCCGCTGATCGACGACGAGCCGACCTTGACCACCACTCGGCGAGCAGTGACGATGTCACCGCGTTCGCGTGCGCTCACTCGTCGTCCTCGTCGTCCCAGTCAGGGCGCGGGCCGCGCTCGGCGAGGCGCTCGGCTTCGAGTTCGGCGCGGGCCTCGGCCTTGGCGTCCATCATGTCGTGGTACATGTCGCGACGCTCGGAGGTGGTGCGTCGCGTGCTGCGCAGCAGTCGAGGATCGGTGCCTCGCGGTGCCGTCATCAGCTCGGCCGTCGACGAGACCGACGGCTCCCAGTCGAAGACGATCCCGTCGCCCTCGCCGATCACGACCGTCGCGCCGGGCACGGCGCCCGCGCGGTACAGCTCGTTCTCGACACCCAGCTTCTCCAGCCGGTCGCCGAGGTACCCGACGGCCTCCTCGTTCTGGAAGTCCGTCTGCTGGACCCACTTGAGGGGCTTGTCGCCGAGGATGCGGTAGACGTTCCCGTACGTGCCGCCCTCGACACGGATGGTGAACTCCTTCTCGGCGCCCTTCGGGCGGATCACGATCCGCTCGGGCGCGGGCGCCGCGGCCTGCTCCACACGGTGCGTCGCAACGATGTCGCCGAGCGCGAACGTGAGCTGACGCAGCCCCTCGTGGCTCACCGTCGAGATCTCGAACACGCGGAACCCGCGCTCCTCGAGGTCCGGGCGCACGAGGTCCGCGAGGTCCTTCGCCTCAGGGACGTCGACCTTGTTGAGCGCGATGAGCTGCGGGCGCTCCAGGAGCGGCAGCTGCCCCTCCGGCACCGGGTAGGCGGCGAGCTCGGCGAGGATGACGTCGAGGTCGGTCAGCGGGTCCCGGCCGGGCTCGAGCGTCGCACAGTCGAGCACATGCACGAGCGCCGTGCAGCGCTCGACGTGCCGCAGGAACTCGAGACCGAGGCCCTTGCCCTCGCTGGCACCCTCGATCAGCCCGGGCACGTCGGCGACGGTGAAGCGGGTGTCCCCGGCCTGGACGACGCCGAGGTTGGGGTGCAGCGTGGTGAACGGGTAGTCGGCGATCTTGGGCCGCGCCGCCGAGATCGCGGCGATGAGGCTCGATTTGCCGGCCGAGGGGAACCCGACGAGCGCGACGTCGGCGACCGTCTTCAACTCGAGGAGGATGTCGCCGGTCCACCCCGGCGTGCCCAGCAGCGCGAAGCCGGGGGCCTTGCGCTTGGGTGTGGCGAGCGCCGCGTTCCCGAGCCCGCCGAGACCGCCCGGGGCCGCGACGAAACGCATGCCCGGCTCGATCATGTCGACGAGCGTCTCGCCGGACGCGTCCTTCACGACGGTGCCGACCGGGACGGGGAGCTCGAGCGACTCACCCAGCGCTCCCGACCGGTGGTCGCCCATGCCGAACCCGCCGTTGCCCGCGGAGCGGTGGGGCGAGTGGTGGTACGAGAGGAGCGTCGTGACCTGCGGGTCGGCGACCAGCACGACGTCTCCGCCGTGACCGCCGTTGCCGCCGTCCGGGCCGGCGAGCGGCTTGAACTTCTCGCGCTTGACCGACACGCAGCCGTTGCCGCCCTTACCGGCGCTCAGATGGAGCGTCACGCGATCGACGAACGTGACCATGCGGTCCCCCTCAGGACTGGGTGCTGCCCCAGAGTAAAGGGAAGGGGCGAGCCGAAGCCCGCCCCCTCCTCGAAGTGTGTGTGAACCCGGTGGATTACTCCGCCGCCGCCACGATGTTGACGACCTTGCGGCCGCCCTTGTGACCGAACTCGACCGCGCCCGCGGCCAGCGCGAACAGCGTGTCGTCGCCACCGCGGCCGACGTTGGCGCCGGGGTGGAAGTGCGTGCCACGCTGACGGACGATGATCTCGCCGGCGTTGACGGCCTGGCCGCCGAAACGCTTCACGCCGAGGCGCTGAGCGTTGGAGTCACGACCGTTGCGGGTGGAGCTTGCGCCCTTTTTGTGTGCCATCTCTGCGTCTCCTGTGGCTTACTTGATGCCGGTGACCTTGACGCGCGTGAGGTCCTGACGGTGCCCCTGGCGCTTCTTGTAGCCGGTCTTGTTCTTGAACTTCTGGATCACGATCTTCGGGCCGCGCTCCTCGCCGAGGACCTCGGCGGTCACGGTGACCTTCGCGAGCTTCTCGGCGTCGGTCGTCACGGCGTCGCCGTCGACGAAGAGCACCGCGGGGAGCTCGATCTTGTCGCCGACCTTCGCGGCCTGGCGGTCGAGAACGACGATCGTGCCGACCTCGACCTTCTCCTGCCGGCCGCCGGCGCGCACAACTGCGTAAACCACTTCACACCTGTTTCTTCTGGGAGCACGCGCACGCGCTCAGGACGTCAACGAAGACTTGGTGCGGATGTCTCGACGCACCAAGGGTCTACTTTACCAGATGCCGGAACAGTCCGCGAAAGCGCACGACCTCGTGTCGTAGCGACTGATGAATAGTATCTGGACGTGACCATCCTGATCGACGACCCGCGGTGGCCGGCGCACGGCCGACTGTGGGCGCATCTCGTGAGCGACGAGTCGCTGGCGGAGCTGCACGCCTTCGCGGAGGCGAACGGCATCCCCCGGCGTGGGTTCGATCTCGACCACTACGACGTGCCCGACGAGGCGCACGCCAGGCTCATCGCGGCCGGGGCCGTGCACGTCGACGGCCACGAGCTCGTGCGCCGGCTCATCGCCTCGGGGCTGCGCGTGCGGGGCCGCGACCGCCGCTGACACGGCCTCAGACGACCGCCGACATCTCCAGCACGTCGGCGGCCCGCGCAGGACCGTCGAACGCGCGTACGGCCTCCCCCAGCCGCTGGGCCCGGTCGTGCATCACGGTGTCGGCGAGCAGGGCGCGGATCGCCGCCCGGATGGCCGCCGGATCGGACCGGCGGGACATCATCCTTCCGACGCCCGCCTGGGCCACCGCGCGCCCCACCCGGGGCTGGTCCGATGTCCCGTCGAGCGGCAGCGCCAGCACCGGCACCCCGTGTGCGAGGGCGGAGAGGGTCGTGCCGTGCCCCCCGTGGCCGACGAGCACCGAGGCGGACGGGAAGAGCTCGTGGTGCGGCATCCATTCACGTACCTCGACCGAGCGCGGGACGCTCAGTTCGGCGACCGACACCGCCGGGCCGAGGGTCGCGACGACCCGCACGTCGAGGGCATCGGCGGCGTCGAGGACCCGCTGCCACGTGGCGACGAGGTTCGGGAAGCGGAAGGTGCTGAGACTCATCACAACGGTGGGCTCCGTCGGGCGCGCGGCCACGGCTGCCGTCATCGCACCCGCGTACACGACGGCGCCAGGATGGGCCGACAGCGGCGGCGGCGGCGCGAACGGCGCCGCCAGGCCGGGGACGGATGCCACCACGATCGGCGTCGCGTGCGACCGGGCAATGCCGACCCGTACCCCTCGCACCCAGCCGATCGCGCCGAGTGCCCGCATCCCGTTCACGAGGAAGCCGTGCAGCGTGTGCTCCAGGACGGCGTAGCGGCGTCCCATGCGGTCGAGGGTGTCGAGCACTCTCACGAGCAGGCAGTCGACCACGACGACGTCGGCCGGGTGCTCGACGAGCAGCGAGACCGTGTCGTCCGCGATGCGGTCGTCGAAGACGAGGCGCAGCAGCCCCCGCGGGCCCGCTGGGAGCACGAATCCGGGCCGGCTGGCGTACGCCGTGAAGGCCAGCCCCGCCGCGCGATACGCCTCGGCTTGAGAGTCGTGGCCGAGCACCAGCACGTCATGGCCGCGTTGCTGGAGGGCGCGCGCGATGGCGATGGTGGGCATGCGATTACCGCCGCCGTCCCATGTCACGAACAAAAAGCGCGCCATGGCGCCTCCCCAGGTCCCCGCGGCCAAGACTAGCGACCGGAGGACCCGAGGCGACAGTGTGTGACGCGACGAGTCGCGGGATCAGTCCCCGTCGGGCGTGTGAGGCACCGGCGTGCCGGTGAGGGCCGCCGTGGTCACGCGACGGCGCGAGCGGCCCTGTCCGGGCGCCTTCGGCTCGGGGAGCGCGTTGAGCACCGAGTCCAGGAGCATGTCCTTCTCGGTCTTCGGCTCCTTCTTCGCCGCGGGCTGCTTGGCCGCCGTCTCGGAGCGCTTCTTGCGCTGCTTCTTCGGCCGCTCGACAGGCACGTCCTCCGCGACCGCGGCAGCCGGCGCCGCCTCGTCGGCGTGGTGGATGGTGGATGCCGCGATCTGAGCGAGAGCCGACTTCATACCCTCGGTGATGACGTGGGTGCCCGTCGAGCCGTTCGACGGGGCCGGAGCCTGGTTGGCGCCGCCGCGCGGACGACGGCCGCCGCCCGAAGGCGCCGCGCCGGCGCCGGGGGCGCGGTGCTTGACCACGGGGTCGTGATGCACGATGAGACCACGGCCCGCGCACACCTCGCACGGCTCGCTGAAGGTCTCGAGCAGGCCGAGACCGAGCTTCTTGCGGGTCATCTGCACGAGTCCCAGCGACGTCACCTCGGCGACCTGGTGCTTCGTCCGATCCCGGCTCAGGCATTCCACCAGGCGGCGCAGCACGAGGTCACGGTTGGACTCGAGCACCATGTCGATGAAGTCGACGACGATGATGCCGCCGATGTCGCGCAGGCGCAGCTGCCGGACGATCTCTTCGGCCGCCTCGAGGTTGTTCTTGGTGACCGTCTCTTCGAGGTTGCCACCCGAGCCGACGAACTTGCCGGTGTTCACGTCGACGACCGTCATGGCCTCGGTGCGGTCGATGACGAGCGAACCGCCCGAGGGTAGCCAGACCTTGCGGTCGAGCGCCTTCTCGATCTGCTCCGTGACGCGGAACTCGTCGAACGGGTCGTGGTCGCCCTCGAAGCGCTCGACGCGCTCCAGCAGGTCGGGCGCGACAGACTCGAGGTACTTGGTGATCGTGTGGTGCGCGTCCTCGCCCTGGATGAGCATCTTCGAGAAGTCCTCGTTGAAGACGTCCCGGACGATCTTGACGAGCAGGTCAGGCTCGGAGTGCAGCAGCGCGGGCGCCTGGATGGTCTCGATCTGCTTGGAGATGTGCTCCCACTGGTTGGTGAGGCGCTGCACGTCGCGTGTCAGCTGGTCCTCGGTGGCGCCCTCGGCGGCCGTGCGCACGATCACGCCGGACGACTCGGGGAGCACCTCTTTGAGGATCTTCTTCAGACGGGCGCGCTCGGTGTCGGGCAGCTTGCGCGAGATGCCGTTCATGTTGCCGCCCGGCACGTACACGAGGTACCGGCCCGGAAGCGAGATCTGGCTGGTCAGGCGGGCGCCCTTGTGTCCCACCGGGTCCTTGGTGACCTGCACGAGCACGCGGTCGCCGGTCTTGAGGGCGAGCTCGATGCGACGGGGCTGGTTGCCCGTCTCGACGGCATCCCAGTCCACCTCGCCCGAGTACAGCACCGCATTGCGGCCGCGGCCGATGTCGACGAACGCTGCCTCCATGCTGGGAAGGACGTTCTGCACGCGGCCGAGGTACACGTTGCCGATGAGCGAGGCGTCCTGGTTGCGGGCGACGTAGTGCTCGACGAGCACGTTGTCTTCGAGCACGGCGATCTGGATGCGGCCGTTGCGCGAGCGCACGATCATGTCGCGGTCGACGGCCTCGCGGCGGGCCAGGAACTCCGCCTCGGTCACGACGGCACGGCGGCGACCGGCCTCACGACCGTCGCGCCGACGCTGCTTCTTGGCCTCCAGGCGGGTGGAGCCCTTGATGCGCTGCGGCTCGGTGATGAGCTCGACCGCGCGCTGGCGGGGCTGCGACGGCTCGGAGGGAGCGGATGCCTCGTCCCGGCCCTCGGCGCCGCGACGGCGGTTGCGGCGACGGGACGTGCTGGTCGACGCCGTCTCCGCCTCGGGCTGAGGCTCGCGACCCGGACGCGGGGGCAGCACGGTGAACTCCGGCGCGTAGAAGTGCAGATCCGTCGACACCGCGGAGACGAACACCTCGGGCAGCAGGCCCAGGCTGGCGGCCGTTGCGGGACCGGCGGGCTCTGCCGGGGTCTCGGGCTCGGGGGCCGTCTCGGGCTCGTGCTCGGCGGCGGCTTCCGTAGCCTCCGGCTCAGCCGTCTCGGGCTCAGCCGTCTCGGGCTCAGCCGTCTCGGCCTGAGCCGCCTCGGGCTCAGCAACGGGTGCCTCGGCCTCTTCCGCGTCGCCCTCGGCCTCGGCCGGGACGTCGGCCTCGGGGGCGGCATCCACCGCACCCTCCTCCGGACCCGTCTCGGGGGCCGAGTCGTCGGCCGGCGCCACCTCGGCGGGCGCCTGCGACGCGGCGTCCGCGTCTAGCGGCGCGTCCGAATCGGTCTGAGGGGTGAATTCTGCATCGGTTCCATCGGCCATCACTGGCGTACTCCTAGCGGGACGACACCGCGCGTCGCCCGGCGAAATCTCGTGCGGCGCCGCCCATGCCCTCCGGACGGGGCGGTGCCGCGAACTCACTCGGTCTGCAGCGGAGGTCCGGCGCTAGGCGGAGGCTCGCACTGCCAAGGGCATTCGTCGCCCTGAAGTCTTCTGGTGATGATCGTCGCGGCGCGGCCGCTTGTCATCGACCCCCATTATCGCACTTCCCCCGGCAGATTGCCCATTCGCGCCGCGCCGCGGATTTCGCACGGCGCCACGGTCGGGGTCTGCGCAGGCGTCGATGCCATAATCCGAGCATGGCTGAAACCCCCGTCGAGCGCCCGGAGGCGCGGCTCCCCTACGCGCTCGCGATCGTGCTGATCGTCGGTGGACTGCTGGGCCTGCTCGCGTCGTTCGCACTCACGATGGACGACATCAACCTGCTGAAGAACCCCGATGCCGCGCTGACCTGCAATCTGAACGGGGTCGTCAACTGCGGCAAGAACATCGAGTCGTGGCAGGGCAGCGTGTTCGGCTTCCCCAACCCGATCCTCGGGCTCATGATGTTCCCCGCTCCGGTGGTCGTGGGCTTCGCGCTGCTGGCCGGCGCCCGGTTCGCAGCCTGGTTCTGGTGGATCTTCAACGCCGGGCTGCTGTTCGCGATCTCGTTCGTGTACTGGCTGGCGTTCCAGAGCATCTTCGACATCGGCACCCTGTGCCCCTGGTGCTCGCTGGTGTACCTCGTCACGATCCCGATGTTCCTCGCGGTCACGGTGCGCAATCTTCGCGCGGGATTGGCCGGCGGGGCGCTCCAGAGGTTCGGCGACGCGATCGCCGGATGGGTGCCCCTCATCGTGATCGTCGGCTACGTCATCATCTTCGGGGCCGCTCAGCTGCAGCTGAACATCCTCGGGACGCTCTTCTGACGGCGGCGTCCCGACCGCGCGAAAAAGGGGCGCACTCCTGCGAGTGCGCCCCTTCTTCGCGTCCGGATTCGTGTGCCGGGATCAGAACCAGATGTCGAGCTCGCGCGCGGCGGACTCGGGGCTGTCGGAGCCGTGCACCAGGTTCTGCTGCACCTTCTGGCCCCAGTCACGGCCGAAGTCGCCGCGGATCGTGCCGGGCGCGGCGGTGGTCGGGTCGGTCGTGCCCGCGAGCGAGCGGAAGCCCTCGATCACGCGGTTGCCGGCGAGGCGGATCGCGACCGACGGACCCGACATCATGAACTCGAGCAGGGGCTCGTAGAACGGCTTGCCCTCGTGCTCGGCGTAGTGCCGCTCGAGGGTCTCGCGGTCCGGCTCGACGAGGCGGATGTCGACGAGCGCGTACCCCTTCGCCTCGATGCGGGCGAGGATCGCGCCGGTGAGGCCGCGGGCGACGCCATCGGGCTTGACGAGGACGAGGGTCTCTTCGGTGGCCATGGGAGTCTCCGTTCGGATCAGACTTCTTCGAGGGGCGGGCTACTCGGCGGACTCGTCGAGGATCCGGGCATTGCGCCGGTCGAGAGCGGCCCCCTTGATGGTGGCATACCCGTACATCACGCCGAAAATGACGGCGACGATCGCGAGCGCCGGCACCAGGAAGGCGCCGAGCAGGACGACGACCTGCAGCGCCCATCCCACCACGATGCCCCAGCGGTAGCGGGTGAACCGCGTGGTCGCGATCATGAGCAGAGCGACCGCGCTGCCCGCGACGATCCCCCACCACGGTTCGATCCCGTCCGGCAGCGCCTTCAACCCGAACACGACCAGCCCCCCGAGGAACGCGATGATCGACTCGAAGCCGAGCACGATCGTCGCGAGGGACTCCTCGGCGCCGCGAGCCCTGCGCACCCGCGGCCGTCGTTCCGTCCCAGCGGGCTCTGCGGCACTCACCGCTTCCACCCGGCCTTCCAGTCCTCGGCCGCCGACAGGGCGAGGGCCTCACCGGCGAGCACGACGGAGCCGGCGATGATGACGGCGCGTCGATCGGATGCGGCCGCCCACTCGCGTGCCGCGTCCGCGGCCTCCGACAGATCGCGGTGCACCGACACACGCAGGTCGTGCGCCTCGGCGAGGTCGGCGATCGCATCGGCATCCTCCGCCCGCTCGGAGTCCGGAGCGGTCGCGAACACGTGCGCGGCGGCCGGGGCGAGGGCGTCGACGATGCCGGCAGCGTCCTTGTCGGACAGCACGCCCAGCACGATGCCCCACTCGTCGAAGTCGAACGACTCCCTCAGCGCGGTCACGAGAGCGCGCGCGCCGTGCGGGTTGTGCGCGGCATCCACGAGCACCGTCGGCGCGGCGCCCACCAGCTGCAGGCGCCCGGGCGAGGTCGCCCCGCCCAGCCCGTCGGCCAGCACGTCGCCGGCGATCGGCTGTGCGCCGCCGCCGACGAGCGACTCGACGGCCGCGATCGCGAGGGCCGCGTTGAACCCCTGGTGGGCGCCGTACAGGGGCAGGTACTCGTCCTCGTACGTGGCGGCGAGGCCGCGCACGGTGATCTGCTGACCGCCGACGGCCAGGCGCTGCTGCGCGAGGGCGAACTCCGCCCCCTCGAACGCGATCGTCGCCCCGTGGGCCGCCGCGGCCTCCCGCAGGACCCGCTCGGCCGCGGCATCCTGACGTGCCGAGACGACGGCGGCGCCGTCCTTGATGATGCCCGCCTTCACGGTGGCGATCTCGGCGATCGTGTCGCCCAGCCGGTCGGCGTGGTCCAGGTCGATGGGTGCGAACACGGCGACGTCGCCGTCCGCCGTGTTCGTCGAGTCCCACGACCCGCCCATGCCCACCTCGAGCACCAGGACGTCGATCGGCGCATCGGCGAAGGCGACGAACGCCAGTACCGTCAGCAGCTCGAAGAACGTCAGGGGCGCGTCGTCCGCGGCCTCGAGCTCGGCATCCACGATCTCGACGAACGGGGCGATCTCGTCCCACGCGTCGGCGATCGCGGCGTCGTCGATCGGCTCGCCGTCGACCATGATGCGCTCCGTGAAGCGCTCGAGGTGCGGGCTCGTGAACAGGCCGGTGCGCAGCCCGTGCGCGCGGACGAGGCTCTCGATCATGCGGCTGGTCGAGGTCTTGCCGTTCGTGCCGGTGACGTGCACCACGCGGTAGGTGCGCTGCGGGTCGTCGAGCAGCTCGAGCACCCGACGGGTGCGCTCGACGCGCGGCTGCACCCACCGCTCCCCCTGCCGCTGCAACAGGGACTCGTAGACGGCGTCGGCCCGCCGCCGGTCGCGTTCGTCGGTCATGCCGATGCCTCCGCCTTCGTGACGGCCACCGTGAACTCGCCGCGGTTGGCGAAGGTCCCCGCGGGGAAGGTGGCCTGGTGGTCGTGGCTGTCCACGAGCGCGTCGGGCGCGACCAGCACGGCGTGCTCGACCGCGAGCGTCTCACCGGCGACGTCGGCGACGTCGAACGCGGACTGCACCGCGGCGCCGTCCTCGGCGTCGTCGAAGACCAGCGTCAGACGGATGCGGTCGCTCACGTCGAACCCGGCGGCCTTGCGGGTGTCCTGCACGGCGCGGATGACGTCGCGCGCGAGACCTTCGGCCTCCAGCTCGTGCGTGGTGGCCGTGTCGAGCAGCACGAAACCGGCCCCTGCGAGCAGCGCGATCGCGGTGCCCTCGTCGACACCGCCCGCTTCGAGCGTGAGGTCGTACTCGCCCTCCTGCAGTGCGACGCCGTCGACGACGACGACGCCGTCACGCTCCTCCCACACGCCGGACTTCGCGCCGGCGATGACGTGCTGCACCTGCTTGCCCAGACGAGGACCGGCAGCGCGCGCGTTCACGCTGAGGCGCTTGCTGATGCCATAGCGTGCCGAGAGGTCGTCGGCCAGCTCGATCAGCTCGACGGCCTTCACGTTCAGCTCGTCGCGCAGGATGCCGTCGAACTGGGCCAGGGCTGCGGCATCCGGGACAGCGACGGTGAGCCGCGGCAACGGGAGCCGCACGCGGCGTCCCTCCTTCTTGCGCAGCGCGTTCGCGACGCTCGACACCTCTCGCACCGTGTCCATGGCGGTGCGGATGTCGGCGGCCTCGGGGAACTGCGACGCGTCGGGCCAGTCCTGCAGATGCACGCTCCGGCCACCGGTGAGCCCCTGCCATACCTTCTCGGCCACGAGCGGGATGAGCGGCGCCGCGACGCGCGTCAGCGTCTCGAGCACGGTGTACAGCGTGTCGAACGCTTCGCGACTGCGGGGGTCGTCCGAGACGCCCACCCAGAACCGGTCGCGCGAGCGGCGGATGTACCAGTTGGTCAGCGCCTCGGTGAACTCGCGCAGCTTCGCCGCCGCGAGCGTCGAGTCGAGCACCTCCAGGTCTGCCGCGACCTCGCGGACGAGGTCGCCGGTGAGCGCCAGGATGTAGCGGTCGAGCACGTCGGTCGAATCGGTGCGCCACGACGCCTGGTATCCCTCGCCGCCGGCGCCCCCCGCCGCATTGGCGTACGTGGCGAAGAAGTACCACGCGTTCCACAGCGGCAGCAGGAACTCGCGCACGCCGGCGCGGATCCCCTCTTCGGTCACGATGAGGTTGCCGCCGCGCAGCACCGAGCTCGACATCAGGAACCAGCGCATCGCGTCCGAGCCGTCGCGGTCGAACACCTCGCTCACGTCGGGATAGTTGCGCAGCGACTTCGACATCTTGAGCCCGTCGCTGCCCAGCACGATGCCGTGGCACGACACCCCGGTGAAGGCCGGACGGTCGAACAGCGCGGTCGACAGCACGTGCATGACGTAGAACCAGCCGCGCGTCTGCCCGATGTACTCGACGATGAAGTCGGCCGGCGAGTGCTCGTCGAACCACTGCTGGTTCTCGAACGGGTAGTGCACCTGCGCGTACGGCATCGAGCCGGAGTCGAACCACACGTCGAACACGTCCTCGATGCGTCGCATCGTCGAGCGGCCGGTCGGGTCGTCGGGGTTCGGGCGGGTCAGGTCGTCGATGTAGGGCCGGTGCAGGTCGACCTCTCCCTCGGCGTTGCGCGGCAGGCGTCCGAAGTCGCGCTCGAGCTCTTCGAGCGAGCCGTACACGTCGACGCGCGGGTGCTCGGGGTCGTCGCTCTTCCAGACCGGGATCGGCGAGCCCCAGTAGCGGTTGCGGCTGATCGACCAGTCGCGCGCGCCTTCGAGCCACTTGCCGAACTGGCCGTGCTTGACGTTCTCGGGCACCCACGTGATCTGCTCGTTGCCGGCGATCATGCGGTCCTTGATGTCGGTGACGCGCACGAACCAGCTCGACACCGCACGGTAGATGAGGGGGTTGCGGCACCGCCAGCAATGCGGGTACGAGTGCTCGTAGCTCGCCTCGCGCAACAGCCGCCCCTGCTGCTTGAGCAGGCGGATGAGGGGGCGGTTGGCGTCCATCCAGAGCTCGCCGGCGACGTCGGTGACCTGCGGCAGGAAGCGGCCGCCGTCGTCGAGGCTCATGATGAGCGGGATGCCGGCGGCCTCGGTCACGCGCTGGTCGTCCTCACCGAAGGCCGGGGCCTGGTGCACGATGCCGGTGCCGTCGCCGGTGGTGACGTAGTCGTCGACGAGGATGCGCCAGGCGCTGCCGGTGTTCCAGATCGAGGCGTCCGCGTAGTAGTCGAACAGGCGGTCGTAGGCGACGTCCTCGAGCTCCGAGCCGAGCACGGTCTGCTCCACCGCCTCGCGGGCGGCCTCGGCCGACTCGTAGCCGAGGTCCTTCGCGTAGCCCGCGAGCAGCTCCTCCGCGAGCAGGTACCGGTGCGCGGTCGCCCCTTCCGGGTCGTCTCCCGCGGGGACGTCGGCGGCACCGTTGGGTCCGCCGGGCACCACGACATAGCGGATGCCGGGTCCGACGGCGAGTGCGAAGTTGGTGGGCAGCGTCCAGGGCGTCGTCGTCCAGGCCAGGGCGCGCACGCCGGTGAGGCCGAGCGACTCCGCCTTGGCGCCGACCAGCGGGAAGGTGATCGTCACCGACGGGTCCTGGCGCATCTTGTAGACGTCGTCGTCCATGCGCAGCTCGTGCGCCGACAGCGGGGTCTCGTCGCGCCAGCAGTACGGAAGGACGCGGTATCCCTCGTACGCGAGGCCCTTGTCGTAGATCGTCTTGAACGCCCACAGCACGGACTCCATGTATGTGAGGTCGAGCGTCTTGTAGCCGCGCTCGAAGTCCACCCAGCGTGCCTGGCGGGTGACGTAGTCCTCCCACTCGCGCGTGTAGGCGAGCACCGACTCGCGCGACTTGGCGTTGAACGTGGCGATGCCCATCGCCTCGATCTCGCTCTTCTCGGTGATGCCGAGCTGCTTCATCGCCTCGAGCTCCGCGGGCAGGCCGTGAGTGTCCCATCCGAAGACGCGGTCGACCTTCTTGCCGCGCATGGTCTGGAACCGCGGGAAGAGGTCCTTGGCGTAGCCGGTGAGCAGGTGTCCGTAGTGGGGCAGGCCGTTGGCGAAGGGCGGGCCGTCGTAGAAGACCCATTCCTCGGCGCCGTCCCGCTGAGCGATGGATGCGCGGAAGGTCTGGTCGGCCTCCCAGAACGCGAGCGTCTCCTGCTCGATGTCGGGGAAGCGCGGGCTGGGGACGACGGGGGCAGGCGCCGCGTCGGCGGCGGGGCCGAAGGCGGAGGGGCGGGGGTAGGTCATCATCTCTCGCAGGTGCTCGCTCGTGTGCTTCCTGCCGGGACGATCTGTCTGGACGTGGGTCCAGGCCTACCGCGGTACCACCCTGCATTGACGGATGCCGGCAGACCGGCATCCCTCCCCTCTCACTGCGGCTGTGACGGGCCTGACCCGTTCGGTTCTAGTGACGGGGCCGCGCCCCGCGTTCTTCCGAAGACTCCCCGGTGATGGCCGGATCGCAGTCGTTGGCCTTGATTCTACCCGCCCGTGGTGCGCTAGGCTGTGCCCAGCGTGGGAGCGCTCCCACACCGACCGACCCACCGCACTCGAAGGCGCCGATGCCCACTCCCCTGCGCCGCGACGGCGATCTCTCCCGCCGCACGTTCCTCCTGGCTGCCGGCGGCGTCGGCCTGACCGCGGCCCTCGCGGCATGCACACCGGAGGGTGCGTCGACCAGACCGCCGACCGGGTCGACGTCGCCCTCGCCCTGGTCCCCGCCTGCCGAGCCGATGGCCTTCCCGGAGGGCTACACGTGGGGCGCGTCGACGAGCGCGTTCCAGGTCGAGGGAGCCCTGACCGCCGACGGCCGCGGGCCGTCGGTGTGGGACACCTTCGCGGCCCTCCCCGGCAAGATCGCCGACGGCTCGACCGGCGACCCCGCCGCCGACCAGTACCACCGCTACGCCGACGACGTCGCCCTCATGAGCTCACTCGGGCTCGGCGCCTATCGCTTCTCGATCTCGTGGTCGCGCGTCCAGCCGACCGGCACAGGCACGGTCAACCAAGCCGGTCTGGACTACTACCGGCGTCTGGTCGACGAGCTCGTCGGGGCCGGCATCCGCCCGGCGATCACGCTGTTCCACTGGGACTTGCCGCAGGCGCTCCAGGATGCCGGCGGCTGGGCGTCGCGCGACACGGCTGCGCGCTTCGCCGACTATGTCGGCGTCTGCTTCGGCGCGCTCGGCACCGCCGACGCGGACTGGCTCACCCTCAACGAGCCGAAGACGCACGCGTTCGTCGGCCACTGGTACGGCGTGCACGCTCCGGGCCTGCGCGATCCCGACACGGCTGCCGCCGCAGTGCACCACCAGCTCTTTGCACACGGCCTCGCCGTGCAGCGGTTCCGCGACAGCGGGGCGTCCGGGCGCATCGGTGCGGCGCTCAACCTGATCCCGGTGATCGCGACCGACCCGGACTACCCTGAGGCGGCGAACTTCACCGATGCGCGCGAGAACCGGCTGTTCCTCGACCCCGTCCTGAAGGGCACGTACCCCGACGACGCCCTCGGCGACCAGCCCGGACAGCTGCCGGCGGATCCGGCCGCGTTCCTCGCGCTGCAGCAGCCGGGCGACCTGGAGGTGATCTCGACGCCGTGCGACCTGCTGGCGATCCAGTACTACGGCGTGACCGGCATCGACAGCATCGGCAACACCGTCGAGATCGCACCCACGTCGGCCGCGGACTGGCAGCAGATCGACCCGCAGGGTCTCTACGACCTGCTGGTGCGGCTGAAGGACGAATACCCGGCGATCCCGCTCATCATCACCGAGAACGGCATCCCCGACGCGACGCCCGACCTCACGGTCGACGATCCCGATCGCATCGCCTTCCTGCGCTCGCACTTCCAGCAGGCGGCTCGCGCGATCGCCGACGGGGTGCCCCTCGAAGGCCACTACGTGTGGTCGCTGCTCGACAACTTCGAGTGGGCCGAGGGGTACACGCAGCGGTGGGGCATCGTCGCAGTGGACTTCACGACGCAGGAGCGCACGCCGAAGAAGAGCGCCGGATTCTTCGCCGACGTGATCGCCGCGAACGCGGTGTCGAGGGACTGACCGTCGAGGGAATGCCGATGGCCGGCGCGAGGTTTCTGGACTCGTGCCAAGATTGACGTCCGTGACCGCAGCAGCACCAGAAGCCACCATCGCTCCCGAGAGCTCCCCCACGCGCCGCGTCGCGTGGGCCTCGATGGTCGGCACTTCCCTCGAATCCTTCGACTTCTACGTCTTCGCATACTTCTCGGCGTACTTCGCCGGTCCGGCGTTCTTCGCGCCGCTCGGACAGTTCGGCGGCACGATGGCGTCGTTCGCGACGATCGCGCTGGCGTTCGTCATCCGCCCGATCGGCGCCGTCATCTTCGGCCACATGGGTGACCGGCTCGGCCGACGCACGACGCTCCTGTGGACCGTCGGCATCATGGGCGTGGCGACCGGCCTCATCGGCCTCCTTCCCACCTATGCCCAGGCCGGATGGGTCGGCGCGTGGGCGCTCGTGCTGCTGCGCATCGTGCAGGGCCTGTCGCTCGGAGGTGAGTGGGGCGGCTCGATCCTGCTGGCGGCCGAGAGCTCCAGTCGCGTCAAGCGCGCGTTCTACGCGTCGATCCCGCAGCTCGGATCCCCGGTCGGCTCCACCCTGACCGCCGTCGTGTTCCTCGTCATGGCCTTCACGCTGTCCCCCGAGGACCTCGCGGCGTGGGGATGGCGCGTGCCGTTCCTCCTCGCCTTCCCGCTGCTGCTGGTCTCGCTCTACCTGCGGTGGTCGATCGACGAGACGCCCGTGTTCAAGGGCGTCGTGGCGCAGGATCGCCGCGACAAGGTGCCGTTCGTGTCCGTCTTCCGCAACGCGCCCACGGCGTTCCTCATCGCGGTCGGCGCAGCACTGCTCGGCATCGGCTCGTACTCGCTGATGAACACGTACACGATGGAGTACGGGGCGACGCAGCTGGGCTACGACTACACGCAGCTGATGATCGCGACCACCATCGGCGCCCTCGTGCAGTTCGTGACGATCCCGCTGTTCGGCGTGTGGGCGACCCGCATCGGCTCGGCGAAGGTCGTCATGTGGGGAGCCCTCGGCACCCTGATCATCACGTTCCCGATGTACTTCCTGCTGCAGTCGGCGTCGTTCGGCGTGCTCGTCGGAATGATGATCATCGGCGGCATCATGCCGACCGCGGCGTGGGCAGCCCTCGGCGGCCTCATGAACGACCTCTTCCCCGACCACTTCCGGTACTCGGCCCTGTCGATCGCGTACGCGATCGCGGCGACGCTCAGCGGCTTCGTCCCGCTGATCACCCTCGGCCTCGGCGAGGGCACCGGCTACGCCTGGTGGCACCCCGGGATCGTGCTCGCGGTGCTGTCCGCCGTCACGCTCGTGTCCGCCTGGCTGGCGGCCCGACGCCCGGCGGTCCCCGAGCTGGCGACCGATCCCGAGTCGGCGACCGTCACGGCCTGACGGCGAAAGACGAGCGGATGCCGGCGGCCCTGGGCCGTCGGCATCCGGCGTTTCCGGGTGCCGTTCACGCCCCGGTAGACTCGGACGACATCCCACACTCAGGCACGCTCACACAGTGCCGCACATATCGATCGAGGAGATCCATGTCCGACGCGCATATTCCGGAGAAGCCCGCACTGGAGGGCCTCGAGACCAAGTGGGATGAAGCGTGGAAGGCGCAGGGCACGTACCTGTTCGACCGCATCCGCGCCGCCGAGGCCGGCCGCGACGGCGTGTACTCGGTCGACACTCCCCCGCCCACCGCGTCGGGGTCGCTGCACATCGGGCACGTCTTCAGCTACACGCACACCGACGTGAAGGTGCGTTTCGAGCGCATGCGCGGCAAGACCGTCTTCTACCCGATGGGCTGGGACGACAACGGCCTGCCGACCGAGC
>PJUC01000459.1_pt1 | contig 16669 bp, 13 predicted proteins | sample 1512161 | NCBI WGS metagenome assembly PJUC01 (sample SAMN08177676, study PRJNA422409) | Soil metagenome, whole genome shotgun sequencing project. | isolation source: Soil enriched on filter paper | place: USA: Madison | collected 2015-01-15
ACGACGACTGGAACGCGAGGACGATCGCGGAGTTCCGCGCCAACAAGGGGAAGGTCGGCGGCTACTTCGAGGGTGCACCCCTCGTGCTGCTGCACCACCGCGGCCGCAAGAGCGGCGCTGAGCACGTGACCCCGGTGATGTACCTGGCGGACGACACCGACCCCGATACCGTCTACGTGTTCGCGAGCAAGGCCGGCGCCCCCACGAATCCGGGCTGGTACTACAACCTGCGCGATGCGGGCAGCGGCGCCGTCGAGATCGGCGAGGAGCACTATCCCGTCACCGTGACCGAGCCGCTCGGCGCGGACCGCGACCGCATCTACGCCGAGCAGGTGAGCCGCTACCCGGGCTTCGGCGAGTACGAGGTGAAGACGGACGGCGTCCGCACGATCCCCGTGCTGGCCCTGCACCGTCGCCGCGACTGACACGGACACGAGAGGGAGGGGTGTGTGCCGGGCCACCCGGCATCCACTCCTCCCTCTCTTCGAGCGCTCAGCGCCTGCGCACGGCGGCGGTGACTCCGGCGCCGATGAGGCAGAGCGCCGCGGCGCCGAGGAACAGCCACGCGAACCCGCCGGTGAGGGCGTCGGGGGCGGAGGCCCCCTGGGCCAGCAGGGCGTCGGTGCGCAGGCCGGCGACCGTGGCGAGCACGGCGAGACCGAGTGCGCCGCCGATCTGCTGGCTGGTGTTGACGAGGCCTCCCGCCAGGCCCGACTCGCCGCCTTCGACGCCGTCGACGGCCAGCTGGGTGGTCGCGACGAAGGCGCCGCCCATGCCGATGCCGATGAGGAGCGAGGGGCCGAGCAGCTGCGCCGCGAACTGCGCGTCGGCCGGCGCGCCCGAGAGCCACACGAGGCCGCCGGCGAGCACGACGAGTTCCGAGATGAGCGTCGGACGCGTGCCGAACCGCGCGATCACCGAAGGCACGATCCCGGCGACGACAACCAGCGCGCCGGCGAGGGGGAGCTGAGCGAGTCCGGTGGTGAGCGCGTCGTAGCCGAGCACGGCCTGCATGTACACCGAGAGCGCGAAGAACAGCGCGACCATCGCCGCGCCGACGAGCAGCATGACGATGTTGCCGACCGTGAGGCTGCGGTTGCGGAAGATCGTGAGCGGCACGAGCGGGGCCGCCGCGCGACGCTCGATGAGGACGAACGCGGTGCCGAGTGCCAGGGCGGCCACGCCCAGCGCGATGGGGAGCGGGTGTAGGAACCCCACCTGCTCGACAGCGCTCAGCGCGCCGACGATCGCCACCAGCGCGCCGGTCACCGTCGCGGCGCCCGCGACGTCGAGTCGTTCCGATGCCGTGACCGCGTCCCGCGTGATGAGGAACGGGATCGCCACCAGGACGACGATGCCGACCGGGACGTTGACGAAGAAGACGGACTGCCAGCCGAGGGTCGCGGTGAGGACGCCGCCGAGCAGCACTCCCGCCGCAGAGCCGATTCCCGCGACCCCGCCCCACACGCCGAGGGCTTTGGTGCGCTCGGCCGACGAGGGGAACAGCTGCGTGAGCAGGGCGAGAGCCGCCGGCGCGAGGAGCGCGGCCGAGGCGCCCTGCAGCGCGCGAGCGGTCAGGAGCATGCCGCTGCTGACCGACAGGCCGGCGAGGGCGGATGCCGCCACGAAGCCCGTCGTGCCCACGAGGAACACGCGCCGGTGCCCGTAGCGGTCGGCCAGTCGGCCGCCGAGCAGCAGCAGGCCGCCGAAGGCGAGGACGTATGCGGTGATGACCCACGCGAGGGCGGCGGTGTCCATGCCGAGCTGCGCGCCGAGCACGGGCAGGGCGATGTTGACGATGGACGCGTCGAGGACGACGAGGAACTGTGCGAGGGCGAGCACGCCGAGCGCGAGCCAGCGGCGGGTGCTGCGCGGTGCAGGGGCGGCCTGCGTCGCAGCGGGGGCGAGGGTGGTGGACATGGTTCTTTCCTTTCGAATAGAGAGTGACTCGTCACTCACTCTTGAGGGCATGCGAATGCGGGTGGTGCGGGTGGGGTGGTTCAGTCGGGATGGCGGATGCCGCGGGCCAGCAGCTGCGCCCACGGCGAGGGGTCGTCGTCGATCTGTGCGGTCACGATGAGGTGGCACAGCTGCCCGTACGCGATGAAGCGCTGGACGGCATCGTCGTCCGCGCCGGAGCGGCTCTGCGCGAACTCGGTCACGCGGCGGATGCCGGCGCGCAGGGCGTCGCCCACCTGCGGGACGTCGGCGACGGACTGCGCGTGCACCTGCAGCATGAGGAGCGTCCGGTCGGCGATGAGGCCCGCGTACGCGTCGCCCATCGCATCGAGGACGGTCTCCGGCTGCTGGTCGGATGCCGCGTCGGCGCCCTCGGCCAGTGCCTCGACGATCGCGTCGAAGCAGGACTCCAGAGCGGCGACGAACAGCGCCTCCTTGCCGGGGAAGAGCTTGAACACGTATGCCGACGAGATCTTCGCCTCATCGGCCACCGTGGCCACGGTCGTTCCGTGGTAGCCGCCGCGTGCGAAACGGCGCATCGCAGCCGCCGTCACGAGCGGGCGACGGGCGTCGGCGGTGGAGAGGATCGAACTGCGGGGGCTCATGTGAGTGACTGTACACTCACTCTTGGTTTCACGGCAAGGCATCGAATGAAGATCTCGGCCCGATCCTGCGATGCCGTCAAACTCTGCGAAGGCCCTGAGCGGATGCCGGCCGTCCCTGCGCCCCGGGCCCCGTCGGCGTGAGAGAGAGCGAGAATTCCGCCTCGAGGGCTCCGCGGGCCGGGACGACGATCGGGCCCAGCGTGTCGTCGGTGGCGTCGTAGGGACGCGATGCCGGCTCCAGGGCGATCGTGCTGACGGCACCCCACCAGGGGAATCCGGCGGTCAAGCGGTGCTCCTGCCACACGTGCAGCTGCGGGAAGAGCGCCGGATCCCAGGCCAGGACGGCATCCCATCCGCCGCCGCGCAGCCGGGCGACACCGTGCATACCGACGGACACCGACCGGAATCCTCCGTGCCCCTCGTCCGGGGCGGGGAAGTGCACGTCGACCGGCGAACCGGCGACGGCCAGTGACGCATCCGGCCCTGCCAGCACCTCGCCGAACGAGGGGTGCTCGGTCCACGTGATCGCCACGTCGGCGGCCGACGTGTTGTCCAGATGCTGGCGCACGCGCACGCCGTCCGCGGTCGCCTCGGTGCGGCGGCGCAGCACGAGTGGCACCGTGTCGAGCGCGACCTCGAGCGTGCACGACGAGTCGTCGACGGCGACCGTGCGCCATCGCCGCCATGCCGCTTCGCCGTGGAACGGGTGCGCGACCCCGGCCACGGTGCGGTCGTCGCCGGCGTGCGGGAGGAGCGGATGCCACCCCCCGGCGTAGCGCTCGTGCCACCGGCGGTTCGAGTGCGACGCAGGCGGCGCCTCGGGCTCCTCGGTGTCGCGGCCGGCGAACCGCAGCAGGAATTCGGTGCCGGTGGAGGTCTCGACGATCGACGCGATGCGCGCGCCGGATTCGTCGACGGCCACGGCGAAGCGGCCGCCGGGTGAGCACAGCTTGTGTCGGCGGCCGGGTCCGGCGGCGGTCATCGCAGATCGTACGGCTGGGTGCGCCGGACCATCGGGGCGAACGAGGCGTGGAAGATCGTCGACGCGGCGCCGATGGCGCCGGCCTCCCCGGTCACCACCGAGCGCTCGACGGCGACGGTGCGCGCGCGGTGCGCGGTGGGCATCGTGTTGACGGCGCGCTCGATCGTCGACACCACGATCTCGTGCAGCTCGGGCTCGAACGCCGGTCCGCCGACGACGATCGTCGACAGGTCGAGCACGTCCACGAGGGCGGCCGCGCCGAGGGCGATCACGTCGGCCACCTGCTGCACCGCCGCGATGACGGCCGCATCGCCGGCGGCCACCTCGGCGCAGAACTCCCGGTAGGTCGTCGCCGTGCCGGCGTAGCCGAGCTCGCGCGCGATCTCGGGGATCGCGACGGGCGGGTTGCATTCGCGCACCAGCTCCGGTCGGCCCGACCCGTCGACACGGCCGAGCCGGATGGCGCAGAGCTGGCCGAACTCGCCGGCATTGCTGCTGACGCCGCGGTAGGCCTCACCGTTGAGCACGAGCCCCGAGCCCATGCCGGTGCCGAAATAGAGGTACACGAAGTCGTGCGCGCGGGCCGTGCGGCCCACCCAGCGCTCGCCCACCGCGGCAGCGGTGCCGTCCTTCTCCACGACGACCGGGTACGGCAGTCGCTCGTCGAGCAGGCGGCGCAGCGGGACATTGCGCCACGCCTGCGACAGCGGCAGGTCGAGCAGGTCGCCGTCCGCGGTGATCGGGCCGGGCACCGCGACGCCGACGCCGAGGAACGTGCCGCGGTCGATCCCCGACGCCGCCAGGACGTCCTCCACGTTGACGCCGATGAGCTCGACGAGGTCGGCCGGGGACACCTCCGGATCGAGATGGATGCTGCGCCGCTCCAGCTCGCGAGCGTCGAGGTCGACGAGCACGACCGACACCACATCCGGGTCGACGAGAATGCCCACCGCGTGGGCCGCCTCGGCCCGCAGGCGTACCGGCGTGCGGGGCTTGCCGAGCCGTTCGGAACGGGTCTGCTCGCCTTCGGCCAGCAGCTGCCGCTCCAGCAGCACCCGCAGGATGCGCGACACGGACTGCTGGGTGAGGCCGGTGCGCTCCGCGATCTCGGTGCGGCTGATCGTGCCCGCCTGCCTGATGGTCTCGATGATCGCGACCTCGTTGAACGAACCGAGGTCGTGCTGATTCGCGCCGGGGCGGTCGCGGTCGTTGACCGCGCGCGGATTGCGGCGCGCGTTCGGCGCGGCGGCGGGCTGCCGCGGCGTCCGATCCGTGGTGTCGGTCACGGTGCCTCCAGTGCTCCATCGGGGCGTCGTACACCGGCAGCCCATGCGTCGTGGCTCGACAGCTCCGCAGGAAACCGGGCCGCGGCGACCTCATCGATGTCGATCCCCCAGCCCGGCGCCTCGTTGGGGCGAAGCCAGCCGTCCTCGATGCGCAGAGTACCGGGAAACACCTCGTGCGTGGCGTCGTTGTAGACGTGTCCCTCCTGGATGCCGAACGCGGCCGAGCTCACGTCCAGCGCGACGTTGGCGGCCGCGCCGATGGGGGACGTGTCTCCCGGACCGTGCCAGGCCGTGCGTACGCCGCTCAGCTCGGCGAGGTCGGCGATCTTGCGCGCAGGCGTCAACCCGCCGATGTCCGACACGTGGCTGCGGATGTAGTCCACGCCGCCGTCGCGCACCAGTCGCACAGCGTCGGTGAGCGAGGTCGTCAGCTCGCCGACGGCGATCGGCGTGCCCGACGCGGCGCGCACCTCGGGCAGGCGGTCCCAGTGCTCCGGCGGCAGGACGTCCTCGAGGAAGAAGAGTCCGTACGGTTCCAGGGTGCGGGCCAGCCACATCGCCTCGGACGGCGTCAGCCGCGAGTGCACGTCGTGCAGCAGCTCGATGTTCTCGGGCAGGGTCTCTCGCGCCGCCTCGAAGAGCGCCGGCACGCGTCGCAGGTAGTCGCGGGCGCTCCAGCCGTTGCCGTACGGCGCGTTCGGGTACTCGGTGTCCATCGCCGGTGCGCCGTAGCCGCCCCCACCGGCGGTCGACAGCTGCAGCCGGACGTGACGCCAGCCCGCCGCGATGAGCTCCTGCGCGTGGTCCATCGTCTCCTCGATCGTGCGGCCCGACGCGTGCAGGTAGGTGTCGGCGGCGGCGCGCACCTTGCCGCCGAGCAGCTCGTGCACCGGCATCCCGGAGCGCTTGCCGGCGATGTCCCACAGCGCCTGGTCGATCCCCGAGATGGCGTTGTTGGTGACGGGACCGCCGCGCCAGTACCCCGAGAACCCGGCGAGGCGCGTGAGATCGCCGATGTCACCCGGGTAGCGGCCGATCAGGAGCCGCGCCAGGTGCTCTTCGACGAAGGTCACCACCGCCCGGTACCGCTGCGTGAAGGTGGCGCAGCCGAGTCCGTACAGACCGGGTTCGCTCGTGTCGATGCGCACGACGACGAGCGGCGTGCCCTCGGGCGCGGTCGCGATCGCGCGCACGGAGGTGATGCGCAGGTCCTCCCGCGGCTGCCACGGGTTGGCGAAGGTGTCGAAGGGCATCGTGGTGGGCTCCTGGTCGTCTCTTACAGGTCGTCGGGAAGGTCGAGTGTCTCGAGCGGGATCTCGTGCTCGGCCTGGAAGCCGATCAGCCGGCGCGCCGGTGTCAGGTCGATGGGGACCTCGCGCTCCACGAAACGCCGCAGTCTCGGCGCCTGCGGCGCGTACCGCTGCAGCAGGTCCTCGGTGCGGTACGGAGCGAGGGTCGAGTCCGCGGCGAGGAAGAACGCGTGGGCGCCGGCGGTGGATGCCGTCAGCGACAGCTCGATCGCGCGTGCGGCGTCCTCCGTCACGAGGTACGACCACCCTTCGCGCATGCCGTCGCGGGGAGCGGCCGCGATCGTCTGCGCGATCTCGGCCAGGTTGTCGGCGCCGTTGACGTGCGGGAACCGCAGCGTGACCACGTCGATGCCCCAGTGCCGCCAGGCCATGCGCGCCGTGTTCTCGTCATTGCGCTTGGACAGCGAGTACCAGTCCGCGATGTCGGTCGGGATGTCGGTGTCGAGAGGGAAGTACGCCGGCGTCACCTCGTGGATGTTCTGCGGCAGCCCGTAGGAGTTGATGCTGCCGGCGACGACGGCGCGCGGCAGGCCGCGTGCCCCCGCCTGTGCGAGCACATTGAAGGTCGACACCACGTTGGTCGTGTACACGTCGTACGCCGGGGCGATATCGCGGTGGGCGAGCGCGGCGAGGTGCACGACGAGGTCCACCCCCTCCAGCGCCCGGGCGACGTCCTCCTGCGAGCGGGTGTCGCCGACGATGATGCGGTCGGCCTCCAGGGCGGGGTTCGCCTCGCGCGAGAGCGCGGTGACGGATGCCCCGGCCCGCTGCAGCCGCGCGCTCGTGACCGCACCGATCCGGCCCGATGCCCCGGTGACGAGCACGCGTGCCCCGTTCAGGTCGCTCATCCCTTGATCCCTCCCGCCGTGCCGACGCCGCGCAGGAACTGCTTCTGGAAGATGAGGAACAGCACCACCGGGATGATGAGGCTGAGGAACACGGCGGCCATCTTGACCGCGAGCGGGGTCGGCCCGCTCGCGAGCGTCGGCAGCATGACCGAGACCGGCTGCAGGCCGGGGCTCGGCAGCACCAGCATCGGCCACAGGTAGTCCTTCCACGAGCCGATGGCCGCGAGCAGCGCGACGACGCCGATGATGGGTCGCGACAGGGGCAGCACGATGGTCCACAGCACGCGCAGCGGTCCGGCGCCGTCGATCTTCGCGGCCTCGAGGATCTCTCGGGGGACGGAGTCGAAGAATCGCTTGAGCACCACCACGTTGAAGGCGCTCGCCGCCGAGGGCAGCCACACGGCCCAGAACGTGTTGAGCAGGCTGATGTGGAACAGCGGCAGGTCGAGCACCGTGAGGTACAGCGGCACGAGCGAGATCACGCCGGGGAGGAAGAGCGTCGCGAGGATCGCGCCGCTGAGCAGCGGAGTCCATCTGGGCTTCAGCACGCTCAGGATGTAGGCGGCGAGGATGCTGATGACGAGGGTCGCCAGCGTCGAACCGAGCGCCACGATCACGGTGTTGCGCAGCGACGAGCCGATCTCTGCGCCGTTCCATGCGCGGACCAGGTTGCTCCACTCGTTGGGGGTGAACCAGATGCCCATCGGGTCGGTGATGATGGCCTGCGTGTCGCTGACCGACGCCTTGGCCGACCACAGCAGCGGTCCGAGTCCCGCGAACACGAGGCCGACGAGGGCGAGCCCCTGGATGATCCACAGCCAGATCCGCACGCTCCGGCGCTTGCGGTCGGCGAACGAGATCGCGCCCCGCTCCTTGGGTGCCTCCGGCGCCCGGCGGCGTCGCCTGCCGGGACGGGTGACGACGAGCGTGCGCGTCGCCTCGTCGAGCGGCATGTCCTGGTACGTCATGAGGTGCTCCATCTCCGCGTCGCCCAGAGGTAGACGCCCGACAGGACGCACAGGAATGCCGCGAGCATGACGCTCAATGCGGTGGCGGCGCCGAAGTCGCCGTAGACGAAGGCGTAGTTGTAGATCTTGAGGAGGACGGTCTGCGTCGCGTTGTTCGGCCCGCCTCCGGTGAACAGGAACGGCTCGGTGAAGATCTGGAACGTGCCGATGAGCTGCAACAGCATCATCACGAGGATCACGCCGCGCAGTTGCGGCACCGTCACGTTCCACATGCGCTGCCAGATGCTCGCGCCGTCGATCTCGGCGGCCTCGTACAGCTCGGTGCTGACCGACCGGAGCGCGGCGATGTAGATGATGGCGGTGGATCCCGCACCCGCCCACGTGGCGTACAGCACGATGGACGGCATCGCCATGGCCTCGGAGTTGAGCCAGGGGAAGGGGCCGAGGCCGATCCAGCTCAGCATGGTGTTGAACATGCCGGAAGCGGACGGGTCGTAGAAGAACTTCCACAGCAGGATCGCCGCGACCGGCGGGACGATCGCCGGCAGGTACGCGAGCGCGTTGTAGAGGCCGTCGTACTTGCGGAGCTCGTTGATGAGCACGGCGAGGATGATCGGGATCGGGAAGCCGAAGACGAGCGCCAGCAGCGCGAAGTACGCGGTGTTGCCGACGGCCTGCGCGAGGCCCGGATCGCTCAGCACGTACTCGAAGTTGCTGATCCCGACCCACTGCGCGGGCAGGATGAGGTTCGTCTTCTGGAAGCTCAGCGTCAGGCCCTGGATGATCGGGCCCCAGCTGAAGTAGGCGAACACGAGCACGACGGGGATGGCGAACAGCACGGAGTGCAGGCCGCCGCCGAGGTACCAGGTGCGGACGTTGCGCGGTCGGCGGGCGGGAGGGGGCGTCTCCACCGGCCGCGACGGTGCGGTCTTCTCAAGGACTCGGGTCATGATTGCCTCGAATCTCCGGGTGGATGCCGGCGGCCGGGGCCGCCGGCATCCACGTCGGCGATCAGCGCGATGCCTGCGCGATGATCCCGTCGACCACGCCGTTGGCCTCCTTGATGGTGGCGGCGATGTCGGCGTTCTCGTCGGTGAGGATCTTCTGCACGACCGAGTCGAGCGCCGCGTAGGTCTGCTGCGTGGCGGTCGGCGGCTCGGGGATCAGCGGCAGCGTCGAGTCCACGTAGCCGGCGAAGTGCTCGCGGGGGACGTTGACGTAGTCCTTGATCCAGCCGAGGTAGCGCTCGTCGATGTCGGGCGAGACCGGCGGCAGACCGGGGATGCCGACGGGGTTGCCGGCCTCGGCGTCGGCGCTGGCGAGCTCGACGGCCGTGTCTTCGTCGAAGTACTTCTCGAAGTCGTAGAACTTCACCCAGCGCGCGGCGGCGAGCAGCTCGTTGGGCGTCGCCTTCGCGTTGAAGAGCTTCAGCGAGCCGCCGGTGAGCGTGCCGTTGTCGCCGTTCGCCTGCGGCAGCGCGCCGACGCCGACCGCGTCGGGGTCCATGCCGAAGTCCTTCACGACCATGCCGTAGAGGTCGGGCGCCTGCATGATGATGCCGATCTTGCCCGCGGCGAAGTCCTGACGGGCCGCCTCCTGGTCGTACAGGAACTGGCTGCCCATCGAGTCGTCCTCCCACCGCATGTCGTGCAGCAGCTGGAGCGCTTCGGTGGTGGCGTCGCCCATGACGGCCTTCTTGCCGCCCTCGTCCTGGATGGTCCCGCCCATGCTGTAGGTCATGGTGGTCAGCATCCAGCCGCCGGTGTTGTTCGTGGTCAGCTGGGCGTAGCCGGCGACGCCCGGGACCTTCTCGCTGATGGTCTTGGCGTCGGCGCGCACCTCGTCCCACGTGGTGGGTGCCTTGTCGGGATCGAGGCCTGCCTGCTCGAAGATCGCGCGGTTGTACGCGAGCCCGACCGAGAACAGGCCCGTCGGCACCGAATAGATGTTGCCGTCGTCGTCCTGCACGTTGGCGAGTGCGAGCGGGTTGAGGTCGTCGACCATGTCGAGCTCTTCGAGGTACGGCGTCATGTTGGGCAGCTGGCCGTTGTCGATCAGCTCGTGACTGTACGTGAGCGACACGTTCATGACCGTCGGCAGCGTGCCGCCGGCGAGCTTCGCCTGGAACGTCTGCGCGTCCCAGGCCTCGGTCGAGGTCTTGACCGTGATGTTCGGGTACTGCGCCTGGAACTTCTCGATCTGCTTGTCGAAGGCCTTGCGGTCCTCCGGCTTGTCGGCCGTCGGATAGTCGCCGACGGTGATCGTGACGTCGGCGTCGGGGTCGGCCTCACCGGATGCGGGGGCGTTCCCGCCGCCGCTGCAGGCGGCCAGCGCGGTGAGCGCGCCGATCGTGCCGAGCGCGATGGCTGCTCGGAGGGCTGGTTTCCTCATCGAAACTCCTCGGGGGATTGCAGGTGGTGATCGTGCTGTGACGAGCGGTTCGCCAGTGCCGACGACTATAAAACCAAGAGTGTTATTAAGTCAACGGTCGCGATCTCGTGCAGGAAGGGATGCCGGCGGCCCGTCGGGCCGCCGGCATCCACTCAGCCCTCCAGCACCGCGAGGCGCTGGGTCGCCCGGGTCATGGCGACGTAGCGGTCCACCGCGCCCTCGATGCCCTCGCCGAACGAGGCCGGCTCCACGAGCACCACCAGGTCGAACTCCAGTCCCTTCGCGAGCTCCGGCGTCAGAGACCGGACGCGCTCGCGCGGGACGAACGACGGGTCTCCGATGACGCATGCGACACCATCGGGGTGCTCCTGCAGCCACTCGTCGACGATGGCGTCCCGCTCGGCGACCGCGGCGTGACGCACCGGCACGCCGCTCGAGCGGATCGAGGTCGGCACGTTCGCGTCGGGGATCGCAGCGCGGATCACCGGCTCGGCCTCGGCCATCACTTCGCTCGGCGTGCGGTAGTTGACCGTCAGGGAGGTGATCGATACGTTCGTCAGCCCGGCGCGCTCCAGCCGCTCCTGCCATGACTCGCGGAAGCCGTGCCGGGCCTGCGCCCGGTCGCCCACCACGGTGAAGCTGCGGGAAGGGCAGCGCGAGAGCAGCATGCGCCATTCGGCGTCGCTGAGCTCCTGCGCCTCGTCGACGATGATGTGCGCGAACGGCCCCGCGAGCAGGTCCGGGTCGACCGTGTCGAGCACCGACTCGTCGACCAGGCTGTTGCGCAGGTCGTTGCCGTCGAGCCACGTCATCATCTCGTCGCCCGCCTCTTTGAGCCGGTCGACGACCTGCGCCATGTACGCGCGCTCCTCGGCGAGCTTCGCCTCACGCTCCCGCCGCCGCCGCGACGCGGCGGGGTCGCCCAGCCGACGCCGGGCGGCATCCAGCAGCGGAAGGTCCGACACGGTCCAGGCCGCGGCATCCGCGCGCTGCAGCAGTTCGACCTCGACGGGGGTGAGCCATGGCGCGCAACGGCGGAGGTAGGCGGGGACGCTCCACAGGTCGGCGACGAGGACGGATGCCTCCACCAGCGGCCAGGCGCGGCCGAACATGCGCGTGAGCGCCTCGTTGCGGGTGAGCGAGCGGCGCAGCTGGTGCAGGGGCACCCCTTCGGGGTCGAGCTGATCGGTGAGGATGTCGAGCACCGTCTCCCACACCTGGTCGCGGGCTTCGTTGTGAGGAAGGCCCGACTCGGCGGACGTGAACGCCTCCGCCCAATCCGCTGGGGTGAGCGCCACCTCGCCCCACTGCGTGCCGATCACGATCCCCTGGGTGGGCGGCTCCTCGTACAGCGCCACCGCCGGCTCGATTGCCTCGACCATGCGGGCGTCCGCCTTCAGCCGGGCGATACGAGGGTCCGCCTCGGGACGCGCGGCCGTCCCCTCGGCGACCAGGTCGCGCAACGTGCACGTCTGCACGCTCTCTTCGCCCAGCGACGGCAGCACATCCTCGACGTACGACAGATAGGCGGGACTCGGGCCGACGAAGAGCACCCCGCCGTGGCCCTCACCGAGCAGCGGATCCGAGTACACGAGATATGCCGCGCGGTGCAGCGCCACCACGGTCTTGCCCGTGCCCGGCCCGCCGTCCACCACCAGAGCCCCGCGGGAGCCGGCCCGGATGATCGCATCCTGGTCCGCCTGGATCGTGCCCAGCACGTCGCGCATCCGCGGCGACCGGCTCGCGCCGAGGCTCGCGATGAACGCGGACTGGTCGTCCAGCGCGGCGGTGTGGTCGAGCCCGTCGGCGGTGAACACCTCGTCCCAGTAGTCGGTGACGCGGCCTCCGGTCCAGCGATAGCGGCGCCGGCTGAGCAGCCCGTGCGGGTCCGCGAAGCTTGCGGCGAAGAACGGCTCGGCCGCCGGGGTCCGCCAGTCGACGAGCAGCCGGCGGCCGCCGGCATCCCGCAGCCCGAATCGGCCGATGTACACCGGGTCGGAGCCGTCGTCGGGCACCATGCGTCCCAGGCACGCGTCGAGGGTGAACCGCCGCAGAGTCCGCAGCCGGGCGGTGGCCTGATGGATCTCGAGGTCGCGTTCGAGGGCGGACTGGCCGTGCCCGCCAGGACGCAGCCGCAGCTCCTCCAATCGCGCCTCCAGGCCCTCCGTCTGCCGGGCGAGCGTGTCGGCGATCGCGGCGAACTGCTGCTCGTCGATGTCGATCAGGGCGGGGTCGGACTTCGCCGAAAGGCGTTCTGGCAGATGGAAAGCGCTGGCAGAGGGGGAATTCACGGCATCGACTCCAGGCGGGGGATCGGGCGGCGCACGCGTCGCGACCGACCAGTATGCGCCCCTGGGGGGCCCTTGCCGCAAGGCCCCCTCTCCCCGGTATCCTGGAAGTGCAGGCGGGGGCCTGTTCGACGAGCGGATGCCGCGCCCATGCGCGCCCGCTCGTTCCGTCTTCTTCGGGTCGGCGTCAGGACCGGTGGATGCCGGCGGCCTGCGTCAGCGAGCGCTGCAGCGGGCCGTCGCCTTGCGGGCCTGACCTTCTCGGGCGCGGCCGCCGAGGACGGGCCGTACGGCGCCGCGTGGGTCGACGGGCACCCGCCCCTGCTGTCGGCCGACCCCGCGTCGAAGTCGCTGCTGGATGATGCGCGCGTGGCAGCAGCGCTCGACGCGGCCGGCGCTCTCCCGGTGCTCGGGATCAAGGTGAGCCGTCTGCCGTCCGACCGCACAGCCTCCGACGTCGTCGCGACGATCGCGCGCAACCTCGACGTCGTCCGCCGCCTGGCCGTCTGAGAGCCCGCCGACACCGGCTTGCCAGGCGACCATTGCCCCGCGTCGAACGCCGCCCATAGGATGCGGATCAGGCGAGATACGCTCCGTACGCCGGTCCTGGGGGGATCCGAACGACGAGCTGAAATCGGGGTCGCCGTCTCTGTCCGTCCCTCCAGGCACCGACGCTGCGCGTGCGCGCCCGCGGTCGGGCGTCGTCGTCCGGCCGGCTCTGGGTCGACGACAGGAGTCACACATGACCGACGGCATCCGCGCATCCATCGTGGGAGAACCGCTCCCGCCGACACGGACGCTGCCGTTCCCGCCCAAGCCGTCAGGGAGCTTCGCCGGACGCACCCTCGCCGAATCGACGTACTCGCCTCTGCCACCGGTCAAGCGATTGAACGACGGCGCGCCCAACGTCCTCGTGATCCTCATCGACGACGCCGGCCCCGCGTTGCCGGCGCCGCTGGGCGGCGCCGTGAACACTCCGACCCTGGGACGGCTGCGCGACGAGGGCATCGGGTTCAACCGGTTCCACACGACCGCGATGTGCTCGCCGACGCGCGGCGCCCTGCTCACCGGCCGCAACCACCACCGCATCGGCTCGGGGCAGATCGCCGAGCTCGCCAACGACTGGGACGGCTACTCGGGCCACATCCCCAAGAGCAGCGCGACGATCGCCGAGGTGCTGCGCAACTACGGGTATGCGACGGCGGCATGGGGCAAGTGGCACAACACGCCCGCCGAAGAGACGACGGTCGCCGGTCCCTTCGACCGCTGGCCGACGGGCTACGGGTTCGAGTACTTCTACGGCTTCCTCGCCGGCGAGGCGTCGCAGTACGAGCCGAACCTCGTGCGCAACACGACGTCCGTGCTGCCTCCCAAGACGCCCGAGGAGGGCTACCACCTCAGCGAGGACATCGCTGACGACGCGATCGGCTGGCTGCGCAACCACAAGGCGCTGACGCCCGACAAGCCCTTCTTCATGTACTGGGCGACCGGCGCCATCCACGGGCCCCACCACATCATGAAGGAATGGTCCGACAAGTACGCGGGCGCATTCGACGACGGCTGGGACGTGTATCGCGAGCGGGCGTTCGAGGGTGCCAAAGCCGCCGGCTGGGTGCCGCAGGACGCGGAGCTCACCCCGCGGCCCGAGAGCCTGCAGGGATGGGATGACATCCCCGACCATCAGAAGCCCTTCCAGGCCCGGCTCATGGAGGTGTGCGCGGGCTTCGGCGAGCACGCCGACGTGCAGGCGGGCCGCGTCGTCGACGCGCTCGAAGAGCTCGGGTACGCCGACGACACGCTCGTGGTCTACATCTGGGGCGACAACGGCTCGTCGGGTGAAGGGCAGAACGGGACCATCAGCGAGCTGCTCGCGCAGAACATGATCCCGACGACGATCGACCAGCACATCGCCGCCCTCGAGGAGCTCGGCGGCCTCGACGCGCTGGGCACGCCGGCCACCGACAACCAGTACCACGCGGCGTGGGCGTGGGCAGGATCCAGTCCGTACCAGGGCATGAAGCTCATGGCGTCGCACCTCGGGGGCACGCGCAACCCGATGTTCCTGCGGTGGCCCGGCCGGATCCCGCATGACCCCGAGCCGCGCACGCAGTTCCACCACGTCATCGACCTCGCGCCGACGATCTACGAGATCCTCGGCATCTCGCACCCCGAGTCGGTCAACGGAATCCACCAGGACCCCATCGACGGGACGAGCTTCGCGTACGCGGTGGAGGATCCGGATGCCGCCGGCCGTCACCGGACGCAGTATTTCGAGATCATGGCGTCGCGGTCGATCTACTCCGACGGCTGGATGGCGTCGACGACCGGACCACGCCTGCCGTGGGTGCCCGGCGCTCCTCCCGGGATCGCGACGTGGACTCCGGATGCCGACCGGTGGGAGCTGTACAACCTCGACGAGGACTGGAGCCAGGCGCACGACCTCGCAGACTCGCAGCCAGAGAAGCTCGCCGAGCTCAAGGAGCTGTTCGCGATCGAGGCCGCGCGAAACGAGGTGCTGCCGGTGGGCGCAGGTCTGTGGGTGCCGGTCTACCACCCCGAGGACCGCATCTCGGTGCCGTACACGCAGTGGGAGATGACCGGCGAGACCGTGCGCGTGCCCGAGTTCTGCGCGCCGGCGCTCGGCAACAAGCCCAACGTCGTGACGATCACGGCGATGCTCCCCGACAAGGCGAACGGCGTGCTCTACAAGCTCGGCGGAGCGGGCGGCGGGCTCACCGCGTTCTTCGTCGACGGGGTGCTGCACTACGAGTACAACCTCTTCCTGGTGCAGCGCACGAAGATCGCGTCAGCCGCGGCGGTGCCCGCCGGCGACGTGACCATCGAGATCGAGACGTCCTACGTGGAGCCGCGGCCCGGCGGGCCGCTGGCTGTCACGCTCAGGGTGAACGGTGACGAGGTGGGATCGGGCACCGTCCCGGTGAGCGCGCCGCTGCTGTTCTCGGCGAACGACTGCCTCGACATCGGCCGTGCGTACGGCGGTGCGGTCTCACGCGCGTACGTGGACCGCATGCCGTTCGCCTTCGACGGCGAGATCTCTCGCGTGCACATCGCCTACGCGGTGCCGCAGCAGGCGTAACGACATGGAACTGCTCCAGGCATTCGTGCTCGGCACGGTGGCCCAGTCCTCACTGCTCCTCGCGGGGCTGTTCGCGGTCTGGGTCACCGTGCCGACACGGATCGTCGGGATCCTCGCGGGTTTCGGGGCGGGCGCGATGATCTCGGCCATCGCGTTCGACCTCGTCCCCGAGTCGCAGGTGCACATCCAGATGTGGGACACCGTCACCTGGATGCTCGTCGGCGTCGCGGTCTTCATGCTCGGCGATCGGCTCGTCGACAAGAAGTTCGGGACGGCCGGAGTCGGCGGCGCCATGGGGATCGTCGTCGGCTCCGTCGTCGACGGCGTGCCCGAGTCGCTGATCTTCGGCATCCAGATCGGCACCGGCACGACGATCAGCCTCAGCTTCCTCGCCGCGGTCTTCGTGTCGAACATCCCGCAGGCACTGGCGCCGTCGGCCGACCTGGTGAAGTCGGGTTGGCGGATCGGACGGCTCACCATCCTGTGGGCGGCCGTCGTGCTGGCCTGCGGCGTCGCGGCGGCGCTCGGATACCTGGCGTCGATGGCGCTGCCCGATGCGTATGGCGACCGGGCCGCTGCACTCGCCGCCGGCGGGCTGCTCGCGATGCTGACGAACTCCCTCATGCCGTTCGCCTACGACCGGGGGAAGGAGTGGGCGGGAGCGGCCACCGTGGTCGGGTTCTGCCTGACGATGCTCGGCAACAGCTGATGTCGCCCCTCACGTCGGGTGTGCGACACGCCCGGGGTGGGGTGTGGATTCGACGTGGGGGCTGGTTGGGCGTAATGTTCTTGTTGTTCGCCCCAAAGGGTAGAGCGGAGGGCCTGGTGGCCCGGCTCCCCTCAAGTTGCGAACGAACCTCACCTCTGATCCGAGTGTCGCTGATGCGACAGGCGGTTTGGGATGGTGTAGGGTAGTGAAGTTGCCCAGCCGGGGC
>PJUC01000460.1_pt1 | contig 16592 bp, 16 predicted proteins | sample 1512161 | NCBI WGS metagenome assembly PJUC01 (sample SAMN08177676, study PRJNA422409) | Soil metagenome, whole genome shotgun sequencing project. | isolation source: Soil enriched on filter paper | place: USA: Madison | collected 2015-01-15
CTGGCCGCCGGCGCCGACCATCTGGTCATCGGCCGGCCGATCACCGCCGATGCCGATCCGGCCGCCGCCGCCCGCCGCATCGTCGCCGAAATTGAGGGGACCGCATGACCGTCGCCGCCAAGATCTGCGGGCTGAGCGAGCCCGAAAGCCTGCGCGCCGCCGTCGCCGGCGGAGCGCGCTATGTCGGCTTCGTCTTCTATCCGCGCAGCCCGCGCGCCATCGCCCCGCCGATGGCGGCGGAACTGGCGCGGCTGCTGCCGACCGGCGTTCGCTCCGTCGGGCTGTTCGTCGATCCCGACGACGAGTTCCTGGAGCATGTCACCGGGCAGGTCCCGCTCGACCTGATCCAGCTGCATGGCGCCGAGACGCCGCGCCGCATCGTCGAGATCAAGGCCCGCTATGCCCTGCCGGTGATGAAGGCGGTCAAGATCGGCGGGCCGGAAGACCTGACCCTGGCGATGGAGGCGGCGGAGGTCGCCGACCGGCTGCTGTTCGACGCCAAGCCGCCGGCCAAGGTGTCGGCGCTGCCCGGCGGCAACGGCATCGCCTTCGACTGGACGATCCTGGCCGGGCGCAGCTGGCCGCGCCCCTGGATGCTGTCGGGCGGGCTGACCGTGGAGAATGTCGCCGAGGCGGTGCGGGTCACCGGCGCCGCCGAGGTCGACGTGTCGTCCGGCGTGGAGGACCGCCCCGGCCACAAGGACCCGGCGCTGGTCCGCGCCTTCCTGTCGGCGGTGGCGGCGCTTTGAGGCCGTTTTTCGGCGAAAGCGCCCTGTTTTAGACGAATGCTACGGCTTATCTTGGTCGCATGGCGGGACCTTGCGCCGTCGGGTAGGATGCGCCCATGAGCGATTCGACCACTCCGTCCACAACCGAGGCGCTCGGCGCCGTGCTCGACGAGCATCTGCGCTGGATCGGCCAGTGGCAGCGCGCCGTTTTCTACCGCGACGGTCGCGGCGGGGAGCGGTCGTCGGCCCCCGCCTCCTTCCAGGCCTGGTGCCAGGCCGCCAGCCGCGACGACCTGCTGCAGCAGCCGGCGGTGCAGAAGCTGGCGACCCTGCACGAGCAGATGCACCGGCAGGCCCGGCTGATCCTGCTGAAGGCGTCCGGCGGCGAGTTGCCGACCGAGGCCGAGTTCGAGGGGGTGGTCGGCCGCTTCGAGGAGTTCATGCTGCACCTGCGCCGGATGGAGCGCGCCTTTGCCGCCGCCGCCTCCGGCCTGGACCCGCTGACCGGCCTGCGCACGCGGCGCGGCATGGGCGAGGCGCTGGAGCGCGAGCACAACCGCTACCGCCGCACTGGGCAGCCCTTCTGCGTCGCGCTGTGCGACATCGACAAGTTCAAGGGCATCAACGACAGCTATGGCCACGACATCGGCGACCGGGTGCTGGCCGCCACCGCCGCCGTCATCAGCCGCGGCGTCCGCAGCTTCGACGAGGCCTTCCGCATGGGGGGCGAGGAGTTCCTGGTCTGCCTGAAGGAAACCCGGCTGGACGAGGGCTATGAGGTGATCGAACGGCTGCGCGTCGACCTGATGCGCTCGCCGGTGGTGCTGCCCGACGGCCGGATGATCCCCGTCACCGCCTCCTTCGGGCTGGTGGAGGCGGTGTCCGACCTGACCGTCGACGATCTGGTGGTCTGCGCCGACCGCGCGCTCTATCAGGCGAAGAATTCCGGCCGCAACCGCGTGATCCGCTACGGCATCGACCGTCCGGAACCGAAGCCGGCGGCGGCGAAGGCGGGGCGGGGGTAATTCGGCCATTTTCCGCCTGTCCGGTTCGCCCGTCACCCGGGCTTCAGCTTTGGCGCTCCGGACGTATCTAGGGATGACTAGGAAAGTCTAGTTCCTGGCGCTAGACTTCGCTATAAACCGCTAGCTATCGCGTGCTTTGCGGAGGCCCAGTGGATCCCTATCGCAATCCATTCGCACCGGGGGCGGGCAGCCGCCCTCCGGAACTGGCTGGCCGATCCGCCATTCTCGATATGGCAAGGATCTCCTGCGGCCGGGCCGTGAACGGACGAAATGCACGCCCGATGATGCTGCTGGGCCTGCGCGGCGTTGGAAAGACCGTGCTGCTCAATGAGATCGGCCGGAATGCCGAACGGGAGGGATTGCTTGTCTCCCGAACCGAGGCTCCGGAAGGGGAAAGCCTTGCACGCCTGATTTTTCCGGAAATGCGGAAAGTCATGAGGTCGCTGTCGGGCGTGGAGGCGGCAAAGCACCTTGCAACACGCGGTCTCAAAGGTCTGCGAAACTTCGCATCGATCTTCAAGATCGAGATGGCCGGTGTCGAGGTGGGGGTGGAGCCTGAACCCGGGCTGGCCGAAACAGGCGACCTCCAGTACGATCTGCCGGATCTGTTCACCTTGATCGGGAAGGCTGCCCAAGCGGCGGGGCGTGGCTGGCTGCTTCTGATCGACGAGGTCCAATACCTGTCCGACACCGATCTGTCTGCGCTCATTGTCGCGTTGCATCGCACGTCGCAGGATGGCCTGCCCGTCCTGATGGTCGGGGCCGGTCTTCCGCAAATCGCCCGTTTGGCGGGAGAGGCCAAGTCATACGCGGAACGACTGTTTCAATACCCGTCCGTGGGAGCGTTGGATCCGGTCTCCGCCGGCCAGGCCGTCGAAAAGCCGGTTCTCGATGAAGACGCCTCGATCACACCGGAAGCATTGCAGGCCATTTATGAGCGAACGAAGGGCTATCCTTTCTTCATCCAGGAATTGGCCTCGGTCGTATGGGACAATTCGGCGGGGCCGGAAATCACCGCCGCCGATGTCGAGCGTTCCTATGTGGAGACACTCGCACGGTTGGACGAGGGCTTCTTCAAGGTTCGGGTCGATCGCCTGACGAAGGCTGAGGTTCAGTTCGTCAAGGCGATGGCGCAACTCGGCGATGGTCCCTACGCAATGGGGGACATTGCCAAGTCGATGGGGCGTTCTCAAAAATCCCTGGGACCGGCCCGGGCAAGCATTATTTCAAAAGGTATGGTCTTCAGTTCCGACCATGGATATCTGGATTTCAGCGTCCCGCTTTTCGCCGAATTCATGCGGCGGCAGGGCTGAAAGGCAAAGCCGGTGACTCGTTCAAAGATGGTTCGGTTCGGCGCCCCTCCGGTCAGCCCCCTTGGCCCCGGCCCCCCTGACGCGCTAGGATCGCGATAACCTTACCGTCAGCCGCGATCCGGATTCCATGCGCACCCTGCCCGAATTTCCCAACCTGTTCGTCCTCGACCATCCGCTGATCCAGCACAAGCTGACCCATATGCGGAACAAGGAACGGTCGACCGGCGGGTTCCGTACCCTGCTGCGCGAGATCTCGCTGCTGATGGGCTATGAGCTGACGCGCGACATCCCGCTGACCACCGAGCGGATCGAGACGCCGCTGCAGCCGATGGACGCGCCGGTCATCCTGGGCAAGAAGCTGGCGGTCGTGCCGGTTCTGCGCGCCGGGCTCGGCATGTCGGCCGGGCTGCTGGAGCTGGTGCCGTCGGCGCGCGAGGGGCATATCGGCCTCTATCGCGACCATGACACCAAGCAGCCGCACGAATATCTGGTGAAGCTGCCGCCGGCCGAAGGGCGGCTGTTCATCGTCGTCGATCCGATGCTGGCGACCGGCAACTCCGCCGCCCATGCCTGCGACGTGCTGAACCGCCATGGCGTCGACGACGACAACATCCGCTTCATGGCGCTGGTCGCCGCGCCCGAGGGCGTGCGCCGTTTCCACGAGTCGCACCCGGACGTGAAGGTCTTCACCGCCGCGCTGGACAGCCACCTGAACGAGGACGCCTACATCGTTCCCGGACTGGGCGACGCCGGCGACCGCATGTTCGGCACCAAGTAAGGATCGCTCAAGCGACCGGTAAACGGGGCGGGCGCCGGAGGACGGCTCCGCCCCGTTTTTCGTTGGGCACTTCCGCTCAGCCCGCCGTGGCCGGCTCCTCTTCCCGCACGGTGCCGAACTGGACCAGCGCCTTGCGGTAGCCGATGTTGGGCGGCGCATAGCCCGCATCGCCGGCGGCGCGGTGCGGCACCGATGCGTGCAGATTCTCCTCGCTGTAGGGCAGGACGCAGACCGGGCGGTAATGGCGCGGCTCCACCAGCTTGCCGACCCCGTCCAGGAAACGGGCATAGGAATCCACGATGGCGCCCAGCGCGTTGTCGGGCGTCACCTCCGGCACCCAGATGGGGTCGATGGCCAAGCCGCAGGATTCGGCGTGCTCCATCATCCATTTCAACGTGATGTCCGACAGCTTGTCGTCGTCATAGCCGCCGCCGACATTCGAATGGCAACCGGCGAACCAGCGCTGTTCCATCCGCTGCGCCGGCTTGGCCTTCGGATCCCACAGGTTGGCGGCGAAGGTCTTGCGGTGCTCGTCGATTGCCAGCGCTTGGAAGGCGTTGCGGACAAGGCTGCTGAGTTCGGTGTCATGGAAACCGTACAGTTCCTCGTCCAGATGCTCGCAGATGCCGAGCGGCACGCCGAGCGCGCCCACCGTGTCCCAGACGCCGAGGAAATGGATGGGGATCAGCGCCGACCCATGGGTGTCGCGGAACTGCTTCGCCTCGCCCACGTCCGGGCCGTCGTCCCGCTTGCGGTAGAGCGCATAGGCCGCGTCGGTCTGGTCCAGCTTGTCGGCAGGCAGCAGCCCGGCGTTGCGGATCAGGCCGACGAGGCTGCGGGCGGTGTAGGCGCCGCGCGAGAAGCCCAGGATGAAGACGTGGTCGCCGTCGTTGTAATGCGAGGCGAGGAAGCGGTAGCCGTCCTTGATCTTCTCGTCGATGCCGAGGCCGAAGGCGCCGCCGAAGACCTTGTCGAACCAGTCGTGGAGGAACCCGCCCTTGTCGTCGGTGCCGACGCCGGAATCGTAGAAGCGGACCTGCGCCGTGCCGTCGGGGGCGTTGTCGAGAACCGACTTGTAGAATTTCCAGACGTTGGTCGCCGCCTCGTTGTCCTTGTCGGGCTGATTGCCGCTGCCCGGCGTGTTCCAGGTGCCGTCGAAACACAGGACGATCCGCTTCGCCATCTTGCCCTCCCTGCTGGCATGCGCGCGGGAGATGATGGCAGCGATAGTTTTTCCCCTTCAACAGATTTGTTGAAAAAGCCCGCAACCCCGGAACGTGTCGCTGTGCATGCCGCAACCGGGTCCGGCCGCCGGGGATCGGCGCAGGCATACGCACGTATTCCCAGACTGCAGCCATGGTTATGCGGAAAGTTCCCGCCCATACAATTGCCGCTTCGGTCAAGTCATCGCCGTTCGGATCGTCTGTCGGCGGGAAGCCGACATGCGGCATGCGCAGGACAAGGGAGCCCGCCACTTGTGCGAAGGTCCCATATGACATTGGCTTGATTTCGATCAATGCCGGGTGGCGTGACGGTAAGGATCATGCCATCCTATTCGATGCGCCGACCGAATGGCCTAGCCCATATGCCTTCAACCGGTGCAGCCGATCCTTAGTGGATGAACGCGAACGGGAACGCGCGATGGATTACGAAACTTTCTTCCGCAACCAGATTGCGACCCTGAAGCAGGACGGCCGCTACCGGGTGTTCGCCAATCTGGAACGCCATGCGGGCAATTTCCCGACGGCGACCTTCCGCGATTCCAACGGGCGCGAACGTCCGGTCACGGTCTGGTGCTCCAACGACTATCTCGGCATGGGCCAGCACCCCAGCGTGATGAAGGCGATGCACGACGCGCTGGATCAGGTCGGCGCCGGCGCCGGCGGCACCCGCAACATCTCCGGCACCAACATCTACCATGTGCTGCTGGAGCGCGAACTGGCCGACCTGCACCACAAGGAAGCGGCGCTGCTCTTCACCTCGGGCTATGTGTCGAACGACGCGACGCTGACCACGCTGGGCAAGATCCTGCCCAACTGCGTGATCCTGTCGGACGCGCTGAACCACAACTCGATGATCACCGGCATCCGCAATTCGGGCGCCGAGAAGCACATCTTCCGCCACAACGACCCCAAGCACCTGGACGAGCTGCTGTCGGGCATCGCCCCCGGCCGGCCCAAGGTGGTGGCGTTCGAAAGCGTCTATTCGATGGACGGCGACATCGCCCCCATCCATGACCTGTGCGACGTCGCCGACAAGCACGGCGCCATGACCTATCTCGACGAGGTGCACGCCGTCGGCATGTACGGCGCCCGCGGCGCCGGCGTGGCCGAGCGCGACGGCGCCATGGACCGGCTGACCATCGTCGAGGGCACGCTGGGCAAGGCCTTCGGCGTCCAGGGCGGTTACATCACCGGCTCCACCGCGCTGATCGACTGCGTCCGCAGCTTCGCCGCCGGCTTCATCTTCTCCACCTCGCTGTCGCCGGTGCTGGCGGCGGGTGCGCTGGCCTCCATCCGCCACCTGAAGAACAGCCAGGTCGAACGGACGCAGCACCAGGAGCGCGCCGCCACGCTGAAGCGGATGTTCGCCGATGCCGGCCTGCCGGTGATGCCGTCGGTCAGCCACATCGTGCCGCTGATGGTCGGCGACGCCCACCGCTGCAAGCGCGCGTCCGACGAGCTGCTGGACCGGCACAACATCTATGTCCAGCCGATCAACTATCCCACCGTCCCGCGTGGGACGGAGCGGCTGCGCTTCACCCCGACCCCGCTGCACACCGACGCGCAGATGGGCATGCTGGTCGAGGCGCTGCTGGATGTCTGGAGCCGGCTGGACCTGCGTCTCGCCGCCTGAGTCGCACCCCCCTGGAAAGCCCGGGAAAGACCCTTTTGGCGATAGGGGCCTTTTGTCCTCTGGACAGATGGCGTGTGCACCCCTATTTTGAGGGATAGCGTTGCGATCGGTTCGCAGCTTCGTTGCTGCGGGCCGGCCGTTGCGCTTGCCGTCCATCCTTCAATCCAGGGCATCGCCCAGGGGGTTCGCCATGTACCGTGACAACTCGCTGATGCCGAAGGAGGCCGTGCGCCTCGTCGTCCTGGGCACGCTGATCCAGGGCGGTCCGTTGCGTTACGCCGATCTGGCCGGCTCCGTCCGTCATTTCCTCGATCGTATGATGGGTCCGTCGCTGGACCTGATGGGCACCTCGCTGGAGATGCTGCGCTACGAGGGGCTGATCGAGGCGCTGGACGGCAGCGGCATGGAAGACAACGCCCTGCTGGGTCCGACCGAGACCGGCCGGGCGGAGTTCGACACGCTGATGCGCGCCAATGTCCGCGCGCCGTCGGCCGACGGGCTGAACAAGCTGGTCACCGCGCTGAAGCTGCGCTTCCTGCATCTGCTGGACGTCGAGTCGCAGCGCGACCAGATCGACAATCTCGTGGCGCTCAGCGAGACCGAGCTGGCCCGCCTGGGCGACCTGAAGCGGGCGGACGTCGGCAGCGACGGCCATTTCGCCTCCTGGCTGGACCGCGACATCGCCCAGACGGAAGAGCGTCTGGCCTGGTTTCAGGAGCTGCTCTCCCGTCTGTAATTCCCTGCGGGACCTAAGGTTTTATTTCGCGCGGCGCGTCCTTATCGAATAGGGGCGCGCCGCGTCTGTTTCGGCGTGCGGTTTTGGTGTACCTTCGGGGTACCCCTTTTCCCAGCCGGAATCCTCTCCATGGCCTCGTCCCTGTCGACCGACGACCTCGAAGACCGCTTGCGCATGGAGTTCGTGGACGACGCGCGCGATCGGCTGGAGCTGATGAACGCGGCGCTGGCGGACCGCGTGAAGGGCGAGCGCAGCGACACGGACACCATCGGCGTCCTGCGGCTGGAAGCCCACAATTTCAAGGGCATGGGCACCAGCTTCGGCTATCCCACCGTCAGCCTCGTCGCCCACCGTCTGGAGGATTACCTCAGCGGCCTGAAGCGGCTGGACGAGAAGCAGCTGGTCGACGCCCAGATCTTCATCGACCGCATCGCCGAACTGGTCGACCGCGCCGAACAGCCGCTGCTGGCCGAGACCAACCGGATCATCCGTGCCCTGCCGGTCCGCTACGAGTTCCAGGTCACCGACGTCGATGTCCGCAACGTCGAGATCATGCTGGTGACCCCGTCCAAGGTCGTCGCCAAGAAGCTGGGGACGGAGCTGGCGGCCTGCGGCTTCCGCACCATGACGGTGACCGACCCGATCGAGTCGATCAGCCTTGCCGTGCGCGTGCCGCCGGACATGGTCATCGCCTCGATGGTGATGGACGGGCTGTCCGGCCTGGACCTGATCCGCGGCCTGCGCGCCATGAGCGTGACCCAGCATGTGCCGATGGCCCTGCTGACCTCGCTGAACCTCGATCACCCGTCGCTGAAGGAGATTCCGTACGGCGTCTCCGTCATCCGCGTCGGCGAGCATTTCGGCGACGACTTCGCCGCGGTGGTGGCAAAGCACAATCTGGGCTGAGCGGGGCGGCGGCCCCCCTCTGCTGAACGTCATCGTCATATAGCCGCGCTTGCGCCGGCGGGAATCCTCATGTTAGGCGTCAAACCGGTCCCACAGGCTGGAGCAGCGCCCGAATGACGGAGGTTCTTCGCCGGTACGGCCCGGTTCTGACCGGAGTGATCCTGTTGGCGGTGGCGCTGTGGCTGGCGCTGCTGGTGGTGCTGCCGCAGCTGATGATGATTGGCTTCTCCTTCCGGCCGTCGCTGCCGCCGTCCAAGATCGGCGGGCCGGAGGACGTGTTCACGGTCAAGAATTACCTGACGCTGTGGACCAACAGCATCCATCTGTCGATCTTCCTGAAGACGATCTGGGCCAGCGCGCTGGTCACCGCGACCACGCTGGCGGTCTGCTATCCGGTCGCCTTCTATCTGGCGCAGGTGGCGCCGAAGCGGCGGCTGCCGCTGCTGATCCTGATGCTGGTCGTGCCCTTCTGGATCAACGAGCTTCTGCGCACCTTCTCCTGGTACATCATCCTGGCGTTCAACGGGCCGCTGAACGCGATTCTGCTGGGGCTGGGCATCATCGACGAGCCGCAGCGCTTCCTGGGCGGCGACGGCGGGGTGATCGTCGGGATGGTGTATGTCTACATCCTGTTCATGGTCTTCCCGCTCTACAACGCCATCGAATCGCTGGACCGCAACCAGATCGAGGCGGCGCGGGATCTGGGCGCCGGCTGGCTGCGCATCCATCGCCGCATCGTGCTGCCGCACGCGAAGCCCGGCATCGCCGTCGGCTGCATCATGACCTTCATGCTGGCCGCCGGCAGCTATGCCGTGCCGGCGCTGCTGGGCGGGCCGAACAGCCGCTGGTTCACCGAGATCATCTACAACTGGTTCTTCGAGGGTGGGAACTGGAACCAGGGGGCGGCCTACGCCTTCATCCTGCTGGTGCTGTGCATCGGCTTCATCCTCGGCGCGATGCGGCTGTTCCGCGTCGGGCTGGCCGATATAGCGAAATGAGCCATCGCGAAGTGAGCCTCAAGCCATGACCGCCGCCCGACTCCGCCGCCTGCTGACCGGCGCCTATCTGGTGCTGTTCTTCGGCTATCTGTTCCTGCCGCTGGGCATCATGGCGGCGGCGACCTTCAACAGCAGCCGCTTTCCCACCGTGACGCCGTGGATGGGCTTCACGCTCAGCTGGTTCCAGGCGCTGTGGGAGGATCAGCGCATGTGGGCGGCGCTGGGCACCAGCCTGATCGTCGGGGCGGGAGTGATCGCGCTGGCGGTGCCGCTGGGGCTGGCGGCGGCGCTGCTGCTCGACCGGCTGCACAGCCGGGCCAAGACCTTCCTCTACGCGCTGATGGTGTCGCCGCTGCTGACGCCGGGGGTGATCGTCGGCATTTCGACGCTGGTGTTCTGGCGGGAGTGGTTCGGGGTCAGCGGCGGGCTGTTCCTGACCGTGGTGGCGCAGTCCAGCTTCATCGCCGCCTATGCCATGCTGCTGTTCTCGGCAAGGCTGGAGCGGTTCGATCCGGCGTTGGAGGAGGCCGCGCTCGACCTCGGCGCCACCCATGGGCAGGTGTTCCGGCGCATCACGCTGCCGTACCTGATGCCGGCGATCCTGTCGGCGGCCCTGCTGGCCTTCCTGCAGAGCTTCGAGAACTACAACACCACGCTGTTCGTGCGCGGGTTGGACACCACCCTGACCGTCTACATCGCGACCAAGGTGCGCACCGGCCTGACCCCGGCGGTCAACGCGCTGTCGCTGGTGCTGATCGCGCTGACCATCCTGGGGGCTATGGTCTACGAGATCCTGCGCCGGCGCGAGGCGCGCCGGCAGGCAGGGTCCGCAGCCGCCTTGGAGTCGGCGTAATCCTCAGTCCTCTTCCGCCTCGTCGGCGTCCGCCTCGATCTGGGCGGCGAGGTCGCGCAGCATGTCGATGACGTCTTCGTGGCTGGTCTCGTCCACGGCGGCGTTCACCGCGGCCTCGATCATGGCGACGGCGATGTAGGGGCCGAGCGGGCCACCTTCCTTGATCGCCTCATCCAGATGCTTTTCGGCGATCGACAGCGCCTTTTCGAACAGCGCTTCGGCCGTCTGGTTGGTGGTGTCCTTGCTCATCGTCCGGTCCGTTGCGGAGGGTTGGTCCGACTCCAATAACACGGCCAATCGGCGATTGGCGCGGGAATTCGCTGTCGCGACCGCAAATAGGGACCGCGAAACGGGAGGCCGGGCTTGCGCCGCCCCGGACCATACGCCACAGTCCGGAGATGCATTGACCTATACGGCAAGGAAGACGGCATGACCGGCACGCCCGACCTGACCAGCCCCGACCTCTACCGCTTCTGGTGGGAGGAGCGCGTGCGCTTCAACGACCTCGACGCGGTGGGGCATGTCAACAACAACGCCCTCGGCGTCTATTTCGAACAGGCGCGCGTCGCCCTGATCCATCAGGTCGGCGGCTTCACCGACGAGGTTCCGTGGACCGTCGTCCTGGCCCGCAGCGTGATCGAGTACAAGGCGGAACTGCTCTATCCCAACACGGTCCGGATCGGCGCGCGGACGCTGCGGCTGGGCAACAGTTCGATCACGCTGGGCTGCGCCATCTTCCTGGGCGACCTCTGCATCGCCACGCAGGAAGCGGTGGCGGTGATCGTCGACAAGGCGGCCCATCGCCCGACCCCGATCCCGGAACCGTTGCGCGCCAAGCTGCTGGAGGCGTAAAGGGAGGCGCCGCAGCCCCGTACCATCGGAACCCCGACATATGACGCGCTCACCCCAGCGCCCTTCCGGCAAGCGCCCCTTCGCCAAGGGACGCCCGCCCGCCCGCAAGACCGCCCAGCCGCCCACCCATGCGCCTACTGAGATGCGGGAGATGGAGGTCGCCATCGCCGACGTCGGTGCGCGCGGCGACGGGATCGCGTTCGCCGAGGGTCTTCGCCTGTTCGTGCCCTACACGGTGACCGGCGACCGCGTGCGTGTACGTGTCGCCGAGGGCGACGGGAAAGGGGAGGGCGTACGGGCAGACCTGCTTGAGGTTCTTGAACCCGGCCCCGGCCGCCAGACTCCGCCCTGCCGCCATTTCGGCCGCTGCGGCGGCTGTACGCTCCAGCAGATGGACGATGCGACGTACGCCGCCTGGAACAGTGGGATGGTGCGCAGCGCGCTGGAGCGGGTCGGGCTCGGCGATGTCGTACCGGAGCCGCTGGCGCGTACGCCTGCCGGTGCCCGCCGGCGCGCCCGCTTCGCGGCGCTGAAGCGCGGCAAGCGCGTCTGGTTCGGCTTCAACGAGCGGCAAAGCCACCGGCTGGTCGATCTGGAGGAGTGTCCGATCCTGGCGCCCCGCCTGTTCGCCCTGGTGGAGCCTCTGCGCGCCGTGCTGGCGGCGATCCTGCCGGACGGCGGTGACGCCGACGTGGTGCTGACCGATCTGGAGGGTGGCGCCGACCTGCTGCTGGTCGGGCCGCGCAGCCTGGATCGCGGTGCCCGCGAGGCGCTGGTCGCTTTCGAGCCGGAGCGCATTGCCCGCATCGCCTGGCAGCCCACCGACCGCGCGGCGGCGGAGCCGGTGGCGAACCGTCGGCCGGCCTTCATCCGTTTCGCAGGCGTTCCAATCCAGCCGCCGCCCGGCGCCTTCCTGCAGGCCAGCGCAGAGGGCGAGGCCGCCCTGGTCGCTGCGGTGCGCGAGGCGGTGGGGCAGGCATCCCGCATCGCCGACCTGTTCGCCGGCATCGGCACCTTTTCCATTCCGCTTGCGCAACAGGCGGCGGTTCATGCGGTGGAGGGCGACGAGGCTGCGGTGGCGGCGCTCGGCCGCGCGGTGCAAGGGCTGCGGCTGACGGTGGAGCGGCGCGACCTGTTCGAGAACCCGCTAGGGGTGAAGGACCTCAACCGCTATGACGCGGTGGTGTTCGACCCGCCGCGCGCCGGGGCGGCGGCCCAGGCGGCGGCGCTCGCCGGCAGCAAAGTGCCGCGGGTGGTGGGGGTGTCCTGTAACCCAGCCAGCTTCGCCCGCGACGCGCGGGTACTGGTGGATGGCGGCTATCGCCTGGTGAAGGTCTGGCCGGTCGACCAGTTCCTGTGGTCGGCCCATGTGGAACTGGTCGGCCTGTTCGAGCGGTGAGGAGGCTGTCGCAGCCTCCCCGTCGCATCAATCCAGCTGCAGAACGATCGCCTTCAGATAGGCCGACTCCGGCAGGTGCGGGTGGACCGGGTGGTCGGGGCCGGCGCCGGCGCTGCGCAGGATGCGGCCGGTGCGGCCGGCGTCGTGCAGGCCGCGGGCGACCTGCTCGGCGAAGGTCGGCGGATCGACGTTGTGGCTGCACGACCCGCAGAGCAGAAAGCCCCCCGGCGCCGTGATCTTCGCGGCCAGACGCGCCATCTTGCGGTAGGCGCGGGTGCCGGCCGCCAGATCCTTCTTCGACTTCACGAAGGCCGGCGGATCGGCGACCACCACCTGGAAGGTCTCGCCGGCCTCGCCCAGCCGTTCCATCTCCTGGAAGGCGTCGGCCTTGCGCGCCTCGAAGCGGTCGGCGACGCCGTTCGCCTCGGCGGCGCGGGTGGCGTTCTCCAGCGCCAGGGCGGAGCGGTCGACCGCGACCACATGGGTGGCGCCGGCCACCGCGCACTGGATGCCGAAGCCGCCATTGTAGCTGTAGAAGTCGATGGCCCGGCCGCCCTTGGCCAGCGAGGCGATGAAGGCGCGGTTGTCGCGCTGGTCGTAGAACCAGCCGGTCTTCTGGCCCTCCAGCGGGTTGGCGAAGAAGGTCACGCCGTTCTCTTCGAGGCGGATCGGGCCGTCGATCTCGCCCTTGGCCAGCCGGGTCTCCTCGCTCAGCCCTTCCAGCGCGCGCTGGCTGCCGTCGTTGCGCAGGATGACCGCGCGTGGCGCCAACACCTCGTCGATGGCGGCCAGGATGTCGTCGATCCGGCTGTCCATGAAGACGGAATTGGCCTGGACCGTCACCACATCGTCGAACCGGTCGACGATCAGGCCGGGCAGCCCGTCGGCCTCGGCATGGACGACGCGGTAGAAGGGGCGGTCGAACAGCCGGTCGCGCAGCTCCACCGCGCGGCGCAGCCGGCCGGCGATGAAGGCGTGGTCCACCACGGTCGCCGGGTCGTTCGACAGCAGCCGGGCGGCGATCAGCGTGTGTGGATTGAAGGTGTAGATGCCCAGCGGCGTCCCGCCGGGGTCCAGAAGCCGCACCGGGCTGCCGGGCGGCACCGCCTTGGCGATGCTGTCCATCTGGACTTCGTTGGAATAGACCCAGGGATGTCCATGCATGACGCGCCGCTGGCGGCCGGCCTGCAGATGGATCGGCGGGTATTTCTTGACGGGTTTGGTGCCGGTGTCGCTCATGGCCGCATCCTAGCGGCAATTCGCCGGCGCGCAATGGCTGGCTGTCCTGTCCACCTACTCGGCGCGCAGGCTGCCGTCCGGCAGGTCGGGGGCGTTGTCGTTGACCACGACCAGATCCTTGCAGAAGCGGACGGTCTCCTGCCGGTGGCCTTCGCTGTGGAAGCAATCGGGGATCGGGTTGCGGCGGGAGTCCCGGGGCAGGTAGCGCTCCGGCAGGGTGGTGTGGATGGCGGTGCAGCCGAGCCGCCGGGCCAGCCCCTCCATCGCCTGCAGCAGGGTCTCGGCGGGGCCGGCGACGTCGAACAGGTCGAGCACGACGAAGTTGTCGACGCACAGCGTCCGGCCATGGAGGAGCTGCGGTTCGACCGCGTAGGAGAACAGGCCGTGCATGTACCCTTGCGCGTTCTGCACGGTCATGATGCCCCTGGCCGCGGGCAGGCCGTCCGTCCCGGCATCTCCCCTGCCCCCGCCCTTGGGGCTGCTGCCCATGGTTGCGCTGTCGAGCAGCGCTGCGGCAAATGCGCGCCATTGGTCGATCCCCAGGCCCGGCGCGATGGCGCAGACCAGCGGATAGGCCTGGTCGATCTGGCGCCGACCAAGGGGTTTGGCGATGAAACTGTCGTCCATTTCAGTCCGGCCGATTGCAAGGACACTGAACGATGGCAGCCCCGGGCCGCAAGGGTCGTTGACGTAGATCAATGTTGCTGAACCCCCCCATACACATAGTGGCGTCCATTGGAGACAGGCGCGCCCGGCGTCCCTTTCGGCATTTCCGAGTGCAACCTGTCCCGCTCCTTAACAGTACGTACCCAGTGGTGGTGCAACCCAGAAGGCGCGGCCCCACGGCCGCCCGGGGCAAACGGGAGAGATTGTATGACATCAGCGACTCTGACTTCAGGGGCCACCCTGGGCAGCCAGCGGGTGTCGGAAGACGTGCGTTACAATGAGGACGCCATCCGACTCTTCGTTATCGCTGCAGTGTTCTGGGGCGTGGTCGGTTTCCTGGCCGGCACCTTCATCGCTCTGCAGCTGGCCTTCCCGGCGCTGAATCTCGGGCTGGAGTGGACGAGCTTCGGGCGCCTGCGCCCGGTCCACACCTCGGCCGTGATTTTCGCGTTCGGCGGCAACGTGCTGCTCGCCACCTCGCTCTATTCGGTCCAGCGGACTTGCCGCCAGCATCTCTTCGGGGGCGAAGGGCTGGCGAAGTTCATCTTCTGGAACTACAACGTCTTCATCGTGCTCGCGGCGCTGAGCTACGTCCTGGGCTTCACCCAGGGCAAGGAATACGCCGAGCCCGAGTGGATCCTCGACCTGTACCTGACGGTCGTCTGGGTGCTCTATGCGGTCCAGTTCATCGGCACGGTGATGACGCGGCGCGAGTCGCACATCTATGTGGCGAACTGGTTCTTCATGGCGTTCATCCTGACCGTTGCCATCCTGCACATCGGCAACAACGTCAACGTTCCGGTGTCGCTGTTCGGCATGAAGTCCTACACCTACGTGTCGGGCGTGCAGAGCGCGATGGTGCAGTGGTGGTACGGCCACAACGCGGTCGGCTTCTTCCTGACCGCCGGCTTCCTGGGCATCATGTACTATTTCGTGCCCAAGCGCGCCGAGCGGCCGGTCTATTCCTACCGCCTGTCGATCGTCCACTTCTGGACCCTGATCTTCCTCTACATCTGGGCCGGCCCTCACCACCTGCACTACACCTCCCTGCCGGACTGGGCGCAGACGCTGGGCATGACCTTCTCCGTCATGCTGTGGATGCCGTCCTGGGGCGGCATGATCAACGGCATCATGACCCTGTCGGGCGCCTGGGATAAGCTGCGCACCGACCCGGTCCTGCGTTTCCTGGTCACCTCGGTCGCCTTCTACGGCATGTCGACCTTCGAAGGCCCGCTGATGTCGGTCAAGCCGGTCAACGCCCTGTCGCACTACACCGACTGGACCGTCGGCCACGTGCACTCCGGCGCTCTCGGCTGGGTCGCCTTCATCTCCTTCGGCGCGATCTACTATCTGGTTCCGGTGCTGTGGAAGCGCTCGCAGCTCTACAGCCTGCGTCTGGTCAGCTACCACTTCTGGACCGCCACCATCGGCATCGTGCTGTACATCACCGCCATGTGGGTGTCGGGCATCATGCAGGGCCTGATGTGGCGCGCCTACGACAACCTGGGCTTCCTGCAGTACTCCTTCGTGGAGACCGTCGCGGCGATGCACCCGTTCTACGTGATCCGCGCGATGGGCGGCGTCCTGTTCGTCACCGGCGCTCTCATCATGGTCTACAACCTGTGGCGCACGGCGAAGGGCGATGTCCGCATCGAGAAGCCCTATGTCACCACGCCGCACAAGGCGACGGTCGGCGCGGCCTGACGCTAGGGAAGGATGCGAGAAATGGCTCAGGATAAAAAGGGCTTCAGCCACGACCTGATCGAGCGGAACACCCTTCTGCTGATCGTGCTCGTGCTGATCACCGTGTCGATCGGCGGTCTGGTTCAGATCGTCCCGCTCTTCACGATCGAATCGACCATCGAGAAGGTGGAGGGGGTCCGTCCCTACTCCCCGCTCGAGCTGGCCGGGCAGAACATCTACTTCCGCGAAGGCTGCTACAACTGCCACAGCCAGCAGATCCGTCCGTTCCGTGACGAGGTCGAACGCTATGGTCACTACTCGCTGGCGGCGGAGTCGATGTACGACCATCCGTTCCAGTGGGGCTCCAAGCGCACCGGCCCGGATCTGGCCCGCGTCGGCGGCAAGTACTCCAACGACTGGCAGGTCGCCCATCTGGTGAACCCGCGCGCGGTCGTGCCGGAGTCGATCATGCCGACCTACGGCTGGATGAAGGACCGTCCGCTGAGCTACGGCGACATCGCCGACCACCTGAAGACCCTGAAGATCGTCGGGGTGCCCTA